>Ga0194127_10000802_pt1 | contig 48924 bp, 38 predicted proteins | sample TA2KigC100mmetaG_FD_148624 | JGI IMG/M metagenome (GOLD analysis project Ga0194127, IMG submission 148624) | Freshwater microbial communities from Lake Tanganyika, Tanzania - TA2015036 Kigoma Deep Cast 100m | ecosystem: Environmental > Aquatic > Freshwater > Lake | place: Tanzania: Lake...
TTAAGTTAGCCGTTCGCTGAGCGGAGTCGAAGCGAACTGACCACCGCCTTGGGTTCCCTTGGCTTCGACTCCGCTCAGCCAACGGAACCCAAGGCTTTGCCGTTCCCGCCTTAACTTAATGGCAGTGATCCAGGGCCTCCGTAGCGAGATACCGCCGCAGGCTGGGATTGTCCTTGAGCAGCTTGCCCAAATCCATTCTTTGTACCCTGATCGTACCCGCCCAGGACGCGGAGCGCTGCGCGGGCTGATATTGCCATTTCAGCAAGTGCCCCATGAGGATACGCAAACGTTGGTAGATTTCCCGACGCGCGTTCCCCATCGCCCACTCCAGTTCCTCGGCGAGATGTTCAATATCGAGTTCGGCCAGATGCCCGCCCTTCAATAGCATGGTTTGCCGCTCCAGCCAGGCGGCATGATCGGTTTCGTAGAGGTTCGCGCTCATGGTCGGGCTCCAGGGGGTGTGAATGCGTCGGGACGCCTTTCGAAGTCAGCCCGCCCGCCGCACCAGCAGCAAACCGCAGCCGAAAGACTTGGCGGGGCCGATGCCGTTGCGTAGCCGTTCGCGCAAGACCGTCGGTTCGATCACGCACAGCAAGCCTTGAAACGTTACGGTCAACAACTTGCCGTTATTCTTCCGCTTGTCGCGGAAGAACAATGGCGGGTGCGGCTGGACCGCCACGGATTCGACCAAGGCGCAATCCGCCAAGCGACGGTTGAGCCACTCGATTTGTTCCTCATCCCTCAGTAAGGGCACACGGCATTTGAATTGGCCGTGCTCGTTGGCCTGTTTGTCCGGTTTGTCGGCGTGCTTTTGATCCTTGATGGTCTTGACCGGATTCGCTGTTAGCAGGAATTCCAGTCGCTGTCCAGCCGAAGGCTTCGGATCGAATTCACGCGATCCCAGCGACCAGGCCCCTTGTCCTTTCGGCAGAGGTTCTATCTGGGATTGCACCAAGAGGCGGGCCGGGTGACCGGTCCGGCTTTCCTCGACCTGGAACAGGAATCCCAGGCGGGGATCGTCGAGCGACCTGCGGGATTCTTGCTCTTGCCCGGGAAACAGCGTCCACACGGCGCGGTGTAAATCATAAGGATTGCGCGCTCGGTCCCATGCCACTTCAATCCGGCTGATGAACATCGGGTTTCTCCGGTTGTTTGTGGACATAGACCTTGCGGGTGGCAAACAGGCGCTTCCCCCTGTGCATGGGCAAGTCGCGGACCACGAGGGGGTTTCGTTCTTGCGCGTCGGTTTCGGCGTAAATCAACCCGCCCAATGGCAGCACTTGCGCCAAGGCCTCGATGCCGCTTTCCGCCTCGATCAGGTAGTCTGTGGAATCCAATAATGGACGGGCCAAGGGGCAGGAGCGCCGCCCCAGACTCGGCGTGTAGACAGGTTTTCGCAAATGTCTGGCGATGATTTCGAGGGTGTAAGCGGCGGGTTCGCGCTGTCCGACCGCGACCGTAAAATGGGCGTCGTGGAGGTATTCGCGGCGCGAGACCACGGGATTCGGATTGGCCTTCGGCAAACCGCTGACCACCCGCTTCACCAACCGAGCCGCCAGCACCGTGTGGAAATCCGTCAGCCGAATGGAATGCCGGGGAACCGGCTTTCTCTGGCCTTCAGGCATCTCTGGCCGCACCACTTGCAAATCCGCTCTGACCGTAATCTCCACGCTGCCGGCCAATCGAGCCTGGGCTTCCGCGTCCTCGCGCTCGATGCCTAGACAGGCGGCGAGTAGCCCTAACAAGGCGCTGCGGGTGGGAAAATCCCGGCTGGGCCGGAAATCCTCGAAGGTGTGATCGCCCCAGGCTTGCATGGGGCCGTCGAGTTTCATGATGAGGTAGCTGGGCATCGCTATTTCCTCAGGCCTGGCCGCCGCGGGTAATCCAGCCTTCCAACGCGGACAAGGTATCAAAAGCAGCCAATTTCTTCGGCCATGGCTTTTTCGCCCCGCTTTCCCATGGCTCTTCGCCGAAACGGAACGCCGCTGCGGTTTCATCGAGGCCATAGGCCGAATTCAAGCGCCGCCAATATTCGGCGAGTTCCACCATAGAAGGCGATAGATAACCGCCGTTATGTCCCCGCTGAATCGGCGCTTCAAAGGCGTTGGCAAGGGAAATCGGCTGATCCGAGAAGCTCACGATAGCGAAATCCGCCGGGTTAAACGCGGCGTGTCGCCCCTGCATGGCGGAGGGCACGATGGTCGCGAGCATGTGGAATAAGTGCTTGGCAATTTCCAGGGCGCGGGCGCGGCTTTCGGTGGTTTCGGGCGCTTTCATGTCGCCGATCAGCCCCAAGTTCATCTGTAATTGCTTGAGGTTGAGGCTGGCGTAACGGTAGAAGACACCAGCGGAGAATTGCTGAGTGTCGAGGTGACCAGACCCCTTTTCCTGAAGGTCATCCACAGCGGTAAACCAATCTACATCCTGCGGCTCCACAGCATGGGTCGTAATGACATGGGCAACGGCCATGGCACCATCCACGCTGGTCATTAGACCGGAAGTGGCCATTCGGCCGAACAAGGCTAAGTCCAAAGCGGTACCGCAAGCCCTTTGCAATTCCATGAGATTGCCTTCGATGGATTTTTTTATTTTTTTATCGAATATTTCTTCAACAAAGTGCTGCTCAGGTTTCTTCTCTTTTCCTTTTTGCTTGGCAAATTTTTCCTTTGCCGATTGTTTTTCCTTATCGCTTAAACCTGCATCCCGAACCTGTTCTACCAATCGGCAAAGAACCCGAATTTCCTCGGGCACCCAAGGAGCAACGGCAAGTTTCTTTTCCTGGGTCGGTTCGGTGGCTTTTCCCGCCTCCTCATCGAGTCCGTCCTCATCTTCCTCATGCTCGATAGCGACCGAAGCCTTGACAAATCGATCGGCGGTTTCCTCAATCAACGCCGCTTCAAATTCGCCTTTCAGCAAATCTGTCAATTCTTCCTTGATTAACTGGAGCTTATTGGTGCGTATGGACGGCGATCCCAAAATATTCAAGTAATAATCTGATTTGCGCATGGCCCTTTTCAAGCTTTGACTGGAAATACGCACGCGCGTATTTCCACCGAATATGGCGGTTTTCTGCATGTTCATATCGTCCCGGTTGAGGCAGGATGGGCTATGCGACATCAGGATGTGGAAATTGACGAAATTCTTGGTATTCATGGATGGCTTCCTGTTAGTGCAGAAGAGGCGGGTTGAGCGATGTAGAAATCCTCGATGAGTTGGCGCTTGGATTTTTGGCTCCAGGAACCGTCACGCTCGGCGCGGTAAAGGAGCCAGCCGAAACTTTTCCAATCCACCCGAGGATGCTTGAGCATGATCGCCAAGCGGCGTAGTTGGATGATGTCGAGAGGAGAATGCGAGCGGGCTACCTGGAACAATCGCAATTCGCTGATTTTGGCTTCGGCTAACTGCCTGCTAAAACGCAAAGTGGTGGCGCGTTTGGTATCGCCGCAGTCCTCGCACCAAGGCAGCAGAAATACGATTCTTAGCCAGCCATCGTGGGGGCGCGCTTGGTTGAACAGGCGATAAAGCGCGGGGGTATCCCGTAAATCATCGGGCTCGGCTATCCGTCGGATTTGCGCTTTCATCCCATTATCCAACCCACCTTTGCGGGTTCCATCCGCCTGAAGCGTCCCGTGGAACTTGGTATAGATGTCCAGGAAATCCGGCCCGGTGCTTTTTTCATCCGCCATGGGTTTGTACCTCTTGTTGGAGTTTGGCGAGTTCGGTGCCCAGCCCGGCACGGGCCACGGCGATGATCGGAACGAGTTCTGGCTTGGCAGCGTAGGGAGCGGTCAGTTCGTTGAAAATGCTTTGGCAAATCTCCGCTAACGCAGACACGAAGTTTTCGCGGTGGGTGTTGAACCCCGCATCATCAAAAGCGACATCCGCCAAGGCGCTTTGCACCAGCCGCTCGGTGCGACGGAAAAACAGGGCTTCGCCGGTTTGTTGGAGGCCCACGCCCAGCCCTTTGAACCCCTTATCCTTGTTGCCTTTGCCAACATAGAAAAGCTTTTTTCTCAAGGCGTCACGGCTTTTGAGAGCAAGATCGACCAGGTGTTTGAGATTGTCTCCGGCTTGGTCCCAGCCACTCGCCAGGCTGAACAGTTCGTGACGGCGTTCAATCACGGAAGCCTGGTTGCTACGATAACCGCCAACCAGCAAAGCCAAGGGTTTCCGCCAAATCCTGCCGAACTGGGTGATTGCGGGCGCCGGGCGGCTTCCCTCAGGGTCTTGCTTGCTGCCACGGGGAACCACGAATTCGCTTAGCAAAGTCCAAGCGGGCGCGGTCGTAGTGAAAGACAGGAACTTTTCTTCCCGCTTGCCCTTCTTGGTAGCGATTTGCAGAGCGCCATGCGGGTGGGGCCAAGGCGCGCCTTCAGCGGTGTAAGTAAATTTTTCTTTCAGGAAGCCGGTGTAGGCAGGTCCAGCCGAACCGCCCAACAGATGGCAGGGGTGTACATCCTCGGCGCGGATTAAGTTCACATGCGCCGGTTGCCAGAACAAACCGCGTAATAGGCCAATCCGTGAGGTCGGAAAGGTTTCGCCCGACTTGATAGTCTGCACCCAGGTAGGCTGGTCTTGAGAAAGATCGAAGTCATAGATCGGCAACAGATCGGCAATGGATTCCCGGGTAAGAACGTTCCGCCAAATCATTTCCCGCAAGTGGCCACCCGACACCAGGGTAGTAATCGGCGCGCCGCCCCGTAAGCCGCCTTTGAAACCGCCGCCGAAGCTGGGGCAGTTCACCGCTTGATGAAAGAGCGCGATAGCCGTGGCAGGCGCGCCAAGAAAACGGATTTCCCCCGGCTCGTTGAAAAACGCATGGTTGTTGCCTTCCGGCAAGCCGATCAGCAGCTTTTGGATGGGAGTCGCCTCGTCGGCCTTGATACCGCGTGATTGCATGAATGGCCATTCGGGATGGTCGAGATCAAACCAGTCACCAAGTTTGGCGACGCCATCGGCAAACTCTCTAGGAGAAAGCGAGGATTTGACGCGCTTGCGAAGTGCCGGGCCATCCTCGGGCGGAAACATCGCCTGGGCGAAGGAAACCAGCAGTTGCAGGCAGGCCATTTCCAGGTCGTCGCGCGGCAGGGCGATTTCCCATTTTTCTTCTCCGCACAAAAGCTCTTCCAAGGCGAGCAACCGACCCTCTGCCGCGCCCACTTGTGATCGAACGGGTATCCATGCCTGCTTCAACAAATTCACTGGCTACCTCCAATTGTCCAAACCACCAAAATCGCCAGCACAAGTGATAATGCCGCGACGGTTAGCGGTGTTGTCTTGTTCAAAGCTTCAACCAATCCTCGGAATTCTCGAACCAGCTCGGTCATGTCTCGGTCTCCAGAGTGAACAGGGGGCGCATGATAGATCTGGTTATTTTTTTAGTCAAGTAGCTCGTCTTAATATAATTGTCGGCTGTGTCTGCATGGTAAAATCGGAACCCGTTCCCCTCCCAAGAGGGGATGAACCGTAGCTCGTCTTAATTGAGCATTTAATGCGGAAGCGTTCCCCACGCTTGTGGGGCTGCCGGGCGGGATCATCCACCCGGCTCTTTGCCCGCTTTTTCAAGGCCGTATTCCTGCGAATAAACCAGGACGGTACTTCCAGCTTCCCCACGCCAACCCTCGCCATCAGGCAACATCGGCAACACCCGGCAAGCCTCCCTTTCCTTGTCCACTTCCAACGACTTGAGGCAATCCCAACTTGCCGGGGCGGGAATGCCATTCAGGTTGATCGCCTCGGCCTTGTCCGTATCGTCCAAGCTCCTCAACTTCCGTCCATCCAAAAACGCCTTTCCGTCTGCGTTTAACGGCAACACGGTGTAACCCATTTCCTCGTCGCGAGTCAGCGAGGCCACCGTGTCCTGATCGTCCCGGAACTCGCGGATATTCATCTTCACGTAGCGGGCGGCATCGCTGCGCTTTTGCTCCTGTCGTTGCTTCCAGCCAATATGCCCGCCCAAAACATCTTCCGGTTCTTCTTCATCACTTGGCCATAGATCACCATAAACAGCCTCGATCCATTCCCGGTAGGCAATTGGAAACTGGATCACACCTCCCGATTGCTTCAACAATTGCTCGGTGCGCCATAGCAATCGGGGACTGCCATAGATGCATTCGAACACACCATATTTACCGCTTGCAGGAGTAAGGACCAAACAGCGCGGCGATTCGAAGCCAAGTGGCCGAAGCCGGATATGTCGATGCAATCGCCCCAACCGCTGGAACAGCAAATCCACCGGGCAGATTTGCGTCACCATCCAGTCGAAATCGAGGTCCAGGCTCTGCTCTACCACCTGTGTCGCGACAAGAATGCGCCCGGCGTCTCGCACCGCGTCCTTGCCGTAATATTCAAGCGCGGCTTTCTCCTTAATTTCCCGGTCCTCGAAGCGGTAACGGGCATGGAAGATGTCCACCGGAATCCCGGTCTGGTTTAGTCGCTCGTCACGGAGGCGCTGAGTCGTTTTTTGCGCTACATCCACCAAGTTGACGATCAGGACGATTCGCGCCCCGTGTTTTGCAGCCTCGATGACACGGTTCAGGATCGCATCATCAGGTTCGGCCTGTGCGGTGGCGACACATTCCACCGCAATGGTTCGCGGCTCGGGGCGGTGTTGTTCCGCGAGTTTCGGCGTGTCGAGGGCTTGAGCCTTGACATGGGTCAACAGCGGATAGCCGTGGGAATCCTCGACTTGCCTGGCACCCCAAGCCTCGACCAAGCGCTTGCGTTGATTGGCGGGCAAGGTGGCGGAAAGCAGAAGGGCGGAACCTCCGGTTCGGGCCTGCCGGGACAGCATTTCCTCCAGTAGGCCGGTCATGTAACTGTCGTAGGCGTGAACCTCGTCTACGATCAGCACGCTACGGTGGATACCAAAGCCACGCACGAACTTATGCCGAACGGGCAGCACTGACAGCAATGTTTGATCGACCGTGCACACGCCTATTTGCCCCAGGAAGGCGCGCTTACGGCTTTGTGCTAGCCAAGCGGTGCATTGCACCGCAGCTTCTTCCATGCCTTGGGCGCTCGGGCGCCGCCCGGTTTCCATTAATTGTAATTGCTTGAATTCGTCTTTGAATTTCGCTTTGCCGTGGGCCAACACGATATTGGCCCCGCCCTCGAAGGCCAAGACGGCGAAATCTTTCAGCCGTGTCAGCATGGCGTTAGCGGTGGCTTGGGTGGGCAGGGCGAACACAATGGAATCGGCAAGGCCAGCTTCCATCAAGCGCCAAGCATAGGCGAGGGCCGCCTCGGTCTTGCCCGAGCCAGTAGGCGCTTCCACCAGCAACAATCCCGATTCGACAGGCAGGTCGTCCACCATGGTTTGCAAACCACGCGGCTTATGGCCGTGCGGGAGTAGCGAGCTTACCCCAGCATAGTCCAGTACCCGCCCCAGCAATCCGCAAGATTCCAGTATGCCTCTCTTGGCAATGTCTTCGATCCGCTGAGCCATGTAAGTCGCTGGTTCGAGAACATCGGCGCAGTACGGGAAGTACCGGGTATTCGAGCCGACCCAGTCGGCCACGGAGCAAAAGCCGGCGATCAGGTTTTGCGCGGCGCGTGGGTCGCCTTTGATTACGGGCGGCATATCCTGCAAAGACAAACCGACCGGTGCGAGAAACAGTTCTTCCAATACCAAGAACAAGGCTTTTCGTGCGACGGCATCTTGTTGTTCCAACCCGCCGATATTCCTGATTTTCTCAAGTTCCGCGTTATCAGAAATGATTTCACCATGATGGCCGGTAACCGTTTGAATCCATGGACGCCATGCGTCCCAGGTTTCATCAGCTTTATCCTCGTCATCAAGCCCAAGAAAAGCATCCAACTCGGTCATTAGCCACCAGAAGCCGGCGAGCCCATGATCGTAGCCTTTCCAGTCAGCTTCGGCCGTCTTTGATTCCACACAAACCGACTCAGGCCAGAGTACCTTCGTTAGCTCGGAGGCCTTCCACTGGAACCGGACATCGAACTTGCCCAAGTCATGCAGAGCGATGAAGAACAGCACCCAAGCTTTGAGTTTCACAATGACTTGTGCATCGCCGTAGTCCGCCCCAAGCGCGGCGGAAAAAGACCGCCGTATGGACCGGCTCGAATCCCACCACGCACACGCCACTGCAGCAACATCCAGGCAATGCCATAACAATAAATGCCAAAAAGGATAGGTTTCCTTCTCTGGTGGAAAAGCGCTAACGCTCTTGCCCCAGTATCGCCAATATGCCCTTTCCATGATCATCTCCTGAAATCAGGACTCTATTGTGCGCTTGAATCGACGCATAGAGAGCAGGCTCCTTGTGTAGCGCTCGAAGTCTTTGATTGCCCTGACTGTCACCCGGCGGCGAGCCCGGCACGAACGCATTATCGCAAGGTCGGCATCACACCCGGATCGCTCACGCATCGAGCGGGCAGGGTGTGACTGAACTGGTTGCGTCTGGTCGGGGGTAATTCTGAGATGTGGGGCAACAACTTTCGGCGATGATTCGTCCCGAATTCACCCCCGGTAACGCTCCAGCAGCCCCAGGTCTTCCGCCACGGTGCGGAGGGTGAGGTAGCCCGTGTGGGTGTTCAGCGCCTTGGCGAAGCCGGGGTCGCCGGTCAGCGCGGCCAGCCCCTCGTTGGCCAGCCGCAGGGCGTAGGGCAGCACCGCTTCGGACAGGGCCACGGTGGCGGTGCGGGGATAGGCGCCCGGCATGTTGGTGACGCCGTAATGAATGACGTCATGCTCGACAAAGATGGGGCGGCTGTGGGAGGTGGGCCGGGAGGTTTCGATGCAGCCGCCCTGGTCGATGCTGACGTCCACCACCACCGAGCCGGGCTGGAGTCGTTTCACCTGCTCGCGGGTTACCACATAGTCGGCCTTGGCCCCGTGCCGCAGCACGGCGCCCACGACCAGGTCGGTCGCCGGCAATTCGCGTTCGATGTTTGCGGGACTGGAGGCGATGAAGCAAAAGCCTTCGCCCAGTTCGGCGGCATACCGTTCGCCCTTGGCAGGGTCCAGGCCGGCCATGACCACTTCCGCGCCCAGGCCGTGTGCGCTACGTGCCGCGTGGTGGGCCACCACGCCATCACCGATGACCAGCGCCCGCCCATGGCGGACACCCAGCACCTGGCCGAGTTGCACGCCCTTGCCGCCGTGGGTGCGGCCCAGATAGTAGGCGCCGACCAGCGCGGCCATGTTGCCGGCCACGGCGCTCATCGGCGCGAGCAGCGGCAAGCGGCCCTGAGCGTCTTCCAGCGTCTCGTAGGCCAGCGCCGTGGTTCCGCGCGCCAGCAGGGTTTCGGTGAGGGCGCGCGGCACGCCGGACAGGTGCAGGAAGGTGAAGAGCAGCTGCTGCTGGAGGTAGCCGTACTCCGCCTCCAGCGGTTCCTTGACCTTGATCACCAGTTCGCTCGCCCAGGCCTCGGCGGCGTTGACGAGCCGGGCGCCGGCGGCCTGGTATTCCGCATTGGGGAAACCGGCCCCCAGGCCAGCCCCGTTTTCGACCCGGACCGCATGCCCCGCCGCCACGAGCTGGCGCACGGCTTCCGGGGTCAGGGCCACGCGCCCTTCCTGATCCTTGATTTCCTTGGGTAAACCAATCTGCATGAGCGTGTCTCCTGTGCGATGAATGTGACGATGCGTCTGGGAAAACCTTGAGTTTGAATTCGGCCATACCGGCCGCTTCCAGCGGGGTGAGTGGTCCAGGCGGAGGGTCTCATCATCCCCCCTGAACATGACATCGCGGACAGGAATGGCGGGATAACGGCATGATATCGGTGGATGAGCGGGTAAAGATTCATTTGAAATCCCCTCACCCCAGCCCTCTCCCCGGAGGCGGAGAGGGAGTTGATGTATCTTTACCTGCTCATTTATCCATATCCATAAGGCTTTGCCTGATTGGGTAAATCCTGTTCATGCTGTCCCATGCATCCCGAACGGCTACCCTCTCCTGCCCCCCCGCCAAGCAGAAGTATCCACACAAGTCCTTGTCCACAAAACGGAGGGCCTGAAAGTGTTGGCTAACCGATTGATATTGCCATGGTTCCCACCCTCGCCCCAGCCCCTCTTCCTCCAGGAGCATAGGTATCTACACAAATCCTTCTCAAGGAACCAGATGGCTTTAGGGTGTGGGCTAACCGCTTGATATTACGTAGGTTCCTACCCTCACCCCTAACCCCTCTCCCTCCTGGAGAGGGGAATAAAATCAATGGCTTGCTTGTGTGTAGATACTTATGCTCCAGGAGAGGGAAATGGAATCAATGACTTGTGCACTATAGAGCACTGGATTGGTATAAGTGTTTCCATTCCCTCTCCCACCGGGAGAGGGTCAGGGTGAGGGGATTTCAAATGAATCTTTACCCGCTCATCCATTCATAGTGCGGAGGGAGGTGGGCTCACTGGATTGATCGTACCTGGGAGCGCGGGCGTCCCGCCCGCCCGCGGGCCCTTGGGAAGGGGAACATAAGGCGCTCAGAGGTCAAGCGGGCGTCAGCCGGCCCGATGCCAGGAGTTCGGCGGCCAATCCGGCCAGGCCGGAGAGCGCCAGGACCCGCACCACCCCCCAGCGGTAGCGGATCAGCGCGAGCAGGGCGACCGGGATGATCGACATCGCCAACCCATCCGGCGCGGCCCCGACGCCAGCGGGCCAGAGCACGGTGCCGGCGAAAAATACCGCGAGATTGAGGATGACGCCGACGACCGCCGCCGTGATCGCGGTCAGCGGGGCGGTGAATTTCAGATTGCCATGCGAGGTTTCGACCAGCGGCCCGCCGGCCAAGATGAAGACGAAACTGGGCAGGAAGGTAAAGCCGGTGACGACGACCGCCGCCACGACGCCGGCGGCGAATTCGTGCCCCGCGCCGAACAGCGACTGGGTCCAGCCGGCGACGAAGCCGACGAAGGCCACCACCATGATCAGGGGGCCGGGCGTGGTTTCGCCTAGCGCCAGGCCGTCCATCATCTGGCCCGGGGTCAGCCAATGGTAATGCTCGACCGCCGCCTGATGCACATAGGGCAGGACCGCGTAGGCGCCGCCAAAGGTCATGAGCGCCGCCTTGGTGAAGAACCAGCCCATCTGCGTCAGCGCGCCCTGCCAACCGAAAACCAGCGTCAGACCCGCCAGCGGCAGGGCCCAGAGCAGCAGCCCGACCAGGCAGACCTTGAGGAGTCCCGTGCGGGTATAGCGGGCATGCGCTGGCGTCGGGGTATGGTCATCGATCAGCGCCGGGCCGCCGCCCTGCCGGGACTGGCCGTGACCGCCACCCACCCGAAACGCCTCCGGGGCGATCCGGCCGCCCAGGGCGCCGAGCAGCGCCGCGCCGAGCACGATCAGCGGGAATGGCAACCGGAGGACGTAAATGCCGACAAAACTGGCCAGGGCCAGTGTCCAGAGAATGCCGTTTTTCAGCGTGCGGGAGCCGATCCGCCAGGCGGCGGCCAGGACGATGGCCGTCACGGCGGGCTTGATGCCGTGGAGCAAGGCCATTGCCCAGGGTGTTTGCCCATAGCTGAGGTAGAGCCAACTCAGGCCGATCAGGATGAGCAGCGAGGGCAGGACAAATAGCGTTCCGGCGATGATGCCGCCCGCGGTCCGGTGCATCAACCAGCCGATGTAGATCGCGAGTTGCTGCGCCTCGGGACCCGGCAACAGCATGCAGAAATTGAGCGCGTGCAGAAACCGGCGTTCGGAGATCCAGCGCTTGCGTTCGACCAGGTCCTGATGCATGAGGGCAATCTGCCCGGCCGGCCCGCCGAAGCTGATGAAACCGAGCTTGAGCCAATAAGCAAAAGCCTGGGGCAGGGAGACGGGACCGGGGGGAGACGGGTCGGTTGGCGTCATGGGGTGCAACGGCGGTAGGGTGAACCAGACCGGAATTATGGGCCGGCCCTCCGGCGCCGAGCAAACGACCCCCGGTTGACTGACCTTCCCGGCCGGGATTTCAGACGGCGCCCCGCCGCGCGATCAGCGCCTGTGTCGGGTCACGGCGGGCGGGGGCGTCCATGCGAGGGAGGCGGCCAGCGGCCAGATGCCGCTCGGCCCGCGGTTCGCCGCATGAGCGCGGCGCCGCAAGCCAGCGGGGTGTGGTTTCAGCCGCGGGGGGGGCGGGGCGGTATGTCGCGGCGGCCAGGGCCGGTGTAGAGCTGTCGGGGCCGGCCGATTCTGTGCTCCGGATCGGTAATCATCTCGTCCCAGTGCGTGATCCAACCCACTGCCCGGCCCATGGCGAACATGGCGGTAAACAGTTGGGTCGGAATGCCCAGGGCGTGCAGGACGATGCCCGAATAGAAGTCCACATTCGGGTATAGCTTTTTCTCGATGAAGTATTCGTCTTCCAGGGCGATCCGCTCCAGTTCCAGCGCCAGGGCAAACAGGCGATTGTCGTGCAAGTCCAGCGCATCCAGCACTTGATGGCAGGTCTCGCGGATCAGCTTGGCGCGCGGATCGTAATTCTTGTAGACGCGATGCCCGAAGCCCATCAGGCGGAAAGGGTCGTTACGGTCCTTGGCCTTGGCGATGAACTCGGGGATGCGCGAGACATCGCCGATGGTGTTCAGCATGTTCAGGACCGACTCGTTCGCTCCCCCATGGGCGGCGCCCCACAGGCAGGCGATGCCCGCCGAGATGCAGGCGTAGGGATTGGCGCCGCTGGATCCGGCCAGGCGCACGGTGGAGGTGGAGGCATTCTGCTCATGATCGGCGTGCAGGATGAGGATACGCTCCAGGGCCTTCACCAGCACGGGATTGGCTACATAATCATCGCAGGGGGTAGCGTGCATCATGCGGAGAAAATTCTCCACATAGCTGAGCTTGTTGTTCGGGTACATGAACGGCATGCCCGTGCTGTACTTGTGACTCATGGCCACGATGGTGGGAATCTTGGCGATCAGCCGGATCGCGCACAGTTCGCGTTCCTTCTTCGACCGGATGTCCAGGGCGTCGTGATAGAAGGCGGAGAGCGCGCCGACCACCCCGACCATCACCGCCATGGGATGGGCGTCGCGCCGGAAGCCATTGAAGAAATTGATGACCTGTTCATGCACCATGGTGTGCATGGTGATGTTGTAGGTAAAGGTTTCGAGTTGCTCCGGCGTCGGCAACTCGCCGTTCATGATGAGGTAGCAGACCTCCAGAAACCCGCAATTCTCGGCGAGTTGTTCGATGGGATACCCCCGATACAGCAGGATGCCCTGGTCGCCGTCGATGTACGTGATGGCTGAACGGCAACTGGCCGTGGAATTGAAGCCGGGATCGTAGGTAAACATCCCGGTCTTCTTGTAGAGCGTCTGAACATCGATGACGCTCGGCCCAATTGAACCATGGAGTACATGCAGTTCGCAGGGAGAACCTTCCTCCAGTCCCGTCATTTTAATAGTGGACATAGTCTCTTCTCGGTTGATGAACCGCCATGAACAAAAGCCTGGCAACGCTAGGCGGGAACGAATGGTTGGGAAACCAAGGTCAGGCGCCTTCCGCGTGAAAGCGTCTCTGGCCCGAGGGAGGCGGCCGGGCCGGCCCCTCGCGCTGGCGCGCTTGTCCGGTCGGCAACCTTACGTCAGCATAAGCTTTCCCTGTAATAGCTTGAGCAACATTCATGCCGAATCCCGACATTGCCGGATGACAGAGGCTTGAGGGAGAACAGGAGAGAACCATGCCCCAGGCTCGCGCGCTTCCGGCGTACTGACGCACCAGGACGAGGCATCCTGCCTGGCCGCGCGATGCCCCATCAAGGCTGCCCCTGGGGAGGTCGCTGAGCAGGCGTCAGGCGCTGGCGCGCGCGCCAGCGCCCAAGCGCCAGTCTCACCCCTTCAGCCCCGGCGCGGTCTTGGTGATCCAGGGCCGGTTTTGGGGGGATGGCCGCGGCACGGCGCGCAGGGCGGCCCGCCGGGAAATCGGCGACATCGGGTCGGCGCCCAGGGTGCCGATCAAATGGGTGAGGTAGGCGGGGTCGCTGACCTCGGCCAGGGTGCGCTGCACGCGTTCGAGCCGTTCCTGCAAATGCAGCTTGCGGTTGTAGGTCTGGTGGCCGGGCTGCTCCATGAAGTGGCGCAGATAGCGGATGTGGCGATGACAGAGGTCGATGTCGCGCACCTGCTTGACCGCCAGGCGGTGGCGGTACCAGTCGGAGGCGAGGAGGTGTTCGCGGGTGAAGAGTCGGCGAATGTCGGGATGGTGGATGTCCATGCCGCGATAGTTGCCGGTGGCCATGATCCAGAGCAGCGCTTCCAATGGCGGACAGGCGTCCTCGATGCTCTTGTCATGAAGATACTCCATCGCCACCCGGCGTTGCGCCTCGACGATGTTGTCCACGCCGTCGACGAAACAGGCCAGGTCCTGGGTTTCGGGCTTGAGCATGGCCTCGGCGAGCACGGTGGTCGAGGCGTCGAAGATGGCGCCGCAGAAACGGTGCACGAAGTGTGTGTTGATGCGGTAACCCAGACGGCTGGCCAGCACGGTCCGCCCCTCGTACTCGAAGTCGTCCAGCCGGTCGAGAAAACCTTCGTCGATCAGGACCTGGGGATCGCGCATGGCGTCGGGCAGCCGGCTCCAGATTTCCGGCACCAGCAAGCTGATATCGTGATCGATCCGCATGTTGGGTCCGACATGACCGGCGGCGCTGCTGAAGCCGCCATAACCGGTGAGGATCATCGACACCAGCGTGTTGTTCAGGTCGGTCGTGGCGCGCAGCGCGTTGAACGGCCCCTTGGTCAGCGCCCCCTCGCTGCCCGCGCCGGTGGTCGAGGGCGACTTTCCGGTCACGCTGCAAACGAAATCCATGAACAGCTCGGGCAGTTCCTGGTAATGAATGGGATTGTAGACGCAGAGGGGCCGCAGGCCCGACCGGGCGTCCGGCGGGTTGTTGCGCCGGCCCGCCAGCACGGCGGTCACGGGGAAGATCACCGGCTCGTGGATGGGTACGCGCCGTTGCAGGCGGGCGCCCACGTTGGCCACATGCGACGGAAATTCATCGGCCAGATCGGGGCGTAATTGCAGGTAGCGGGGATTCTGGCTGGGCTTGCCGCCCACCAGGCGCGGGTGCGCCGAGGATGCGGTATAGCCATTGCCTTCCGCCGCCGCGACTTTCAGAAACTCCCGCATCGGCGCGCTGTACTGGTCGAAGCCGATGACATCCTCCACCAACCCGCGGACCTGATCGGGTCCCAGGGGCTCGAAGTTGGAAAGGAAATTGGCCGGCTCGGCCAAGTCGCGCTCGGCCTGGAGATCGAGGCCGCGATGCACGGCGTCGTCGGGCCGCTGGAACAGCCGGTATTCACAGTTCTGGGTCAGCTTGACGCATGGGTTGGGCAAGTTGGGCGGATGGCGCAGCATGGCGGTGGGGACCACCACCGAGGCGGTGATGTCGTCCTCCATCTGGATCTTGGCGGCCGGAATGTAGTCCTGCCGCAGCTTGAACACCCGCCAGGAGCCATTCCGCTCCAGACCGACCCGCAGATAGGAGGCCACCAGGGAGCGATCATCGAGCTTCAGTTCATTGCCCGGACTGCCGTTGACGAAATTGACGCTGAAGTGTCGGCGCCAGTCTCCGCCCCACTCCGGCTGGTAGAAGCGCTTGATCATGAACGCCATCGACTTGATGCGATCAGGCAAGGTTTCCAGCCAGACGTTGTATTCCGGCGTGTAGCGGTTGGACGCGGTGAGGACGCGGATCACCGCCCCCAGGCTGCGCTCCATGCTGAGTAGCGGCAGGTCGAGTTGCTCCTCCTCGGTGAGCGTGACGCCGGGCAGGAAGCGATCGCGGTAATCGCGCTCGAAGATGGCCTCCACCTGATCGAGATCCGATTGCAGTTCGTTGACGAAGACCGGGCCATAGATGACCGAGTTGCCGATGGACTTGGAAATCTCCGACTTGCCGCCCCCCGACACCGTGCAGGGCTTGTGGCAGAACACCCCTTCCGCATCCGTGCCGACCAGCCGCCAGGAGGGCGCGGCGGGATGCTTCTCCATGTTGATCTTGTAGCCGCTGGGCAGCATGTAGGTAAAGCATGGTTGCAGCTTGAGCACTTGGGCGGCGCCGGACCTGGACTTCCAGGAAATCTGCTGGCGGTTGAGATCGAACTGGGCGTTCTCGGGGACGTAGATCAGCTCGGGAAAGCGCTTGTCGACGCCAAAACCTTCGGGCTTGATGTCCATCAGGTCGCCAAACAGCGTGGTCACTTCGGTAAAGCTGTGATGCGTCTTGCGGTTGCGGTTGTCGGCGCCGAATTCCTCGCCGTGGTTGTGGCGCGGGAAGGTCAGCGCGCCGCCGGCGTGCTCCTCCTCCGCCAGCCCGAAGAGATTGGCGGAAAAGCTGATCTGGGTCTTGACCTCCTTCTTGCAGTAGCCGAAGTAGTTGTCGGTGATCAGGGTTACGATCACCCCACTGGCGTCGCGAGCCGTGATCTTGAAGGGCTTGCCGTCGTTGTAAACCTCCTCCGGCTCCCGCCAGTACATGCCGTCGGCGATCTGCCGGGGCGTGGCCCGGTCGGCGTTCGGCAGGCCCAGCGACTTCTTGGTCATGCCGAGGATGTGTGGGGCGAGAATCACGCAGCCGCTGTGGCCGGTCCAGTGGTCGACATCGAGGCCGGCATCGTTGTTCGGCAGGTAGGGGTTGCCGGCGTTGCCGAAGATGCTCTCGATGAAGTCGAGGTTGGAAACCATGCCGCCCGGCGCGAAGAAGCGGATTTCCATGCTCTTCCGGGGCCAGTGCCCCGGCACTTCCGGGCAGACCGGCGGACGAATGAGCAGGGACACGAAAATTTCGGCGGCTTCTTCCTCCTCCGCGGTGAAGGGCAGCCGCATCAGTTCCGCTGGCGGATTCAGCGCCGCGTCCAGCATGCGCGCGAAGGCGATGCCGGGGACCGCCTTCTTGTCACCCGGAATCGGCAACCCTCCCTCGGCAATATGAAAGGAGCCGTGGGTGGTGCGGCGGTCGCGCAAGGTATTGTGCAGGATGCCTTGCTTGACCCGATAGCTCTTGATGATATCGGAGGCGAAGCGATCGCCCTTGGGTGGCAGCGACAATTCGCGGGCGATGCCGTAGCGGTGCAGGACCAGCGTGGTGGAGGGCAGGCGCGGCACCGATTCCAGGCCCAGTCCCCGGGTGTACCGATCCAGGAAACTCTGGATGCGTTGGTCGGCCGGGCAGAGATATTCCGGGATCAGACGCGCCTGCGCCTGGTAGCTGTCGACCAGATCGCGGGCGACACTGAGGAATTCGCCGCTGTCGATCTGCTCGCAGATGGGCTGTCCGACCGAGGCCAGTTTGAGGTTGATATTGAGGAGATGGCGATCTCGATTCTCGTCAACATGCAGGCTGGGCGATTTCAGGCCAATGGCTGACTGGGTGTCCACGATGAGGGTCTCCGGGTAAGGTATTGAACCGATCATGCCGGGGACGTAACCGGCTTGAACGGCAGGGTTATTGTTTGTTGCTGATACATGCAGGATTCACGCCCAACCATGGGCAATCTGGCAGGATGGGCCAGGGAACCACGCTCATCACTGGGCGTCAGCGCCGCCGCCGTCGGTTTCACCATAAGCACGCCCGTCGCTGTCCCTTCGACTCCGCTCAGGGTGGGCTTATGCAGGCCTACAACGGCACACGCCATCGCACAAAATTGAGAATGGCAGATGCCGTGAGGAGCATCGGTAGCCGCACAAACCCTTCTCCAGAAAGCAGAAGGCGTTAGAGTGCTGGCTAACCGCTTGATATTACACAGGTTCCTACCCTCACCCCTAACCCCTCTCCCTCCTGGAGAGGGGAATAAAATCAATAACTTGCAAGTCATGTGGATACTGATGCCTACCGAGGGGCCGGGATTCAAAATTTTGCGCCAACGCATCAAGAATGCCATCCCTGGAACGCACGGATTCCGGCCTCCCTGCCGGAATGCTTTGCTCTTTCCCGCTAAGGAAGCGTGCGGTGGGCGGCTCCGCGAAGGGTTCGATCCCAACCGCGATGGGTCGGCCGCCGGCGGCCGATCCATGTTGGTGCAAGAGTGAACCCTGTCCGGGCAAACAGGCGGCATCTCACAACCATTCGGTGTGGAAGAACTCGCCCTCGGGCTTGTCGAGGCGCTCATAGGTATGCGCGCCGAAGTAGTCGCGCTGGGCCTGCAGCAGATTGGCTGGCAGCCGTTCCGCGCGATAGCTGTCGAAGTAGGCCAGGGCCGCCGAAAAGGCTGGCGCGGCGACGCCATGACCCACGGCAAGCCGCACCACCTTGCGCCAGTGGGCCTGCGACTGAACGATGATGTCGCGGAAATAGGGGTCGAGGATCAGGTTCTTGAGGGCCGGATCGCGGCGATAGGCCTCGGTGATGCGGTTGAGGAAGCGCGCCCGGATGATGCAGCCGCCGCGCCAGATCGAGGCGATGTCGCCAAAATTCAGGTTCCAGCCATAGAGCGCCGAGGCCGCACCCAATTGCACGAAACCCTGCGCGTAGCTGATGATCTTGCTGGCGTAGAGCGCGTCGCGCACGGCGTCGATCAACTCCTGCCGGTCGCCGCTGTAAGGCGTCACCACTGGGCCGGGCAGGATCTTCGAGGCCGCCACGCGGTCGGCTTTCAACGAGCTGAGGATGCGCGCCTCGACCGCGCTGGCGATCACCGACAGCGGCACCGCCATTTCCGTGGCGTGGCCCACCGTCCATTTGCCAGTGCCCTTCTGGCCGGCCTTGTCGACGATCAGGTCCACCAGCGGCTGGCCGGTTTCCGGATCCTTGCGGGTAAAGATGCGGGCGGTGATGTCGATCAGGAAGGAATCCAGCTCCCCCTGATTCCAGGTGCTGAAGATGGCCGCCAGTTCGTCGGCGCTGGGGTTCAGCGTGGCCTTGAGGATGGCGTAGGCCTCGCAAATGAGCTGCATGTCGCCATATTCGATGCCGTTATGCACCATCTTGACGTAATGACCGGCGCCGTCGGCGCCCATGTGCCGGCAACAGGGCTCGCCCTCGGCCACGGCGGCGATGCGCGTGTAGATCGGCGCGATGGCCTGCCAGCCCTCGGCGGAACCGCCCGGCATGATGCTCGGTCCCTTCAGCGCGCCCTCCTCACCGCCGGAGACGCCGACCCCGAAGAAATGCAGCCCCTTCTCCTTCAGGTACTTTTCCCGGCGCTGGGTATCCGTCCACAGCGAATTGCCGCCGTCGATGATGATGTCGCCCGGCTCCAGCAGCGGGATGAGTTGTTCGATCACCGCGTCCACCGGCGCGCCGGCCTTGACCATGATCTGCACCTTGCGTGGTCTGGCCAGGGCGCCGACGAATTCCTCCAGGCTACGGCAGGGCGTGATGTTCTTGCCCTTGGCCCGGCCCTCGGCGAACTTGTCCGTCACCGCCGTCGTGCGGTTGTAGACCGCGACGCTGAAGCCCTTGGATTCCATGTTGAGGACGAGATTCTCGCCCATGACCGCCAGGCCGATGAGGCCGATGTCGCATTGACTCATGTTGCTTCCTCCGCAATTCGCTGTTGAAGTCAGACTAAAGCGTCAAGCATACCCTGATTTCCCCCGATCGCGGGCAAATCCGCTCCGCGGACTTTCCCGGCATTCTGGCCGGTCGCGATGACCCTGGTGTGACGGCCCGCCGCTGGGTGGCGAACCGGCTTATTCCTATATCCAGGCGAGGATACGTTCCTGCATAAAATTCCGGCATGGCGGCGCTTTCAGCCAGCTTGAGCAAGGCTGGCCCCCGCATGGCCCGGGCCGCATGGCCTTCCAGTATCGTAGAATTCCGCTTCTCCGACACCGTCAGGTTTGAGCTTATCGTGTTCACGCCACGCCTCTTGATCGAACTGCGCGTCCGCCTCCTTTGGGGGTTCGGGTTCGTCGTGGCCGTGATGCTCTATTGGGCGGCGGGTGTGCAAGGCGTCCCCTATCTGGCCGAAACCCGCTGGCTGCCGGCATTGGCCCGCCAGACCGGTCTCGATCCGAGCGTCGCCCGCCTGGCGTTCGATCCCTGGGGTCCGGAAGCGCAACTCTCTGGGCTGACGCTCAAGGACCGGGATGGGCAGGTGTTGCTGACGGCGCGCGCGGTGCGGGCGAAAATCGACCTGTGGACGACGTTGCGGACCGGACGGCCCGCGCTGGCGGTCGCGCTGGAAGCCCCCAGCCTGACCCTGGCGCGCACCGCACAGGGCCGCTGGAACTGGCTGGAGGCCCTGCCGAAACGCGAGGGTGAGCAACAGCCGTTATCCCTGCCCGTCGCCCTGGCGCACATCACGCTGGTTGAAGGCGTACTCACCATCAGCGATGGGCTGGCCGCCACCCCGCCCGCGACCGCCACCTTGACGGATTTCCGTCTGGAGTTGAGCGGTCTGTTCGGCGAGCCGGATGAACGCGTGCCTATTCAATTCAGCGCCGCCGGAGCGGACGGAGAGCGGTTGACACTGGCGGGTGAGTGCTCGCTGGCGCCCTTGAGCGTGAGCGGTCACGCCGAGCTGACCCGGGCCAACCTGGGGTTCTGGACAACTCTGTTCAAACCCGATGCGGCCTGGCGAGCGGACGGCGGCCGCCTGACGGCCCGGCTTGATTTCACCTATCCAGCTTCCGGAAGCCATGGCATCAGCCTCGAGGCCGGCGCGCTCGAATTGACCGGTCTATCCCTCTCGAATCGCGCCGAGAGTGCGCGGCGCTTCACTGTGCCGCGGCTCGCGCTGGATCGGCTTCGGCTGGGTCCGGAAGAGCCGGCCCTGACGCTGGCCGGCTTGACGTTGAACCAGGCTTCCAGCCCCTGGGGCCAGGTGAAAACCCTGGGCGCGGTCAAGGTGACTGCCCATATGACGAATCCTGCCCTCGATCTGGACGCGCTGACCCTGGAAAAGTTGGGGTCGCCCGCCGGCACGGTGGAAAAGCTGACAGCCGGGACGGTGTCGCTGGATGCCAGCAAGCAACGGGTGCGGGTGGAGCGACTGGCGGCCGATCGGCTCGAATCTCCCTGGGGAACGCTGACAGGACTGAGCCTGGAGGGCATGAGCTACGGCTGGCAGGAACGGGAACTGAGGTTCGCGCGGCTGGCGGCGGCGCAGGCCGACAGCCGCTGGGGCCAATTGCTGGAACCGGTATTGACTGAAGTCGGCTACTTGCCCGAAACGGGGTTGAGTCTGGCGACGGCCTCCGCGCGCGCGCTGTCGGGCCCCTGGGGCCAATACGCCGACCCGCGCCTGGGCCAGGCCGGGTATCGTCCGGCGGATCGGCGCCTGACCGCGGCGGAACTGGCGCTGAGCCAGGCGGTGACACCCTGGGGGCTGACGGCGGGCGTCACGGTTCGGGATCTGGACATCGGGCTGAATGATGCCGCCGTTGCCATGAGCGAACTGGCCGTGGCGGGTGTGGACCTGCCCCAGGGACAGGCCTCCAGCGCGGCGGCGAGCACCCTGCGCTACAGCGGGAAAGACCAGACGGTATCGGTCGCGGCCGGCCACCTGGAGGAGGCGCGAACACCGGGGCTGGCGGCGGACGTGGAGCGACTGGAATGGAACGGGCTTTTTTACGCGCTCAAGGACCGTCGGCTGCGGGTGGAAACGGCCCAGTTGGCGGGCGCCATGGGCCGGGGTCCGATGGAGTCGTCTACCGCTGACCAAACGCAAGCCTTGACTGTCGCGGCCACCCCCCGGGTAGGAAGCGCCGAATCCAGCGGCGAGGCGGCCAGCGATCTCGATCCTTACGCGCCACGACCGGCACGCCTCGGCAGTCTGCGGCTGGAGCAGACCGAGGCGGATCTGGACGCGCACCGGGTGTCCGTGCGGCGCGTGACCACGGTGGCGGCGGAGCTGGATATCATTCGGCGCAAGGACCGCGGCCTGATCCTCCGGGGCCTGCCGCGCCCAGGCGGCCAGGTCAGGGGCGACTCGCGGGGCAAAACGGCCTGGACGCTGAATTTCGCCGAGGGCCAGATCGAGAATTATTCGATTCACTTTTTCGACGAAACGACGGACCCGCCGGTGCGGTTGCGCTTCAACGGGTTGTCGCTGAATATTTTCGATCTGGACGATGATACGGTCGGGGATGCGGAATTCAGGCTGCGCAGCCAGATCGGCAGCAGCGCCCGCATCGAGATGGAAGGGCGCCTGCACCTCCAGCCTTTCCGGTCCAGCTTCCGCTTCGGCCTGGACAAATTGCGCATGCGGAGCGTAGTGCCATACTGGCGGCCGTTGACGAACACCGATCTGCAGCGCGGCAATCTCAGCCTGTGGGGCGATGTGGTCATCCGTGACGACGCCGGGCTAAAGATCGATTATGCGGGCGGCGCGGAGATTCTCGATTTCGACACGGTGGACAGGGTTCAGCGCCAACCGGTGTTGAAATGGGACAAGTTGAAGTTTGACGGACTGGCCATCAGCAATCAGCCGCCCCGCTTCGTGACCCGCATCCTGACGGCGGAACGGCCCTACGCGCGCGTCGCCGTGGATGAGAAACGCCGGTTGAACCTTCTGACGGCACTGGAGCCGCCCAGCCAGGCCGCCGTCCCCAAGGAACTGGAGGCCCTGCGGGTCGAAAAAACTCCTAGCAATCGCTTGCCCTCGGCGTCCATCGGCTTGTTGCGGGTCAAGGACGGGATCGTCAATTTTTCGGACCGCAGCATGCGGCCCGGTTTCGCGGCGGAAATCCGGAAATTCAATGGCTCCGTCAGCGGGCTCAACTCGCGTATCGACGCGCTGGCGACCTGGGTCCTGGAAGGACGACTCAACGGCAATTTGCCCGTGCAGGTGTTCGGCGAGGTCGAACCCATGGACTACCGCGAACACACCGACCTGGCGATGTCGTTCAAGGGGCTGAATCTGACCACGTTTTCTTCCTACTCGGGCAAGTTCGGCGGGTATCGGATCGAAAAGGGCAAACTGGACATGGATCTGCGTTACCGGATCAAACAGGGGCAGATCGAGGCGGAAAACCGCGTGGTGCTGGAAAAGCTGACCCTGGGGGAACGCGTGGATGAGTCCGGTTCCTGGCTGGTGGATCTAGCCATCGCCTTGCTGAAAAGCCGCGACGGCAAGATCGATATCAATCTGCCGGTCTATGGAGATCTGACCAATCCCCAATTCAGCTTGTGGCTGCTGTACCGGGACGTGCTGACCGGCTTGCTGACCAAGTTCCTGTATTCCCCCGCCAGCCTGGTGGAAGCGGCTCTCGCCGACGGCGAGGTCACGCCCTACTCGGTGTCTTTCGCGCCCGGCGAAACCGAGGTCAGCGAGGCATCCGGGGCGTTGCTGGCGTCCCTGGCCGCGACCATGAAGGCCAGACCGGGGGCCAATCTGGACATCGAGGGGTGCGTGGACCCACGGCAGGATCGTCTGGCCCTGGCGGCAAAAGCGCTGCTCGAACGCCTGAAGGCCGATCGGCGTGTCGAATTGCGTACCCAGGGGGTCCGGCTCCACGGCGCGCCGGTGCCTGACCTGAGCGACGAGGATTATCGGCGGCTGTTCACGGCGTATTACCGCAATAAGCATCCGCAGGCCCCTGAACTGCGGTCGCTGGACACCGGTAATGCCCTACTGAGCGGGCCGCCTTTCGCGGCGGCCCGGAACAAGGCGCTCTGGGAATGGCCGATCGACGAAACCACGCTGCGCGCCCTGGCCCAGGCCCGGGCGGAGAGCCTTCGCGGCTATCTGATGGACAACGAAGGCATCCCCGACCAGGATATCTTTCTGCTGGAAGTCAAGCAGGAACAACAACCGGGTCCGTCCATACCGGCGTCGCTATGGCTGGCGGGGTCTTGAGGGGGAACGGCAGGAAGCCAGTATTCGGCCCGGCATTCCGGGCACGGATCAGCGAGCAGACGGCGCGGCGCTTCGACTTTCATCCTCCGGGGCGGCGGATGCTGAAATGTTCATGGCTGGTGCGGACGCGCACCTCGCCACACACGACATGTGGGTCGAACAATTCGAGCATGAACCGGCGCGGGATTTTGTCGTAATGACCGCCCAACAGGAAGCGCATGATGGTGAGCCGGTTCTCTTCGGTATCGGCGAAATTCATGGCGTAATGGACCGGCTCCTTGCGATAGGGCGCCGCCCGGCGGATCAGGCAGGCTTCCAGGTCCTCGGCGATGTACCAGGGCAAGGGCTCGCCGATCAGTTCGAAACAGGCCACCCCGAACTCAATCAGAAGATTACCCCGGCCGGCCAGGGCGAGGAGCAAGAGCCCACCGGGTTTCAAGGCCCGCAGGATTCCGGCCAGCTCCATTTCGAGATCGGCGACATAGTAGAAGACGTGGTTCGACAGGACCAGATCGAAACAGTCCACCTGCTCGGGAGTCAGGGCCGGCCCGCCTTCAATGGGGTGGCGGGTGACGTCCTTCAGCTCCTCGACGGCCTGGCGCAGATGCTCCGTGGCCGGCTCCACCAGGGATAAGCGCAGGCGCTCGGGAGGTACGCCGACGCCGGCCAGGAATTGACGGGTGAAGCGGCCGGATCCCGAACCGAAATCGAGCATCCGCAGCGGGCCGCCGGCTTTCGCCATTGCCTGGACCTCCGGCAGGTAGGCCCGCAAGTCTTCATCGGCCTCGGTGGAATGCTCCTGGAAAAACAGATAATCGTCCCGGATGGGATCGAAGTTCTTGCGGGTGTCGGCCGTCATGTTTCTGGCGCCTGACGGTTGCGGGCAGGGTTACGGTAGGGCGCTGGCCGTTCAGGGCATGAGGCGCCGCACCATGTCGCGCTCCAGCTTGATCTCGGCTTCGCTGGCCCTGATCTGGGCTTCGCTGAAAGCGTCGATGTCCAGGCCCTGGACGATGCTCCATTCCCCATCGCGGCTCTCGACCGGGTAGGAGAACATCAGGCCCGGTTCGATGCCGTAGCTGCCGTCGCCGCACACCGCCATGCTGACCCAGCGCCCCTCGGGAGTGCCGAGGATCCAGTCGCGCATGTGATCCAGGGCGGCATTGGCGCCCGAGGCGGCGCTGGACTTCCCGCGTATGCGAATGACTTCCGCCCCGCGATTCTGTACGGCGCCGATGAATTCCTGCTCATACCAGTCGCGACCCACCTCGTCGAGGGCCGGGCGCCCGTTGACGGTGGCATGGTGGAGATCGGGGTACTGCGTCGTGGAGTGATTGCCCCAGATGATGACGCCTTGTACCTCGCCGATGGGTTGCCGGCAGCGGTTGGCCAGCAAACTGACCGCGCGGTTATGGTCCAGCCGTGTCATGGCGGAGAAGTTTTCCGGCGGCAGATCGGGCGCGTTGCGCTGGGCGATCATGGCGTTGGTGTTGGCGGGGTTGCCCACCACCAGCACCTTGACGCCGCGCTTGGCGGCGGCGTTCAGCGCCCGCCCCTGTACGGAGAAGATGCCGGCGTTGACCTCCAGCAGATCGCGCCGCTCCATACCGGGGCCGCGCGGGAAAGCGCCCACCAGGAAGACCAGATCGGCCTGGTCGAACGCCGCTTCCGGATGACTGTGGCAGGTGATCTCATGCAGCAGGGGGGAGGCGCAATCCTGGATTTCCATTACCACCCCTTCGAGATGTACCAGCGCTTGCGGAACCTCGAGCAGGCTCAAACTGATGGGCTGATCGGGTCCCAGCAAGTCGCCCCCGATGAGTCTGAACAGCAAGGAGTAGCTGATCTGGCCAGCCGCCCCGGACACGGCTATCTTCACCGGTGTCTTCATGGTGTTATTCCTGTTGTCGTTAGAAACCGATGGATGCCGGTTCGCGTGGACGAGCGAACCGGTCGAGCCAGGTCATGACCCGGCCATTGTTGTGTTGCTGGGGCCGCCTTTCCCCACTCCACTCCCCCAATCGCAAACGGTCGCTTCAGCGCGACCCTTCCAATCGCAAACGGTCGCTTCAGCGCGACCCTTCCCCCGCGAGGGGGGAGGGGCTTTGTTCCAGTTGCGTAGATACGTATGCCCACCGGGATAGGGGAGAAAATACCGCAAGCGGCGAGGATGGCTTTGGCTTTGAAAAGGGTCAACCGGGGCCATCCCTCACGGAAGCCGATCACTCAAGCCAAGGGGAAGCCCTTGGCCACGATGACCTGCTGGATTTCGGCCAGGCTTATCTTTCCTTCATCGTACTCAACCTCGACCAGCCCTTCCTTGGCGTTGGCCTTGCTGGACAGAACGCCATCCAGTTCATCGGCGGCCGCCTGCACGTTCTTTTCGCAGCCTCCGCATTTCATTCCGGTTACCTTGAAGTCGGCCTTGGCCATAATGTCTCTCCTGAAGAAAGGTGGATAGTTGAAAGGACCGGGTCAAGGGCGTTGCACTTGACCCGGCGCACCTGATTTCGCGAACCGATGGGGGGAATTCAGAGGTCTTTCTTGCTGCTGAACGGAAACGGCTTCTCGTCGGTGTTGTAGCTGAGGTAAAGCCAGACCCGATAGACGTATTCCGCCACCACTTGTCCGGCTTTCTGGGCATTGGCGTTGGGCCGGGCGCCAACGATATGCAGCAGCAACTGCACCAGCAGCACGCCCCAGAGTACGAATCGGACAATGCCGAGAATGATCACGAAAACCACGATAAAGAACAAGCGGCTAAAGAAATTGCCGGATTCCCCGCTTATCGGGGTAATGGGTTGGAGACTGGACATATCCGCACGCACTAATCGATGGATGAAATTATGGTAAAAGACTCTCCCAAGAAGCCAGCGTCGCCCGCAGTTTAGCCCGTGGAAAGCCCGAATGGCCGGCAAGCATACCCCAATCCCGATGCCTCTGTTAACCCGTGACGGCAGGATCGATTTTTGCGATGACTTTCTCGACCCTATCGAGGCGGAGGAGTACTTGCATAGCCTGTCGCAGACACTGGATTGGCGCGATGAGTTCCTGCGCATCGCCGGACGTACCATCCCGGTGCCGAGACGGGTGGCCTGGCACGGTGACCCCGGCGCCCGCTATAGCTACTCCGGCGTGCGGCATGATCCCGTCCCCTGGACGCCGGAGCTGCTGGAACTGAGACAACGCGTGGAGATTGCCTGTGGACATACCTTCAACAGCGTGTTGGGCAACCTCTACCGCAACGGCCAGGATGCCGTAAGCTGGCATGCGGATGATGAGCCCGAGCTGGGTTTCGAGCCGGTCATTGCCTCGCTCAGTCTGGGGGCGGAGCGCCGCTTCGAGGTGCGGCATAATCGGTCGCGGGAGATTCTGCGGCTGCCCTTGAATGCAGGCAGCCTGCTGATCATGCGCGGGGCCTTCCAGCACCACTGGCAACATCGCATCCCGCGCCAGGCGGGCATCACGTCGCCCCGCATCAATTTAACCTTTCGCCGCATTACACCGAGCCCCTGACCGATGGCCGACATTCTCCCCTTCCGCCGCCCCAAGGCCGCCGAGAAACATCAGGGTAAAACCCTGTGCCGCAGCGGCTTCCACAAATGGCAGGTCGACAAGGCCCAGGTGTTCGACGTCAAGCAGGGGCGACTGGTGACGGTCCACCGCTGCGCGCGCTGCGGGGCCGTCAAGCACCAACTGCTGTAAGTCCGCACCGCGTCCAAGTGACCCGAATCGAGCGGGCAACGAGACAACCGTCCCGGCCGGCCTCAAGCCCCCGCCGCGCGGCAGCGGTCGAGAAAGGAATGCAATGACCGGCGACGGAATTCATCGAGACACCAGGGCCGGGGATCGATCAGGTGGTTGGATACCGCCGGCACGATATAGGTCTCCGCCTTGACCGTTTCTCCCGCGAGAGTGGTTACGCTGACCGTACGGCGTTCATAAAAGTCATCTTCGAACGCATCCAGCCGGGCGACCTCAGGGGTGCCAAGACGCCGAAACAGCAAGCCATGGGTCACCGCACCGGCCTCCACTATCAAACCCGGGTAGGACAGACCCTTGAGGCAATAGCGCGCATGATCCGCCAGTCGCGCCGGCTCGGCGGGAACGCAACGTCCAGTGACTGCCTGGAACACCTCGGGTATCTGCAAGGTTCCGTAGACGAAAAGATCGATCATGTCTGAAACTCCCATGGTGGCATCACGTGCCGATTCGCTCGCTGCGGGCATTGATTATTTGACAGCCCCGTCTGTAAAGGTTAATTGTCGAGCACTTTTCCCAACTCCAACATCAAGCAATGACCGCACCACATATTTTGATCGGCCGGGGTGAAGCGCCCTGCTATCTGGAAGGCCAGTATGCCAACCGCCACGGTCTCATTGCCGGCGCCACCGGCACCGGCAAGACCGTCACCTTGCAGGTGCTGGCGGAGGGCTTCTCGGACCTCGGTATTCCGGTTTTTCTGGCGGATATCAAGGGCGACCTGGCGGGCCTGGCCATGCCTGGCGCCGATAATCCCAAACTGACAGAGCGCGCCGCCGAACTGGGTGTGGCAGGCTACCAGCCGCGCGCCTATCCCGTAGTGTTCTGGGATGTGTTCGGCGAGCAGGGGCATCCCGCCCGTGCGACGATTTCAGACATGGGCCCGCTGCTGCTGTCACGCTTATTGAACCTGACCGAGATTCAGCAAAGCGTACTGACCCTGCTGTTCAAGTATGCGGACGATCAGGGTCTATTGCTGCTGGACCTCAAGGATTTGCAGGCGCTGATCACTCACGCGGTCGAAAACACGAGCGCGCTCGGCAAGGACTACGGCACGGTCAGCAAACAGACGCTGGGCATCTTGCAGCGCGAATTGCTGGAACTGGAGCACCAGGGGGCCGACCAATTTTTCGGCGAACCCTCGGTGGGGCTGGACGATCTGATGCAGACCACGCTGGATGGCCGGGGGCATATCAACATTCTGGCCGCCGACAAGCTGTTTCTGAAGCCCGGCCTCTACGCCACCTTCCTGCTCTGGCTGCTGTCGGAATTGTACGAAAATCTGCCGGAGCGCGGCGACGCCGAGTTGCCAAGACTGGCCTTTTTCTTCGACGAGGCGCATCTGCTGTTCGATGACGCACCCAAGGCGCTGATCGACAAGGTCGAGCAGGTCGTCAGGCTGATCCGCTCCAAGGGCGTCGGCATCTATTTCGTGACCCAGAACCCCCTGGATGTCCCTGACAAAATCCTCGGGCAACTCGGTAACCGGGTGCAGCACGCGCTGCGGGCCTTCACCCCCCGTGACCAGAAGGCGGTCAAGGCCGCGGCGGAAACCTTCCGCGTACGCCCGGGGCTGGAGGTGGCCACCGCCATCACCCAGCTCGGCGTGGGCGAGGCGCTGATTTCAACCCTGACCGCGGACGGCGTACCCAATCCCGTGGATCGGGCGAAAGTCTGCCCGCCGCGCTCGCGCATGGGCGCGCTCACCCCGGACGAGCGGCGGAGCATTCTGCAGCGCTCACCCTTCCGTCAGCGTTACACGGATGCCGTGGACCGGGAATCCGCCTACGAAATGCTATCGGCGCGGGCCGGGCAGGCGGTCGATGCATCGGTCGTGGGCAAGGAGATTCAGGGATTTCTGGAGAAGGCCGCCCGCAGCGCGATGTCGGCGGCCAGTTCGGAACTGGGCCGGAAAATCGGCAAGCAACTGCTGCGCGGCATCCTGGGGTCGCTGGGCAAGCGCTAGGCGCTGCCGCTTACGTCTTTTCGCCATGCCCGGGCACTGCCATGACAATGGACAACACCCCGGCCTCGCCATGGGCGGCCAGGGCATCCGATGGGTAGACGCCAAACCCCCTCGGGCGACTCGCCGCCAGTGGCGGCATTGGCGCCAAAGCCCTGGTCCTGAACCGTGTTCGTCACCATGTGGGCCGTGCGCCTAGGATGTAGCGTTGAATCTTGGGGCTTTTCCGACTGAGAATTGCTACCCAATTCCCATCACGTCAGGATTGAACGAGGAACCAGCTTCCATGGTGGGCGGACACCTCCTCGTGCCGCGGGCGCTCAACACTAACTGGTTCGGATAGATATAGGTAGACATTATTGATTGATTAACATAGAGTGCAGAAAAATGCAGTCGATAAGATAAATGGAGACTTGGCCAGTCTTTATGGTAACAAGGTCAAGCTCTCCTTGCATGACAGTCTATACTCCGCGCGGCTAAATTTTCGGATTTACGTCCAGCCCATGGCGGGTTAACAATGTGGCTTTGAACACCTCGCGTTGGAGCCTGAAGATGATCGACTTGGAACTGACCGAAGCGCAATTGGATGAATTGCACCAGGAGGCGAGCGAGAACCCGCGCGCACGGGCCCGGCGGAAATGCTGGGTGATCTACCTCCGGGGCAAGGGCTATCCGTGCCGGGAGATTGCCGATGTGGTGCGGGTGGACGGCGACACCGTCACGGAATACCTGCGGAAATACCGTGACGGTGGCTTGCCCGGGCTGCTGACCGAGGACTACCGCAAGCCGGGGGGGCAGTTGGATGACCACGCGGAAAGGCTCAAGAAGGTTTTCGAGACGAGTCCGCCCCATACGGTCAACCAGGCGATAGAGGTGGTCGAACGGGAAACCGGGGTGCGCCTGAAACCTTCCGCCTGCCGGGCGTTCTTGCACCAGCTCGGCATGAGGTGCAGGCGTTGCGGCCTGGTGCCCGGCAAGGCCCTGGACGATGACAAGCAGCTTCAGGCGCAGCAGGCGTTCCACGACGACAAGCTGCAGCCGCGCCTAGAGGAAGCCAGACAGGGCAGGCGCACGGTGCTGTTCGTGGACGCGGCGCATTTCGTGATGGGGGCGTTCCTCGGGACGCTGTGGTGTTTTGTGCGCCAGCTGTTGCCGTCAAGCTGTGGGCGCCAACGCTACAACGTCCTGGGCGCCTACGACCCGATCCGGCAGGAGGCCGTCACGCTGACCAACGACACCGTCGTCAACCAAGAGACGTTTTGCGCCCTGCTGGACAAGATCGCCGCCGCTTATGCCGACGCGGGCCTGCCCGTCACCTTGGTGCTGGACAATGCCCGCTACCAGAAATGCCAGTCGGTGTTTGACCAGGCCAAGGCGCTGGGGATCGAACTGCTTTACCTACCCGCCTATTCACCCAACCTAAATCTCATCGAAAGGCTCTGGCGCTTCGTCAAGAAGCAGGTGCTATACAGCATCCATTACGACACCTTCGCCCATTTCAAGGCCAGCATCGACACCTGCCTGCGCGACCTCGGCACCCGCTTCAAAAGCCAAATGCAAACGCTGATGACGCTGAAGTTCCAACTGTTTTCAAAAACCGAAAACTTGGCCGCGTGAAGTATAATCATCAACCTCTTTATCACGCTAAGCCGTCTTACGACGCCACGCCACCCAGAATCCGGCATGAACATCAACGGAAGCCGACCGCCAGCACTTTTGCAAACGCTGGTGAGTGCTGCTTGCTCCATGTCACCCTGCTGAAACGTCACATGAAACAACTAATACTATCGATCTTCATGCTTTCCTGGAGCCTCGGCGTCAGCGCCGTCCCTCTGGAAGAGAAGCCGGTTGTCACTATCAAGGCCAACATCACCGAAGATACATTGCTTTCCAGCAGTAACGTCTACGTTATAGACGAAGAAGTTCATGTGCGGTCTGGCGTGACCCTGACAGCGGAAAACGACACGACCATTCTCATAAAGAATGGCATATTCAGACAATATGAATACGGAAAATCGCCCAGGAATATACTGGTGTTCGACCCCGGCTCTTCGCTGATTGCAGGTAATCTGTATTTCAGAGCTTGCGATACCCACAATAGACCCGAGAAAAAGGCAGACAATGGCGGAATCATCTTCTTGGGTTCATCCTCCGAGACCGTCAGAAAGAATTATCTGATTGTCAATATGAGTACCACGCCATCCAGTTTCAGAGCCAGGCATATCCATGCGTACTATACAGGTGCGACCGATCTGCCCCAGCCCGCGCCCATCGCAAGAGTTGACGATTATGACGGACTGTCCTTGATTGGCCTCAACTCCAATGAATGGCGGGTGGATAGCATCACGATAAAATATCCAGGCGATGATGGTTTCGATACCGAAGATTCCGAAATCAAAATCAACAACCTACAGGTCATAGCGCCCACCTACGAGGATGGCATAAACATGACCAACAGTCGGCTGGACATCCTCAAAACCCTGACGCTGGATGTTGGTATCACGGGTATTCGCGACCGGGATCTCTTTGATTTCGAGGTCGACAGAAATCCAACAATCATCCGGGTGGCTAACGGTGTCAAGGTCTCTCTCAATGGCATCTTCGGGGATCAGGTTTTCATGGTATCCGATGATCTTCCTCCCATTGATATTGGCCTTTACACATTTTTCGGCATCACGACAAAAGGCCAGAGCTACATATTCAGCATGAACAAGGATTAATTGGGTCAGGATCCAACTTGAATGTTGGCCCCATTTTGGAAAAGATTCGAAAACGATAATACTCACCATGATCACACACATCCTTTCGATATTGATCATAGCCTTCATGCTGCCCAATACCTCATGGGCACAAACCACCATTCACCTGAAGGGGGATATTTCTAAACCCACTGTTCTGGAAAGTGCAAACCTCTATATCGTCACTGGAAAAGTGCATGTGCGCCCGGGGGTTGAACTCATCGTGGGCAGGAATACAACGATCTTGTTACGCAACGGGATATTCAGTAATGAAGCCACCGGACTCAGGGAAAAGTCCACACTCATATTCGAAGGGGGCTCGTCACTCAAGGCCAGCCGATTCGCCATCAAGGCGGGCAACGAGTCCTTCGAGCCTGCGGAGGTGGCCGACAACGGCGGGGTGCTCTTTCTGGGAACCTCCACCATCGCCCAGAAGAATGGCGAAACGGTGATGTTCAGAACCCGGGCCTCCCGCTATCAGGCAAACCAGATACAGTTCGCCTATCTTGGAAAGCCTGACTCTGTCAACAACGATCGTGAACTGTCGGGGGATCAATACGATGCTGTGTCCATCCTGGGCATGGGTCGCCATGAGTGGTTCATTCGCAACCTGATTACAACCCGTTCCGGGCGCAAGGGCATCGACATCAGGAATTCCATCCTCGACCTCACCCGTCTGGCGGTTACAGGCTCCGGCGATGCTTGCGTGAGCTTGTTTGATACTCGACTCAATATCCTGAACAGCCTTCAGGTCGAGGCGACAGGCCAACCGTCGCCGGGAAGCCTGTTATTCGACTTCGGCGCATTGGAGTTGATCGATAAGGGGCCTTCCCGCCTGCGTATTGCGCCCGGTGGGACGATCCGGCTGCGGGGCTACGTGAACCGGTATATCTCCCTACTCTCCCAGGATTTGCCGGCATGGACCCGTGATCTCTATGAATTCGACGGAGTCTCCAGCCGAGGTCAAACTTATATATTCAGTACAGCCATATCCAGCAATTGAATTACCCACCCATTCGAGTATTCCCAGGGCATCCCAAAGGCCACAAACCACACCCTCCACGAAACCGTCAGCTCAGTGCCAGACCCCATCAAAGGAGCACTTAAAACATGCCATCCATAGCAAATTTCCGATATTCAAGCACGCTTACCTTCCTGTTTGCCTGCGCTGTTGTTATTCCTGTATCCAGCGATGCCGCCATCTCCGATGTCGTGCGACTGCCGATCCCGGTCGGCGCCGCGGCCACACTGCTCGATACCGTCAATGAGAGCCTTCCTCCCAATAACGCCCCTGGCCTGCCTATACCGGCCGGGAGCACGCTGATCGATGTCAGTGATTCAGGCAAGCAGTTTCTGTTCTCCAGCATGGATCCCAACGTGGTGGCAAATCAGGAAACCATCCCCGCCACGACGAACCTGTACTGGCTGGATATCTCCCAAGGCTTGAACAAAGCCCAGGTTCGTCTGGTGACGCATTTTGCTGGCAGCATCAATGCCTCCACGGGCTTCGTGGGCATAGGGAATGGGCTCGTGGAGCCCTTCGAGCCTTTGACGGCGGATTTGAGCAGCGACGGATACACCGTGGTGTTCGATTCGCGCGTCAACGCCCATGATTACGATGCGTCCGTACCCGCGGAAAATGACCAACCCACAATGGCGGCCTTCTTCGACCTGTATACGCAAGAATTGGAAGTGCCCGGTACCATCGACGTATTCACCTGGAGCGCCAAGGCCCTCGATCCGGCCAACAACATCACCGCCGTCAGCTTGTTGAATGCCCGGGGCAAGGCGAAGGCGGTTGAGGCCCAACCTCAGCCCACCGACATGCCGGGTCCCAACCCGAACGCCCCTATGGTAGTGGGCATTTTCCAGGAATACCGCATCCTGCACGACATTCAAAACCCTCCCCCAGAGCTTTTTACAAGAGGCTTTGAGTTCGACATCCTGACGGAAAACAAGGGTATCTCCCAGCGGGGCGACAGGGTTCTCTATGCCTGTGTATTGCCCGCGGGCTGGATCGACAGCAAGAGACCGCTCATCAAGGACAATGAGCCTTCCTTGATAGACGCCCCCTTTACCGAATTGACCACGGATGGATTTCTGGTTTCGCACCGGAGCGTGAATCCGGGGGCCGCCAATGTCGAGAGTGCCGGCAGGACCAATACCGTCACGCTCAACAAGCACAGGAATGCGCTCGGAAACATTCATAACCAGCTACCCAATCCCGAGCCCTATCCCGGCAATGGGGTTTACCTGAACAACGAAATCTTTTCGGCTGAATTTCTGCAGTTGAGCGGGGATGGCAACCGCGTTGTTTACAGTACCCGACAAACCGGCGCCAATCTCATTGAAGGCGTTCTGGACTCGAACATTTCCCAGGACGTTTTCACCCATGATGTCAGATTGGCAAAAAATATCCTGGTCAGCCGGACGGATGGAGAACCGAACAAAGCCGCAGGGTATGCCCAGGCTGATTATGACGTCAATGTGTACATTTATGGTGGAACTTACGAGTTCCTCGATTCCATGAATCATTCCGTCAGCAATGATGGCGACATCATCGCCATGACCTCATCCGCCGGCAGCCTGGTAAAGGACCTGGTGAACAACAATGTGGAACTGACGGAACGAATAGCCATTTTTCCCGATTCCGGGGTGCGGATTCAGTTGATCCAGCAGAATCCCTATGACATTTATGCCTTCAAGATCAGTGAGGGCAAGACCCTGCTGATCAATACACCCAACGGGATTGCCAACACCAATTTGAATGCCAGCTTCGATGGCATGTCCTCGGATGGCAAGCATCTCCTGTTCTCCACCGCGGCCAATAACTTTTATGAACCGCCCTTCCAGGACCCCCATTATCCTCCCTTTGCCGGGGGCCCCCTGGATCCGAACTTCCTGCTGGGCGGGTTCAATAATCTCTGGGAGCGCGATATCGAAAAGCATCAGAGCAGCCTGGTCTCCACCAGCGATGATGGCAAATCCTCGGGCAATCAGTTGGTCACGCCCGCTCCGGTCCCGGCCGGCGCTCGGGAAACCCTGTCCAACATCAGCAGTTCAGGCCGTTTGGTTCTCTTTTCCAGTGGCTCGAACAATCTCGTGTCCGGGATCTATGATCCGGGGTTCAAGGGAGGAGTCTTCCTCCGCGACATGAGCAAGGGCAAGACAACGCTCATGAGCGCCAGCGCCTCGGCCAATGTGCCATCCTCGGGGCTGTTCACCGAAACCGCCATCAGCACGGACGATGAGCAGGGATATGCTCGCGTGTTCATGGGGGGTACACAGGCAGTCGATATGCAAACCGAGTGGCGAAACGAGGATATACCGAGCCTCACCCCGCACATTTTTTCGATCGAATATCCCAGGCTCTCGCTACCCAGTTCGGCAACCAATCATGCCATTGTGGCGATGACCGGGGAGTTTGATTTCAACCGGGTCTTCGAGTACCGCGGCGCCCGCAGGACCATCAAGGCCTCGCCCGGCTCGATATTCGAGGATTTTTATGCTGCGGCGCGGGTAGCCACCGGGGACGTCAATGGCGATGGCGTCGTTGATTATATTTATGGCGCCGGGCCGAACTACAAACCGCTGGTTGTGATTCGTGACGGCAAAACCAATGCGGAAATCAACCGGTTTCTGGCTTTCTCACCCATGTTTACCGGCGGTATCTACGTGGGTGCGGGCGATGTCGACCGCGATGGTTTTGCCGACGTGTTGGTCAGCTCGGGGCCCGGCATGCGTGCAACGGTCAACCTATTCAGCGGCCGCCGTGGCTATCAATTGCCTAGCCCTGCGCTGGGTCTGGTCAATACCAATGGAATCCGCGTCGCGGGTGGCGATATCAACGGTGATGGTTACGCGGACATTCTCATCGGCAGCGGCGAGCAGCAGGCGGGCGAGGTGCGAGCCTATAGCGGCAAGGCTGTCATCGAGGAGTCAGACAACCCATTACTGCGCGTCATCAATGTCGGTGACACGGAAAGCCTTGTTCCCACCGGTATCTATGTAGCCGCGGCGGATATGACGGGTGACGGAATCGCCGACATCGTCACCGGATCGGATGTGGCGCCGGCCGTGCGTATCTTTGACGGGCTGACCGGGCAGTTGATGCAAAATCCGTTGGATTTGGGGTCGCGTTATGCGGGTGGCATCCGTGTGGCCGCCAGGGGCGGATTACTCATCGCCGCTAATGGTCCAGGAAAACCACCTCTCATGAAAATCCTGAAACGCAGTTATTCGGGGCGCTGGAAGTTGCTGGACACGATTGCCCCGAATGGGACCCCTACCCTGTATGGGCCCTATAAAACCGTTAATGGATTGTTCGTCGGCTAATGCCGAAGCGTTTCTGCTGACGGTCATGCACTCATCCCCCGGCCATGCCGGGGGAATTCCCTGCCACATCATCAGCCAATCCATATCCCGTTCCTGGATGTCCTAGTTTTCGATCATTGGCCGAACCCAACCTGACCGATGGGTTTGGCCCCCACCAGGCCATGATCTCTCCTTTCCGCCCTATTTCCCCAATGAACGAGAAGCGGGCGGACTTCCATCTTCAGCCAAACAGGTTCGACAAAACCGTCCAACCCCCATCCCGTCAAGATTGAACAAGAGGCCGGCTTTCAGTCATCGGTCCCCGTCAGCGTCACTCCGTGCATCAACACCCGCCGGCTGATGGCGCTATCCAGGACGTCGCGCGGGCCGGGGGTGACGAGGGTGAAGGCCTGGCTGGCGCGAGTGACGCCGGTATAGCGCAGTCCCGGGTCAGAATGGGATTGGGCCAGTCGGGCAGAACCAGGGCGGCATGGGTGAGTTCCGAACCCTGCGATTTGTGAACGATCAGCGCGTAAACGGGCTCCACCGCCTGCAATCGGCTGGGGAGCACCCAGTGGATGGCCGCAGCCGTCGGCGCGTCCCTGGTGGTGTATGTCAACCCCGACCTGGTGGCCCGGCTCAGACAGCTCATCGAACAGAATCAGGGCCGGCTGGCCGAGCTGGAGGCGGACTACACGGCCCTGCGCCAGGCGGTGTCGGTCACTCAGGCCCGGCTGTTCCAGGCCCTGGAGGAGGACTATGGGCAGCGGGACCTGTTGCGGCTGCGCCTGGACTGGCGTCGCCGGTATCTCGATACCCTGCTGTACGAGGGCGAGGAGGAGGCCCAGCACCATGAGCAGGCGCGGGTCGAGGCGGAAGAGCAGCTTCGCGACGAGTACGCGCGCACCGCACGAGAGGCCGAGGGGCGGCGGGTGCTGTCCCCCGAGGAGACGGCGGAAATCAAGCAACTCTGGCGCAAGCTGGTGCGGCTCTACCACCCGGACCGTTATGCCGCCGAGCCGGCCCGGCGGGAGGTCCATGAGCGTCTGACCGCCGAAATCAACCGTGCGCGCGACGCCGGCGACATCGACCGGCTGCGCGAGATTGCGGGTGACCCGGAGGCCTTCCTCGCACGGCAGGGCTGGGGAGCACTGGGGCCGGGGGCGGCCGAAGACCTGGAAGCCCTGGAGCGCTTGCATGCCTCTCTGCAGGGCCGGATTCTGGAACTGATCGAGGCGATCGAGGCCTTCCGCCAGTCGCCGGACGGGGAGTTGCACGCCACGCTGACCGACCAACCCGCACTGTTCGCCGCCATCGTCGCGGAATACCGGGCGGGCCTGCAGCAGGAGATCGATGCGCTGACGGCGGAGTTGGATGCCGTCGAGGACGAAATCCTGGAACTGGGCGTCTAGGCCCGGGCCGGTGCGCTCAGCCCTCGGCCACCGCCCGCGCCAAGGCGCGCAGGGCCTGGGCGCGGTGGCTGATGCGGTTCTTCTCGGCCGAGTCCAGTTCGGCGGAGGCGCGGAAGGGCTTCGGACACCCCCGACCACCTACAGTCCGAGCAGTACGCCCATCCGGTAAACCACCGGCCTACGTGTACCGTATGCCGGCGGCCGTTCTGCACGCTATCGACAGCGGAAGCCATCGTTACGAGGTGAACCCATCCACTCCTTCCGTCAACCACGAATACCGGGGACATCGAGTCAAAACAATGACCTGTTTGCGTCAAGCGTTGCGCCTGGCAAGAGAACTGTTATGGCGATGCCAGGTTCATCCATCACTTCCCCCATTGATCGTTATTTCCAGGGTACGCAGACGATCGACGATGGTATCGAAGGCAGGAGGTTCGCCGATGAACATGCCGGCGCCGATCATGCGCTGGAAGTCAACGCGCAGCGTGGCCAATCCGGCATCTTCCGGGATGAGTCTGAGCCCCCCGGCCAGGCATGCGTCGTAGTTGGCGTAACTCGCGTTGTAAAAGACTTTCTTGTGCTTGACGACATCCGTGAGCAAAGCGCGATCGCCCACAGCAGCCTGCCCATGGGCAAGATCGGCCAGCATGGCCAGGTCGTACCAGTGGCGTGACAGGCGTTCGGCGCTTGTGCGGAACTCGTCGCGCTGACACTCGACGTGCATCAAGGTCGCCTTTTCCCAGAAGGTACGGGCCAGCGACAGCACTCTGACCTTCGAACGAGGGAATTCGAGGTCGGCCACATGGTCCGCGATGTCGGGCCGCACTTCGTGCTCCTCGTTCGGCTCCGTGATGTTGCGGCCACCAAATTCGATCAGGACGCTGTCCCCCACGTAATCCCCTGGCGTCTGCAGCACACTCGGGTAGTGCATCCGCAGTTGCTCGCCGTTATCGCTGACTTCAAGCTGGAATGCGTCGGCATCGAACTCGGCTGCCAGCGTCCTCTGAAAGTGCGGTGCCACGACACCATGAACATGGCCGCGCACGAAGGACTTGAGGTCTTCGCTGAATTTCTTCAGTCGATTGCGCGAGATGCCTTCGGCAAACGGATCGAAGGAACCGTCCAGGCCACGGTAGTCAAGCGTGATGTCCACGTCCTCGGAGAAGCGCGCGATGGCTCCGAACACCTTGGAAAGCGAGGTGCCGCCCTTGAAGGCCATTGGCAGTCGGTCGGGCATGGTGAACAGGGCCTGCAGCACCCAGCAGACCCAGACATCCTTTTCCAATACGAAGGGCGAGCGGGCCAACCGCGGAGCCAGTGCCCGATAGATTTGGGATTGCTCTTGAGATTTCAGGTGCAGGAAGGACTCAGGCATGAACGGCCGTCCGCTCGTTGCGGAAAATGGCGTCGCTCATCCATGCAGGCATTGAGCGGGTGGCTGACTTCAGCACATCGAACTCGCTCGATCCCAGCTTGCGCCGAATCTTCTCGATGAGCACTGGAGTGACTTCCCTCTTGCCGAGATACCACATCGCCGCAAGCGCGAGCCCGGCGGGTCGGCCTGCCAGGGCCAGCTTGCGCTGGCAGACGTGCTGTAGCCGGATCTCCATCTTGCCCACGCGGATGCGCTTCGACGGGCCAGATGTCACGAATACCGACTGAGTCGGAACCTGCGTGGTTAGTTCAAGCCGACGTGCCGCTTCGGCGCCATGAACCTGGACGACGGCCCCCGTGGTCCTGGCAACCGTCTCGGCCACCTTCAGAGGTTCAGGCATCACCTTCCCGGCGAAACGGCTGATCTCTGGACGCACAAAGACGCCGCGCGTTACACGCTCGATCGACCCAGCCTTTACGAGGCGCGACAGAGTCTGATCGACCGACGCACGCGTGCCGCATTCAAGGAAGGCTGTTGGGGTGAAAGGCTCCCCGATCGGCATCGCCTCGATGCGCTGGCGAATCAGTTCAGCAGTCTTCGTCGTCTTGTTCATGTATGAAAATATATGCGTATTTCTGACAATCAGCAAGTGCGATAGCGCGACGCACGCAGCCTTTCCAGACTGCGGGCCTGCATCGGGGAGCGGGGAATAGCCAGCAAAGAGTGGAATGTCGCCCTGCATGGGGCGAGAGGGTGGCCGACGAACGTCTGATCTACCCAGGCGAGGCCGAGTACCGCCTCCGGTTGGCCAATGACCTGAGAGGGTGCGCTCTGAACATCGCCAGGAAGCCTATCCTGAATTGACTGGCGGAGGTTTTCTTTGAGGAGGGAGGTGCTATGAAAGGAGGGTACGCCTTAGCCTGGCCCCGAGCCCGCCGTCTCCCGCCCATGCGTTCACTCCAGGACACCCGATACGGCCCGCACCAGACCCTATCGATTACGGTGCATGTTGCTCCTCGAATCTAGCCGCGTCTGAAAGATTGGAAGCCAGGCAGGCCGGGACCCGACGGCAAACGATGTAGCGCTCAGCGCTCAGCCCCCGGCCAGCGCCCGCGCCAGGGCGCGCAGGGCCTGGGCGCGGTGGCTGATGCGGTTCTTCTCGGCCGAGTCCAGTTCGGCGGAGGCGCAGCCGTGCTCGGGCACGTGAAAGAGCGGGTCGTAGCCGAAACCGCCCGTGCCGCGCGCCTCGAACAGTATCGCGCCGTCCCAGACGCCCTGGGCAATGATCGGGCTAGGGTCGCGCTCATGCCGGAGGTAGACCATGACGCAGCGGAAGCGGGCGGTGCGCCGCTCGGGCGGCACCCCGGCGAGGGCGGCCAGGAGTTTTTCGTTGTTGGCGGTGTCGTTCGACGGCTCGCCGGCATAGCGGGCGGAATAAACCCCGGGCGCCCCTTCCAGCGCATCGACTTCCAGGCCGGAATCATCGGCGATGGCGGGCAACCCGGAGGCCCGGGCCGCATGCCGCGCCTTGAGGATGGCGTTTTCGACAAAGGTCAGTCCGGTTTCCTCGGCGTCGGTGATCTGGAACTCGGCCTGTGGTATGACCGTAAAATCATGCTCTGCTAATATGGCCTGGATTTCGCGGACCTTTCCGGGATTGTTGCTGGCGAGGAGAATCTTTTTCATTGCTGGCTACCAAAGGGCAGATGGCTTGCCCGTGGAATCCAGGACCCGCCGTTATCGAACCGGGGTCTTGTCCCCATGAGAATCATAACCACATCGCAAAGAGGAGATACATTAATGAGCAAAATTCTGACCGAAGTGCTGAAGGCCAACGAGGGTTACGTCGCCAGTTTCACCAAGGGTGATCTGGCTCTGCCGCCGGCACGGGGCTTTGCCATCCTGACCTGCATGGACGCGCGCCTGGACCCGGCCAAGTATGCCGGTCTGTCCGAGGGCGATGCGCACGTGACCCGCAATGCCGGCGGCCGCGCCAGCGACGATGCCATCCGCTCGCTGGTCATTTCGCACAAGCTGCTCGGCACCCAGGAGTTTTTTGTCATTCACCATACCGACTGCGGCATGCAGTTGTTCAACAACGACATCATGGGCGATCTGTTGAGCAGCAGCCTCGATACCGCCAGTATTGACTCCAATGGCTGGCATGATAACGGCCAGTATCCAGGCTCCACCGACGGCAAATACATCAACTGGTTGACCTTCAAGAACAACGAGCAGAGCGTGCTGGAAGACGTGCAGCGCATCCGTAACCATACCTTGGTGCCGAACTATATCCCGATCTATGGCTTCATCTACGACGTCAAGACCGGCAAGCTGGTGGAAGTGCCGGAAGCGATGAAGGCAGGACGTCCCCAATAACTTGCCCACGGCCTGGCTGGTCTTGCCCACTCGGGCTGGCCAGCCAGGCTACTGAACCCCCGCTGTTGTTTGCTCCGACCGCCCATGGCATCCGGCTCGCGACAATCCTCAACCCATGTTGACCGCCACCGCGTGGATCACCCGCTCGACACCTTCATCCGTGGCTCGATTCCAAAGCCTGACGCTGGTGCTCCATCAATTCCGTGATTCCATGGGTGGCCAATTCAAGCATGGCATCCAGTTCGTTGCGGCGGAAGGCGTGGCCCTCGGCGGTTCCCTGCACCTCAATGAACGCTCCCGCATCGTTCATGACGACATTCATGTCCGTTTCGGCCTCGCAATCCTCGCGATAATCCAGGTCGAGCACGGGTACACCCTGGTAGATTCCGACCGAAACAGAAGCAATCTGACCATGAATGGGATTGATCTTCAGCCGACGTACCTTCATCAGATGTTTGACCGCGAGATTCAGGGCCACGAAGCCGCCCGTGATGGACGCCGTGCGGGTTCCGCCGTCCGCCTGGATGACGTCACAGTCAATCGTGACCGTCCGTTCTCCCAGGGCCTGGAGGTCCAGCGCCGCGCGCAGGGAACGGCCTATGAGGCGCTGGATTTCCATGGTGCGACCGCCCTGCTTGCCGCGTGCGGCCTCGCGCCCGGAGCGCTCATGCGTGGCGCGCGGCAACATGCCGTATTCGGCGGTGATCCAGCCACTGCCCTTGCCCTTGAGGAAGGGCGGAACCCGGTCCTCGATGCTGGCCGTACAGATGACGCGAGTATCGCCAAATTCGACCAGCACGGAGCCCTCGGCATGCTTGGTAAAGTGGGGCGTGATGACGATATCGCGCAGTTGATCGGGCTGACGGCCGCTCGGTCTCATAATATTGCTCACAGGACGAAAAACTGGGCAGTATAGCGCAACTGACCTGGCCCCTTACCCCATCCATTCCTAGCCGCAGGGCATCCGATGAGAACCAGACACCGGTTATATGTGGCGGGCTTTTTCCTGTTGCTCGCCGTGGCGCCCATCGCCTACCAGGTCGATCGCGCCGCTCAATCACTGCCCCCTCTGGATGGGGAATTCCCGCTGGCCGGCCTCACCCACTCTGTCCGGGTCGAGTTCGACAGTGTCGCCGTGCCCATGGTGCATGCCAACAGCCGTGAAGATGCCTATCGGGTATTGGGATATCTGCACGCCCGGGACCGCCTGTTTCAGATGGACCTGCAGCGGAGGAAGAGCGCGGGACGCTTGGCGGAAATATGGGGTGACAAAGCCCTGGAACTGGACCGCGGGCAACGCCAATACCGTTTCGCGGAAGCCGCCGCCGCTGCACTCACGCATTTGAGCCCGGACGAACGGGCCATACTCTCGGCCTATGCCGAGGGAGTGAATGCGGTCATTTCCAACGCCCGGGAATTCCCGCCGGAATTCCGGCTGTTGCATTACCGGCCCGAGCCCTGGCGACCCGATGATAGCCTGCTGGTGGCCGCCACGATGTTTCAGACGCTGACCGACCAGGAAGCCGACGAACGCATGTTGACGATCATGCAGGCCTGCCTGCCCGAGAGCGTCACCGCCTTCCTGACACCGGATACGGATGATTACCTGCAGACGCTGGCGGGAGGCTCCGCCTCCTGGCGTCCCGTGCGCCCCGTACCGACCGATGACATCGCCAGGCTTATCGCCGAAGCCGAAGAGTCCCCGCCCGGTCACGCAGCGGTCGAGCCGGAAGCCACCAATCTCGGGTCAAACAATTGGGCCGTAAGCGGCGCGAAAACCGCTGACGGCCGCGCCATCATTGCCAATGACATGCACTTGTCGCTGGGGGTGCCCAATATCTGGTACCGCGCGCATCTGCGTTATGCGGGGCGTCAACTTTCCGGCGTCACCTTGCCGGGCTTGCCGCTGGTGATCGTCGGCAGCAATGGTCACGTCGCCTGGGGTTTCACCAATCTGAACGGTGACGTGCAGGACCTCGTCAAACTGGAGTTGAAACCCGACGATCCCAATCAGTACCGCACCGTCACGGGCTGGCGTACCTTCGAGGACAAAGCCGAGACCATTCTGGTGCGGGACGCAGCGCCTGTCCACTTGAGCCAGCGAGTGACCCTCTGGGGTCCGGTGCTGGAGCATGGGTTATTGGGTTCCACGGTCGCACTACGCTGGTCCGCCCTCGATCCCGCCGCCGTCAATCTGCGACTGTTGGACATGGACAACGCGGCAACCCTGCAGGACGCGATGCACACGCTGAACCGCTTCGGCGCGCCGCCACAGAATGCGGTCATCGCCGACGAACGGGGCCATATTGGCTGGACCTTGACGGGCTTCCTGCCCAAGCGCCGTGGCCTGGATGGCAGTGTGGGAGAGTATTGGTCGAGAGGCGACAAGGGCTGGGATGGCTACCTGGTGCCTGATCAACTGCCGCGGCTCATCGACCCCCCTGAAGGGTTTATCGCCACGGCCAATCAACGGGTCACCGGCAAGGAGGGCGCACCCATGATCGGGCACAATTTTGCGCATGGCTATCGGGCTTTCCGCATACGGCAACGGCTGGCTGAGCAGCCAAGGTTGAGTGAAGCCGACCTGAGTGACATTCAATTGGACACGGTCAGCGAGTTTTATGAGTTTTACCGGCAGTTGGCGCTATCGGTGTTGTCAACACAATCCTTGGCCGCCGAGCCTGATCTTGCCGAAATCGATGCTGCCGTCAGGGCATGGGATGGCCGCCTGGAGCCCGGCAGCGTGGGTATCGCCTTGCTGCTCGGTTGGCGCACGGCCATGGCCAAGGCGATATTCACTCCGCTATTACAGCGCTGTCATCAGATCGACCCGGCATTCACTTATCAGTGGCGGGAAATGGAAACCCCATTGCGCGCTCTGCTCCGACAGGGTGTCCCGGGCCTGCCCAGGCAGAAGGGTCGGGACTGGGGTGATTTTCTGTTGACCACCCTGCACCAGACAGCGCTTGAACTCAAACGCGAACATGGCATGGAAGATCTCCGCCAAATTACCTGGGGCCGTATCAATATCGTGCGTATACAACATCCCTTTAGCCGCGCGACCTCATGGGCAAGCTGGTTCCTGGACATGCCCGAGTTGGCTGGCGCTTGCAACAGCAATTGCGTCAAGGTGCTTTATGACCGCTCGGGGGCCAGCGAACGGCTGGTGGTGTCCCCGAACCATATGCAAGACGGTTTGCTGGAAATGCCCGGTGGTCAATCCGGCCATCCCCTGTCAAGTCACTTTCGTGATCAACAGCAGGCGTGGGCAACGGATCGTATGCAGGCCTTGTTACCGGGAGAGGCGTTACATCGGTTGGTGCTCAACCCTGTGATGGCCCAAACCCAGCCGTGACCGAAGCCGCCTCAGCAGGATTCGACACCCCGCGAGTTTCCTCGGGGCCGCCATCCATATCGTAACAGCTTATAATCTGGGACAATTCCACGAAAAGCGCGCATCGCTCAGTACGGGACACTCCAGATCAACCAGGAAACCGCGGGGATTCAGACCTCTACCCGGGGTTGCCGATCTCCTGGGGGTTGGCGGCATTACCCGGCGACTGACGACCTCAAGGATAGTATTTCCTTTCATCATCCGAGACTTACACTTCATTGTCAGCTCACATTCCCAATGTGGCGATAATTAACTACGGGGTACAGGTGGCTAGTAGATTCCTGCGATTATTTCTTGTCTTTGTCATGATTTTGGGATCGATCTATCCCCTTGAGATGCAGGCGCAATGGGAGGGCATGATTCTGTTGGCCGCCGCCGATGATGACGAAGACGAAGACGATGATGACGACGATAGCGGCGGGGGTTCCAGCTATTCCAGCCACTATTCCTCACCTTCATATTACAGTCACAGCTACACCCCGTCATATCGCGCCCGGCCCAGCCATAGGGCAAGGCCCCGCCATGCGCGCCGCGCCGCTTACTCCCATCATCGTAGCGCCAGCCGTCACTACAAGCCCCGACATCATGCCCAGGCCCGGCACGCATCCAGAAAGCACGAGACGCACTATTCCCGACGGCAGACTCATTCTCGTCGTCATCAGCCGGCGCATGCTGCCCCTGCATCGACACGATCCAGGCATCATGTCACGCCTCGGCATGAGCGGACGCAACATCGTGCCTCACGCACTAGCCGAAGGACCGAGCGGCATACCCTGAAGCAAACCCGTCATCCCACCTATGCACAACGGCGTCAACGGGCAATCGCGGCTCAAGCCTCGGCACATTCCAGGCGCCAGGCCAGCGCCAAGTCTGCTCGCCATACCCGGAAAACAGCGACTCTCTCCCGCAAGCAAACCCGCCGCCATCATCAGGCGGCGCGACCAAGCCTTCGGCGCAAGGAAGTGAATCGGCGGCGTAGCTACACCACGGCGTCCCATCCAACCCGCCAGGTCACCAGCAAGCGGTTGCGAACAACGCGGCAACCCACCAAAATCCGGCGTCATGAGTCCCATGAAATCAAACGACGGCTATCATCATCAAAGCATGCCAGTAAGCCCCAAGAGCGTGTGAAAGCGAGCACCCATCGCCAAATAAGGCCAAGGACAACCCGACCCAGGAGGAAAGCTGACCATCACGCTCTACCCACGGCGGATCACCGTCAAGATAGGGGGGGATCGCGCAAATCCACAAGGATGGAACCCAAATCCGTCACCAAGAACAAGACGCGGGCATCGCAATCGCGAGACCCCGTACGCACAAGTCCATCCAAGGCCTCCGGAAAAACTGGCTCCCAGCAAAAGGCAACTGCTGTAAAGCGCAAGGTCAGCCAGCCCGTCAACACTGAGCTCCGCTCGGCTGCCGGACAGCGCAAATCAGCGACGAAAAAGGCGTCTCAATTTAAAATGGCGCCCCGCATGACGAAGAAAAAGGTGGTAAACAATCAGCAGGCGCCTGCCGTCAAGGGCGCCAGACAACGCAAGCGTTGACGATTTTTTGCTGCAACCGGGGTGGATCAATGCTTGTTTTGTTGGTGCGGCGCCCATACACATTTGAACAGAGGCACTATTAGAGCTTTAACCGGTCCATAGTTAATGGGAGCTTTCGAGACAGCCCTTTTTTCAATGCCAGGCTAGGATCCTGCCCGGGCTCGGAATGATATGGGCCTATTTGATAGAGATCTTCAGTATGAGCAACAAAACCTTCATGATCCCCTTTAACGAGCTTCCTGTAAGCCTACCCATATTCCCGCTACCCAATGCGATCGTCATGCCGGGGTGTTATTTGCCCCTGAATATCTTCGAGCAACGCTATGTGGAAATGCTGCTCGATGCCTTGAAAGAGTCACGGCTGATCGGCATGATCCAACCCGAAGTTGCGGATAACAGTGCTTCACCGCTTTATCGCACCGGAACCGCGGGACGTATTGTGTCCTTCAACGAGCTACCGGATGGCCGATTTCTGGTAGTTTTACAGGGAACCTGTAGATTCGATATTGTGTCGGAAATTTCGACGGAGTGCGCATATCGTCGCGTTACGGTAGATTGGAGTCGTTTCCATGAGGACTATGAATTACCGCAAAAGACATCCGGGATCAACCGTGATCGCCTGATGGACCTCTTGAAGTGTTACTTCGATCGCCGCGGTTTTAAAGCGGACTGGCCTGCATTCGAGGAAATACCTGACTCATTATTGGTCAACATGTTGGCTGGTCAGTTACCCCTGGCCATTCCAGAAAAGCAGGCACTGATTGAAGCGGTATCTCCGGAAGAACGAATTTCAAGATTCATCCATCTGCTTGAGTTCGAGGTTGCCGGCAACTCCAGTATGGAAGCCAGGCTGCATTAAAATAGAATTGTATAATCCCTCAACATTGATAATTCACAGGCATTGATGCGTAACACAGGACAAGCCTGACCATATAACATTGAAAACTTTCGTAAACATGAAACCTATTGCCTCATTGGGTGAACCTCTTCTTGAATTTCAGCATCGCGAAATCATGCTTTCAGAAGCGGTTCGTATGCAGGTAATGAATTCCACAACCACCTCTTCACGGGAGATATATTGATGAGTGTTCATGCCAAAGCCTGCGAAATGTGCCGCGCGGATCGCGTCAGCATCGGTAAACAGTTCTATACATTGCCTGCATGGCGCCGTTACCTCGGGGCCATTCTTATCTATTTACCGCTTTTTTTCTCCCTGCCCTTCGTACTGATAGGCGCCGCTATACTGTATGCGCACCTCCGGACCTTGGGCGCGCAAAACCTGAAAAGCTATTGGGAATTCATACCGGATGGTGCAACGCATCGTTACAGCAAACTCTCGGATCAGATCACATTCAAGATGGATCCGACAGCTCCGTGGGCAAGCATGAAGGCTTTCTGGGCATTTAATTGCAATTATTATTGTCCTCTAAGTGTCGGCTTATACGAATGGTCGGTGTATCTCGTAAAAACCGTCGAGAACTTCTGGTGCCCCTTCTTCCATGAAAGGAAGAGCACCTATTCTGACTCGGCGATCGACCAATCCTACTGGCATATTCATCCCGAGAATGTAGACAAACTGCATCCCGAAGATCGGGATTGTCCCATCTGGAATGAGGACGTAAAAAAATGATTCGTATTGATATCGTTTTGTGACAATCAGCTCAGTGCCTGGTCAATTCAATTAGATTGGGCAATTGTTTCGCCAGAAAGTGGCTAGCAGGTTGTCAAACCACAGAACTCGCAGTAAGAAGCAGCAGCCGGAGCAAAAGATTTTTCTGCGGCTGTTGCCTGCTAAATGCGCGCGTTAGATATCAATAGAGATGGCCGTTTTGGGTAATTCCAACGGCAGGATTAGAATAAGCTTATTGTAGTTGATCCTGTCAACATGGATATCAAAACCGGTGAGAATAAGCTCCCGATGGACTCCAAACCGAGTGCCAACACCATAAGTGGAATAGCATGGGATTGGACTCGTCATAACACCAGGCAGTACGCAAGAAATCGGCGCCAAGAAGCGAACCCTGGAAAGGGGTAGGTCCACCTGAAGCGTCGATTTACCGATGGGAACGCTATAGTCCGACATAGCTCCGCGCGGGCCGTGAGCGGGTTGATGCAGGGGGCGATCGGGGCCAGTGGGTACGGTGGTATTCTTGGCTCGGTCTTGGGCCGCTTGCTTGCGCCGAAATAAAAAAACCCCTCGAAGCGTTTCGCTTGGAGGGGTTCTGGAAATGGAGCCTGGCAGTTCCCTACTTTCGCACAGGTATCTGCACTATCATCGGCGCTAAGCGGTTTCACTTCCGAGGTCGGGATGGGATCGGGTGGTTCCCGCTTGCTCTGGCCACCAGGCAAACTGG
>Ga0194127_10000805_pt1 | contig 48824 bp, 40 predicted proteins | sample TA2KigC100mmetaG_FD_148624 | JGI IMG/M metagenome (GOLD analysis project Ga0194127, IMG submission 148624) | Freshwater microbial communities from Lake Tanganyika, Tanzania - TA2015036 Kigoma Deep Cast 100m | ecosystem: Environmental > Aquatic > Freshwater > Lake | place: Tanzania: Lake...
GGTCAGCGGTACTGGCTGACGTGTTCGCAGGAATACAACTTCGATTTTGGGCGTGCGGTACGGAGCAGTTTCGGCGTCGTTCGTCAGTATCACCGGCTGTTTTATTCTCTGGAGGCGTCGTTCGACCAGTCATTGAAACGTAACGGCGTGGTATTCAGTGTCTGGCCGGAGGGTGTCGAGGAAATGTCTCTGGGATCGCGACGTTATACGGGGATAGTCGGCTCACGAATGGCACAAATGGATTAGGCGAGGTGTGAAGCAGTTAATCATCCGATAGGGATGAATAGAACTATAGTTTGTGTAATGACAATTTTTTTTCAGAGGAGAAAATTATGCCGTTGGTAACAACCAAAAAAATGTTTCAGATGGCGTATAAAAATGGATATGCCATAGGCGCCTTCAATGTCAACAATATGGAAATCACGCAGGGCATCGTGGATGCCATCGTGGAGGAACAGGCCCCGCTGATTCTACAAATCAGCAAGGGCGCCCGTGAATACGCCAAGATGAGCTATCTGCGAGCGATTATCGATGTGGCCGTGAAAGAAAACCCGCAGATTCCGATTTGTATGCATCTCGACCATGGCGATACGTTTGAGCTCTGCAGGCAATGCGTGGATGACGGATTCACCTCGGTGATGATTGATGCGTCGCATCAGTCATTTGAGGACAATGTCAAGCTGACAAAAGAAGTTGTCAAGTATGCCCATGCCCACGGTGTTGTGGTGGAAGCGGAACTGGGACAACTTGGCGGCATTGAAGAGCATGTCAAAGGCGTCGAAGATGTTTCGGCTCATCTGACCGACCCGAATCAAGTGAAGGAATTTGTCGAGAAGACCGGCTGCGATTCGCTGGCGGTGGCAATCGGCACCAGCCATGGCGCCTATAAATTCAAGGCTGCGCCGAAACTGGCATTTGACGTCGTTGAAAAAGTCAGCAAACTGCTGCCCGGCTATCCGCTGGTGATGCATGGTTCCAGCAGCGTTCTGCAGGAATTCAAAGACCTCATCAATAAATATGGCGGCAAGATGCCCGACGCGATGGGCGTGCCGGAAGACGCGATTACCAGGGCTTCCAAGATGGCGGTCTGCAAGGTGAATATCGATACCGACCTGCGGATGGCGCTGACGGCCAAAATCCGCCAGGTCTTTGCTGAAAAACCCGGTGAGTTTGACCCTCGCAAATATCTGGGGCCGGGTCGGGAAGCCATTAAGAAAATGGTCAAGCACAAACTGCAGATTTTGGGTTGTGCAGGTAAGGCCGGCGAGTGTAAATAAAAATTCAAATTTAAATTCTAAAAAAATCCGCCGAAAGCGGATAATAGATTTCATCGCGGCAGGATGACGTGACAATCGTCCTGCCGCGTTGCAGTCAGACAAGGGTGGCATGAATTCTAATCGTTCTGATTTCAGACTCTGCAAGCAGAGGTCTTATTGGTTGTGGATGTGGCTTCCGGTCCTGGTAGGAGTTGCGCTGACGGGGTGTAAGCCGACGGTGGATGATGGAAGCGCTGTTAATACTGCCGAGCCTAATGCGGCGACTGCGCCGCAGACGCCGTCCGTTGGGGGACGGGGTGTAAGCCGACGGTGGATGATGGAAGCGCTGTTAATACTGCCGAGCCTAATGCGGCGACTGCGCCGCAGACGCCGTCCGTTGAAAGTCAGCCGGTTACGACTGTGGATACGGTGGTCGGGCGGATTCTGACGGGGGATTTTGCCGGGGCCGAAGAGGCGTGCAAATCCGCGACAGAGGAAACGGATTCCCGTTTGGCCCAGATGGCTAATATCCTGGCCCGCTATGACGATTTGCAGAAAAGACGCGAAGAGAAAAAACAGTTGACAATCGCGGAACAGCAAAAAGACCTGGAAAAAAAACGAGAAAAACTTAAACAGATCGATACGGCGGAACCCAACAAACTTGATGACGCCATGGCAACGGTGATTCGTTTGCGTGAGTTGGCGTCGCCGGCGGGGAAAGGGGATTTTCTGCGGGAACCGTTTGTAAAAAAAGTTATTGACCGGGCCAGGCAGGTGGCGCAGGAAGATGAAAAGAAGGGCAAATGGATTGACGCCTACGCGCATTATTATTACTGGATGACGCTGCTGGATGAGGGCAATAAAGAATATAAAGATTACGCCGACCGACTGGCGGAGATGGCTTCGATTGAACTGTCGCTCAAGAAAAATGACTGCGGACGGATGGCTATTGAGCGGTACAAGGGGATTGAGCCGTTTATGTTTATGCGGGCTTTACAGGCGCTGGAGGCCAATTACGTCAACGAGCTGGACTACGCGGGAATGTGCGAAAAGGCCATCGAGCGATGTCGTCTGCTGAGCCGGGTACTGGCCGACAGTAAGGAAGAGTTAGCCTGGCGCGCGGAGCCTAATCAATTGACGGAATGGGCGACGCGGCTGGATAAACTCGAATCGGAGCTTAAAGAATCTCCCGGCCCCCGAACACTGCGGGATGTGGCGCGATGTTTCGACGAAGTGATGAATATAAACGAAGCGACGCTTCACTTGCCGCAGGAGGTGGTCATTGCGCATTTTGCTGAGGCGGCATTGTCGGCGGTGGACCCGTTTACTGATCTGGTTTGGCCGTGGAATGTGCGGGATTTTGAAAAGTCGATGACGCAGCAGTTTTCGGGTATCGGCGTGGAAATCTCCAAGGAAACAGGAGTTCTCAAGATAGGCAGTCTTCTGCCGGATACGCCGGCATATCGCGAGGGCCTGGATGCCGATGACGAAATTATTGCAGTCAACGGTGAATCGACGGAAAAAATGGATATTTTCTGTGCGGTGGAGAAGATTACCGGCCCGAAGGGAACGAAGGTCACCCTGACAATCCGCAGACCTTCTACGGCCAAGACATGGGACGTGACGATTGTGCGGGACAAAATCGCGGTTCAGCCGCTGCGCGGTTGGCGAAGGAAGACTGACGGCCAATGGGATTGGATGATTGACCCGGCCAATCAGATCGGATACGTTCGATTGACCACATTTACTGAAACCAGCGGCCCGGATATGGATGCGATTTTGACGCAGATGGAAAAAGACGGGCTTCGCGGACTGATTCTGGATTTACGGTATAATCCCGGCGGGTATTTAAGCAGCGCCGCCGAGGTCGCGGATTTATTCGTGCGGGAAGGCGTTATTGTCAAGAGCAGCCCCAGACACGGATTCCCGACATACGAAATCGCCCACGCCAAAGGGACACATCCGGATTATCCGCTGGTGATATTGATTAACGAAAGTTCCGCCAGCGCTTCCGAGATTGTAGCCGGCGCTTTACAGGACCCCCAGCTCAATCGTGCGACACTGGTCGGCCAGCGCAGCTACGGCAAAGGCAGTGTCCAGGTGGTGTCGGCTTATACCGGCGGCGAATCCCAGTTGAAATACACCGTGGCCTATTATCATTTGCCCAGCGATCAGCCGGTCAAGAATCGCTACCAGATGGAAAAACTTGGGCGCAAGGACTGGGGCATCGCGCCGGATGTCGAAGTCAAAATGAATATTACGGAATTGCGGGGAATGCTGGATTTGCAGCGGACTAATGACGTACTGGTGCAGGCCGATCATGATGAAACAAAAGCCCCGACCAAACGGAGTACCTTGCAGCAAACTCTCGATTCGGATCCGCAGCTTACGACGGCCCTGCTGGTGGTGCAAAGCAAGATGGTTCGGGCCGGCCAGACACTTCAATTGCCGCAAGACCCCAATACGATTGTGATTGGAATGGCGATAGGGAATAAAAAATAAATTTTGAACCGGCGAATCCTGTGTTGGCTATTTTGGCGGAAGCAGGCCGCCGGCGGATTTGAATAGCGAAGGGAAATTAAATTGACAGACGCGGCACAGAACAAATTCGAACAGCAGCGGCGGGAAAAACGATACAAAATCGAACAGATGGGGGTTGACCCTTACGGCGGCCGGATGGAAGAGCCGTCATCGGCTCAGACGGTCAAGGCACAGTATGAAGAAGGCAAAAAGGCCCGCTATGCCGGACGCATCGTGCTGTTGCGGGACATCGGCAAACTGATTTTTATCACCCTGCGGGATTCGACTGGTACGATTCAAATTGGCCTCAGCAAGCAGCTTCTGACCGACCGATGGGAAATGCTTAAACTGCTGGATTTGGGCGACATCGTCTGGGTTGAAGGACAATTAGGCAAGACCAAGACCGGCGAGATGACCATCTGGGTCGAGAAGGTTGAGATGCTGTCGAAGGCGTTATTGCCTCCGCCGGAGAAATTTCACGGCCTTGCCGACCCTGACCTGCGTTATCGGCAGCGCTATGTGGATTTGTGGGCCAACCCGGAAGTGATGGAACGTTTCCAAAAACGCAGTGCGATGGTGTCATCGATTCGCGCGTTTTTACAGGCTAAGGGATTTGTCGAAGTCGAAACGCCGATGATGCAGGCCATCGCCGGCGGTGCCGCAGCCAAGCCGTTTACTACCCACCACAATACACTGGATATCGACCTGTATATGCGCATCGCCCCGGAGCTGTTTTTGAAACGTCTCTTAGTCGGTGGTATGGAAAAGGTTTTTGAAATCAACCGTAACTTCCGTAATGAGGGCCTGAGCACACGCCATAATCCGGAATTTACGATGATGGAATTGTACCAGGCGTATGCGGATTACGGCGTGATGATGGAATTGACGGAAGGCGTGGTTGCCGACCTGATTGAAAAACTCGATGGGATATGGGAACGGCCTTTCGGGGACAAACAAATCAATTATTCCCGTCCATGGCGTCGGGCGACGTATGCCGAATTACTGAAAGAATATGCCGGCTGTGATATCGAAGACGTGGCAACGGTGCGGCAAAAAGCCAAACAATTGGGCATTCAGGACACGGATAAAAAAGATGATGCGGTAGTCATCAGTGAAGTTTTTGAAGCAACCGTCGAAGAGAAGCTGATGAATCCGACGTTTGTGATGGATTACCCGGCGGCGCTTTGTCCACTGACCCGGCAGAGCAAAAAAGACCCGCGATTTGCCGAGCGGTTTGAATTATTTATCGCGGGGATGGAAGTGGCCAATGCTTATACGGAACTCAACGACCCTGATGTGCAGGAGAAAAATTTTCGCCAGCAGCTTCGCGGCCTGTCCGAAGAAGAATCCATGGCCAAGATGGATGAGGATTTCATTAACGCCCTGAAATACGGGATGCCGCCGGCCGGCGGGCTGGGCATCGGTATCGACCGCCTGGTAATGCTGCTGACCGACGCCACCAGTATCCGCGACGTGATTTTATTCCCGCTGCTGAGGCCGGAAGCCAAAGAGTAAAATAACTCGAAACTCGAATCTCGTGCTTCGAATTTCGGATTTCATAATGTCGGATTTCATCTCATAAAAGGATAGACCGAAATCAGATGAAGCAGTGGGCTTTGTTTTTATGTGGTCGTTATCTTCGCCGCAAACGCATCATGCTGCTGAGTGTCGCGGCGGTGATGCTCTGCTGCGCGATGCTGATTACTGTGGCCAGTCTGTTCACCGGGTTTATTCATGCGGTGGAATCCAGTGCAAGCGATTACCTCGGGGATGTGATTCTTTCCGCGCCGCAGGGATTCCGAATTGAGGGATTTCCGGAATTGCTGAAGCAAATCGAACAGGTTCCGAGTGTGCAGACGGCCACGCCGGTACTCAAAGGCACCGGATTATTACTGACCGGGCCGGGGCAGGTGCGGGCTGCGCAGGTTCTGGGTATTGACCTGCAGAGCCGGCTGAAAGTTTCTCCCCTGAAAGATGCACTGGTTCGACAAAAGAACATCTCTTCCGACCTTATTTCATTTACCCCGGGACAGTTGGCGTCTGAAGTTGTCGGCGGGTTTGTCGGTATCGGTCTTATCGCCAGTCCCGATGAAATCACGGATGATTACGATATGCAGCAGGTCAGCTCTTTCTTCGGACAAAAAGCGGCGCTGACAACCGGCACTCTGATGAAAAACGAATCGGCCCAGGAAGAAAGCAGCGATTCACAGCCGCGGTATGTCCGCAAGGTATTGCGTTTTACCATTACCGATGTCGTACAGACGGGCGTTTATGAATTCGACCAGAATTTCGTCTATGTGCCGATTGAGACACTCAGCGCGCTGTTATATCCAGATAAGCAAATCTGTACCGATGAAATACAAATTCGTCTGACCAAAGGCGCGGATGAAGAGGCCGCGATGGCGATGATTCGCGGCGCGTGGCTGAATTTCGCCAAGGGCCGATCCGCCTGGGCCAATATAGCTTCCGTGGAAAGCAGCCGTAAGATGCAGGCCCGGCTCATCGGCGAATACCGCAAACAACTGAATATACTGATGCTGATTCTCGTCATTGTCAGTTTCGGTGTTGTCCTGCTGGTCTTCTGTATTTTTTATCTGATTGTGATGACCCGCCGGAAAGATATCGCCGTCGTCAAAAGCTGCGGCGCGTCGGATGTCTCGGTGGCGGCGATGTATTTATTATTCGGCACGGTCAACGGTCTTATAGGTTCGGCGCTGGGTGCCGTGCTGGGCTGGTGGGTGACGCGGAATATCGACATAGTGGAAAAAGGGATTACCACCGCGACGGGCTTGAAAGTCTGGAAAGCCAGTACATATTTATTCACGAAAATTCCCAATGAAGTCAACTGGTCTTGGGCGGTTTGGATTTGCCTGGCGGCGCTGGCCGCCGCGGTCGTCGGGGCGCTGATACCCGCCATTGCCGCCGCGTGGGTCAGACCTGTAAAGATATTGCGATACGAATAAGATGATTGGACTCAAATTATCCTGGCGTTATTTCTGGCATCGCCGAATCAGTATTCTGGCGGTTGCTTCCGTTGCGCTGTGCGTATTTATTGTAGTTATCGTGATGAGTGTAATGAACGGGCTGGCCGGCGACTTTAAGGAGAAATGTCATCGCTTCGTCGGCGACTGTGTCATTCGCAGTCAATCGCTGGTAGGGTTTCCTTATGCCGCCGACTTCATACGGGAATTGGAAAAACAGCCCTTTGTCGCGGCAGCCTCAGAAACGGTGCAAGGGATGGGGCTGATGACTTACCTTGGAACATCGTTTGAAGCCGGCGTTGAATATGTCGGTATCGACCCGCAAAAATACAGCGAGGTGACGAATTTCGCAAAAACTCTCCAATACCACGCCGATAAACCCGAAAATGCATTTGTGCCGCCGGATGTACCGGAACTGGATGGCTGTGTTCTGGGAATCGATTTGATTCTCCTCCGTTCCGATACGGGGGAATACAGTCCTTCCTCAAGACCGTTTCTTCTGCGAGTCAATATCAGCGGTTTTCCGCTGAATCCCAAAGGCGGTTTCGCGCGGGCCGGAACGGATACCGTCAGTTCGAAGACATTTTATTACAGCGACCACATTCACAGCGGTTTAGTCCGGCCCGACGGCGGGATGGTTTATATTCCGCTGCGGCAGGCTCGCCTGCTGAGCGGGATGGATTCGCCGATCGAACGCTCCAGCACTATTCATATTCGGTTTGCCGACGGCGTCACCGCCGAAGACGGCACAGAAAAGGTCCGGCAACACTGGCGCGAATTCATGCAATCCTGCCGAGGCAAACCGTATGCGGAGATGCTGGATTCCGTTGGGGTGCAGACCTGGCGGCAGGACAGGCGGGAATGGATTGCGCCGATGGACAAAGAAAAGATGATGCTTGCGCTGCTATTCCTGATGCTGGGCATTGTCACGGTGTTTATTATTTGCGTGGTTTTTTATATGATCATCGGCCATAAGAGCCGGGATTTGGGAATCCTCAAGAGCGTCGGAATGTCGTCTCCATCCGTTGCCGCCGTGTTTTTGGGGTTTGCGGGCATTGTCGGCATTGTCGGCACAATCCTCGGGACCGCCAGCGGATGCCTCTTTCTCTGGAAAATTAATGATATGGAAAACTGGCTGTATAATCATTACGGCTGGCGCGTCTGGGATCGTTCAATTTACGCCATTGACCAGATTCCCAACGCCGTCGAATGGTCAACACTGATGTGGGTTGCCGTCTGTGCAATGGGAGCCTGCTTAGTCGGAGCGCTGATTCCGAGCATTCAGGCGGCGTCCAAATCGCCCGTGCGAATATTGCAGATAAGCCAAATATAAAAAAACACAATGTCAGGAATATAAAATCCATTAAAAAACGGGATTGCTGAAAAATGGGACAGATTTTACAAGCGAAAAATATCCACAAATCCTATCGAATGGGAAAGCAGACGCTGACGGTTCTTCGCGGCGTGGAGATGAGTTTGTCGGAGGGCGAGTTTGTCGTGATTGTCGGTTCTTCCGGCAGCGGGAAAAGCACTCTCCTGCATATTCTCGGCGCATTGGATAAACCCGACAAAGGCACGATTGAATTTAATTCGCTTCGCTTAGACCAGATGTCATCCGGCCGGTTAAATCAGTTTCGCAACCGACAAATTGGATTTGTATTTCAGTTTTATCATCTTTTGGACGAATTGAATGTTTTGGAGAACGTCATATTGCCGGCGATGATAGCTGCCGGGCCTGTCACCTGGCTGGGATGTAAAAAAACCGTCCGGCAAAGGGCTTTTCAACTGCTGGAGCGGATAGGACTGGCCGAGCGGCTCAAACACAAGCCGTATGAGCTTTCCGGCGGGGAACGGCAGCGGGCGGCCATTGCAAGGGCTTTGATAAACCAGCCCAGGCTGCTCTTGGCCGATGAACCTACCGGAAACCTTGACTCTAAAACAGGATATGGTATCTTAGATATCCTTAAAGAGCTGAATCAGCAGGGTCAGACGATTCTGATGGTGACGCACGACGACCGGATTGCCCGCCAGGCGGGGCGGATTATCCGGCTTTCCGACGGGAAAATTGTTTCCTGAAAAAACCGTACAGATAATGAAAGAAAGGTTTTTCGATGAAAATCTGGCTGGATGACAAACTGGTGGACAAAGAACAGGCTAACGTGTCGGTGTTCGACCATGGATTGCTGTACGGAGACGGCGTCTTTGAAGGCATTCGGGTTTATAGCAGCAAAATTTTTGAACTGGAAGCCCATCTGAAACGGCTGTGGGATTCGGCCAAGGTTATCCGGCTCGTGATACCCATGACGTATGAGCAGATGAAAGATGCTCTGGATCAGACCGTACAGGCGAATCATATTGTTAATGGTTATATCCGGCTGGTTGTGACACGAGGGATTGGCGATCTCGGTCTCAATCCGTTTCTATGCAAGCAGGCCTGCGTTATTATCATCGCGGCCCAGATACAGCTTTACCCCCAGGAGTTGTATGAAAAGGGTTTAAAAGTGGTGAGTGTCTCGACGATACGGAATCACCCCATGGCGATTCCGCCGCAGGTTAAAAGCCTGAACTATCTGAATAATTTACTTGCCAAGATTGAGTCTCTCGATGCCGGCGCCGATGAGGCGATTATGTACAATCACGAAGGCTTCGTGGCCGAGGCCAGCGGCGATAATGTTTTTATCGTGAAAAACGGCGTCGTCTATGTCCCTCCCATTCAGGCCGGTTCCCTTGAAGGAATCACTCGCCAGATGGTGATGCGTCTGGCGGCCAAAGAAAATCTGCCCGTGGTGGAAAAAAATCTGACGCGGTTTGATTTATATGTGGCAGACGAGTTTTTCCTGACAGGTACCGGCGCGGAGGTCATCGGCGTGGTGGAAATTGATAAACGAATCATCGGCGACGGGAAACCCGGCCCGATTACAAAATTGCTTCGCAAGAAGTTTTTCGAGTATGCCCATTCGTAAAATCAGTTCGCTCGGCATGGGGAAGCCCGCCGGCCAAATGGCGGAATTCTTTGCGCCGGTAGCGGAAGAATTGCAGCAGGTTCGAAACCGGCTTCGTGAACACCTGATTACGTCTTATAACAGCGTCAATCAGCAAATTGAAACCATCAGTGCCGGGCGAGGTAAAATGCTTCGCCCGGCGCTGGTTCTGCTGAGCGGTCTTGCCTGCGGAAAACTTCGGCCCGAACATATCGAAGTGGCCGCCATTGTTGAGCTGGTGCATACCGCCACGCTGCTTCACGACGATGTAATCGACCATGCCCGAACCCGCCGTAATCAGCCGACAGTCAATTGTCTGTGGGGCAATACCGCGGCGGTCTTGCTGGGCGATTTTTTGCTGAGCCGGGCGTTTTTGGCCAGCGAGGAATTAAATCTTCCCGTCGCGGCAAAAATCCTCAGCCAAACGGCCCAGCAAATCTGTCAGGGGGAACTGCTGCAAAATCTCCGCAGGGCCGACTGGACGATGGGACAGGATGATTATACGGAAATTATTGAGGCCAAAACCGCCGTTCTGTTTTCCGCGGCTTGTCGGCTCAGCGCGATAGTGTCGGAAGCGGACCCGCCGACGACAGAAAGTTTCGCCCGTTATGGCCGAAGTTTCGGTTTGGCTTTTCAAATCACCGATGATATTCTGGACATCACCGGCGATGACAAGAAAATCGGCAAGACGCTCGGCACGGATGCCGCCCAGAAAAAGCCAACCCTGCCTCTCATCCATTGCCTGGGGCGGCAAAATATAAATCAAAGAAAAATTCTTTTGGAAACATTTTCCGGGGAACTCGAACCGGAAAAACTTGTCCAACTACTGAATGACAGCGGTTCTTTAGACTATGTTCGCGGGGTTGCGAAGCATTTCGCCGCTGAGGCGGCCGCGTCGCTTCCGGGGCAGACCGCCGCTGTCGAATCACTGAGAAAAATCGCTCTTGCCGTCGGCAATAGAGCGTAAAAACGATTCTCTGGAAAAACGGATTTTAAGGAGCATACCATGAAAACGGGATTTATTGTTTTATTGGGCTTGATGATGGTTTTGCCCTGCGCGGCGGCGGAGAAAAAAGCCTTCGAGCCGGGCGTTGCGCTGACGGTTTACAATGACAACTTCGCCGTCGTCAAGGAACGTCGGCAGATGGATTTTGCCGAAGGACAGAATATCGTTCGGTTCACCGATGTCGCCTCGCAGATTGACCCGACCAGCGTGTTGTTTGAATGTCTTGAGTTTCCCGGCCAGGTCAAACTGCTGGAGCAGAATTATGAGTACGACCTTGTCAATACACAAAGCCTGCTGAAGAAATATATCGACAAGCCGGTGAAAATTCAGGTCAAAGGCAGCGGTTCCAGCGGCGCGTCGCTGGTGAGCGGCATGCTTTTGGCCGCAGATGGGCCGAGCCTGATTTTGCAGGATGACGACGGAAAGATGAATGTCATCAGCGGCGATTCGGTGGAACATATTCAGCTCGATAAAAAACCTGAAAATCTCCTGACCCGTCCAACATTAGTCTGGCTGGTGGATTCAGCCAAAAAATTGGCGGGATTGTGTCAGGTGGCTTACACCACCGAAGGTATCGGCTGGCGAGCCGATTATATGGCGGTATTGAATGACAAGGATGATGCACTGGATATGAGCGGATGGGTGACAATTACCAACAACAGCGGAGCGGCGTACCAGGATGCCGCGTTGAAGCTTATCGCCGGCGACGTCAAGCGAGTTGCGTCTCCTCAGCCTCGCCAGCCTGTGTATGAGAGAGTGAGGGCGGCCGGAGTGGTTAGGGAAGAAGGATTTGAAGAAAAACCGTTTATGGAGTATCACCTTTATACGCTGGACCGAAAAACCACCCTGCAAAATAATCAGGTCAAGCAGATTGAATTGATTGAACCTGCGTCCAATGTGCCGGTCAACAAAGTCTATGTCTATGAAATCTCACTGTGGGACTGGATGGCTCACGGACGCAGCAAAGTGCAGGTCAAGATAGAGTTTGAAAACAAAAAGGAAAACCAACTTGGTATCGCCCTGCCCAAAGGCCGGGTCAGGGTATTTAAGAAAGACCCGGCGGATGCGAGCCTCGAATTTGTCGGCGAAGATGAAATCGACCATACGCCCAAAGATGAGAAGCTGTCGTTGTATATCGGCGATGCTTTTGATATCGCGGTTGAGCAGAAGATGACCGATGCCCGCAACGGCGACCGCTGGCAGACGTTTACACGGAAAGTTGAGCTTCGCAACCGGAAAGAACAAGCCGTGACTGTGTTTGTCGATGAAAAAATCCCCGAAGGGCGAAACTGGAAAATCGATAACTCCAGCATCAATCATCAAAAGAAAGACGCCTACACCTGCCGGTTCGCTGTCCCTGTCGGCGCTAATCAGACAGTAATGCTGGAATACCAGATGACACAGACGTGGTAAAAAAAGTAAAAAGGAAAAGGGCAAAAGGAAAAAATAAAGAGTTCGCCAAAGGCGGATAAAAAATAAAAAAGGCCGCCCTGATAAATCAGGACGGCCTTTTTTTGTATTTCAAGAATTACCGCTTAGAACGTCAGGGTGTACGACAAACCGCTCCAGAACTCATCGTTCTTGTTGACGGAGTCTTCCATCGAAGTCTGATACCAGATACCCGGAGTGACTTTCGCGCCGGTCATTGGGCAATTAAAGCTGGTCGAAAGACCCCAGAGTATATGTGACCAGTCATGTTCGGCAAGATGAGCGACGCCTCGGTTATCGATCGAAGTGCCTGTGCCGTCATTATAGACAATATCCCAACTGAACTTCATCGGCAGTTCCGGAGCGGACTCGAAAGTCCAGTTGTAATCGAAGCCGAGGTCGTGTATTCCGCCGCCATTAGGGCCGCCGCCCAGCCGTTGAGTGGATCTATCCGTTGTATACGAGGACCACATCTGATAGAATCCATAGCGCGGGACGAAACCATTGCCAATCAAATTCGGCCAGGCCAGCTCGATAAAACCTTCCTGCATATCGGCCAGTTCACTATGGACCTTCGGGTAATCATAGTAACGCCAGCCGACGGTGTAGTCGGTCAAGTAGCAATCTTCACCGAACGTGTTCTTATAAGAAATCGTGTAATCAAATTCCGTGGCGTCCACGGTGCTGACGCTGCCGTCATGTTTTGAAGTGCCGGCCCACGAAGACCAGACGTTAAAGTTCAAGCCGTTTTCCAGGGCTAAATTTGCGCTGGGCTGGAAGGCTGCTTTGTCGTCCAGAACATCAAAGCCGCGCCAGATGTACTTCGTGACATACGTTGCATCCAGTGTGAATGCCATAGGGCTGTTCGCCACCGTGGCGACAGGCTGAGCCGGGGTTGCTGATGTCGCAGGTGTTGCGGCAAATGCCATTGCGGCCAGGATGCTGGTTAGCGACAAAATCATAACTGTTTTCATTGCTTGTTTCCTTTCAAAAAAAATTCAGTCCTTTATTTTTCAGAAATTAGATGTTTACATTCAGTTTAGCGATAACCAAATTCAAAAGAATAGAATTGAGCCTTAATTCTATCGCGGCTTTAAGGGATTTCAAGAAGAATTTTTCAGTTTTATTTAGAAAACAAGACGCAAAATAAATAGAAAATCAGCCCGCATCCTGGATGGATAGAACTTTGCCGCTTACGGTTATGGTACTTTAACGGGGGGCTGGAATAACTGTTTGACTTGTCCGACCAGATAAAAACTGCCCGTAATGCAAATGAGGTCTTCCCGCGAGATGGCGCTTTGAGCGACACGCAGGGCCTCAGCAAGGCTCAATGTGCTTTGACACATTTTACCGCAAATTTCAGAGTACATCTCGACCAGGTCGGGAGGCCAGACGGCTTTGGGACTGTTGCTGCGGGTGAAGATGACTTTATCGGCGCCATACTGCAATTCGGTGAGCATCCCGCGAATATCTTTATCGCAGTTGCAGCCGAAGATGATAATCATCGAATCGTAAGGTACATGCTGGCCGATGGCCTGGATCAAGGCGCGAATACTCGCGGCGTTGTGTGCGGCATCCACCAGAACTCGCGGGTCGTGACAGACCATTTCCATCCGCCCGGCCATATGGACGTGATTTAATCCCGCAACAGCTTTTTCGTCATTGATTTCAAAGCCCTGATTCTTAAGCGAATCCAACATTGCCAGCGCCAAACCGCAGTTCATGGCCTGGTGTTCGCCCGGAAGCGGCACGCGCAGGTGTTCAAATTTACTGGTAGGCGTCGTCAAGCAAATCCGGGTGTGCGGGCCGTGTTCACGCGAGGACTCAAAGCGATAAGAGAAGTCAATGTCCCGCCCGGTAATGGTCAATGGCGCCTTGATGGCAGCCGCCTGTTTTTTGAGGACTTTCATTGCCGCAGGGTCCTGCGGAACCGTCATCACCGGAACGCCTTTTTTGAAAATGCCGGCCTTTTCCTGTGCAATATGCTCAATCGTCGGCCCCAGCAGATTCTGATGGTCGATACTGATACTGGTGATACCGACTACTTTGGGGGTAATCACATTCGTGCTGTCTAATCGCCCGCCCAGACCGGTTTCGATAACAGCAATATCCACCTTTTTGTCAACAAAGTACAAAAAGGCCATTGCCGTCATAATCTCAAAAAACGTCGGGCAGATATTCTTTTTTGCCATTTTTTCGAGAACCGGCTGAACACGGTTCATGAGTCCCAGAAATTCTTTACGGGAAATCATTTCCGAATTAATGGCGATTCGCTCATGCAGCGTGCTGACATGCGGCGAGGTATAAAGCCCTACTTTGTAGCCATTGGCTTCTATCATTCGTGCCAGCATCGTGGCCGTGGAACCTTTGCCTTTGGTGCCGGCAATGTGAACCGATTTGGTTTTTTTGTGCGGGTTGCCCAGATTTCTGAGGAGCGCATTCATTTGTTCCAGGTCGAATGTGGTGACATTATAGCGCAGCTTCTGCTGCTTCTCATAGTCCGTCCGACTGAACAGGTATTCCAATGCCTGTTCATAAGTGCGAAACGCCTTTTCCTGGCGCTTGACTTTTTCGACGGAGGAGGAGAGTTTCTTTTTTGTAGCTTTTTGGCTCGTTTTTGATCTTTTATCAGCGGTTACCATAGTTACCCCGGATATTATCAGAAATGCTGTCCAAAGTCAAGATAATATACTATAGTACTTTGTCAAATTAAAAGACAAATTAAGTGCAGTATTCTTAACTCGTTTTATAAAAAACAGATACAGACTTAAATTAAATATAGGCTATAGTTTCCCTCGAAGCTCTTATATAAGGACTCCTTATAGTAAGTCAAGGAAAATCCGATTTTGGCAAGTTGATTTTGAATGTTAATACTACTTCTTTGCGGGTGAAAAGTTCGTAAAAAGCCGCTTGTTTATCGGGCGGTTGGATAGTAAGATATGACCACTTTTTTACGGTAAAGACAAATAAAAAAACAAAGCAGACAAAAGAGGAAGATGTGAGTATGGCAGAGGTTTTGAACAAGACAGGGTTGACGGCACTGGATGAATTATGCGTAAATACGATTCGATTTCTTTCGATGGATGGCGTGCAGGCGGCCAAGTCCGGCCACCCCGGAATGCCGATGGGTATGGCTCCGGCGGCGTATGCACTGTGGACGCGGCATCTGCGGTTCAACCCCGCCGACCCGCACTGGATTAGCCGGGACCGATTTGTCCTGTCCGCCGGGCACGGCAGTATGCTGCTGTATTCGCTGCTGCACCTGTGCGGATATGATTTGCCGCTGGAAGAATTGAAGAAATTTCGCCAGTGGGGCAGCAAAACCGCCGGCCATCCGGAATTTGGACATACCGCGGGCGTCGAAGTTACCACCGGCCCGCTGGGCCAGGGCATTTCCAATTCAGTCGGTATGGCTATCGCCCAGAAATATCTGGCGGCACGTTATAATAAAGATAACTACAAAATTTTTGATTATCATATTTATACCATTTGCGGCGACGGCTGTCTGCAGGAAGGCGTCAGCGGCGAAGCCTCCAGTCTGGCGGGGCATCTCGGCCTTGATAACCTGATTGTGATTTATGATGACAATCATATTACCATCGACGGCGAAACGACGCTGTCATTCACGGAAAAAGTGGCTGACCGCTATCGCGCGTACGGCTGGAATGTGATTGAAATCGGCGGCGACGGCCACGACATCGCGGCGCTCGATAAGGCGCTGGAGTCGGCCAAAGCGCAGACCGAACGGCCGACGATGATCAATTTCCGTACGCACATCGGCTTCGGCAGTCCGCATTTTCAGGATACGCACACCGCACACGGCGCGCCGCTGGGCGAGGATGAAATCAAGGTGATTAAGAATAACTTCGGCTGGGACCCGGAAAAAAGCTTCGTGGTGCCTGATGAGGTTGCAAAGAGTATGGGCCAATGCAAGACCAATGGGCAAAAATTGCAGGCGGAGTACCGGAAGATGTTTGACGCCTGGGCCGCGGCGTATCCGGAACTGGCTAAAGAATTAAAAGAAGCGTTAAGCGGCAAGACGGTTATCGATGTGAGTAAATTTCCGAAATTTGACCCGGCGACGCCGATAGCCACGCGGTCGGCGTCAGGCAAGACGCTTGATGCGCTGATGCCTTCGATGCCGCTGGTGGTGGGCGGGTCGGCGGATTTGACGCCATCGAATAATACACATTTCAAGGGCGCAGAGAACTTCCAGAAAAACAGCCCCACGGGGCGATATATCCGCTACGGCATCCGCGAACATGCGATGGGTGCGATTATGAACGGTATCGCCGTCAGCGGAATCATCCGGCCTTATGGCGGGACGTTTCTGGTCTTTGCTGATTATATGCGGCCTGCAATTCGCCTTGCGGCGATGTCGCATTATCCGACAATTTTCGTCTTTACGCACGACAGCATCGGCGTCGGTGAAGACGGCCCGACGCATCAGCCGGTCGAGACGATTGCATCACTGCGCGTCATACCGGGACTTTTGACATTTCGTCCCGCCGACGCCAATGAGACAACGGCGATGTGGAAATACATTCTTGAATATACCGGCGGACCGGTGGCGACAGCATTAACGCGGCAGAATCTGCCCGTGCTCGACCCGGCCAAGTATCCTAATATGAAGCATTTCAACAAGGGTGCCTATGTGCTGGTGGAACAGGCAAAGCCGGACGTGCTGCTGATTGCCACAGGGTCGGAAGTGCAGTTGGCGATGATGGCGGCAGAGAAGCTGGCCGGAGAAAATATCAAGGCACAGGTTGTTAGCATGCCCTGCTGGGAATTGTTTGAAAAGCAGGATAAGGTATATCGGGACAGCGTGATTCCGCCGGCGATAAAGACCCGCGTGGGTATCGAGGCGGGCGTTCGGATGGGCTGGGACCGATGGATCGGCGACAATGGCGAATTTGTCGGAATGCACAGCTTTGGTTCGTCGGGGCCATTCAAGACGTGTTTTGAGAAATTCGGCATTACAACCGATGCGGTCATCGCTGCGGCGAAAAAAAGCCTGGCGAAGTAAAGATAAAAGTCAATCCGCCTTTGGCGGACGGAAAATTTCAAGGCCTCTGCGAATACGCAGGGGTTTTTTTGTGCTGTTTGAAACAGTTTCGCGGCTGGACTATGCGGATTTGATAAAAAAGATTCGCAATCCAGGTGGATTCTGTTTATCATTTCCTGTATGACGAAATCGGACGCATTACATTTTTTGAGATGGATTATCTTTTATGTCGCAGGCCTGATGTTGTTTCCATTGGCTGCGATGTGTGTCGGTGATCGCGTATTTTTACGGAATGGCGACCGGCTGAGCGGAAAAATCACACAGTTATCCGAAGACACACTATCCATTAAAACGGAACTGGCGGGGATGGTCTATGTCAAAATTGAGGACATCGCCACCCTGACAACGGATGAACCGATGGAAGTATGTCTGCGCGACGGTACGATTGTGAGCTGGAAACTGGATACGTCGATTCCCGGATGGGTGAATCTGCTGGAAGACCCGAACGAACCGGCGGAGGCAAAGACGATTGTACTGTCCGACATTGCCACGATTTGCGAGGTGTCCGATAAGCCGCATTGGAAGGGCAGTATCTCCGGCGGGATGACGATTCTGACCGGCAACACTTCCAGTGAGACGATTTCCGCCAGCATCGATTTGCAGAAGCGGAGTAAAACCGACAGGCTTACTTTTGGTGGTGATCTGGCCCGTACGGCACAGAAGGAGGATGAAACGGGCGACCTGGACACGACTGAGGACTGGTGGAAGCTGCGCGGCAAGTATGATTATTTTCTGACGCGGCGATTTTATGTGTTCGGTAACGGGCTGTACGAAACGGACCGTATCGCGGAACTGACCCGAAGGGTTGTTCTGGGCGGAGGTTCCGGTTATCAGTGGGTAGAATCGCCGGCAATGAATTTTTCGACCGAAGCCGGCGTCGCGGAAGTGTATGAAGAATATGAAAATGATACGGAAACAAGCAAGGATATTTCGCTGCAGGTCAGTTATCATTTTGACAAAAAGATTAATCACAAGTTCAAACTGATACATGATTTCAGTTATTTTCCGAGTATGGAGAATCCTACGGATTATTACCTGACGTCCTCGGCGGAATTGCGGGCCGGCCTGACAAAGACGGTGTATGCGAATTTTAAAATTGTTTTTGATTATGACAATACGCCCGCCCAGGACGCGTGCAGCACGGATGTCAAGCATATGCTTGGTATTGGATGCGAGTTTTGAGATGCTGCAGGATGCCAGGCGTTTGTTTTATTGTAGGATTGTTTGACCGTCGCCGGCGAGGGCAATACAATAGTCCTGTTTTGAAATCAATCGGTAAGTGCGGTTTTTGAGAAAGCGGGAAATAACGATGGCCAAGGCGAAAATTAAGAAGATTGCGGTAATGACGGGCGGCGGAGATTGTCCGGGGCTAAACGCGGTGATTCGCGCGGTGGTCAAGACGGCCGTGAATTATCACGGACTGGAAGTCTGGGGCATCGAGGACGGGTACCTGGGGCTGATCGAGGACCGGATTCATCCACTGGGCTATAATGACGTCAGCGGAATTCTGACGGTCGGCGGGACGATACTGGGTTCGTCCAACACGTCTAATCCGTTCACGTATCCGATAATGCTGGGCAAAAAACAGGTTCAAAAGGACGTTTCCGAACAATGCTTAGTCAACCTGAGCAAGCGTGGGATTGACACAATGATTTGTATCGGGGGCGACGGCACGATGGTCTCGGCGGCGGCGTTCGCCAAAAAAGGTCTGACAATAATGGGCGTTCCCAAGACTATCGACAACGACTTATGGGGTACGGATATTACGTTTGGTTTTAATACGGCGATGACGACGGCGACCGAAGCGATTGACAAACTGCACACGACGGCCAGTTCGCACCACCGAGTGATGCTGGTGGAGGTGATGGGGCGATATGCGGGGTGGATTGCGCTGTATGCGGGCGTGGCCGGTGGAGCGGATGTGATTTTGATTCCGGAAATTCCCTATGATATGAAAAAAATAGCCGACTATGTCATCGCCCGGTCAAAAAAGGGCCGGCGTTTCAGTATTATCTGTGTTGCCGAGGGAGCTAAAGCCAAAGGCGGAAAAATGGTTGTTGCCAAAACGTTCAAAAACAGTCCCGACCCGATTCGGCTGGGGGGCATTTCGTTTTTGCTGGCTGACCAACTGGCCGCGATGACAGGGCTTTCCTGTCGGGCGGTAAATCTGGGACATATTCAGCGCGGCGGAATACCGTCGCCGTATGATAGAACACTGGCGACCCAATTCGGCCATTACGCAATGGAGCTTTTAATGAATGGTAAAATCAACCGGCTGGTGGTGATGAAGGATGGGAAGCTGAATAGTATTCCGCTTGGGCAGACGGCCGGGCGGATAAAGACTGTGCCGAAAAATCACCCATTGATTGCTGCGGCGGAAGCGGTGGGAACGAGTTTCGGGATATGATTTTATTTTTGATTGCCGGGGGAATTTCCCGGAAAAGGAATTTCCGCAGGTAATCGTTTGTGGATTTAAGTCAGGATAAAGCGGTTTGTGAGATTTTGTCCCGGCTTGGGCGAACCGACAGGGGGATGGTTAAAGCCGACGGGACGTGGGGATCCTTTGCGCCTTTATTAGCGGCACACATTTCTGAAACGCTGAAGCGTCCAATTTTGTATATCAGCCCGCATATCGATGACGCCGACCGTGTGTGCGATGATTTGCAGACTTTCAGCAAACATTCCATACAAACATTTCCCGTGTGGGAAAGCCCGCCGTCGGCGGAACATCTCGCAGATGAAATCGGTTCCCAGCGGATTCGTCTTGCGCTGGAATTATCGCTGCCGGCCGAAGATAAAAACGCCCGGATTATTTCTACCTGTATTCAGGCGCTGAATCAGCCGGTGCCGAAGGTGGAGTCACTGCGCAGCCGGGGACTGGAAATTAGGGTTGGCGGAACGCTCGACCCGGAGCGAGTTATCAATTGGCTGACCGATGGAGGATTTGAGCGGGTTGACAGTGTGGATTATCCGGGCCAGTTCGCACAGCGCGGCGGGATTGTGGATATTTTCGCAGCCGTCAGTTTCGGCGCGGGACCATCGGCGTCCGAACCGCAAGCGATGCGTGTGGAATTTTTTGGCGATACGGTTGAAAGCATCCGCAAAATTGACCTTGATACGCAGCGGTCTGGCGAATCCATCAGGGAGAGTACAATTATCGCCGCCGGTGAAAATGCAATGGGATCACAGGCGACGGAGATGTTTCTGAATCTTTTGCCGCCTGAAACAATTGTGATACTGGAAGAGCCTGCGCAGATTACGGAGGTGTCGGAGGTATTTTTGAGCCGGCTGGATGACCCGCGCGGGATGTTCGCCTGGTCGACGATTTATAAGGCGGCGGGACGATTCACTTGTTTGGAAATCAGTCGATTTGCAGCGGGGGCCGACAGTGTGCATCTGGACGTGACCAGCGCCCAGGAATTTGAGCATAAAGCCGGGGTGGTATGGAAGGAGGGGCATAGCGCCCTGGCGGATTTGGCGCAGCGGGCGAAAACGCAGCAGGTGATGTTATACTGCGAGAACGAAGCGGAGATGGGGCGGGTTAAGGAAATCCTTGGCCAATCCGCCGAGGGTGTGCCGGAAAATCTAAAACTGATTTTGGGCTATGTGCATCAGGGTTTTGTTCTGCAAAATCTCGGGACGATTGTTGTCAGTCATCATGAATTGTTCGGACAGGTTTCTATTCGCCGGCGGATTCGAACGCTGCGGACGGTGTCGCCGATTGATACGATGCTGGATTTGCAGAAGGGCGATTATGTCGTACACGTTTCTTACGGCATCGGGCGATTTGTCGGTATCGAGACGATGGAGAAAAGCGGGCAGATCGGCGAATATTTGACGATACAATACGCCGACAAGGTGCGGATTTACGTGCCGGTGTCGAATATTCATCTGGTGCATAAATTTGTCGGCGCAATGCCCAAACGTCCGATGCTGGCCCGCATCGGCACAAAGAAATGGGAGAAGCAAAAACAGGCGGTTGCCGCGGGTGTACAGGAACTGGCGGCCGAATTGCTGGAGATTCAGGCGCAGCGGCAAAAACTGGGTGGGTTCGCATTTGGGCCGGACACGCTGTGGCAAAAGGAGTTTGAGGAGTCGTTTCCGTATCAGGAAACAGCCGACCAGACAACTGCTGCTAAGCAGATTAAGGCGGATATGGCGGCGGCGACACCAATGGACCGGCTGTTGTGCGGCGATGTCGGCTATGGCAAGACGGAACTGGCGATGCGGGCGGCGTTCAAGGCGGTGCAGGCGGGTAAACAGGTCGCAGTGCTGACGCCAACGACGGTACTTTGTGTGCAGCACGGCCGGACGTTCGCTGAGCGGTTCGCGGATTTCCCAGTAACGATTGAAGTGCTTAACCGATTTACGCCGCCAAAACAAAAAAAAGAGATTATCAAGGCGGCCAAAGCCGGCAAGGTGGATATTCTTATTGGTACGCATCGGCTGCTCAGCGACGATATCGGGTTTGCGGATTTGGGGCTTTTGATTATTGACGAGGAGCAGCGGTTCGGCGTCGAACACAAGGAGCGGCTCAAGCGATTTCGCGTCAATGTCGATGTACTGACGATGACGGCCACGCCGATTCCACGAACGCTGCACATGGCGATGCTGGGCCTGCGCGACATCAGTTCACTGGCGACGCCGCCGCTGGACCGTCGAAGCGTGGCTACGCGGGTCTGCCGGTTTGATAAAGGTGCGGTTCGCAAGGCGATTCGTTTCGAATTGGGGCGTGAGGGGCAGGTATTTTTCCTGTATAACCGTGTGCGGACGATTGAGCGGGCGGCGCAGATGGTACGTGAGATTATCGCTGACCCGTCGGTACAAATTGACGTGGCTCACGGGCAGATGCATAAACATGAGCTGGAAGATGCGATGATTCATTTTGTGACCGGCCGGACGCAGGTGCTGGTGTGTTCGACGATTATTGAAGCGGGGCTGGATATTCCGAATGCCAATACGATGATTATTGTGGATGCCGACCGATTCGGCCTGACCCAGCTTCATCAGCTTCGCGGTCGTGTGGGACGTTATAAGCACCGTGCGTATGCGTACCTGATGCTGCCTGAAAATCGACCCGTCAGTCCCGTCGCGGCCAAACGGCTCAAGGCCATCGAGGAGTTTTCGCAATTGGGTTCAGGGTTTCGTATCGCTTTGCGGGATTTGGAGATTCGCGGGGCGGGTAATATTCTGGGGCCTGAACAGTCGGGCCATATCAACACCGTCGGTTATGAACTATATTGTCAGTTGTTATCCGATGCAGTGAAGAAGCTGCGAAACGAGCCGGTGGAGGAAACGCCGATGACGGCGATTGATTTGGGATTTTATGTGGGTATTCCGAAGAATTATATCACATCCGACCGCCAGCGGCTGGAAGTCTATCGGCGTGTTGCACGGATACAGAATCCTGCGGATATGCGACGGTTCGAAGAGGAATTGCGGGATTTGTTCGGTCCGCCGCCGGCGTCGATACGGACGATGCTGGACATCGCCGAACTGCGGATGTATGCGTCGCGTTGGCAAATTAAGAGTCTGATTGTGCACGGGCAGGATTTGATATTTTCGTTTGAGGATGGAGCGTCATCGGCGGATTTATTCGCGCGGTGTCCGGGGCGGGTGAGTGTGCCCGACCCGCGGACGGTCTATGTACGCCTCGAAAAGAATTACTTTGAGCCGAAGACGCTGATTGGTATATTACGGAAACTTCTCAAGCCCGGTCGTTAGCGCGAGGCGAAAACGTAAAACAAGACTGTTTCCGATTGTGGTAATGAATCTTTAGAGATACCTCCATGTCTTGGGAGCAAGCGATGAAAGAAATGAATGTTTCTGAAGTCTATGCGTTTGTGAAGCTGCTGGAAAGCCGCAGCGATTCGAATCATTATCAGGAATTATCAAACGCTCTCAAAGAAGCCCAGAAATCAGGAAATTCCGGCCTTGAAATACTTGGGGCGATTAAAGACATCTTTTTGCGTAAAGAGAAGGAAATCAGGAACATTCTTACGCCGGAGGAATTTGCCAAAATACATGATGTTATCTATTTTGTGGATAAGATATACGGCCGGCGGCCGTGAATGCAGCGGTTTGACGCAGACGAAAACTTCCCAAAAGCGGGCGTTGAGTCCGGCGGCTGGGGCGGGTATAATGCCGTTTTCTGTAAAGTACATAACAAGGATGAAATAATGACGATGAAAAACGGATTGACAGTGGTGCTGACAGGAACGACAGCGATATTTTTGTTTGCCGGCTGCAGCAATAAAATTCCGCAGGGTAAATTTACGGCCGAGCAGATGAAGACCATCCCGTTTCCGTCGCGGTACGAGCTGCCGACGCCTGAGGGCGGTATGGCGCTGAATGTGGAGTCGGAGACGATTACCACCAAAGAGATAGTACTTCGCTTAGAGCCGCAGCTTAAGCCGCTGGCCATGCAGGGCAATGAAGCGGCGTTCCGACAGGCGGCCCGCCCGGCGTTCCGCGAGGCGCTGCGCAGCCGGATTACGGATATTCTGCTGTACAAGGAAGCCAAAAAGAAAGCGCCGGAAAATATTGACGACCCGCTCGACAAGGCGGTAGAGAGTGAGTTAACCCGGTTTCTGGCTGCTTACGGCAACAATCGCGCACTGGCTGAAAACGCTCTGCGAACGATGGGCTATGACTGGAAAAGCTACCGGGATTTTGAGCGTAAACTGATTTTGACGCAGTCGTATCTGTCGAAGGAATTTACCGAAAAACGTCCGGTCGCGCACGGTGAGATGGTGGATTATTATAATCAGCATCGTGACCAGTTCTGCTGGGACGGCACGATACAATTTCGTGTGATAGAGATTATTCCGGAAAAACTTCCATCCCGGTTGGTTCGTCCGGGCGAAGCGGCGGAGGCCGCAGGGGTTCGGCTGTCGGTGGAGGTGATGGATAAAATTAAGGACGGCGCCGATTTCGGCAAGCTGGCCGAGCAGTATTCACAGGGGCCGCTGGCGGCACAGGGCGGCTTGTGGCGGCCGGTCACTATCGGTTCAGGGTCGCTGCCGGCGCCGTATGATATGCTGGAACAAAAGGCGATGGCGATGGAACCGGGGCAGGCGGTCGGGCCGCTGCCCGTCGGCGGGCGCCTGCTGATTCTTAAACTGGAAGACAAAAAAGAAGCCCGCTGCAAAAGTTTTGAAGAAGTGCAGGATGCCATTGAGCAGCAGTTTCAGTTTGAATTCCGCAAACAGCAGTATGAGAAAGTGGTTGAAAAACTGACGGCCCGTGTGGACGTGGTGCGGATGGATATTTTTCTGGACCATTGCATGACGGATGCGTACGCAATGTGGAACCCGAAATAGGTAAAAAGGAAAAGGGTAAAAGGTAAAAGTTTGTAGGGTGGGCTCTTAGCCCACCATTGTTTATGACATATATAGCACACGGAATAGATTTGGTGGATTTTGGTCGGATCGAGGAAATGCTCGACCGGCACGGCGAACATTTTCTGGAGCGGGTGTTCACGGTACGAGAACGTGCCGACGCCGACGAAGTGAAAAATCGCATCGAAAAACTGGCGGGACGTTTCGCCGCCAAGGAAGCGGTGATGAAACTCATCGGCACCGGCTGGCGAGGGAAAATTGCCTGGACGGATATAGAAGTAGTAAATACCGCGACGGGTCAGCCGGAGCTGAAGTTGTCGGGTGAAGTGAAAAAAATCGTCGACAAGCTCGGCATCGGGCCGATTGCATTAAGTATCACGCATACCTCGCAATTCGCGATAGCATCGGTGGTGGCCCCGACGGAGTCAAAATGAACCGGCGGTTTGATTGCATTATCGTCGGTGCAGGACATGCCGGGGCGGAGGCGGCGTGGGCGGCGTCACGGATGGGGGCCAGGACGCTGCTGTTGACGATGAGCCGGGATACCATCGCCAAAATGAGCTGTAACCCCGCTATCGGTGGCCTTGCCAAAGGGCAGATTGTCCGCGAAGTCGATGCGCTGGGCGGACTGATGGGGCTGGCCACTGACGCGACGGGGATTCAATTCCGAATGCTCAACCGTTCCAAAGGCCCGGCCGTGCAGAGTCCCCGCGCCCAGGCGGACAAATACAAATATAAAGATTATATCCGGCAGGTACTTGAAAACGCATCCAATCTGACAATTGTCGAAGCGACCGCGGCGGAAATTCTGACAAAAGACAACGCCGTCTGCGGCGTGCGATGTCTCAACGGCGACGAATATGCTGCGCCGACGGCGATTCTGACAACGGGGACATTTTTGAAAGGCCTGATGCACCTCGGCGAAAAACAATGGCCCGGCGGCAGGCTCGATGAGCCGGCCAGCAATGAATTATCCGACAGCCTGCGAAAACTGGGGCTGACGGTGGGCCGGCTCAAAACAGGCACGCCCGCGCGTCTGACCGGCGACAGCGTGGATTATGACAAACTTCAAACGCAAGCGGGCGATGAGGAACCTGTGCCGTTTTCATTTTTGAACGACCGTATCGAGCGGGAACAAATTCCCTGCTGGATTACCTATACCAACGAAGCGATACATAAATTACTGCGCGATAACCTGCATCGCGCGCCGATGTACAGCGGGCAAATTACCTCCGTCGGCCCGCGATATTGTCCGAGCATCGAGAGCAAAATTACGCGTTTCGCCGACAAGGACCGCCACCAGGTTTTCCTTGAGCCGGAGGATGAGGCGATTTCAACCATTTACTGCAACGGCATCAGTACGTCATGTCCGGCTGATGTTCAGGGGGATGCTGCGGCTGATGGTCGGGACACAGCGGGCGAAGATTGCGCATTATGGTTACGCGATTGAGTATGATTATTGCCCGGCGGCGCAGTTGAAGGAAAATCTCGAAACACGGAAAATTTCCGGATTGTTTCTGGCCGGACAGATTAATGGTACCAGCGGCTATGAAGAGGCGGCGGGGCAGGGATTGCTCGCGGGTCTTAACGCGGCGTGCAAAGTCGCGGGTAAAGAGCCGCTAATTTTGGGTCGCGACCAGGCGTATATCGGCGTGCTGGTTGACGATTTGCTGACGCGGCCCATCGATGAGCCGTACCGGATGTTCACATCGCGGGCGGAATATCGGCTTTCACTGCGCAGTGACAATGCGGATATACGATTGACGCGGATTGGCAGGCAATTCGGCTTAGTTGATGATGTCCGCTGGAAAAAGTTTCAGGAAAAAATCGCGGCGATGAATGTATTGCGACAATTTTTGAAAACCACCCGGCGGGGCGGTAAATTGCTGTGGGATTTGCTCAAACAGCCGCAGACTAATCTGGTCCAATGTCTTTTGGAGGATAGAGAAATCGCCGCGTTAAATCTGCCGCGGCAGGCCGTGGAGGAGGTTGCGATAGAATCCCGGTATGAAGGCTATTTGGCCCGGCAGGAACGCGAAATCGCGCAGTTTCGCAATCTTGAGCATATCCGCGTCCCCGACGGGATGGATTATTTTGCGGTGTCGCATCTGCGCTATGAGGCGAAGGAGAAATTATCCGCAATGAAGCCGCTGACGCTCGGGCAGGCCTCGCGCATCGGCGGCATCACTCCCGCCGACATCGCCGTACTGCAAATCTATATGAGAAAATAGAGAATTGTATATTCAAGAGCCCGACGGTAATTTTTGTAAAGTGTCAAGCAGTTCCTGTTTGTCGAAGATGCCGCGGAGTTTGATTTGCCGGCCGTCGGGCAATAAAATAATACTCACCGGCACGGTTCCCGATTCGCCATAGAGGCCTGTCAAGTCTCCGGTCGCTGGCATATCTTTGGCGGTGGTGTCGGCCTTGATAATCAGCACAGTCTTGTCTTTGATCAGCTTGACCACCTGCGGGTCGTGATAAATACGTTTTTCAACGACGACACAATTGGTGCACCAGTCAGCGGTAAATTTGATGACGACAGGCTGTTTGGCGGTGACGGCCTTTTGTATCATCGCCGCATCATACGGTTTCCAGTTGAGAACATCTTTCTGTGTGGGCAACAGCCAGAAGCCGGATAATACGGCAATCAACACGGCGACGATTCGCACGGCCCATTTTTTACCTCTCGGTGTGGCGAAATTGACCCAGCTTCCCCACATCCACAGGCAGAAACTTAATATCAACGCATAAAATAGCGCATCAACTAATCGTTCTTTCGGCAGTGCGCTCAGCAATTTGACGGCGATAATCAGCAAAATGAAACCCATCGCCTTGCGGATATGCTCCATCCAGTCGCCGGGCCGCGGCAGTTTATTTAATAGACTGGGGACAAGTACGATGATTGCGTAAGGCAGGGCCATCCCGGCACCCATTAGGGCGAATGCCAGCAGGCTCATCGCCGGGCTTTGTGTCTGCGCCCAGACCACCACCGCCGCCAGAATCGCGCCGCTGCACGGCGTACTCAGCAATGCCGCCAGAAACCCCATCCCGACCGAGCCGGCCATTCCGCCGCCGGTCGATGCGCCGCCGGTAATCGATGATGGCACGGCAATGCCGAAGACATCGAACATAAATAATCCGAAGGCCATGAGAAACAGGCCCATCGCCAGCACGACCGCCGGGTATCGCAGGTGGTCACCCCAATTGAAGACGGCGCCGGTGGTCACTTTAATAATAATGGCCGCCGCGGCGAAAACGACAAAGAATAAAATCACGCCAATGCAGAATGCCATGCCCAGCCCGATGCGCCGAACGGTTTGTTCTTTCGCCTGGCTGATGAGCCGGGACAGAATCAATGGAATCACCGGCAGCACACACGGCATAATATTAAATGAAAGCCCCGCCAATACCGCCATAATCAAATAAAAGCTCCTGACCCCTTTATTTTCAACATTTCTGTCGGAGCTTTCTACTTTGTCATTCCGGCGAAAGCCGGAATCCAGATTTTCTTTTGTTATAATTTGTCGCCACGTATCTGCTTTTGCAAAATCAACCTGTGCCGTCAGCGTTTTTTCAAACGGCCGCAGACATATCTTACTGGTGCAGGCGACGCCGGCGATGGTGACAGTGACGGCGGTCTCTTTTTGCGGGGCGGATTCAATTGGAATATAAACCTCGAATTTACCGACGAAGACGTCGATATTTTTTTCCTGTGCCGGGTCGTAAAATTGTCCTGGCTTTGGGAAAATGGTTTTGCCGAAGGCGACGCCGTCAGCCTTAGCGGTGATAGTCAGTTCCGTCCCCGGCGCAGGCGCCGTATCGGCGGAGGCGTAAAAATGCAAATCATCCGTGCCATCAAATACAACGGCAATGGCGGGCCTGCCGTCCAATTGCACCGGCTCAATCCGCGCCGCCGAATGCTGGTCTTCATATTTGGCAATCTCCGACCCCTGTGCCGCAAAAACCGGCATGCTTAATATTGCCAGCAGGACAATTCCGACCATTAGCTGCATACGCGAAATGTAGGGTGTGCAGCTTTGCTGCACACGCGGATAATTCCGCACACACAGTTGTTTATGACAATTTTTGATAAAAAACATTCTTGTCCTTTCGATGTATCGCTTTCTCTTGCAATACATCTATACCTTGTTTTTAGAAAAGTTCAATTTTGAATCAATCCTTTTTTGACTTTCTCCGCAGGTAGCCATTGTTGCGACCACACAAAAACTCGAATTTTTTCTTTCTCTTTAGTGTAAAAAAACCATAGACCTTCCCCGTAATCATTATGATCCAGGCCAATGATTAAACAGTTTTCTTTGTAATCAGCCAGACTTTCCTGATTCCACCAATCAGGCTTTTTGAAAAAAAGTTTTGCAAATGAGGTTTCAGAATAAGAAACATCAGAATGATGAAATGGATAGTCGAAATATTTATGCGAGTTGATGAATTCTTCTAAAGTTGACAATTTTGCTGTTGCTTCCAGATAATGATAATTGGTGTCAAATTCCAAGACATAATAGTGTTGTATATCTGTCGAACTTTCCGGGAGGTATGCGGCGAGAATTTTCCACTCCTTTTGGAACGAAACATATTTTTTGTAGTGATTTTGGTTGCTTTGCCACCGTTCTCCGAATCTCCAGCAATAAAGGTTTAAAAGAAATAAAGTTGCAAAAATACAAATAGATATGAATATTACTGTCCATAGATATGCGAATAATTTTTTGATAATCAGTATCATTTGAATTTACCTATTCAATTTTGTAGGGTGTGCAACTTGTTGCACACGCGGGTTGTTATTCCCATTTTTCGCCAAAATTGTCACCAAGTATTTCCTGTATCTCTGATAACTCAGGGATTTTATATCGTCCTGCTTCTATGTGCTGATGATAACTCGAAAAAGGCCAATCTTCAACCTTTTCGACCAATTTATGTTTGACGGGATTCCAATGGATATAATGAATATGTCTTGCCAAATCTCGCGGGTCCCGTATTCGGTGTTCCCAGAAGCGTTTTTGCCAGACGCCGCGATGTCGTCTTTGCTGACGGGACTGGCTCTGGATTATTTCTTCGCCGCCGGCCTTGAGCCAATTATGGGTGAAATCTTTTTTAATTAATGTCCATCGTGTGGAATAATCGTTGTCCCCGTCCGGCAATCTCCAAATACAGTGCAAATGCTCCGGCAGCAGGCATGCCGCCACCGATTCAAAAGGCCGCCGATGTTGTACGCGCTGCCATGCCGAATGCAGGATTGCCCGTGCAAGCGGCGTGGCTAAAAATGGGACGCGGTTGTATGTGACAAGGGTGAAGAAATAATAACCGCCTGCGTTTTTAATCCTTCTGTAATGCGACATACGCAAAATCCCAAAAAACAATCCGCGTGTGCAGCAAAGCTGCACACCCTACGTTTTCGTTATCAGTTTTGCTGTGATGTGCGTCAGGCCGTACTGCAATACGCTCAGAAACGAACCACTGGTCTGTATTGTAGCAATCAAAAGCAGAGGGGGTTCATTATTTCTCATGAAATTATAGTATCCTGTTTTGAGGTCGAAATCCACCTGATTTACTCAGGGAAATTGCCTATCCGGACTCTGATTTCCAGAAATCAAGGACATATATAAAGCTGTCATTAGCACAAAAAGGGCCATTTTGGAAAATAAGTCAAACAAAAAGCGCACAACAGAGGTAATATCTTAAAAGTGTATGTTTTTTGATGTTTGTCCGATAAAAGTCGTGTAGTTCTTGACAAAACCCGTTTTACGGGGTATAATCTTAAAGACATCACGATATTCCCTCATGGATAAAACGAATGGGAAATCGGGGGGACAAGAAAGGAGGTCAGCATGGCCGACCTTCAAGCGAGTTTGAATGGATGGAAGTCCAAAAACAGCCTGTTGTTTGTCTTTGCATCCTGCCAAGAGGATCATTTTTGCAAGATTCAACGGGAATTATTCAGCGATTGCCAGGAAGCGTTGCAAAGGTATGGTCTGGTTGTGGCGGAGATTTTTGAACAGGGCGGCAGTCATATCGGCGGACTGCAGCTCGATCCGGACAGTTGCGATTATCTCCGCAGGCAGTTTCGCGTCTCCCCCGGCGAATTCAAGGTCCTTCTGCTGGGCAAAGATCAGCATATCAAGCTGGCGACGGACAGCATGGTATCCGAACGGGAACTGCTGATGCGTCTGGAGGCCGCCGCACCCGAAGGGGTGGAAGCGATGTTCAGTTAAGAGGCTGTCCAAACAATACAAAACGACTGCGGTATTTCTCCGCCGGCGGGCCTGCGGGCAGTGCCGCACATTTTTTTGAATAGATAATTGCCCTCTCCTTTCCGACTTCCTGAAACCAGTTTCAAAGTTTCCATTCCGTTTTATCTGTTTATCAAAGAGTGAAAATTAGCTCTTTACGAGTTTCCCTGTGGATGGTATATTCCGTCCGGGAAAGGAGATACCGATGACTCAAAAAACCGCTCGTTTTTCGATTAGGCCGTTTCAGTCGGTTGTGTATATTATTTTGTCCTGTTCTTTGAATGCCTGCGCAGTTCCGGGTAATGAAAAGATGACTGCTGTGACGCCGCCAAACAAAGCCGCAATTCTTCAGAAGATGACGCTGGCCAACGCATATTTCATGAACAAATGGCCCGACCCTGGTAAGCCCATCGTCACCAACAAAGAACGGCCCAGCAATATCTGGACGCGGGCGGTATATTATGAAGGCCTGATGGCGCTGTACAAAATCGACCCGCAGAAAAAATATTATGATTATGCCGTTGCCTGGGGCCAGGTACACCAGTGGGGTCTGCGGGATGGTTCCGCCACCCGCAACGCCGACAACCAATGCTGCGGCCAGACCTATATTGATTTGTACCTGCTTGACCCCAAACCTGAACGCATCAAGAACATCAAAAAAAGCATCGACAATGTTGTGAACAGTCCGCAAAATAACGACTGGTGGTGGATTGACGCGATGCAGATGGCGATGCCGGTCTATACCCGGCTGGGCCTGGTTTATAAAGACCGCCGATATTTCGATAAGATGCACCAGATATACCAGTACACCAAATCCTCTCACGGCGACAAGGGATTATACAGCCCCGAAGACCATCTGTGGTGGCGCGATAAAGACTTCGACCCGCCGTATAAAGAGCCGAACGGCAAAAATTGCTACTGGTCTCGCGGCAACGGATGGGTGCTGGCTGCGCTGGCGCGGGTGCTGGATATCTTGCCGACAAATGCCGCCGGGTACGACGAATATCTCGGTGATTTCAAAGATATGGCCGCCGCCATCGCGGCGGTGCAGCGGCCTGACGGTTTCTGGAACGCCAGTCTGCACGACCCCAATAATTTCGGCGGCAAAGAAACCAGCGGCACGGCATTGTTTACTTACGGGACAGCATGGGGAATCAATAAAGGCATCCTCGATAAGGATAAATATCTGCCGGTCGTTATCAAAAGCTGGAACGCGGTGGCCAATGACGCCGTTCATGCCGACGGCTTTCTCGGTTATGTCCAGGGTACGGGCAAACAGCCCTCTGATGGCCAGCCGATAACCTACGACCACAAGCCGGATTTTGAGGATTACGGACTTGGCGCATTCCTTCTGGCCGGCGGCGAAATATACAAACTGGCCGACAAATAAATTTCCATCCCGTAGGGTGGGTGGTTTCCACCCACTGCGACGATAAGAAAATTTTTCGGTTTTCAAAAGGCGGGTTTGCCCTTATATTACCTCCGATATTCGGCGCCGTTGCTGAAGTTCATTACCCCAGCAAAAACCGGAGAAATAGTATGGCTAATGTAGTTTTACAGACACAGATACCCAATGTTTTTGTCAGGCACGGCAAAGTACGGGACATTTACGATCTCGGCGACAAACTGATGCTGGTCGCCTCAGACCGCCTCAGCGCCTTTGACGTCATTATGAAGACCGGCATCCCCGGCAAGGGGCAGGTCTTGACGCAGATTTCCAAATTCTGGTTTTCGTTTCTGACCGGCGTAGTCGAAAACCACCTGCTCAGCGATGACGTGAAAAAGTATCCCAAGCCGTTCTGCGATTACGCCGACCAACTGGCCGGGCGGTCGATGCTGGTCAAAAAAACCAAAGTGCTGCCGGTGGAGTGCATCGTCCGCGGCTATCTTGCCGGCTCCGGCTGGAAGGAATATCAAAAGCAGGGTACCGTTTGCGGCATCCGGCCCCCGGCGGGGCTGAAACAATGCGACAAACTCCCCGAACCGATTTTTACGCCTTCCACCAAGGCCGAACAGGGCGCACATGATGAAAACATCAGTTTCGAAAAGGCGGTGGAGATTATGGGTTGGGAAAAGGCCTCCTATGTGAAGAACAAGAGCATCGAGATTTTTAAAAAGGCCTCCGTTTATGCCGAATCGAAAGGTATTATTCTGGCCGACACGAAATTCGAATGGGGCGAAATCGACGGCAAAATCATTCTGATTGACGAAGTTCTTACGCCGGATTCGTCGCGTTTCTGGCCGCGGGATAAATATCAGCCCGGACGCGACCAGGAAAGTTTCGATAAGCAGTTTGTCCGCAACTACCTCGAAGACATCAAATTCAACAAGTCCGGCCCCGGTGTCGAATTGCCTGCCGACATCGTCGAAAAAACAGCCGCCAAATACATCGAAGGATACGAACGTCTGACCGGCAAAAAATTCATCCCGGCGGTGTAGAAAAATAATGCCAGTGGTTATTGAACTTGAAAATGTTTCTTTCGTTCGTCAGGGGCATAAGATTTTATCCGGCGTTCACTGGTGGATCGAAACAGGCCAGCACTGGGCGCTGATGGGTGCTAATGGTTCCGGCAAGACAACACTGCTCAAAATCATCACCGGCTATGAATGGCCGACATCGGGACAGGTGAAAGTCTTAGGCAAACAATTCGGTGAAACGAATATTCCTGAGCTGCGAAAACATATCGGCTGGGTCAGCACCGCCATCGAACAAAAACTGCCGATACAGGACTGTGCGATTGACGTGGTTGCCTCCGGCCTTGAAGCGTCGCTGGGATTGTTCCGCGACTTTACGCCTGAAGAGTACGCCCGTGCCGAAGAATCGTTGAAGATAATGAAGGCCGAAGCAGTGGCACTGCAGTCTTTTAATACGCTTTCACAGGGCGAACAACAAAGAGTCTTAATCGCACGGGCGCTGGTCAATCGCCCCAAACTCCTGATTCTTGACGAACCCTGTGCAGGTCTTGACCCGGCGGCAAGAATGCGGTTTCTGCGGGATTTGGAACGTCTGGCCGCGATGCCCGATGCCCCGGCGATTATTTTTGTCACCCATCATCTCGAGGAGATCGGCGGATGGATGAATCAGGCGCTGCTGCTCAAAGACGGTAAAGTGATTGCTGTCGGCAGTCCTAAGACGGTTTTTACCTCTGAAAATATGACGAATTTATTTGATTCCCTCTGTCGGGCGAAGTGTGACCCCGACGGATGGCGCTTGGTTATGGATAAATAATTTTTTCAACACAGGATGATTTACTTTGAAGATTGCGATTACGGACTCTAATTCACATATTTCCCGGCAATGGGCCATCCTGCTGGCACTGACGGCGGGTCATTTTGTCGTGGACTGCTTTCCCGGCACCATGCACACGCTCTTACCCGAAGTACAGAAAGATTTTCATTTTAATTTATCCTCTGGCGCCTCGCTGCTGGTGTATTTTCTCATGGCTGCAAACGGCATTCAGGTCGTAATGGGCCATCTGCGCGCCGACAAGACCCGGCCTTTGTTTCTGTATCTGGGACTTGCGTGTTCACTTTTTCTTGGCGGCCTGATTCTTCTGCCCCGAACACAAAGCTCTTTCTGGCCACTCGTGGTGATGCTGTTTGTCTGCGGCCTCGGCGTCGGGATGACACATCCGGAATTTCTGCGGTCGGTGCATACGCTCGATAAAATTTCCTCGGCCGTCAGCACCTCGGTTTTTATGGCCGGGGGTGTCATAGGCTTTGCTTTTGGCGGCTGGGCGGCGACGGCACTGGTGCAGCGGTGGGGCTTTTCGATGCTGTGGTGTTTCTGTGCGACATCAATTATAACCGGCTTGGTTCTGCTGTTCTTGCGGGTTCGATTATCTCAGGAAAGTCTGGAGCCTGATGCGGTGCCGATTTCGTCGGCTCAGGCGGTTCCGTTCTGGCCGTTGTATATCACGACGGTTGTCGCCGGCAGTGCATCATCCGTACTGATATGGGCCATACCGCAGGCCATTGACAAGGCCGGGTTTGAATTGACCTTCGGCGGATTTTCGGTAATGCTGTTCAGTCTGGCCGGCGGCTTTGGTGGGATGCTCATCTCCCGCTATGCGGCATGTCATGGCGAATTAAAACTGTGTACATGGATGCTGGCCGCGGGCGTCCCCTTCGGATTGCTGTACCCCGGCCTGATCACCCATCGCGGCTCGGTGGCGCTGATTGCCATTGCGGGCTTGCTTTGCTATGGCGCATACCCTTTAATGGTCAGTATGGCCCGCCAGTCCCGCGGCGGCAACCTCGGCGGGCGTATGGGACTGATTGTTGGCGGAACGTGGCTGATTGCCGGCTTTATGCCGCGCCTGCTGGCGCCGGTAGCGCAGAAGACAAGCCTGAATTTTGTCTTATTTCTGGCACCCCTGGGCTATCTCATTGCCGCCGGGATGTGCTGGTATCTGCGGGCGAATATGAAACGGACGAATAACCAATGATGCGATATGATTTTCATATTCATACGGAATACTGTGGTCACGCGCCGGGAATGACCGTCGAGGTTATTTGCCGTCGTGCCGAAGAACTGAATCTCGAGACAATTGCAATTACCGACCATATTTACGATAATGCGTCCGCCGGCATCGTCGAAAAAATCCGGCAGGACTTGAAAAAAGCACCGCCGAAACTGCCGGTTGTCATCGGCGCCGAAGTGGATGTCGATTCCGATTTTACCGACGGACGACTGGCGGCGAATATCCTGAAAAGCGTGGATTATCTGATTGCCGGCTTTCATTATGTGCCCACCGTTGGCAATTACCCGTGGAAGCCGGAACATAACAGTCTCGACGAGCCGACCTTTATGCGGTATTGGGAAAGCACGCTGCTGGGCATCGTTTCCAATCCGCGAATTCACACATTGGCGCACCCCGGCAGGCTGTTGGCTGCCGCGGTTGGGCCTAAAGTCAACTGGTCCAGGGCGTTGAAAGTCTTCAAAAAAGCTGCGAAATTGTCGGCGAAAAATCGTATCGCATGGGAATTGAACGAATTGACCGGAAGACGTTTGCCGCCGGAGTTTGCGGAAAAATGGCATGAAATTTACGCTGTTGCCCTTGATGCCGGCGTCAAATTGATTTTCGGCTCCGATTCCCACGACCCCGAATCCATCGGCGAAGCCGAATTTATCGAAACGCTGCTGGCAAAACTTCCGCCGGGCAGTCTTTCCACGCCGAGGGAGATTCTCGAATGGAAAAAACAAATCCAGTGAACAATGTAATCTTAATTGGTATGCCCGGCGCAGGCAAAAGCACCGTCGGAGTCCTCCTGGCCAAGGCGATGGGGCGGTATTTTCTCGATACTGACGTGCTTATTCAGGCGGCTACCAACGCCGGCCTATGCGAACTCATCGACCGTCACGGCCTCGATGGGTTCTGTGAGATTGAACGACAATACGTCGAATGCCTTGACATCACCAACTCCGTCATCGCCACCGGCGGCAGCGTTGTCTATTACGATTCCGCAATGAAACATCTCAAACAAACCGGCCAGGTCATTTATCTCGAACTGCCGCTGGAGATTTTACAGCAGCGGCTGGACGATGTCGCCGGCAGGGGAGTCGTCATCGAGCCGGGACAGACGCTCGAAAGCCTCTATGAAAGACGAAAGCCGCTTTACGAAAAATACGCCGATATCACGATTCACACTGCGGGCCTCAATCACGAACAGGTTGTGGGAAAAATCCTTCAGAAAATGATTTCGCTCTTATAATTTGCAGGATTTAGAGTCTATCCGAATAACTTTTTCTCGATGAGGTCGAGCGAAAAGCACGAGGCCAAGGCGGCAGGGGCAAAATCTCCGTAGGCGTAGCGGAATACTACGTCGAGGACGATTTTGGCCCGACAACGCCGGCATCGGGCTTTGCAGCCGACCTCAATTATTCCGGCAGGTCGTTTTCGGCCTTGGGAGGACTTTGGGTTAGTTTTTGACGCAATTGCTGGTAAACCGACTGAGGGAGTAGTTTCGAGACGTCGCCGCCCAGCATGGCGATTTGCCGGACAATCGTCGAACTGACGTAACCGAATTCTTCGCTGGTCATTATAAAAACCGTCTCAATCCCCGCCACCGTCCGGTTGGTCATCGCCAATTGAAACTCATACTGTACGTCCGAGAGGTTTCGCAGGCCCCGCAGCATCACGTCCGCTTTTTTCCGGGCCGCGAATTCCACCGTCAGGCAGTCAAAACTTTCAACACTGACCCGCGGCATATCCGCCACCAGCCGGCGAATCATCTCCACCCGCTCCTCCCGGCTGAACAATTCCTCCTTGCCTGGATTCTGTCCGACGGCGATAATCAGCCTGTCAAACATCTTGTTGCCCCGGCGGATAACGTCCAGATGTCCCCTGGTAATCGGGTCAAACGACCCCGGATAAATAGCCGTGACCGGGTTGTGTTCCATGGCCGAATCCTTCTTATTTTGTTCTAAATGACTCAAACGCGGGAAGACTCCGTCGTTTTCTTGGGGCTTTGCAGGGATTCAAGAAGCAGCTCTTCAAGGTCGCGAGCGCTGTGTTCCACCTGAAGCTGGTTCATAAAGTACTCCGCAGCGCTGAAACGCTGTTCGGCCAGCTTGCGGGTTGAGTCAAAACGGAAACTTTCCTTCAGACGGGCCTGCCAATAACGATAGTCAATTTTCCGCTTCCAACTGTCCAGAACATCCGCAACGCCCTTGCCGTGGATGACATATTTGCGAAACTCATGGAACAGACCGACAGCCCCCATATCTTCCAGATTTCGCGCGTCGGATAAAATCATCGCCTCAATCATCTCAGTAAAGCGATTCGCTGACTCCATAATTATCTTGCCTATTTTCTCGATTTTGGGCCCCGTAATGGCCCCGCTGAGACGGTCGGTGACAATTTGGGTGGAAAAATCTCGCAGGTCGGTCTGGCTGACATCCGAAAGGACTAATCGGCTGGAGGTGTCTTCGGCATCCGCCCATCGCGCGAAACCCGCATCGGCGAAATACGTCGCGACAATCAGGCAAAACCGGTCTGTCGGGGTGTTTCGCCCGGCCAGCTCAGGTGTCCGGCAAATATGTTCGACATTACGGAGAATCCGCAAGGTGCGGTCCCACAACCAGTTATCATTCACCCCGGCCAGGGTCGGGACTTTCATTACTTCTTCGGCGATCTGGCGTATGACATCCATCTCTGACATAACGCATCTCCTCAATGAACTCCATCCTTATCGCATATCCGGCTCTGGCCGTCAAGTCTTTTGTCAGGTAAATCGTTTTATCAGACGGTAAAGAACGCCAAAGAGACCTCTTCAGGAGACGGATTTTGCGAAAAGGCAAAGCAAATGAAAAAGTTGCTCAAAAAGTCGTTTAAATCACTACAGGCGGCAAAAAATATGGTAAATTTTATTGCAAAGGGCGAAAAAAAACGGTAAAATTGTAGAGTAATTGTTTTTCCTTCGCCGATGTAGCAGGATGCCGATTCTATGGATGGAACACGGAAGAAGGGATTATCGCAGGTTGACGAATTTATGAAGGCGAATCAAACACGTACAGTAAGAGTTTTGGTGACATTGACGGCGTCGATGACCATCGGCGGTTTTGTCTTAATGGCGATCGATGACCACGGACCCGCACGGGGGGCCTATAGTCTGGCCAGCTATCTTCGGCTGGACCCCATTCAAAAAGTCACGATGGATTCCATTTCCGCCCGGAAAAGCACATGGAACAGCATCGAAGTCTATTACAGTCATACCGGTCAGGGCGACCTGAAACAAATGTTCAGCCAGGGCAGGACGGGCTTCCATTTCCTCGTCTGCAACGGCAAAGGCGCCGAGGATGGACAGATTGATTATACGTCCAGTTGGTCTGGACAGGAATATGTCGCCGCCTCCGATGGAACGATTCGGATTTGTGTCATTGCCGACCGCAACAGTAACCCCGCCACGGGAAGTCAGCTCAAACGCACCTCGGCGCTGGTCGATTCGCTCAGCCGCGGCTTCAATATCGCCGCTGACAAAATTCGCTATCCCGCCGACTGGCAGTTGTAAGCGAATAGAAACCGAAAAACAAAAGCCGTGAGCTAATCCCTCACGGCTTTTTTTATTGGTTTTGCAACTTGGATTGTTCCGTAAACTATGCTCCTTCAAGCCAATAGGAAACGAATTCTTCCAGGTCGAGCAAATCGGATTGCCCGGACCAGTCGATATCGGCCCCGTCGCACCAGTCGTTTGTTACATCGCAGCCGCTCTGCCACCACGGACCCAACACGGCAAAGTCCGCCATATTGACAAACCCATCGCCGGTCAAGTCCGCCGTTTTCGACGCAATCGTCAAACGAATGTTGGGGACGTTGGTGGTGCGATAGGGAGTCGGTGTTCTGCTTGCCCAGGTTAAGGGGTCGCCGTAACCGCTGTTTGTCCGGTAGTAGATGGACCGATAAGTTCCCAGTGAGGTATATCGACAGGTGCCGTCCGATGTAGAAGAACTGTTGTTAAACGATATATCCACCATCAGATTTTGTGTGCCGTTATATTCGAACGGCGTGGAAAATATAAACTCCACCCATCCTGTGGTTGTGATGGATTGATTCGCTTGATATACGATTGTCCAGCCGGTCGATTCCCAGTTCGGCGAACTGCCGTAAACGCTCAGGTCGGTGTGTTTCATCCGGATGGTAAAATTATTCATCGCCTGGCCGGGGACTGTCCCGACATTCAGCGCAAGCGAATACAAAGTACAGGCGCCGCCGATTTCACTGGCCGGATAAATCGTCTGAGTTCTCACATCATGGTAAGAAGTACGCAGGGGGTAATAATCTGTTGACGTTCCGGTGCCGATGGTGATTTCCGGCAATGACGTATAGACAGCGGCGATTTCCATTGTCTGGTCTTTGGTGATGGAAACGGCGGTATTGGCCGGTGTCGCCCAGCCAAAGGCTTTCTTAAATTCAACCGTATAACTGCCCGCCTGAATACCGGTTTCCGTGTCGCCGCTGTTAAACCACGTCGTTGTCCCCATTCTCCGCCATTTCGCGCCGGAATCTATTGCTCCCTGCGGGCTAAGCGTAATGTGCAGCGAGCCGCGTGATATCGGGGTAATATTAAAAACCGCCCCGTGTGTCGTCCACGTGTACCCGCCGTAGCTGACGCTGCTGAGGCTGTACCATAAGGTGCCGGAGCCGGACCAGCCAAGATTGAGATGCATCTCGTTACCGTTGCGATAGCCGTCGCAGACGACGGCATGACCATTGCCGCCGTTGGCTTCCCACATCGCGTAGAACACAGGCCGGCCTGCGTCAATATCCGTCGCAATCTTGCTATACCAGGCCGACTCAGTATAGCCGCTTTTGGACACATAATCATTACATGTATAATCAAAATAGTTCCTCAGTGCGTCGGGTACATCGTCTGGGTAAGCTCCTGTGCCGTTGTACTCAAAATCGGAATACGTGGCGACGGCGCAATGGTATATCAACTGTCCAACCGCCTGTTTTTGTGCCGTGGTGCTCGAACTGGATATGGAAACCGGCATATTGGCCCAGTCGTAATTCCCCATCCCGGCGTCGCTGATGGAATATGTTCCCGTGCATGAGCCGGCGCCGTCGTAATAACTGTGATCCGCCGTCACCGCCACCGGCCAATAGTGATACCGCAGAATCTGGGCCATCGCAGTCGCGCCGCAGCCGGCCCAGGCTCGCCCGTCCGGCCCGCCGCTGGCGGCGGGGCAGTAGTAATTGTAGGGGTTGCCTTGATTCCAGGATGTCGTCAAAAGAACGGTGTCGGGGCTGGCCAACTGGACTGTGTTGGGTTCTGTTCCAAGCAGGGAATCCCATTGGCGATGAAATTCCGTCTCCTGCCCCGACATCAGCGACAGCCACGCCAAATCTTCACGCAGCTCCGTTTCGATAACGGCTCGGAAGCCCAGCGGTAGTTGTTCAAACGAACTGTCTTCACTGTAAAGCTTGACCGGCGGGGCGTGGTCGTCGGCCGACATTAAAATATAGCCCTGCGGTTCCAACTGAACCAAATAACCGATTGTGGCGTCATCTTTTTGCAGTGGGGCGACGTCTCGGACTTGTTTTTTTGATTTCGCGGCAGCCGGTGCGTTCGTCTTGGAAAGCCTGGCGAAGTGATTGCGATGCGACAGAAATTGTTTACCCGCCTTGCCCGCATGTTCCGGACTGACAGGCGCAGCCCAGGCCGGCACACCGAGTATCAGCAAAAATAATATCGCGGAAAAATGAAATTTAGTCTTTCTGCCGGCCGGGATACCCCCTGCATAGGATCTTTTGAAAAATTGAATGAATTTATTCATCCACTCCCCAGAAATTACACGGTTTTTTCCTACCCTGCTGCCATATTTTTAATATTTAATCATTCTACAAAAACAGGCCTCGGAAGTCAACTTTTTAGGGAAAAATAAAAAAGGCCGGCGGGTTCGTTTCCGTCGGCCTTTATAATACTGGTATTTCTGGGTCTTATTTTATATCCAGCGGACTGATGGAATTGCCGTACTTGGCGTCGACTTCCTGCAATCGCTTGCGGATAACCACGAAGGTGTCATAAACGATTTGCGGCGTATCAGGCACTTTTTCCCGATAGACTTTTTCCACACGCTCAAACTTGACAATCAGGTTCGCCGCGCGAATCATAAACTGCTTGACATACATCTCTTTTGTGTACTCGAAATTCAGCTTGCTCTTGAATAGCGACGCCAAATCCTCATATTTCGGAATCCACCCCGTCGGTGTCTTAATCGCGTCAACTTCGTTATGCACCCGCAATTCCGCCCATAGCAGCCAAATCATCTTGTCGAGTTTGCCGTTGAGAAATTTGCCGGCCTCATCACACAGAAAATAATTCACCGAAAAAATCAGCGGCGGATTCTTCACCTCTCTGGCGAAATCCAGGTTATTCTGAATATACCGTCCCAGCGGAATCGACACAAAATCCTGGTTGGCCATGATATTAAATTTCCGCACGCCCTGTTGACCCAGCGTTGCTGCCGTCGTTTCCGATTCAATCGATGCGCCTTTGGTAATAATGCCCTCGGTCCAATCGAATGCCTGCTCGACCGGCACAAGCGTATCACTGTCGCGTCCGCCATAAATAATGCCGCCGACGGGAACGCCATCCGGGTTGTCCGCTTCAGGGTCAAGATTCGCCAGCGCCGACAGCCGAATCGTATAGCGGGCATTTTTGTGCGCCGCCGGCACAGGCTTGCCTTCGCTGTCGAGTTTGCCCTTGTGCCATTCGCCCGTAAAATTCACGCCGCTGTCCGGCAGTTCCCGGCCCATCCCCGGCCAGTAAGGCTTGCCGTCCTTAATCAGCACATTTCCGAAAATTACTTCGCCCGGCGTATTCAGCGCCTCAAAAATCACAGGGTCATCCTTGGCATTGACGTCTTCAATAATCCCGAAAATGCCCTGTTCCACATTAGCGGTGTACATCTTTCCTTTGCGTTTGCGGAAATACGCAATATCGTCGCCGACAATCGTCTGCCCCGGCAGCATCGCCGTGGAAGTCTTGCCGCATGCCGACGGAAACGCTCCCGTAAAATAAGTCGTCCGGCCTTTCGGCCCGCGCGCACCCATCACAAACATATGCTCCGCCAGCCAGCCTTCTTTGCTCGCCTTCTGAATCGCCAGACGCAGCGCCAGCTTTTTCAGCCCAACCGTATTGCCCGCATACTGCGTGTTGACCGAATACACCATATCGTCAATCAAGTCGATATAGACCCGCCGTTTTTGCCATTCTATACTGCATCCGTTTTCATCAACCGCGCCTTCGCTGTGCAGAAACCGGAAAAACTCGCCGTCGGCGGATAATTTCTTGAACTGCTCATATCCCGGCCGGTACAAAATGCTTTCACTGTGTGCCACATACGGCGAATCCGTAAGCTGAATGCACGAAATCGAAAACTCCGAATTTGTCGGACACAGACACCAGAAACATACCAGCATCTTCCGCCCCTTCATCGAGCCTTTCAGAAAACCCTTCACCTCATCCAACCCCTCCTGGCGGTCGATGGAGTTGAGACTTTCACCGAGGACCATTCCCTTGGGCAGCAGATATTTCGTGCTGAACGTGTCCCGGCCCTGGTCGTTGGCGCCGTCGAAATGGAATGTATGCCCCCGTGCCGCCAGAGGTTTTTCGCCGCCGCCGTTTATCGCCCACTTGCGAATCGTGGCCGTATCTTCACCGCTGTCGGTAAAGACAACCACCTCCGCCGGCTCCGTCAATGCGATAGCCTCAGCCACAAAGGCATGCATCTTCGGGTTGGCAATGGCGGCCAATCGACTGAAATTGTCCGCAGAAAGCTTCTGTCGCAAGAATTCAACTGCATTTTCCACTGTTTTCTCCCGCATAAAGGTTTTTGAAAAACTATAGGCACAAAATCCGCGGCATTATAGTAATCGACCCCGCTAAGGTCAACGATTTTCTGGAGAAGCCGAATAAAAAAGCGTTTTTTACCCTCCCGGCGCCTTCCGTTTTCTTCCGCCGGCTTTGTCCTGCACCCCCCAACGGACTCAATAATGGCGACCCATGACTGTCATGTTGGCAGAAAAACGGATATTGACAAATGAGCCAAAACGTATTAAAAGACGGATTAAGTAATACGTAAGTTTATTATTTGAAAAGATTTGCGTTTTTCGCGACAGGCTTGCTCTCAATCGCTGGCACATCATTTGCGATAGCAATTTTCTTTCGTATGTGTATAATATGCCAAAACTGAAATATGATTTTTTGTTGGAAAGGAGTAGCACACAATGAATATCAGACCGTTGGCGGATAAGGTGATTATCCAGCGGACAGAGGCGGAGAGTAAAACTGCCGGCGGAATCGTCCTGCCGGACTCGGCCAAGGAAAAGCCCAAGCGCGGCAAAGTCATCGCCGTCGGAGAAGGCAAAATACTGGACAATGGCTCCCGCGCCCCGATGAACGTCAAAAAAGGCCAGGAAGTCCTCTTTACCAGCTATGCCGGCTCTGAAGTTAAAATGGACGGCAAAGAATACCTCATTATGGACGAATCCGAAATTATGGCCATCATCGAAGGCTAAAAAAGGCCAGGAACCTTTTTTAGTCATTGCATCTGTCATTCCGGCGAAAGCCGGAATCCAGAACGGATAAGTTCCGAATTTCAACTAAGAAAAAACTAAAAGGAAAATACAGGAGAAAGCATAATATGGCAGCTAAAAAAATAGCGTATGGTACGGATGCACGCGCGGCCATCCGCGAAGGCGTTCGCAAACTGGCCCGCGCGGTCAAAATCACACTCGGCCCCTGCGGCCGAAACGTCATCCTCGAAAAATCCTATGGCTCGCCCACCGTCACCAAAGACGGCGTGTCCGTCGCAAAGGAAATCGAGCTGACCGACGCCTATGAAAATATGGGCGCGCAAATGGTCAAGGAAGTCGCCTCTAAAACCAGCAACGTCGCCGGCGACGGCACCACTACCGCGACCATTCTCGCCGAAGCGATTTTCGAAGAAGGCCTCAAAAACATAACCGCCGGCGCAAACCCCATGCAGGTCAAGCGCGGCATCGACAAAGCCGTGGACGCTCTCGTCGCCGAACTTAAGAAAATGTGCATCCCCGTCGAATCCGGCAAACAGATCGAACAGGTCGCAACCTGCTCGGCCAATCAGGATGCCGAAATCGGCAAGACCCTCGCTCAGGCGATGGACAAAGTCGGCAAAGACGGCGTCATCACCGTCGAAGAAGGCCAATCGCTCGAAACCGCCGTTGAATTGCTCGAAGGCATGCAGTTCGACAAAGGCTACCTCTCCCCGCATTTCATCACCAACGTCGAAGAACGTACCTGCGTCCTCGAAAAACCCTTCATCCTCATCTATGAAAAGAAAGTCAGTGCGATCAAATCCATGATTCCGCTCCTGGAACAGGTTGCCAAGGCCGGCCGGCCGCTCGTCATCATCGCCGAAGATGTCGAAGGCGAAGCCCTCGCCACGCTCGTCGTCAATAAGCTCCGCGGTGTACTCAACGTCTGTGCCGTCAAGGCCCCCGGCTTCGGCGACAGACGCAAAGCCATGCTTCAGGATATCGCCATCCTCACCGGCGGTGAAGCCATCTTCGAAGACCTCGGCATCCAGCTCGAAAATCTCAAGCTCAATCAGCTCGGCCAGGCCAAAAGCGTCACGATGGATAAAGATACCACAACCATCATCGAAGGTGCGGGCAAGACCGGCGACATCAAAGGCCGCATCGAGCAGATTAAACGCGAAATCGAAAATACCAAAAGATGGATAAGGACACTACAACCATCATCGAAGGCGCGGGCAAGACCGGCGACATCAAAGGCCGCATCGAGCAGATTAAACGCGAAATCGAAAACACTACCAGCGATTATGACATCGAAAAATTGCAGGAACGTCTCGCCAAGCTCGCCGGCGGCGTCGCCGTCATCAAAGTCGGTGCGGCCACCGAAGCCGAGATGAAAGAAAAGAAGGCCCGCGTCGAAGATGCCCTGCACGCCTGCCGTGCCGCCGTCGAAGAAGGCATTCTCCCCGGCGGAGGCATCTCATCGCTCAAGTGCCTTTCGGTGCTCGATAAGATCAAAACCACCGGCGATGAACAAATCGGCGTCGATATCGTCCGCCGGGCCGTGATCGCTCCCATCAAGCAGATTGCCGTCAATGCCGGCCTCGACGGTTCCATCGTCGCCCAGAAGGTAATGGAATCCAAAGAAAAGAATTTCGGCTACGACGCCGTCCGCAAGGAATACGGCGATATGATCAAATTTGGCGTGATTGTCCCGACCAAGGTCGAGCGCACCGCGCTGCAGAATGGCGCATCCATTGCGTCGCTCTTGTTGACGACCGACGCCATCGTCAGCGAAATCCCCGAAAAGAAAGAAATGCTCGCAATGCCCGCTGGCGGCGGCATGGGCGGCATGGGTGGCATGGGCGGTATGGGCGGCATGGGCGGCATGTACTAATCCCAAAAACCCTATGATTTATCGGGTGCCCTGCCCATGCTTGCATGGGCAGGTTTACTCTTGAGAGTATTGTAAAAAATCAGATTCTCACCAACGGGCCTGGCTTCTCGCCATGCCCGTTTCTTTTTTCAATTTAGTCCCGAAGGGACGGCATACAATAGCCGGGCGTGTAAACGCCCGGAACCGATGCTCGCCGCTTTCCCTCAAGCCCTTGCAGGGGCGATACTTTTGCCGCTTGCCTTTTACCTTAAAATGCGGTATAACCTCGCGGGTTTTTGAATATCTAAAGTATTGTAATTTATCGATTTCAGGAGAGCGGACAATGTTTGAAAAGCTCGAAATGGCTCCGGCCGACCCGATTCTGGGCCTGACGGAAGCGTTTAACAAGGACACCAACCCCAACAAGATCAACCTCGGTGTAGGTGTTTATAAGGACGAGGCGGGCACAACGCCCATCATGAACTGCGTCCACAAGGCTGAAAAAATCCTTGTCGAGACCGAAAAGACCAAAAACTACCTGCCGATCACCGGCGCACCTGCCTATGGCAAGTGTGTACAGGAATTAGTCTTCGGCAAAAACGCCAAAGTCTATGCCGCCACCGCCCACACCCCCGGCGGCACAGGCGCCCTTCGTGTTGCCGGCGAATTTCTCAAAAAATTCAAACCCAGCGCCAAAATCTGGGTCAGCGATCCGACCTGGCCCAATCATAACGGCGTCTTCGGTGCCGCCGGATTTGCCGTCGGCAAATACGCCTACTACAACGCCCAGACCCGCAGTCTGAACCTCGACGGAATGCTGACTGCCATCAAAGTAATGACCCCCGGCGACATCATTCTCCTGCATGCCTGCTGTCATAATCCCAGCGGCATCGACCCGGCGCCGGAACAATGGAAAAAAATCGCCGCCGCCATCCGCGAAAACGAATTGTTTCCTTTGGTGGATTTTGCCTATCAGGGCCTCGGACGCGGCCTGGAAGAAGACGCCGAAGGTGTCCGCCTTCTGGCCGGAACGCTGGATGAAATGATTATATGCAGTTCATTTTCCAAAAACTTCGGCCTGTACAACGAGCGCGTCGGCGCAATCACCATCAAAAGCGAAACACAGGAAGCAACGGACAAAGCGTTCAGCCATCTTAAAACAACAATTCGCCAGATTTATTCCAATCCGCCCAGCCACGGCGGGGCGGTCGTGGCGACCGTGATGAACAATCCCGAACTGCACAAAGAATGGGAAGACGAAGTCGCCGAAATCCGCCGGCGCATCAAACAAATGCGGGAATTATTCGTGGCCACTCTGAAAGCCAAAGGCGTCAAACAGGACTTTTCGTTTTTGACGCATCAATATGGAATGTTTTCGTTCAGCGGCTTAAACGACGAACAGGTCAAAACGCTCAAAGAAAAATACGGCATTTACATCGTTGGCGGCGGACGCATCAACGTCGCCGGGATGACCAAAGCAAATATGGAACCGCTGTGCACGGCCATCGCCGAAGTGCTGAAAACATAAGAAAGGAAATTTTATGTTTCGTTTCTTCTTTTCCAGGCCGGTAGAGTATCAGGTAGGCAGGACGCTCGCCAAAAGCAGCTTCGTCGGCGGATTGTTCCTTATCGGCTTCGGGATGCTCGTATTTATCCTCCGGGATATTTTTGCGTTTCTGGCCGCCGCGGTGTTCTTTATGGCGGGTTTTTCCGCCATCGGCTACGCCATCCGCACCTGGCTCATCCTGTATAAAATGAAGCGTTCCGATAACAATGGCCGCCAAAACGTCACCATTCGCAGCGATGAGCCGTTTCAGGATTAAAATCGAAACGCCGGAAGGAATCTGATCGTCCGAAATTCCCAATTTCGACATAGATTATCTGTTTGCGTTTTCCAACGTCATTTCGTATAATTATTTACTGGCAGAGAGAGAAACTTTCCATGGGAGAAACAGAGGATGCAGGTTTTATTTTCCAGCGTCGGTAGGCGAGGCTATCTGGTCAGATACTTTAAGGAGGCGCTGGGCCAGGGCGGTCAGGTCTGGGGCGTGGATTCCAGCCCGTATGCCCCCGGCTTTGTGTATTGCGACAACCGCCGTATCCTGCCGGAAGTGGCCAATCCCGGCTACTGCGACAAACTTCTGACCCTGTGTAAAGATAATCATATCGATATTGTTATCCCCCTGATTGACCCGGAACTGGATGTCCTGACCCGCCGGCGGGAAGATTTTGTCCGAAATAACATCATGGCGGTGGTCTCGCCGCTTGCTATGATTGAGATGACTTTTGATAAATACCTTACATGGCAATGGGCCAGTCAAAATGGCATTGCGATGCCGCGAACCGTTTTGACAATTGAAGAGGCACTGGGTTATATCAAGGCCGGCAAAATGCACTGGCCGCTGGTCGTCAAACCCCGCAAAGGCAGCGCATCGTTTGATATTTCCTATTGCGGCGATGAAATTCAGCTTCGCGGCGCCATTGACGGCTGTCCGGAGCCGCTGATTCAGCAGTTTGTCGAAGGGCCGGAGTATGGCTATGATCTGTTCGGCGATGAGCAATTCCGACCTGTCAGCGTCTATTGCAAAAGGAAACTGGCGATGCGGGCCGGCGAGACCGACAAGGCGATCAGTACAAACAATCCGGCATTGATTGAATTCGGCAAAAAACTTCTGGAAGCGATGCAGTTATTCGGGCCTGCGGATGTGGATGTGATTTTGTCCCCCGATGGGCCGCAGCTGCTCGAAATCAATCCGCGATTCGGCGGCGGATACCCCTGTGCCCACCTGGCCGGCGCAAACTTCTGCAATAAACTACTCGATATCCGTGCGAGTAAATCGATTGTCCCGGATATCGGTTCCTGCCCCGAAGGCGTCTGTATGCTCAAACAGGATGAAATCATCCGCCCCGACTGGAAAGACCTCCCCAGGGCATAAAAATCCAAAATTGAAAACTGCAAATCCAGGTTCAAAAATATTTCTGCGCCGCTATTGGCCTAAGGCGAATTAATTTCGGGCGGTTGTTTTTTTGCGGCAATGAGAAAAGTAAGATAAGAAACCAGCGTTGCCGCGGCGATGCCGAAGACTGCGGTAGCCACATCCACCCAC
>Ga0194127_10000806_pt1 | contig 48791 bp, 48 predicted proteins | sample TA2KigC100mmetaG_FD_148624 | JGI IMG/M metagenome (GOLD analysis project Ga0194127, IMG submission 148624) | Freshwater microbial communities from Lake Tanganyika, Tanzania - TA2015036 Kigoma Deep Cast 100m | ecosystem: Environmental > Aquatic > Freshwater > Lake | place: Tanzania: Lake...
GCAACACATCCGCCGCGAGAAGGCGACCAGCAACATCTGCACGAACCAGGCCCTGATGGCCCTGGCCGCCACGGTCTACCTGGCGAGCCTCGGCGAGGCGGGCCTGCGGGCGCTGGCCGCAGGGCTCGCCGACCGCGCGGGCCAGCTCGCCGCGCGCATCGAGCGCCTGCCGGGCTGGCGCCTCGCCTTCACGGGCGACCTCTACCAGGAGTTCGTCGTCCAGGGGCCGCGGCCGGCCGCGGAGATCCTGCGCGCGGGGCGCGCCCGGGGCATCGCCGCCGGCATCGCCCTGGGCGAGGACTTCCCGGTGCTCGGGCCCACGAGCCTGCTGGTCACCGTATCCGAGAAGCACGGCCCGGCCGAGCTGGACCGCTTCGTCGCCTTCCTCGCGGAGGCCGGGGCATGAGCGAGACGATCTTCGCCAAGAGCCGCCCGGGTCGCCCGGGCTTCGCGCTGCCCGCGAACCCGGCCCCCGGCGCCGCCCGCCTGGCCGCCGCCAAGCGCCGCCGGGCGCCGCTGGGCCTGCCGGCCCTCGGCGAGCTGGAGGTCCTGCGCCACTACGTCGGGCTCTCGCTGCGCAACCACTCGATCGCGCGCGGCTTCTACCCGCTCGGCTCCTGCACCATGAAGTACAACCCCGTGCAGAACGAGCAGCTCGCGGGGCTCCCCGGCTTCGCGGGCGTGCATCCGGCCCAGCCGGCCGAGACCGCGCAGGGCTGTCTCGCGCTGCTCGCCGCCCTCGAGGAGGCCCTGGTCGCCATCACCGGGATGGCCGCCTTCACCCTGCAGCCGGCCGCCGGCGCGCAGGGCGAGTTCGTCGCGATGCTGATCGCCCGCCGCTACCACCGGGATCGCGGCGAGGCGCGCGAGGTCGTCATCATTCCCGACAGCGCGCACGGCACGAACCCGGCCAGCGTGGCGATGGCGGGCCTGCGCCCGCTGACGGTCAAGTCCGGCCCCGACGGCCTGCTGCACCTGGACGCCCTCGAGGTGGCGCTGAGCGCTCAGGTCGCGGCGGTGATGCTGACCAATCCGAACACCCTCGGCCTCTTCGAGGCCGAGATCGAGGCGATTGCCGCTCGCGTCCACGCCGCCGGCGCCCTGCTCTACATGGACGGCGCCAACATGAATGCGCTCGTCGGGCGCGTGCGGCCGGGCGACATCGGCTTCGACATGATGCACCTGAACCTGCACAAGACCTTCTCGACGCCGCACGGCGGCGGCGGCCCGGGCGCCGGTCCGGTGGGGGTGCGCGCGGATCTCGCCCCGTACCTGCCCGGCCTGCGCGTGAGCGCGGGGCCGGACGGCGGCCTGCGCGCGGCGCCCGCGCCGCAGAGCGTGGGCGAGGTCCACGGGCACCACGGCAACTTCGGCATGCTGCTGCGCGCCTACGCCTACATCCTGCGCTACGGCGGCGACGGCCTGGCCGACATCAGCGCGGGCGCGGTGCTCAACGCCAACTACCTGCAGGCGCGCCTGAAGGGTCTCTTCGAGGTACCCTATCCGGGCCCGTGCCTGCACGAGTTCGTCGCCAGCGGCAGCGGGCTGCGCGCCCACGGCGTGCGGACGACGGACGTCGCCAAGCGCCTGCTCGACTTCGGCGTCCACGCGCCGACGATCTACTTCCCGCTCATCGTGTCCGAAGCGCTGATGATCGAGCCGACGGAGACCGAGACCAAGGAGACGCTGGACGCCTTCGCGGGCTTCCTGGAGCGCATCGTCGAGGAGGCCGCCCGCGAGCCGGCGCTGCTCACGGGCGCTCCGCACGCGACGCCCGTCGGGCGTCTCGACGAGGCGCGGGCGGCCAAGCTGCTGGAGGTCGTCGAGCCCCTGGCCGAGGAGCCGGCGCCCGCGCCCGCGGCCGAAACGCGGGCGCCCCGCTGAGCGCCGGCGATCGGCCGGGCGCCTGGCGCCTGCGGCGCGACGGGGCCGCCGACGCCGCCACGAACATGGCGCGCGATCTCGCCCTCTTCGAGGCGCTCGAAGCGGGCGAGCCCGGGGCCCCGCCCACCCTGCGGCTCTATGCCTGGCGGCCCTGGGCCGTCTCCCTGGGCAGCCACCAGGAGCCCGCGCGCGCCCTGGACCTCGCCGCCCTCGCCGCCCGCGGCTATGACTGGGTGCGCCGGCCCACCGGCGGCCGGGCCGTGCTGCCCGCCGACGAAAACACCTATGCGCTGGCCGCGCCGCTGGCCGGGCCCTTCGCCGCGGGCCTCGCGAGCACGCACCGGCGCATCGCGGCCGCCCTGGCGCGCTTCTACCGCGGGCTCGGCCTGAGCGTGGCGCTGACGCGCCCCGCGCCGCCGGCGCTCCTGGATCCGCGCAGCCCCGCGCCCTGCTTCGCCGCGCCGGGGCTCGCCGAGCTGGCGGTGGCCGGCCGCAAGCTGGCGGGTTCGGCCCAGCGCCGCGGGCGCCGCGCCTTCCTCCAGCACGGCTCCCTGCCGCTCGGCCCCGCCCACCTGGAGCTCGCCCTGCTGCTTCCGCTGGACCCCGCGGCGCGACTGCGCTACCAAGAGGGCCTGGCGGCGCAGACGGTTTCGCTCGGCGAGCTGCTGCCCGCGCTGCCGCCACGAGAGAGCCTCGAAGCCGCGCTCGCCGCGGCGTTCGCCGAGGAATTCGCCGTCGTCTGGCTCGGAGCCTGAGGCCCCGTCCGCGTCGAGCCCGGAGCCCGCCATGAACGCACCGCCCAGCGCCACGCCGCCGGCCGCCGCGGCTCTGCTCGAGGTGAGCGGGCTCTCCGTCGCGATCCGCGGCGCGCGGCCGCCGCTCCGGCTCGTCGAGGACTTCGCCTGCCGGCTGGCTCCCGGCCAGACCCTCAGTCTCGTCGGCGAGTCTGGCTGCGGCAAGAGCCTGAGCGCGCTCGCGCTGCCGGGGCTCCTGCCCCCCGACCTCGAGCGGACCAGCGAGCGTCTGCTCTGGCGTGGGCGCGAGATCGGCGGCCTCGCCGAGCGCGAGCGGCGCCGTCTGCGCGGCGCCGAGATCGCCTTCGTCTTCCAGGAGCCGCTGAGCAGTCTCAATCCCGTGCTGACGATCGGCACGCAGATCACCGAGGTCCTGAGAGCGCATCGCCGGCTCGGCCGGGCGGCGGCCCGCGCGCGGGCCCTCGCACTCCTGGCCGAAGTGGGCGTGCCGGCGCCGGCCGAGCGTCTCGGCGCCTACCCGCACGAACTCAGCGGCGGTCTCCGCCAGCGGGCGCTGATCGCGATGGCCCTGGCCTGCGATCCGGCGCTCCTCATTGCCGACGAGCCGACCACCGCCCTGGACGTCAGTCTGCAGGCCCAGGTGCTCGCGTTGCTCGCCGAGTTGCAGCGGCGCCGCGGCCTGGCGCTGCTGTTCATCACCCACGATTTCGGCGTCGTTTCCCAGCTCGGCGGGCGCGTGCTCGTGATGTATGCGGGGGAGGTGGTGGAGTCGGCGCCGACGGCGGCCCTGCTCGAGGCGCCCGCCCATCCCTACACGCGCGCCCTGCTCGCGAGCCTCCCGCGCCTGGATCGCAAGTGCGAGGCGACCGGCATCCCGGGATCGGTGCCGGCGCCGGGCCGCGCGCCGGCGGGCTGCCGCTTCCGCGACCGCTGTGGCCTCGCGCGCGCGGGCTGCGGGGAGCCCCAGATCCTGCGGCCCCTGGGCGCTGGCCGCGCCGCGCGCTGCTGGCTGGCGGAGGCCTCCGCGTGAGCGCCGGCGGGACGGCGGCGCCGGGCGCGGCCCTGCTCGAGTTGCGGGGACTCGTCAAGCGCTTCCCCGGGCGCGGGCGCAGTGCGGTGAGCGCGCTGCGCGGCGTCGACCTCGACCTGGCCGCGGGCGAGATCCTCGGGATCGCCGGCGAGTCGGGCTGCGGCAAGACCACGCTCGCCCGCTGCATCTTGGGCCTGGAGCGGCCCGACGCCGGGAGCGTCCGCTTCGCGGGCCAGGACCTCGCGGCGCTGGATCGTCGCGCCCTGCGCCGCCTGCGCCGCCGCCTGCAGATGGTCTTCCAGGACCCCTATTCCTCGCTCAATCCGCGCCTCAGCGCGGCGGCGATCGTGGGCGAGGGCCTGGCCGTGCACGGCCTGGCCCGCGGCGCCGAACGGGCGCGCCGGGTGGCGGCGCTCCTGGAGCGCGTGGGCCTGGATCCGGGGACCGCCGATCGGCGGCCGCGGGAGTTCTCGGGCGGCCAGCGCCAGCGCATCGGCATCGCGCGCGCGCTGGCCTGCGGGCCCGAGCTGCTCGTCGCCGACGAGCCGGTGAGCGCGCTGGATGTCTCCGTCCAGGCGCAGATCCTGGCCCTGCTGGAGGACCTCCGGCGGCGAGAGGGGCTGAGCGTGCTGATCATCAGCCACGATCTGGCCGTGCTGCGCCAGCTCTGCGATCGCATTGCGGTGATGCGGCAGGGCGAGTTCGTGGAGAGCGGTCCGACGGCGGCGCTGCTGGCGGCGCCCCGGCACGCCTACACGCAGGCCCTGCTGGCCGCCGTGCCGAGGCTGGGAGGAGCGGCCAACCCCGCGTGAGCCAGTCCCCGCGCGCCCTGGCGGGAAGAATCCGGTTGACTCAAGCCTTTGCCACTCCCTACATTATGGCCGATCAGGTTGACCTCCCCCCATCGATCGGACCCGTGGCAGCGAGAGCGCCGCAGCCGGCCCCCCAGGGGCTGGCGGGAGTGGGCGACAAGTGCCGCGCTGGCGCGGGCTTCCGGTGTTCGAAGGGAGCGGAACGCCATGTCGAAGGGGATCCGCATGTCCGGTCGCCGCACGCTCGCCGCCAGCCTACTCCTCACCCTGCTCCTGGTTCCGCAGTTCGCGCCGGCCCAGCAGATCGGCACCGTCCGCGGCGTCATCACGAACGCGGAGACGGGCGAGCCGCTGCCCTACGCGAACGTGGTCGTGGAGGGCACGAGTTTCGGCGCCATGACCGTCGAGGACGGCAGCTTCTCCTTCGTGCTGCCGGCGGGGACCTACACGCTGGTCGTCAGCTTCCTGGGCTACGAGCCCGGCCGCCGCGAGGGCGTCGGCGTGCTCAGCGAGAAGACGACCACGGTCGACGTCGAGCTCAAACCCAGCGTCGCCCTGCAGCTCGAGACGGTGCTGGTGGAAGGCGAGGCGCCGGTGGTCGACGTGAAGAGCTCGGAGACCACCAAGTCGAAGGACCAGGAGGACCTCAACGCCTTCGCCGTCGACAACGTGCAGGAGGCGATGGCCCTCGAGGCCGGCATCACGATGAAGGGCGGCGACCTCTACGTGCGCGGCGGTCGCTCCGGCGAGGTCTCGATGATGATCGACGGCGTGCCGGTGAACGACCCCCTCGGCGGCGCCGTGCAGGTCTCCAACGTCGCGGTGGCCGAGGCGGAGGCCGTCATCGGCGGCATGGACGCCGAATTCGGCAACGCCCAGTCGGCGGTCTTCAACATCGTCACGCGCGAGGGCGGCAGCCAGTTCGAGGGTTCGGTCCGCTACTGGACGGACGACTACGGCCGCCAGGACAAGACCTACACCAACTACGACCGCCTCGCCGTCGGCCTCGGCGGCCCGCTCGTCAGCGACAACTTCCGCTGGTTCCTCTCGGCCGAGGCCGAGGGCAGCGACGGCGAGGACCTCACGCTCGATCGCCGGGACGAGTGGACGGGCCTGGGCGGCCTGCTCAAGTTCAAGGACCGCGCCGACGCCGGCCTCAACTTGCAGAACAAGGTGACCTGGCGCGTCAATCCCGACCTCAAGTTCAACCTGGAGTCCAGCGCCGCCTGGGACAAGAACGACGGCTACGTCCACAACTGGAACCAGGAAGGCTACGTGAACCGCCTGCACATGTTCGAGCGCCTGGAGCTGAGCGGCGAGACGGACGACCAGGGCGAGCACTTCTACTACGTCATCCGCGGCACCATGCCGGTGCTCCATGGCCCCTGGTACGCCGAGTACCGCGCGAACAAGGAGCGCCAGCGCCAGGGCCTGCCGAACGACTTCCAGAAGGTCCTGGTCAAGTACAAGCCCTCGGGTGCCGGAGCGCCGGTCTACGAGGTGGTCGATGCGATGCGCGTCAAGAGCGCCTACTCGGGCACCGAGTTCCTCGTGCTCACCGACGAGCTCTTCGACGGCTTCCTCGACTCCCTCAGCCGCTGGAGCTACGTCCGCGACGACTCCTCGCAGGTCTACTACAACTCGGCCGAGCACACGCCGGCCAGCGACAACTTCACCAACAGCGTGAAGCTCGTCACGGTGCACAACATCAGCGAGGACGTGTTCTACAAGCTGGCCCTGACGCGCCTGGACTTCCAGCGCCACAGCGCCGTCAACGACCAGCAGCCCTGGGAGTACAATACGGCCGGTCTGCCCGCGACCCTGCACAACGGCGCCACCGTGCGCTCGGTGGCCGGCGAGATCTACTACACGGACCCCAACAACCCCTTCCTCGCCTCCGCCTACGACTATCCCGTCTACTTCGACCGCGAGTCGGTGAGCTGGATCCTCAAGTTCGACCTCACCAGCCAGGGGCTGGGTGGGCACAAGTTCAAGACCGGCTTCCTTGCGCAGTACAACGACATGTACAACGAGCAACTCACTTCGCCGGGCCGCACGCGCATCCTCGTCGACGATCAGACGGGTCGCGTGCTGGGGACGGCCCAGGGCACGAGCGCCAACATCTTCCACAACTACGCGCCGCAGACCGCCTTCTACATGCAGGACCGCTGGGAGTACCGCGGGATGGTCGTCAACGGCGGGCTGCGCTACGACCTCTTCAGCCCCGGCACCGGCGTCGAGATCCTGCTGCGGGCGGAGGGCGTCGACCCGACGATCCAGCGCTACAAGCAGTCGCTGAGCCCGCGCCTGGGCCTCGCCTTCCCGATCACGGATCGGGACGTGTTCCACTTCCACTACGGCCGCTTCATCCAGGCGCCCGCGAACAACTACCTCTTCCAGAGCCAGGACCCGAACGCGGGCGTCGGCATCCTGGGCAACCCCGACCTCAACCCGGAGATCACCATCTCCTATCAGGCCGGCGTCAAGCACCAGTTCAGCGAGCACGTGGTCGGCGACTTCGCGCTGTTCTACAAGGACATCTTCGACCTGATCTCCTCGGCGACCGCGATCGACACGATCAGCGGCAACCAGTTCGGCCGCTACATCAACAAGGCCTATGCCTCGGCGCGCGGCGTCGAGATCACGCTCAGCCGCCAGTTCGCCGACAACTACGGCGGGCAGGTCGCCTACACCCTGAGCTACGCGGACGGCGTCGCCTCGGATGCCGAGTTCGGCGCTACCAGCGCTTCCGGCCTCACGCATCTGCCGACGAAGGAGTTGCCCCTGGGCTGGGACGAGCGCCACTCGCTCTCCGTCACGCTCCGGCTCGCCGATCCCGGGAGCTGGGGCGGGTCGGTGATCTACAGCTTCGGCTCGGGCTTCCCCTATACGCCGGCCTTCCGCTACGTCCGCCGGCAGGATCCGGAGCTCGAGAACAGCCGCCGCTACCCAGCCACGCACAGCCTCTCGCTGCAGGCGGAGAAGTACTTCAATGTCTGGGGGCAGGATCTGACCCTCTTCTTCGACGGCCGCAACCTGCTCGACCAGGAGCAGATCGCCAGCCACGACCCCGGCATCTACCCGGGGCTGCGCTATGCCCAGAACGCCTACACCACCTACCTGACCGAAACGGGTCAGTACGGCGGCGCCTACCTGGCCGACATGGACGGCGACGGCGAAGACGAATTCCACCCGGTGGAGGACCCGCGGGTCTTCAGCCCGCGGCGGATCTTCCGCATCGGCTTCGGCTTCGAGTTCTAGCGACGGGGCTGGGGGACAGCCGCCGGAAAGGACCCGGGATGTCTGCACGCAACCAGAAGTTCGCCGCGTGCCTGGGCAGCCTGCTCTGCCTGGTACCGCTCGCGCTGCCGGCTGCCGCCCGCCAGGAGTTGCCGGCGGGCTACAGCGCCCTGCCACAGGGCTCCCAGGGCACGCTGGTGCTGGACGGCACCTTCGTCCACAACGTGGGCGAGCTGCAGATGAACATCACGAACTTCGGCGTCTTCGGCTCCTACCCGAACAGCTTCTTCCCCATGGCCGAGTCGCCCTCGGCGCAGTGGCCGGCGGGCAGCGGCGTCGAGTACCTCTGGGGCGCCGGCCTCTGGTGCGGCGCCCGCGTTTCGGGCATTCCCCGCGTCTCGACCAGCGATTACGGGCTCTGGGAGTTCCGCCCGGGCATCGAGCCGATCTACACGCTCTACCGCAGCTTCGAGGGCACCCGTGGCGGCAACCGCCTGCCCTCGCCGGCGGCTGACGACGACAACGACGGCAAGATCGACGAGGATCCCCTCAACGGCTTCGACGACGATCGCGACGGCGCCGTCGACGAGGACTACGCCGCGATCTCCAACCAGATGTTCCGCTGCACCTATCGCGACGACCTGCCCGAGAGCTTCGCCAACTCGGCCGACCACCAGCCGCTGAACCTCTTCGTCGTCCAGGAGACCTATCAGTGGGAGAACGACCGCGTCGACGACTTCGTCGGGGTGGAATTCACGGTCTACAACATCGGTGAGGCAACGCTGGAGGACTTCTACCTCGGCTTCTTCGCCGATGCCGACGTCGGCGCGCGCAGCCGCCCGAACAACTACGAGGACGACCTGGTCGACGTCATCGACGCCTCGGCCTGCGTGAAGAAGGGCGCCTTCGAGATCCCGGTGAAGTACGCCATGGGCGTCGCCTACGACCAGGACGGCGATCTCGACGGCGACTCGCCCGCCCTCGGCCAGATCGGCATCATGTTCATGGGGCACACCATCGATCCTGCCGGCGTCGTCGCGCCCGTGCGGACGACGCTGCGCTCCTGGCAGGCCTTCAGCGGCAGCGCCTCCTTCGAGGACGGCGGCGACCCCACGAACGACGAACAGCGCTACGCCCTGATGAGCGCCGAGACCAGTGACAAGAAGGCCAACGTGCCGCGCGACTACCGCATGCTGCTCTCGGCCGGGCCCTTCCTCGTTGCCGCTGGCGACAGCCTCAGGTTCCAGGTCGCCTTCGTCGTCGGCCTCGGGCGGGAGGGGCTGCTCGAGAACGCCGCCCAGGCGAAGCTGACCTACGACGGCAACTGGTTCAATCTCGACGGCGACATCGGGACGCCTGCCGCCTACTGCGCCGAGACCTTGCTCTTCGATCCGCTCAGCGACATCGAGTGGAGCAATCCCTGCGATTCCCTCGCGCCGCCCATCCTGGTGCCCAAGGGCACTCGCGCCTGGGTGAATGACGACTGCCGCTTCGAGAACGAGGCCAATGCCCTCTGCCAGCCGGGCGCCGTCTACGGCTCCGAGGACTGGTGGTGCACGGGCGTCGACGGGCTCGAGCGTCAGATCAACTGGCTCTACGGCTCGCCGCCGCCGCCGCCCAACCTGCGTATCTGGCCCACCGAGGGCAAGAACGTGCTCTTCTGGGACAACTTCAGCGAGACGATCCCGGACGTCAGCGAGCTCATCTACGACTTCGAGGGCTACCGCATCTGGCGCGCCGACAACTGGGACCGCCCCTTCGGTTCCTCCGAGGCCAACGGTCCGAGCTCGGACCTCTGGATGCTGCTCGCCGAGTACGACCTCCAGAACGGCCTCGGCGCCGACACCGGCCTGGAGAGCCTGCGCTACCAGCCGAACATCGACGCGTCGCTGCTCACCTTCTACACCGATGCGCTGATGGACAACCCGAACATCCAGTCCGCGCGGGAACTGCTGCCGCCAACCGGCTACTCGCTGGCCGAGGCGGACACGGCGATCGCCGTCGCCAAGACGCAGCTCGGCTTGCCTGGTGGCAAGCTGTACTATCGCTACGCGGACACGCGCGTGCACACCGGCATGCACTACTTCTACTCGGCGACGGCGCTGGACCACCAGCGGGTCTTCCAGGACGGCGTCCAGATCGGCTTCGCCGAGGGTCTGTCCGGCGACCCCTCGAGCGGCTTTCTCTACACGGTGCCGCAGAGCGCCAGCCAGCCGAGCTGGAAGTACAACAAGGACGCCGTCTACGTCGTGCCGAACCCGGCAACGCGCAGTTCGATGGCGCCCTGGGCGCTCAATCCCAACAACGACGATCCGACCGGCCTCAAGGTCGAGTTCCGTCACCTGCCCGCTGCGCGCTGCACGATTCGCATCTACACGCTGGCGGGCGATCTGGTGAAGGAGATCGTCCACGACCAAACGGCCGCCATCGCGACGGGGGACTACGCCTCCACGGGCACGGCGGGGTGGGATCTGGTGAGCCGCAACGGCCAGGACGTGGCCAGCGGCGTCTATATCTTCTCGGTGGAGGCCGACGGCTTCGAGCGGGCGGTCGGCAAGTTCATCGTCATTCGCTGAGGACGGGGCCCCACGGGGAGCCGCTTCGGACACGAGTTCCTGCGGGAGGTAGAACGTGAGACGCACAGCGCTGTTGGCAATGGCCCTGATCCTGGGTGCGGGGTCGGCGCAGGCGCAGATCTTCGAGAAGGTCGGCACCTTCGCCGCCCAGTTCCTGAAGATCGGCCCCACCGCACGCGCGGCCGGCATGGGCAACGGCTTCGTGGCCGTCGCCGACGATGCCAGCTCGACCTATTGGAATCCGGGCGGTCTCGTCGACGTGCCGCGCACCGGGCTCCACCTGAACCACGTCGAGTGGCCGGCGGACGTCAAGCTCGACTTCCTGTCCTATGCCTTCCATACGCCCTACCTGCCCGGGGTGCTCGGCCTGACCGCCCGTGCGCTGACGATGGATCCCCAGGTGGAGCGCACGATCTACCTGCCCGAGGGCACGGGGCGCGAGTTCGACGCGGGGGACATGAGCTTCGGCCTCACCTACGCGCAGTACCTCACCGAGCGCTTCTCGACGGGCTTCACGGTGCATTTCATCCACATGGGCCTGGCCGACAAGGCGGTCAATACGACGGCCTTCGACTTCGGCCTCGTCTACCGCATCGGCATCCGCGGCATGCGCCTGGGCATGGTGGTGCAGAATGCGGGCGGCGAGGTGGACTTCGATTCCAGGCCGGCGAAGATGCCGATCATGTTCAAGGTCGGCCTGTCGGCTGACGCCTTCGACTACGGCCCGCACCACATGACCGGAGTCGTCGAGTTCAGCCATCCGCCGGACAACAAGGAGCGCGCCAACCTCGGCGTCGAGTACGGCTTCAACCGCTTCCTCTTCCTGCGCAGCGGCTACAATGCCGGCTACGACGCGAGTGGAGTGGCAGCCGGCTTCGGCGTGGCGGTGAGCACGAGCGAGCGCTCGCGCCTGTTCGTGGACTACGCCTTCGAGGATCTCGACCGCATGGGCGAGGCGCACCGCTTCAGCGTGAGCTTCGCCTACTGATCCCGACCCGGTGGACGCGGCGGGCGACCGCCGGGGGGGGCGCACGGTGAGCCCAGAGCCCGGAAGCACTTGGCTGACGGCGAGCCACCGCTGGGCGGTTGGGCTCGGGCTGGCCGCGTTCCTGGCGACCGGCCGCCCTGCGCTGGCGGCCGCGCCGCTGCCGCCGGCGAAGGGCGACTTCAGCCTGTTCGCGCTGGCGCTCAGCGAACCCGCCGGCGATGGGCGCAGCCGCCTCACCCTCGTGCTGGAGTTCCCCGCCGTCGAAATCGGTTGGCGGGCGCGGGGCGACAGCCTCGTCGCCAGCCTGGATTGCCGCTGGTCCCTGCACGCGCTGGGGCGCGAGGCGGCTGCCGTCGCCGAGGCGATCGAGTTCGCCCGCAGCGCCGAGACGGAACTCGCCAGTCTCGTCTACCTGCGCGCGGTCGAGCTGCCGCCCGGTGAGTACCGTCTCGAGATCGACTGTCGCGACCGCCAGCGCCGCGAGGGCGGCCTCGCGGGGCTCTTTGCGAGCCAGCCGACCGCTACCCTGAGCGCGACCCTCGCCGTGCGGGATTTCAGTGGCGGCGGCCTCGGCGACCTGCAGCTCTTCCGGCTCACGCCAGCGGGGGACATGGCGAGCCCCAATCCGAGCGGCCTCTACGCGGCCGGAGAGGGCGCGCTGGAGCTGGCAACGGCCTTCGCGCCGCCGCCGGACGCGCCGGCCGGCCATTTGGCGCTCACGCTCACGGTCCGGGATGCGGCCGGTGCGCTGCGGCTCGAGAAGCGCGGCGGCTGGAAGTACGAGGCCGGCGAGCTCCTGCCGCTGCGCTACCGGCTGCCGCTGGCGGATCTGCCGGCCGGCGACTACCGCCTGCAGCTCGCGGCGCGGAGCCCGGGTCTCGACAGCCTGGCCGTTGACTGCCCGCTCAGGATTCGCGGCGGCGGCGCGCCGAGCGCGGAGGCGCTTGCGCGGCGGGCGGTCGAAGCCCAGCTTTTCCTCGAGGGCGATGCCTTCGCGGGCTGGCAGCGCCTGCCGGCGGGCGAGCAGATCGCCCAGTTGGACGCTTTCTGGCGGGCCCAGGATCCCGATCCCGCCACCGAGGCGAACGAGGTCTACGACGAGTTCCTCGCCAGATACCGGGCGGCTCAGGCCCGCTATGGAGGCTTCGGACCGGGCGCCCTCAGTGACCGCGGGCGGATCCTGATCCGCCTCGGCGAGCCCGCAAGCATCGAGGGCGAGGCCGTGCCGCTGAATCGCACCGGGCTGAGCAACGCGGTGCGCGGCCTGCACGGCGAATCGGAGGTGGAGCCGGGGATCTCGGGGTTCGGCGACGATCCCGGCCAGGGCGCGGGGCTCCAGCGCGGCAGCGATCTGGCCCGGGACCTGAGCGCGATCGGAACCGGAGGCGCCGTCAACTTCGGCGACGACAGCGAGGCCTACGAGGTCTGGACCTACGAGTTCGGGGGCGCTCCCCTGCTGCCGCCGCAGCGCCTCCACTTGAGGCGACCGAGCCTGCAGCTCATTTTCGTCGACCGCAGCGGCACGGGGGACTACACCCTCGTCTATCGGTCGGAGGACTTTGATTTCTAAGGAGTTGGAGGATAAGGCGGGGACTTTTTCGTTTGACAGGGCTTTGCGGGGCCTCCTATAGTGGAGCGCCCTTGAGTCCGCAGTTACCCGCTATGCCAACGCAATGCTTCACAGGGGAGTCCGGGGCCCGGGTGCCCGCGGGGCGGGCTGGGTCCGGACGGCAATCACGCATGAGCTCTAAGGAGTTGGGATCGATGAACAAGTGGAAGCGCCTCTCGTGGGCAGTCTTCGCGGTGGGGATTCTCACCCTGCTGTTCAGCGCGCCGGCCTTCGCCCAGGAGAGCGGGGCTCCCGCGGGGGGCGCCTACCGGATCGCCCCTGGCGCCGCAGCGGATTCGGACACGACCGGCCTCGCCCAGGCCTATGCCGCCTACTACTCCGAAGGCGGTTTCAACGCCTGGTTCCGGAACACACGACTGGGCCGCACGGGTACGGGCCAGTTCTTCATCGACGGCGGCGTCTTCATGTGGCCGCTGCTCGTCTCGCTGATCGTGGGCCTCGTCTTCGTGCTCGAGCGCCTCTGGACCCTGTCGCGCGCGCGCGTCAACACGCGCAGGCTGATGTACGGCATCCAGAAGTCCCTGCGCAGCGAGGGCGTCGACGCCGCCATCCGCACCTGCGAGCGCACGCGCGGCCCGATCGCCGCCATCCTGCACGCGGGCCTGCTCAAGACGGCGCGCGGTCCGCAGGCCGTCGAGAAAGCCCCCGACACCGCGGGCGCCATCGAGATGTCCTTCCTCGAGCGCGGGCTCTCGGCCATCGCGGCCGTCGTCGTCGTGGCGCCGATGCTCGGCTTCCTCGGCACCGTGTCGGGCATGATCCACGCCTTCGAGGCCATCGCGGCCGCCGACCAGGTGAGCGCAAAGCTGGTGGCCTCGGGTATCGCCGAGGCCCTGATCACGACCGCCGCCGGCCTGATCATCGCCATCCCCACGAGCCTCTTCCACTCCTACTTCACCGACCAGGTGGACCGTTTCGTCGTGGAGATGGAGGAGACCAGCGCGGAGCTGATCAACGAGCTGACGGAGCTGGGTCTCTAGGACGCGGCGGAGGCTGAGGCCATGGGACTGCTAGCCAAGAAGAAGCGACGCCCCGCACCCGAGATCGGCAATGCGACGGTTGCGGACATCTCCTTCCTGCTCCTGATCTTCTTCATCGTGAGCACGGTGTTCAACGAAGAGCTGGGCCTGCCGCTCATCCTGCCCAGCGGCGAGTCGGGCCAGGCGGCGCAGGTCAGCCGCAAGAACGTCCTCGAGATCAAGGCGAACGCCGACAACACGGTCTCCGTCAAGGGGGTGCCGACGCGCGTCCAGGACGTACGGCGCATCGCCAAGGAAGCCCAGGACGTCAATCCGAAGCTGATCGTCGTCATCCAGACGGCGCCCCAGGCCCAGTACGGCGTGATGATCGACATCCTCGACGAGCTGAAGCTGGCCGAGATCAAGAAGATCTCGATCAAGATGAGCGAGGACTAGGGGGCGGGCATGAATATCGAGAAGAAACCACGCCCCAAGCCGGGTATCCCCACCGCGACGATGGGCGACATCGTCTTCCTCCTGCTGATCTTCTTCATGGCGACGACGATCTTCAAGCAGGAGAACGGCCTCGATGTCACGCTGCCCCGTGCCGAAGCCTCCAAGAAGCAGAACAACGAGCAGCTGGCGAACATCTGGGTCGATCAGAAGGGGCGCGTTTCGATCAACGACAAGCTGATCTACCTGTCCGACGTGCAGAACGTGATGAAGCGCCGCCTGGAGTCGAATCCGCTCCTGATCGTCTCCTTCAAGGCCGACAGCCGCGTCCGCTACGAGATCATGAACTCGATCATGGAAGAGCTGAAGGCGATCAACGCGGTGCGCGTCGTCTTCTCGAGCGACGTCGAAACGGCGACGCCGTAGCAGGGGGGTGCCGGCATGGTCATCACCGTTCAGCAGTTCGTCAAGCAGGGCTATCCCCGGCTGCTGCGCTACGCGCTGGTGGCGACCCTCGCGCTCGTGGCCCTCATGTTCCTGGTCTGGCCGACCTACGTGAGCCGGCCCTACACCCTCGATGAGGAGATCCTCGAGGTCGTCGAGATCCCCGCCGACATCGAGATCCCGCCGCCGCCCCAGGAGGCGGAGATGCCCAAGGTGCCCGTGCAGATCGAGATCTCCGAGACGGCCTCGGACGAGGAGACCATCGAGGACACGAGCTTCGCCGACGTCGAGGACATCCCGCCCCCGGCGGCGAGCGCGTTCGGCGGCGGGCCGAAGCAGTTCTATGCCTTCGACGAACCGCCCGCGCCGACCTATCGCCAGTCGCCGCGCTATCCGGAGATGGCCCGCGAGGCCGAGATGGAAGGCGTGGTGATGATCCTCATCTTCGTCGACGAGCGGGGCAATGTCTTCAACGTGCAGGTGCTCAGCAGCTCGGTGCCGCAGATCCTCGTCGACGAGGCGATCGCCGCCGCCTGGAAGTGGCGCTTCAAGCCGGGCAAGCAGCGAAATGTCCCGGTGAAGACCACCATCAGCGTTCCCTTCGAATTCCGGGTGCGCGGCCGCTAGGCCGTGTGCACGCGCGGGGAGCCGGGCCCGGCTCCCCGTTTTTTTTTGGTCGCGAGCGCGCCGCGCGGGTGTCATGATGGGCCGGCCCCGGAAACCCGGCCGGAGCCGCCGCGTAGGGCCGGGGTCGCCAGCCAAGGGAGTGTGTCGCCCATGCCTCGCCGCCGCGCGGTCCGCTGCTTCCTCGTCTGTCTCTTCGGTCTCCTTCCCGCGGCAGCCGCCGCCGACACCCTCGACCTCCAGCAGTGTCTCGAGCTGGCCTATCGCCACTCGCCCGAGCTGGCTGGCGCCGAACAGCAGCTCGTCTCCACCCGCGCGGGCTTGCTGGCCGCCTACGGCAGCTTCCTGCCCAGCTTCACGACCAGCCTCTCCTACAGCCACCAGTTCGTGGGGCCCAAGCCGGCGAGCCAGCAGTACAACACGATCACGCAGCAGTTCTTCATCCAGGATCCGATCCAGAGCCGCGACTACGAGACCTACAACTTCAGCCTCTCCGGCGACCTCACGCTCTTCTCCGGATTCTCTCGCTGGGCCTCCCTGCGCGGCCAGCGCTACGGCCTGGCGGCTGACGCGGCCGACCTCGAGCGCACGCGGGGAACGGTCGAGACCTCCGTCATCAAGGCCTACTACGACCTCGCCCGCACGCAGCTGCTCGTGGAGCTGAAGACGAGCAGTCTCCAGGCGAGCAGCGAGCAGCACGAGCAGACGCGCCGCTCCTTCGCGATGGGGGCCGTCGCCCGCTCCGACACCCTGCGCTCCGGCGTTCGCCTGGCCGAGGCGCGGCTCGGGCTGCTCGAGGCGGAGAACAGCTGGCAGCTCGGCCGGGTGGCTCTCGCCACGCTCATCGGCCGCGATACGCACGAGGAGCTGAGCGTCCTCGGCCCGCGCATCGAGAGCTTCCCGCCCGTCGATCGCAATGCCGCCGTGGCGGCGGCGCTCGGCCATGACCCGACCCTGCGCGCCGCCACTCTGCGCGGCGCCGCTGCCGAACAGAGCCTGCGTGTCGCCCAGGCCGGCCTCTGGCCGAGCGTCGGCGCCAGCTACCGCTTCGGCTGGTACGATCTCAGCCCGCCGGACCGCGCCTTCGACGTCTTCGTCGAGGACTACAGCTACTCGCTCGCGCTGGGTCTGAACTGGGATCTCTTCGACCGCTTCCAGACCAAGCGCGGGATCCAGCAGGCGCGCGCCGGGCTGCGGCAGCAGGAGTACGCCGCCGATCAGCAGCGGCGCAGCATCGTGCAGAGCCTGGAGAGCATCCTCGTCACCCTGGAGAACAGCCGCAAGCGTATCGAGCTCGCCCGCGCGACGATCGCGCTGGCCGAGGAGGATCTGCGCCTCGCCCGCGAGCGCTACCGCGTCGGCGCTGCGACGCTGCTCGAGGTAACCGAGGCGGAGGTTTCCCTGATCCAGGGCCGGGCGAGCGAGATCGAGGGCGTCGCCGGCTACCTGACCGCCCTCGCCGAGCTGGAGCGCAGCACGGGCTGGACCCTCGCCCGCTAGGAGCGCCCGCCTTGATCGAGATTCGCGCGCTGTCAAAGATCTATCGGGTGGGGACGAGCGAGGTGCGGGCCCTGGACACGGTCGACCTCGACATCGCCCGCAACGAGTTCATCGCGATCATGGGTCCCTCGGGCTCGGGCAAGTCGACGCTGATGAACATCATCGGCTGCCTCGACTCCCCGACGAGCGGCAGCTATCTGCTCGACGGTGAGCGCGTCTCGGCGATGGGCGACGACGAATTGGCCCGCATTCGCAATCGGCGCATCGGTTTCGTCTTCCAGACCTTCAATCTGCTGCCGCGGGCGGACGTCTACCACAACGTCGAGCTGCCGCTAGTCTATGCCGGCCTGCCGGCCGGCGAGCGGCGGCGGCGGGTCGAGGCGGCCGTCGCGGCGGTTGCGCTGACGGATCGCGCCCGCCACCGCCCGAACGAGCTCTCGGGCGGACAGCGCCAGCGCGTGGCCATCGCGCGCGCGCTGGTCAACGACCCGGCGATCCTGCTCGCCGACGAGCCCACCGGCAACCTCGACACGCGCACCGGCGAGGAGATCATGAGCATCTTCGATGAGCTCCACGCGCAAGGGCAGACCGTGATCCTCGTCACCCACGAGGCCGATATCGCCGCTCACGCCCGGCGCTGCCTGCGCCTGCGCGACGGGCGCATCGAGAGTGACGAGCGGCGCGCCTGAAATAGCCCTGGACACCCGCCCGCCTTTGCGGACACCTTTCGAGCGGCGCCGACCGGGCGCCGCAGCCAGGGATTCGGCATGCGCCTGCTCGCCACGCTCATCGGGCTCCCGCTCATGCTCGCCGCGCCGGGCGCGGCCGCGGAGCCGGAGGCCCTGCCGCGCGACATCCGCCTCGAGCACAGCCTGGCGCTGCCCGACTCCGGTGATCCCCGCCTCGAGTTCACGCTGCGCCTGCCCTACGAGCGCCTGGTCTTCGAGCGGGGCGAGACGGGTTTCGTTGCCCGCCTGCGCATCGCCTGTCGCGCCGAGCGGCGCAGCGATCGCGAGGAAGCCGCGCTGCTGCTCAACGACGAGGTGCGCGTTGCGGACTTCGCGGCCAGCCGCGAGCGGGGCCAGCGTTTCGAGCGCGAGTTCGCCCTCGCGCTCGGCCCCGGCGACTGGCAGGTGGAGACCCTGATCTACCGCCGCGGCGAGCAGCGGCCGTGGCGCGACCGCTTTCCGCTCACGGTGCCGGATCTCGCGCCGGGCGCCCTCTTTCTGCAGGGTCCGCGCTGGCGCGAGGGACGCGGCAGTGGGCAGGTCACGCCGCCCTTCTTCTTCGCCGATCCCTGGCGAATCGCCGAGGACGCGAGCAGCTTCGCAGACGGCGATGCCGCCGCGCTCGCTGTCGGCTGCGAGGTCCTGAACTGGGGGGAGAGGCCCCTGACCGGCGAGCTGCTCCTCAGTCTCGAAAGCCGCCGGGGCGATCTGGTCCACTACGCCCGCCGGCCGCTCGCGCTCGCACCGGGTCGGCAGTTCTGCGAGTGGGAGCTTCCCCTCGCCCAGCTCGGCATGGGCGTCTACAAGCTCGAGCTGGAGCTGGTCGCCGGCGAGCAGAGGCGGCAGCTGCGCGGGCGGCTGGACGTCGGACTCGCGCAGGCGGCCTTCGGCCGGGAGTGGGAACGCACGCTCGCGCTCCTGCAGCCGCTGGCGAGCGGGGACGAGCGCGCGGCCCTGGCGGCGGCGCCGCCGTCCATGCGGCGGCAGGCCTGGCGAGAGTTCTGGGAGCGCCGCGCCGCCGCCGAGACGCCCGCGGACAACCCGGCGCTGACGGCCTTCTGCGAGCGCATCAGCGAGGCGAACCTTCGCTTCGGCGCCGGCCAGCGGGACGGCTACCTCAGCGACCGCGGGCAGGTCCTGCTCGAGCGCGGCGCGCCCGATCGCGTCGAGCAACTCGAGGACGAACGCAACTTTCGCCAGTTGGAGTACTGGTACTACCTCGCGGCCGGGCTGGTCTACGTCTTCGAAGATCGCCACGGCGCCGGCGACTTCCTCCTCCTGCGGGTGATGAACGCCTGATGCACAGTCGCCGACAGGGAGGCGCCCGCGGGATCGCCTGGCTGCTCGCCGCGCTGCTGGCAGCCGGTGTCGGGCCCGGCTGTGGCGATCGCGAGCCGCCCGATCCCGCCTGCTTCCGCGGCTACCTCGGCGAGGAGCCGCAGAGCCTGGATCCGGCCTTCGCCGTCGACGAGGCGGCCGGCACCCTGGTCTCGCTGATCTATCCGGGGCTCTTCCGCTTCGATCCCGCCGGGGAGCCGCAGTCGGACCTCGCGGCGCGCTGGGCGCTGGAGGCCGGCGAGCGGCGCTACCGGATCGTGCTCGCGCCCGGCCGCCGCTTCGACGACGGCACGCCGATCACGGCGCCCCTCGTGCGCAGCTGTTTCCTGCGCCTGCTCGATCCCGCGTCGCCCTCGCCGCGGCGCTGGGTGCTCGCGCGCCTGAAGGGCGCGGCGGCCTACCGCGACGGCCTCGCGGCCGGCGTGAGCGGGCTCAAGGCGCCCGACGACAGCACGCTCGTCCTCGAGCTCAGTGCCCCCTTTGCCCCCTTCCTCGGTCTCCTCGCCATGCCGGCGACGCGGGTCTACCCGCAGGCCGCCGACGGCAGCCCCGCCCGCCAGGACGGGCTGCCGATCGCGGGCGGGCCCTGGCGCCTCACGCGCTGGGAGCCCGGCGACCTGCTCCTGCTCGAGCGGCGCCAGCCGGCACCGCCGGGCGGCATGCAGCGGCTCGCGCTGCGCATCATCCCGCAGCCCTTCACGGCCGTCGCCGAGTACGAAGTGGGCAACCTGGACCTGCTCCGCGTCCCCCTCGCCGAGGCGGACTTCTGGCTGGAGGGCGAGCGCCGCGGCCAGGTCCTGCGGCAGGACGAGCTCGTCGTCTCCTACATCGGGCTCAACGTGCGACGGGCGCCTTTCGATGATCGGCGCGTGCGCCAAGCTCTCAACCACGCCATCGATGTCGAGGCGCTGATCCGCACCCTGCGCGCGAAGGCCGCTCGCCGCGCGCTGGGGCCCGTGCCGCCCGCCCTCCGCAGCAGCGATCCCGGCGAGCTCTTCCGCTACCGGCCAGAGCGCGCGCGCGAGCTGCTCGCCGAGGCAGGCTATGCGCAGGGCTTCGCGATGGAGATCTGGCAGAAGGAGAATCCGGAAGTGGGCCGCCTGCTCGAGGCGGTGCAGGCCTACCTGGCCGAAGTGGGCATCGAGGCGCGCATCGTCGTGCGCGACTGGGGCGCCTTCAAGGACGCGGTGAATCAGGGCAGCGCGGATGCCTTCTTCCTCGACTGGCTGGCCGACTACCCGGACGCCGAGAACTTCCTGGTGCCGCTCTTCCACTCGCGCAACCTGGGCGGCGGCGGCAACCGGGCCGGCTTCGCGGAGACCTACGTCGACATCCTCCTCGACGAGCTGCAGACGATGCCGCCGGGACCGGCGCGCACTCGCCTCGTCGACCGCCTCAACGAGACGATCTACCGCGAGGCGCCCTGGATCTGGCTCTGGCATCCGGTGGCGCTCGAGGCGCTGGCGCCGGGCCTGTCCGGCTACCGGCCGCCTCTCATCTTCAACGGGCAGGACTACCTGGAGCTGCGACGGGATGCGGCGCTTCCTGCTTCGTAGGCTGCTCGCGCTGGGGCCCGTGCTGCTGGGGGTGACCTTCCTCAGCTTCCTGCTGCTCTACGTCGTGCCGGGCGATCCCGTGCAGGCCGTGGCCGGCGAGCGCTACGACGAGGCGGTGCTCGCCGAGCTGCGCGCGGAACTGCACCTGGACGATCCGCTGCCCCTGCGCTACGGGCGCTTCCTCGCCGACCTCGTCCGTGGCGACCTCGGCGTTTCCTACGTCACGCGCGAGCCGGTGCGGGACGCGATCGCCGCCACCTTCCCGCACACGCTCCGCCTCGCCCTCGCCGCGATGCTCATCGCGGTCGTGCTCGGCCTCGGCCTCGGCCTGGCGGCGGCGCTGCGCCCGGGTTCCCTGCTCGATCGCGCGGCGATGCTGCTCGCCTCGGCCGGCATCTCGGTGCCGGTCTTCTGGCTGGGCATGGTGCTCATCTACACCTTCTCGCTCGAGCTGCGCTGGCTGCCCCCCTCCGGCTACGGCGAGGGCAGCCTGCGCCACCTGATCCTGCCGGCGCTCACCCTCGGCGCCGCATCGGCGGCGCTCATCGCGCGCATGACGCGGACCGCGCTGCTCGAGGCGCTGGGCCAGGACTACATCCGCACGGCGCGCGCCAAGGGCCTGCACCCGGCGCGCATCCTTCTGGTGCACGCGCTGCGCAACGCCCTGCTGCCCGTGGTCACGGTAGTCGGCAACGACTTCGGCAGCTACCTGAGCGGCTCGGTGCTCACCGAGCGGCTCTTCGCCTGGCCGGGTCTCGGGCGCTACACGCTCGACGCGGTGGCCAAGCGCGACCTGCCGGCCATCCAGGGCGCGATCCTCGTCATGGCGCTGGCTTTCGTGCTCGTCAACCTGCTGGTCGATCTCAGCTACGCCTGGATCGATCCGCGCACCCGCCGGGAGGACGACTAGATGGGCGAGGGCTGGCGGCGCTGTCTGCGGCACAGCGGCTTCGTCGCCGGCGCGGCCCTCGTGCTCGTCTTCGCCGGGCTCGCCATCGCCGGGGCCTGGCTGCGCATCGGCGATCCCCTGGCCACCGCGCCCTCGCGCGCGCTCCTGCCGCCGGGCGCCGGGCACCTCTTCGGGACGGACGCCGTCGGCCGCGACCTCGCGGCCCGCGTCGTCGCCGGCGCGCGGCTCAGCCTGCTCGTCGGCCTGCTCTCGCGGGCGGTGGCGCTGCTGCTGGGCACCGGCGCCGGCCTGCTCGCCGGCTACTTCGGCGGCCGCGTCGACGGTCTCCTCATGCGCCTGGCCGACATGACGCTCGCCTTCCCCGCGCTCCTCCTGTTGATCGCAGTGGTCGCCGCCTTCGGTCCCAGCCTGCCGACGCTCTTCCTCGCGCTGGGCGTTCTCGGCTGGGCGCCGGTGGCCCGGGTCCTGCGCAGCCAGGTGCTGAGCCTGCGCCGCCAGGACTTCATCGAGGCAGCGCGCGCCCTGGGCTGCCGCCGCCGCCGCATCCTGCTGCGGCACCTGCTGCCGAACCTGAGCGGCACGCTCTGGGTGCTCTTCAGCATGGGAATGGCGAGCGCCATCATCGCGGAGGGGAGCCTCAGCTTCCTCGGCCTCGGCGCCCAGCCCCCCCAGCCGAGCTGGGGGACGCTGATCCGCGACGGCTTCGGCTACCTGCGCAGCGCCCCCTGGCTGACCCTGATCCCCGGCCTCTGCATGGCGCTGGCGGTGCTCGGGTTCAACCTGCTCGGCGACGCGCTGCGGGACCTCCTCGACCCCGCGGGAACAGCGAGCAGTCGGACCGGGGCGGCGGGGTCGCGGCCGTGAGCGCCAGACGCATCGAGGCTCTGCCCGATCCGGCGACGGCCAGCGAGCGGCGCGCCTGGGAGCGCCTCGCCGCTGCGGAGGGCCTGGATCCGCGGCGCGAACCCTGGTGCTGGCACCCTGCGGGCAGGCTTCTCCTCCGCTCGGCGCGGGCGCAGCGGCTGGCAACCGCCCTCGGCGGGGATCTGGCGGACGCTGCCATCCATGCGCGGCGCGCCGAGACCTGGCAGGTGAGTGCCAGCCGCTGCGCGCTGCGCCAGGGGCCCGCGCACAGCGCCGAACAGATCTCCCAGCTGCGCCTGGGGGACCGCTTTCGCGTCTGGCATTGGGACGCGGCGCGGGAATGGGCCTGGGGCGCCGGGGAAGACGGCTACCCCGGCTGGCTGCGCGCCTGGCACCTGCGGCCGGGGGCGCCGCCGCCCCCGACGCGGGTCGTTTGTGCGCGCTGGAGCCGGGCGCTCGTGGCCCCGTCCGCGGACGCCGCGCCGCTCCTGGATCTCTCCTTCGGCACGCGGCTGGCGCCGGCCGGGCGGCCGCAGGCGGGCTACCTGCCCTGGCAGGCGCCGGACGGCCGCCGGGCCTGGACCGCTCTCGCCCCTCTCGCGCCCTGGCCACTGCGGACGCCTGGGGGGGCGGCCGGTGAGCTGCTGGGGCGCGGGCGGGCGCTGCTCGGGGTGCCCTACGAGTGGGGGGGGGCCAGCAGCGCCGGGCTGGACTGCAGTGGCTTCGTGCAGCTGCTCTTCGGCAGCCTGGGACGGCGCCTGCCCCGGGATGCGGATCTGCAGGCGGACTGTGGCCATCCGGTAGCGCTGGATGCGCCCGCCCGCTGGGCCGCTGGAGATCTCGTCTTCTACGGCGAGCGGCGCGTCGACCACGTCGGCATCCTGGCGGAAGGGATGGCGCTCCTGCACGCCAGCGGCGAACTGTGCCTCGAGCCCCTGGGGCCGGACGGGCGCCTGCGCGGCCGCCAGCCGCGACTCCTGCGTCGACTCGCCTGAGAGGAGGTGGCAGAGGTCGTTATTTTCGATGGAGTTACGCTGCCCGTTCGGCTCTCAGCGGGGCCATGGCGGGGTTTTGAGATAGAGGCGTGGATTCCGGGATATCGCAAAGTTCGGCGCGTTTTTTGTTGACAGACTTTGGGGCCGGGGATACCTTGCGTCCGGTTTTCACAGAGAAGGGGCCAATGGCACGCGGAGTTGGGGGCGACCCCGCCTTCACTCGGCATCGTTCGTCGGGTCCCTGGCGCGTGATGCAACGGGAGGCGCCAAGACACACTGCGAAGGAATGCTGTTTTCGTTCCGGCTGAGAATCCAATAGGGATTCGGCTGCCAAACCCCATCAGGAGGTTGCTCGTGTCTCGCATGAATCGTGTCCTGCTCACCGCCGGTGCCCTGCTGATGCTCGTCAGCAGCGCGGCGATGGCCTTCGATCCCTTCCCCAATCCGGTGCGGAATAACACCCTCTCCGGCGGGGACAGCTTCAACACCAACTTCATCAGTGACAGCAATGGCGCCTACAGCTGGTTCGGCCGCATCTATCGCAACGCTGACCACGTGCGCGTCACCTGGGCGCCCGGCAGCGAAGCGCAGGGCCTCGGCTTCATCAAGAGCGAGAAGACCTACGGCGCCTACATGCTGCATCTGCAGAGCGGCTACACCTACTACGATCGTCAGCTCGAGGGTGAGTACAACCACTTCACGCTCGGCTACGGCTACGCCTTCGAGAACTTCGATCTCGGCGTCATCTACAACCGCCAGGGCATCAGCGCCAACTTCGAGGATCCCGAGACCCGTGCCGAGGTGAGCGAGTCGATGAACTCCCTCGGCGCCGGCATCACCTACGACATGAGCGAGGAGACCGTCTTCGATGCGACGTTCATGTTCTCGACCGGTAGCGAGGACGACGGCGTGGACGAGGATCCGGAGAACGACTGGGAGGGCTCCGGCTTCGGGGCCGGCGCTCGTGTGTTCCACGTCTGGCGCGATGACGTGACGCTCATCCCCGTGTTCACCTTCAGCAGCTTCACGGACAAGTACGGCGATGACTCCGAGGAGAAGTCGACCGCGTTCGCGGGCGGGCTGGCCTTCGACTACACGATCAACGAGGACAACGACCTCTACCTCTACCTCAGCTACCAGAGCTCGAAGCTGGAGGACACCGAGGGCGACGACACCTGGGAGGACACTCACACGGCCATGCCCGGCATCGGCGCGGCGGTCGAGCACGAGCTGACCGACATGTTCACGATGCGCATGGGCGCGACCAAGAACTGGATCAAGCACGAAGAGACCGATCCGATCGACGAGACGACGGACGAGATGAAGAGCTACCCCTGGCAGTTCACCTTCGGCATGGGGGTCGCCCTGGGTGACTGGATGATCGACCTGGAGCTCAATCAGGCCTGGATGTACCAGGCCGGTTACTGGTTCCACGGCGCCGACGCCACCAACCAGCCCCCGGTGGCCCAGATGGAGGCCAAGCTCTGGTTCTAGTTCCTTCGCAGCGCACTCCGGAGCCCCGCCCGCAAGGGTGGGGCTTTTTGTTGCCCGGAGTCCGCCGCGCGCCCGCTTCTTGCGAGGGCCGCCGGCGGCGGGACAGCGCAATCCCGCCCGCGGCAGCCTGCGCAACAGCGGGGAGCGCGTGTACTTCTTCTTCTACTATCCACTCGGCGTCGAGCGCGACGCAGAGGGGCGCCCCTGGGCGAGTTGGGCCCTGATCCTCGCCATGAGCGCGGTTTTCCTGGCCTGCCGCGCCCGGCCTCTGCTCCTGCTCGAGTACTGGGACTGGCTGGTCTACCTGCCGCGCGATCCCCTGCGGCCGGGACTTCTGCTGAGCGCGCTCTGCCACGCCGGCTGGCTGCACCTGATCGGAAACCTCTTCTACCTCTGGGCCTTCGGTCCCAGCCTCGAGCGCGCGCTGGGCAGTGGCCGCTTCCTGCTCGCCTTCGGGTTCCTCGCTGCGACCTCGAATCTTTGCCAGGGCTTCGCGTCCAGCTTCGGTCCGGACTCGGCGCGCAACCTCGGCGTCGTCGGGGCGTCCGGGGCGCTCTCCGGGCTGCTCGGCCTCTTCCTGCTGCGCTTCCCGCACGCGCGCATCCGCACGGCCTGGGCGCTCTTCAGCCCGCTCTATGGACAGGTGCGCACCGGGGTGGTGGCGGTGCCGACGGCCCTGGGCATCGGCGCCTGGCTGGCCCTCCAACTCGCGCAGCTGCTGGCGACGAGCCTCGGCAGCCAGGACAACACTGCCTATGGCGCCCACCTCGGCGGGCTGCTGATCGGCCTCCTGGTCGGCGTCGGCCTCGGCCTGCCTCGGCAGGGACGCGCCTTCAGCTGCCGACACCGCGCCGAGCGGCGGCTGACGGCCGGCGATTGGATTGGCGCCTACGAGGCCATCCACCCCTTGCTCGCGGAGAAGGGGCTCGCGGCGGAGCCCGAGGATTTCTGCCTCGCCGCGCGCGCCTGTCGCCTGCAGGGGCTCACCCGCGAAGGGCGACGGCTCTACCGGCGTGCCGTCGTGCGCAGTCTCGCCTTGGGGGACGAGGCCGCCGCCGCAGCCATCTACGCGGAGGCTCTGGGCGCCTTCCCGGATCTCGCCTTCCCCGAGCAGCAGCTCTACCGGCTCGCCCTCGCCCTGGACCGCCTCGGGCGGCGGCGGGCGGCCCGCGAGGCCTTCGCGCTCTTCCGGCGGCTCTACGGGGACTCCCCTCGCCTGGCCGTGGCGCTGCTCCGGGAAGCCCGCTTGGCGGAGGGCGAGGACCCCTTGCGCGCCCGGGCGCTCTACGAGGAGCAGCTCGCCCGCTTCCCCGACTCGCCCTACGGCAACCTCGCGCGGCGGGCGCAGCAAGGCCTCAGTCGCGGCGAGGCGGCACGCCCCTTGTTAGGGTGACCGCGAAGGTCGGGCGCAGCCTCCCCGCTGCCGGGCCAAGTGCGGGTCCCTGCGAAACTTGTTGCTAACTCCTTTATTCGCTGGTAAATTGCCGCCGGTTGTCGCTGGCGGTTGGCGGCCGGCAATCCCGTGGACAGAGGGCCGATGAGCCCGGAGACCGCCGGACGCGCGCTCCTGAGCGGCGGCGCGGAGCAGTTGTCGCCCGCGGCGCTGCTCGCTGCGCTCCTCGCGCCGGGTGGGGTGCCGAGACCGGAAGCCCAGAGCGCGCGCCTCCTGCGCCGCTTCGGGGGCCTGCGTGCCCTTGCCGCGGCCGCGCCCGAGGAACTCCTGGCCTGGGGTGGCCTCGGGCCGGGTGCCGCCCGGCGGCTGGTGGCCTGCTTCGAACTCGGGCGCCAGGCCGACAGCGCGGACCTGGGAATGCGGCCGGCCATCCACGCGCCGGCGGACGTTGCCGCCCTCCTGGGGCGCCGTCTGAGCGCCTTGCGGCAGGAGCAGTTCCGCGTGCTGCTCCTGGACAGCAAGCACCGCGTGGAGCGCGAGGTGCTGGTGGCGATGGGGGGCCTGAACGCGGCGGTGGTCCATCCGCGCGAGGTGCTGCGGCCGGCCATCCTGACGGCGGCGGCGGCGATGGTGATGGTGCACAACCATCCCTCGGGCGACCCGGAGCCCAGCGAGGAGGACCTGCGCCTCACCGCCCGCTTCGCCGATGCCTGTCGTCTGATGGGGATCGAGTTGCTGGATCACGTCATTCTGGGCGCCGCCGCCCATGTCAGCCTGAGGGAACGCGGGCTGCTGGCCTAGACGGAACGGGGGAAGCGTCGTGTTCGAGAAGATGTCCCGCTACTTCATCAACGACATCGCCATCGACCTGGGCACGGCGAACACCCTCGTCTTCGTCAAGGGCGAGGGGATCATCATCAACGAGCCGAGCGTGGTTGCGGTCAACACCCACACGCGCAAGGTGCACGCGGTGGGCGCCGAGGCCAAGCTGATGCTCGGCCGCACGCATCAGGACATTCAGGCGATCCGGCCCCTCAAGGACGGCGTCATCGCCGACTTCGCGATCACCGAGGTCATGCTGCGCGCCTTCATCCAGAAGGCGAAGACGAAGCGCAGCTTCATCCGACCGCGCATCATCATCTGCGTACCTTCGGGAATCACCGAGGTCGAGAAGCGCGCCGTGCGCGACTCGGCCGAGCACGCCGGCGCCCGCGAGGTCTACCTGGTCAGCGAGCCGATTGCGGCGGCCATCGGCGTGGGGCTCCCGGTGGACAAGCCGACGGGCAACATGATCGTCGACATCGGCGGTGGCACGAGCGAGATCGCGGTGATCGCCCTCAACGGCATCGTCGCCGATACCTCGATCCGCGTCGCCGGCGATGAGATGGACGACGCGATCGTCAACTACGTCAAGCGCAAGTACAATCTCATGATCGGCTTGCAGACGGCCGAGGCGATCAAGAAGCAGATCGGCAGCGCCCACCCCTCGGTCAAGAATCTGACGATGGAGGTCAAGGGCCTGCATCTCGTCGACGGCCTGCCCAAGACCCTGCGCGTCTCCTCGGAGGAGGTGCGGGAGGCGCTCGAAGAGCCCCTCAGCGAGATCGTCGAGGCGCTCAAGCGCTCCCTCGAGCAGACACCGCCCGAGCTGGCCGCCGACATCGTCGACCGCGGCATCGTGCTCACCGGCGGCGGCAGTCTGCTCAAAGGCATCGACACCCGCTTCAAGGACGAGACCGCGCTGCCCATCAATCTCGTCGAAGATCCCCTCTCCTGCGTCGTGCTCGGCACCGGCAAGATCCTCGACGACATCGAGGCCTACGAGCAGGTGATCATGCGGGGAAGCGACAGCTGAGATGGCCCTGCCCGCCATCCTGCAGCGGCACCGCGATCGCGCGGTGCTCGTCGCCTGCGCCGTGGCGGCCATCGCCCTGCTTGGACTGCCCAGCGGCTTCCGCTTCAACCTGGCCCGCGGCCTGGGCAGCGTCGTCTACGCGCCGGCCAACGGAGCGCTGTGGCTGGACGGGCATCTGCGCCGCCTGCAGGGGGAGAACGAAGCCCTGCGCGAGCGCCTGATGACCCTGGCCGACGAGTGGCGGCGCGGCGAGGAGTACCGGCGCGAAGCCGTGCGCCTGCGCCGCCTCCTCGAGTTCCGCGACCGCCAGAGCTACCGGTTCCTGCCTGCGGAGTTGCTCAGCTATCCGGTCGATTTCCGCGAGCGCAATCTGCTGCGCATCGATCGCGGTCGGCGCGACGGCGTGCGCGAGGGCATGCCGGTTGTCAGTCCCGGCGGCCTCATCGGCTCGGTGTTCACCGTGCACGACGGCAGCGCCGAGGTGCACATGCTCGCCAGCGCCGACTGCGCGGTCAGCTGCCGCGACCGCCGCAGCCGCGTGCTCGGCGTGCTCAAGTGGGATCCCCGGCGCGGCTTCAGCGTCGATCGCGTGGAGCTGAGCGAGGACATCCAGGTCGGCGACCTCTTCATGACGAGCGGCCTGGGCAGCCGCTTCCCCGAGGGCTTCCTCGTCGGCACGGTGAAGACCGTGACGAGCCCGCCCGGCGCGCTGCACCAGGACGTTCGCCTGGAGCCAGCGGCGCCTCTGGCGCGCCTGGAGGATGTCTTCGTCGTCACCGCCGTCAGCTACGATGCCCCGGGCTTCCCGGTGCCCTTCGTCGAGCCCGTGGACAGCACAGCGCTCGCCGACAGCCTGGCGCGGGCGGACAGCCTCGCCGCCGCTCAGGGCAGAGCTCCGCGCGCCGGGAGCGCCCGGCCATGATCGAAACCCGTTTCCAGTTCTTCGTGCTCTTGCTGCTGGCGCTCTTCCATCCGATCACGGAGCGCTGGCTGCGCCCCTGGGGAATCGGCGTGGACTATCCCTTCCTCGTCGTCTTCTGGATTGCCTTGCGGCGGGGGCGCAGCCCCGGTGCGCTCTACGGCTTCCTCGTCGGCTTCCTGCGGGACCTGGGCAACTACTCCGTCCTGGGCGGCAGCGCGCTCGCCTACAGCCTGCTCGGCTTCGCGGTGGGCGACATGCGCGAGAAGGTCAACCGCGACGACCTCGGCACGCGCCTGATCCTGCTCACGCTCGCCTCGCTCGCCGCGCAGGCCGTCTTCCTGCTGCCGCGTTCGGCCTGGTCGCTGGCGGACGCCCTCTGGGCCTGGATGCGCTATGCCTTGCTCGGCTCGCTCTTGACCGCCCTGGTCTACCTCGTGATCCTCTTCCTCGTGCACTTGCTGCGGGAGGGGGCCCGCCTGCTGCATGAACCGCCGCAACGGGCATAGCGAGGCCGCTCAGCCGGAGCGGGCCCGCCGCATCGTGCTCCTGGCGGGGATCCTCTTCGCGCTGCTCGTGCTGCGCCTCTTCCAGATCCAGGTGATCTCCTCGGGCGGCTACCTGCGCCTATCGCGGGACAACCAGTTCCGCGAGCTGCGCATCCCGGCGCCGCGGGGGCTCATCCTCGACCGCAACGGCAAGGTGCTCGCCAAGAACCAGGCCGCCTGCGAGGCGAGCCTCGCCATCCGGAGCGCCGAGCGCAACCCGGGTCTGCTCGCCCGCCTCGCCGCCTTGATGGACAAGGACGAGTTCGCCCTGGCCGCCGCCGTGACCACCGGGCGCGCGGCCGGCGCGCCCCGCGTGATCCTCGAGCGGAGCCTGGAGCGCTCGGCCCTCCACCGCCTGGAGGAGGAACTGCCGAGCCTGCCCGGGCTCGATCTGCGCGACTGGGAGTGCCGCTACTACCCGCTGGGGCCCGGGCTGGCGCACCTGATCGGCTACGTGGGCGAGGTCCGCGAGGACGAACTAGTGCCCGACGACCGCACCGCCCGCGCCTACCGGCCCGGCGACTTGGTCGGTCGCTCCGGCCTCGAGAAGACCTACGAGTCCGTCCTGCGCGGCACGGACGGCAAGGAGATGATTCTCGTCGACGCCCGGGGCACGGAACTGGAGACCGTGCAGTCGCTTTTTCCCGAGCCGGGCCAGACCCTCGTGCTCACGCTGGATCTGGAGCTCTGCGCCCAGCTCGACAGCGCGCTCACCTACTGGGGTGCCGGCGCCGGTGTGGTGATGGACGTCCACACGGGCGAGATCCTCGCCGCCACCAGCCGGCCGGCCTTCGACCCCAACGCGCTGGTGGGCGGCATTCCGACCGCGCTCTGGCGCGAGCTGAGCGAGGATCCGGGCAAGCCCCTCTTCAACCGCCTCACGCAGGCCACCTACTCGCCCGGCAGCACCTTCAAGCCGGTCGTCCAGCTGGCCGGCCTGGAGCGCGGCCTGATCACGCGGGAGACCCACTTCCGCGGCTGCACGGGCGGCCTGCGCCTGGGCAATCGCGTGTTCCACTGCTGGGAGGAGCGCGGGCACGGCAGCCTGGCCGCAGTCGATGCCCTCGCGCGCAGCTGCGACGTCTACTTCTACCAGCTCGGCGAGCGCCTGGGGGCGGATCACATCGCCTGGGAGGCGCGGCGACTGGGGCTCGGCGCGAAGAGCGGCGGCGACTTCGACAGCGAGTCGCGCGGGCTGGTGCCGGACCGCGCCTGGTACGACAAGCGCTTCGGCAAGCGCGGTTGGTCGACGGGGAGTGTCTGGAACATCGCCATCGGCCAGGGCGAGCTATTGGTGAACGTCGTTCAGATGGCGCGGCTGTACGCGGCGCTCGGCAACGGTGGCTTCCTGCCCGTGCCGCGCCTGCGCCATCACCTGGAGGACGTCGCCGGCAACACCACGCTGCCGTTTTCGCCGGTGCGCGGCGAGCGGCTGGGCCTCGATCTCGCGGCGCTGGCCACGGTGCGCCAGGGCATGGAGAACGTGCTCGGCGGGGGCGGCACGGCGGCCGCCAGTGCGCTGCGCGATTTCCCCACGGCCGGCAAGACGGGCACGGTGCAGAATCCGCACGGCAAGGAACACGCCTACTTCTGCGGCTACGCGCCGGCCGACAATCCGGAGATCGCCGTCGCGCTCATCGTCGAGCACGGCGAGCATGGCAGCAGCATCGCGCCGATCTTCCGCCAGCTCGTCGTGACGCACTTCAAGCTCGACGTAGCGCCCCTGCGGCGGGAACGGCCGGGCTTCCCGGTGCCGGTGCCAGCGCCCGCGGAGCGGCGACCATGATCCCGCGCCTGCGCCTGCGCGGCGACGCCGTCGAGATCGGCATCCTGCTGCCCTGGGCAGCCATCCTCTGCTTCGGCCTGCTCATGCTCTTCTCGGTGAGCTCGCCGTCGGTAGGGGACTTCGCCTACGGCGCGCGCGCGACGGCCGCAATCAGCCGCAGCTTCTTCTATCGGCAGATCTTCTGGGCGCTGCTCGGGATCGGCGTCATGTGGGCGAGCGCGATGATCCCCTTCCGCATCTACAAGGACTACCTCAGCTGGCTGCTCTACGGCGCCAGCATGCTCGTCCTCATCCTGCTCTTCGTGCTGCCGCCGATGCGCGGGGGCACTCAGCGCTGGCTGGTGCTGGGACCGCTGAGCCTGCAGCCGTCGGAGTTCGCGAAGGCGGGCATGATCCTGATGCTGGCCTCCTTCCTGGCCGCCCGGCGTGGGGATCCGGATCGCCTCTCCCAGGTCGGCTGGGTGCTCGCCCTCGTGTTGCCGCCCACCTTCCTCGTGCTCAAGCAGCCCGATCTCGGCACGGCCATCACCTTCCTCTGGCTCACGGTCCCGATGCTGCTCTGGCGCGGCCTCTCCCTGCGCCGCCTCCTGATCCTGGCCGCGCCGCTGATCAGTGGCGCGATCGTGCTCTACGGCGAGACTCAGGGCACCGCGGGATTCGGTCTCGTGCACCTGCTCTGGACGCTCTACATGGCGGCGCTCTTCGTGATCATGCTGCTGTCGCCGCGCGTCTCCCTGCTCGAACGCAGCGTCTTCCTGATCGCAGCCATTGCCGTCGGCCTCGCGGTGCCCAGGGTCTGGGACAGCCTCCTGCCCTACCAGCAGAAGCGCATCCTCGTCTACTTCGATCCCGGGCTGGACCCCCTCGGCGCCGGCTACCAGATCTTCCAGTCCAAGGTGGCGATCGGCTCGGGCGGTCTGGTCGGCCGCGGCTACCTGCAGGGCACGCAGAAGGGACTCGCCTTCCTGCCGGCCCGGCACACCGATTTCATCTTCTCGGTCGTGGGGGAAGAATTCGGGTTCCTCGGCGCGCTGTGCCTGCTCGGGCTCTACGCCTGGCTCATCCTGCGCGGCTTCCGGCTGGCCGGCAAGGCGCACAGTCCCTTCGCGCAGCTGCTGACGGTGGGGATCAGCGCTTATCTCCTCTTCCACGTCTTCGTCAACGTGGCGATGACCATCGGCCTGGCGCCGGTGACCGGCATTCCGCTGCCCGGCATGAGCTTCGGCGGCAGCGTCCTGATCTCGACGAGCTTCCTGCTCGGCCTGCAGATGAACATCGCGCGCAACTGGAGCCGCTACTGATGCGCCGTAGCGGCTGGCGGTGCACGCCAGGCGCGGCGGCGCGCGCCCTTCCCGGGAGGAACCTTCGATGCATCCCGACCTGATCAAGCTGGGACCGCTCACCCTGCACGCCTACGGCACCCTGCTCGCGCTGAGCTTCTTCCTCGGTCTCCTGCTGGCCAGGTCCCGCGCCGCCGCCCGCGGCGTGGCCGAGCGGGACGTCCTGGACCTCTTCCAGATCCTCATCATCAGCGCGATCCTGGGCGCTCGCCTCTTCTTCGTCGTCTTCCACCTGGACGCCTACGCCGGACGCTGGTGGCACATCCTCGCGCTCTGGGAAGGCGGGCTGACCCTCTACGGCGGTCTCCTGGCCTGCTTCCTGAGCGCGGCTCTCTTCCTGCGCCGCCGCGGGGTGCCCTTCCTGCGCATGGCCGACGTCATGGCCCCCAGCCTCGGCCTCGGGCTGCTCTTCACGCGCATCGGCTGCTTCCTGAACGGCTGCTGCTTCGGTTTGCCGACGGCAGGCCCCTTGGGCGTCTGCTTCCCGGCGGGCAGCGAGGCCGCGCGCACGGCGCTGAGCCTGGCGGCCGGGCACGCCCACGCCGGCGACTGCGTGCCCATCCACCCGGCGCAGCTCTACTCCGCATTCGCGGGGCTGCTCATCCTCGCCGCGCTGCTGCTCATCGATCGCCGGCGGCCTTACGAGGGCGCCACCTTCGCCGCCTTCCTCCTGCTCTACGGCGCCAAGCGCTTCGCCGTCGACCAGTTCCGCTACTACGAGGAGGCGATGACCGTCGGCGGGCTGAGCGTCAACCAGTGGCTGAGCATCGCTCTCGCCGGGGCGGCGGTCGTCCTGCACCTGCGCGCGCGCCGGCGGCGGGCCGCCTGATGTTGCGCCTGGCCGTCCTCGGCGATCCGATCGCCCACTCGCTCTCGCCGCGCATCCAGAATGCGGCGCTGGCGGCGCTCGGCCTGGCCGGCGGCTACGAGGCGATCCGCTGTCCCGCCGCTGCACTGCCCGCGCGCCTGGCGGCGCTGGCGGCCGCGGGGTACCGCGGGCTGAATCTGACCCTGCCCCTCAAGGAGCTCGCCTGGGCGCTACTGGCGCCGGCTGCGGCCAGCGCGAGCGAGGAGGCGCGCGGTCTCCGCGCGGTCAATACACTCCGGCTGGAGGACGATGGCCGCTGGGCGCTGCACAACACGGATCTCGCGGGCTGCCGGCAGGCAGCGGCGGCGCTGCTGCCGGAGGGTCTGGCCGGCCGGCGCATTCTCCTGCTGGGGGCGGGTGGGGCGGCGCGGGCCGCGCTCGCCGCCCTGCTGTCGGCCAAGGTCGCCGCTCTGGCGGTCTGGAACCGCGATCCCGCGCGCGCGGAGCGCCTGCTCGCCGAACTCGCCGCGAGCGACTCCCGCGCGAGCTGTGCGACCCTCGTCGCGGGGCGCTGCCCGCCGGGCTTCGATCTGATCATCCAGGCCACTGCCCTGGGTCTGGCGGCGGCGGATCCTCTGCCGCCCCTGCCCTCCCCCGGCGAGCGGCCGGCCGTGCTGGAGCTGCAGACGGCGAGCACGCCCTGGCTCGCGCGCTGCCGGGCGGAGGGCGCGCGCGGCGCCGACGGCCGCGAGATGCTCCTCGCCCAGGGCGCGGCCTCCTTCGCCTTCTGGACCGGGCAGGCGGCCCCCCTCGCCGCGATGCGCCGGGCGCTCTTTACCGATTCGGTCTGAGCCTCCCGCCGCGATTCCGACCGGGAGTCATGGCCAATGCAATGGGGCCGTCTCCTCGCCGATTGCCTGCCGAGTCTCTGCCAGGCCTGCGGCGAGCGCGTCGATCGGCCAGGGGACTGGCGGCGCTTCGCAGCACTCTGCACGGGCTGCGCGGAGGGTCTGCGCCGCGAGGCCGGCCAGCTCACGCTCGCGCCCGGTCTGCCGCTGCTCTGGCCCTATGCGCCCGGCGTCGCCGTGCTCGCACTGCTCAAAGGACTGAAGTACAGCGGCCGCGACGGCGCACTACCGCTGCTCGTCGACGGTCTGGCCTGGCGGCTCTGGACGGCCGCACCGCCTCGCCCCTGGTACTTCCTGCCCGTGCCTCTGCCCCTGCCGCGGCGCCTGGCGCGCGGCTTCAACCAGAGCGAACTGCTCGCCTCGGCGCTGCGGCAGCGGCTCGGCGAGGGGCATCTCCTCAAGCCCCTGCGCCGGCGCCTCTTCGCCGGCCGCCAGGCGGGCCGAGGCCGCGCGGAGCGCCTCCGGCAGGCCGGTGGCGAGTACTTCGCGCGCGGCGCGCTGCCCGAACTGGGCAGCCTCATCGCAATCGACGACCTCGCGACTACCGGCAGCACCCTGCGCGCCTGTCAGGCGGCGCTCGGGGGCGCGGCGTCAGGACGCCTGCTTGCGCTCACCGTGACGCGCGTGCCCCCCGCCGGGGTCTCCCTTGACAGGCCGAAGATGGCCTGAGTAACTTGTGCGCACTCGGAGTCGGCGCCTGCGCAGGCGCCGCACCGGCCCGCGCCTCCGATCCTGCACCGGGACTGCCGCGGCCGCCTCCGCCGGGGGCGGCCGGCGTCCCACAGCGAAGGAAAGCGCCCCCATGCTCTCGAAGCTGTCCGTTCGCGACCTGGATGTGGCGGGAAGGCGCGTCTTCGTGCGCGTCGATTTCAATGTCCCTTTGAACGAGCGCCAGGAAGTCACCGATGACACGCGGATTCGCGCGTCGCTGGACACCCTGCGCCTGCTGCTGGACCGGGGCGCCATCCTCATCCTGGGCAGCCATCTCGGCCGGCCGGATGGCAAGGTGGCCCCGGCCTACAGCCTGTCGCCCGCCGCCGATCGGCTGGCGGAGCTCGTGGACGTCCCGGTCCGCTTCGCGCGCGACTGTGTGGGGCGCGAGGTGCAGGAAGCGGTCGCCCAGATGCGCAACGGCAGCATCCTGATGCTGGAGAACCTGCGCTTCCATGCGGGCGAGGAGGCCAACAGCCCCGAGTTCGCCGCCGAGCTGGCCGCGCTGGCCGACCTCTACGTGAACGACGCCTTCGGCACCGCGCACCGCGCCCACGCGTCCACCGCGGGGATGACGCGCCACTTCGAATACCGCGCCGCCGGTCTGCTCATGGAGAGGGAGCTCAGCTTCCTGGGCCAGCTGCTCAGCGCGCCCGAGCGCCCGGCCTGCGCGCTCCTGGGCGGCGCCAAGCTGGGCACGAAGATCCCGATCATCCGCAACCTCCTGGAGCACCTGGACACCTTGATGATCGGCGGCGGCATGGCCTTCACCTTCTTCAAGGCGCTGGGCCTGGGCGTGGGCAAGAGCATCGTCGATCCCAGCCTGCTCGAGGTCGCCCTGCAGACCATCCGCAGCGCCAAGGAGAGCAAGCGCGAGATCCTGCTGCCGGTGGACATCGTCGTCGCGCGCGAGCTGAGCGACGACGCCGACACCCAGGTCGTGCTGCCCACGGACATCCCCGAGGGCTGGATGGGCCTGGATATCGGTCCGAAGACGGTGGACCTCTACACGCAGGTGATCCAGGCCTCGAAGTCGGTCTTCTGGAACGGGCCGATGGGCGTCTTCGAAGTGCCCAAGTTCTCGCGGGGCACCCTGAGCCTGGCCAAGGCGCTGGCCGAGGCGACGAGCCAGGGGGCGATCACCGTGGTGGGAGGCGGCGACTCCGTGGCGGCGATCACCCAGCTCAAGCTCGCCAAGCGCTTCACCCACGTCTCGACGGGCGGGGGCGCCAGCCTCGAGTTCATGGAAGGCCGCGTTCTTCCGGGCGTGGAAGCCCTCACCGACGCCAAGGAAGCCGTGGTATGAGTTCCAGGCGTCCGCTGATCGCGGGCAACTGGAAGATGAACCTGGCCCCGCGCGAAGCCGCGGCGCTGGCCCGCGCCCTGGCGGCCGGGTTGGGCGGCCGCGAGCGCGGCGCGGATGTCGTCGTCGCCCCGACGGCGCTCGCGCTGGCCGCCGTCGTCGAGGCCCTCGCGGAGGCGCCGATCGGCGTCGCCGGGCAGAATCTCCACGCCGAGCCCGCGGGCGCCTTCACCGGCGAGATCAGCGGTCCGATGCTGCGGGCGGCCGGCGCGGGCTGGGTCATTCTCGGTCACTCCGAGCGGCGCCAGTGCTTCGGCGAGACGGACGCCGGCGTGGCGAGCAAGGCGCGGGCGGCCCTGGCGGCCGGCCTGCTGCCGATTCTCTGCGTGGGCGAGACCCTGGCCGAGCGCGAAGGCGGCCGCACCCTCGCGGTCGTGCTCGGGCAGCTGGACGGCGTCCTCGCCGGGCTCGACGAGACAGCGCTCGCCCTCGTCACGCTGGCCTATGAGCCGGTATGGGCGATCGGCACGGGTCGGGTGGCGACCGCCGCCCAGGCCCAGGAGGTGCACGCGGCCATCCGCCTGCGCCTCTGGGAGCGCTTCGGTGCAGCGCTGGCCCAGGAGCTGCGCGTCCTCTACGGCGGCAGCGTCAAGCCGGAGAACGTCGCCGAGCTGATGGGCCAGCCGGACATCGACGGGGGGCTGGTGGGGGGCGCGAGCCTCCAGGCGGGCTCATTCTTGGCCCTGATTCCGCCCTACGGCCAGTCTTGACAGCGCCCTAGGGTCTTGATATTTTGCGCTTTCCCCGTCCTGGTCCCGCTGCGACTGCCGAGGTGAGGGCACATGTACGCCGTTTTCCTGACACTCTTCATCCTGGTCTGCCTGATCCTGGTGATCGTGGTGCTCCTGCAGTCGAGCAAGGGCGGCGGCCTGGCCGGCGCCTTCGGCGGCGGCAGCGACAGCTCGGTTCTCGGCGGGCGCAGCGCGGCGACCTTTCTCGGCAAGCTGACGGTCTGGCTGGCCGCCTCCTTCATGGCGCTGGCCTTGCTCCTGGCCATTCTGTCCTCGCGTTCGCGGAGCGGGGGCGAGGCGTCGGAGAGCATCATCAGCAGGCGGCAGCAGTCGGGGGCGCTGGACGTCTACGACGTCGAGCAGTCGGCCCCCCTGTCCAGCCAGATCCAGACACAGCCGGCCCCCGCACAGGGCGGCGAGGGACAGCCGGCGCCGAGCCCCGCGGGGGGAAGCGCCGAGCCGGCTCCGGCCGGCAACTAGCACGAGCCCGGGTGGTGGAATTGGTAGACACGCTGTCTTGAGGGGGCAGTGAACGAAAGTTCGTGCGAGTTCAAGTCTCGCCCCGGGCACCCGAACCTCCCGGCCGCCGGCCGCGGAGGTTCTTCATTTGGGGGGCATCCGGCCCTCAGCAGCCGTCGACGCCCCCGTCCAGGGAGAGACCCAGCTCGGCGGCCGCGCTGCGCGCAATGGCTTCGAGTCCGCCACCCGTCAGGAGCGCGGGCCCCTCTGGCAGGTCAGCGATCAGCGCCGGGTCCGCGCTGACGAGGGCCGCCAGCGACTGCTGCTGGCGCCGGTAGCTGCGGTCGGCGTCCTGTTCCCAGCGCGCGAGGCTGCGGATCAACTCGAGGCGGCGCCGCAGATCGCGGGCGAGCTGCGCCCGTTCGGCCGGCTCGGCCGGGCTCGGTGCCGTCTCAAGTCTGAGCTGGATCTCCTTGGCCCGCATCTCGTTCCAGACCAGTTCCGCGACGAGCAAGCCCTGCTCGCGCCGCAGGGCGAGCAGCGCTTCACGCAGCGCGCGCACGCGAGCGGCGCCGCTCTGACGAACGGTGGCCAGCTGTGTCAACTCGACCTCCCGCGGATCCTCCGACGGCGCCCGCAGGGGGCGCCGGGCTGGATCTTGCCTGGAGACGGCGCAGCAAGGATCGCGCCGGGCTCTGCTTGCCGAGGACTCCCCATCCTGCCTCGCCCTGCCGCGTGGCATCCCGGTCCGCGGACGACCCTTGCCGCGGGCGGAAAATCAGTCCCGCGGCCAGGCGGCGCGGGCGAGCGGCCGCCCGTCGTCCAGGGCGTGGGTCCCGATGGCCAAGCGCGCAAAGAGCGCCGGCGGCAGACTGCCGTGGGTGTCGGCGATGAGGGCGATGGCCATGCGGTAGCCGCCGCGGCTGGGGGTGGCAAGCGCAGGCCGAGATGCTATCTTGGCCTCAGCCGCCGATCAACGGAGAAGCCGACGATGAGCCAGATCCCGGACGAGCAGGCCCGCCTCGCCGAACTCGAGGCCGAGTTGCACGCCATCCTGCGGGAGAAGTACCACCAGCACTGGCGCCGCAAGGACGGCAAGCCGCTGCCGCTCGCGGAACAGGAGCGGCTGCAGGCGCTTCAGGAGCGGCTGCGCGCCGTGTTCGATGCGATCCGCATGATCGACCGCAAGTACAGGATCCCGCCCCTGCGCATGCACGAGGACTCCGGCCAAGGCGCCTGAACGAAAACGCCTCCGGTTGCCACCGGAGGCGTTGCCGTTACCGGGACCGACCCGCCTAGCCGAGCCGGAACGTGTAGCCGATGCTCGCGCTCCAGAGCCAGTGCTGCTTGCTGGTGTCGAACTCCTCGATCCGCTTCAGTTCGAAGGGCGAGTAGGAGGCGCGGAAGTCGACGTTGACGCCCACCAGGCGGTGCAGGAAGAAGATCCCGCCCAGGCCGAGATTCGCGGAGAGGAAGGTGTCGTTGGGCAGGAGGTAGCTGATGTCCTCTGGCGCGCTGGGTTCGTTCTGCTCGGCGGGGTAGTCCGTGGGCACGAAGAGCTGTCCGGAGATCTTGTAGGTGATCGCGCCAGCGCCCACGGCGCCGTAGAAGTTGATCGCGTTGTTCCGGGCGCGGTAGAGGACATAGTCCAGGTTCGCCCCGAAGCGCAGGACGTGGTAGGTGGGGTAATCGCCGACGACCCAGTTCAGCAGATCCTCGGGGTCGCCGGGATTGGTGACGCCCGAGTAGCGCGTGAAGGTGGCCGCCGAGAGCTCCTGCCCGTTGTACTCGATCACCAGATCCACCGGCGTGTACTTGACGTAGCCCTCGATCCCCCAGCGGGGCCTGATCGCCGTGCGCACGCGCAGGCCGACGTCCAGGTTGCCCAGGAAGCTCAGCTTGAGCGCATTGCGGTTCTGCAGGGGCGAGTCGAAGGGGATGCTCGGGTCGCGGAAATCGACGTCGTAGAGATCCTGCAGGCGGAAGCCCCAGTCCAGCCCCTGGATGGGGAACTCGTATTCCTTGAACTCGGCGAACTCGAAGTACTGCGTGCTGCCGAGGAGGTCGATGGTGACCTGGTGATTGCCGAGGAGGATGGCCTGAGCGGCGCCGGGCAGGGCGACCACGCAGGCCAGGGCCAGGGCAATGAGTTGAGCGGGCCGCTTGAACATGGCTTCCGCTGACCTCCGCTGTCCTTGGGGCGCTGCTGGGGGAGTCCGCCGAAAGCTAGAGGATGGCCGGCCGCTTGTCAATCCTGCAGATCCCGGAACTCTGGCGTTTTCAAGGCGATGGCCTCGACGGCCGCCGTCGCCGCCAAGGGGGATGACCGCGCGTCGCCGCCGGGCTATATTGTCCCCAACCCCGGCGAAGGGAGCCGAGATGCCGCTGGAGCCGCCCCCGGATCCGCTGGAACTCGTGAAGCTCTGCACCGTGGAGACGGCCATCGCCGCCCAAGTGCTGGAAGGCCTCCTGGAGGACCAGGGGATCCCCAGCCAGCTGCTGACCTGGCACTCGACGCCCCTGGACGGGATTTTCCAGACGCAGAAGGGCCACGCCGAGCTCAGAGTCTACCGGCGCGATCTCGAGCGCGCGCGCGAGGTGCTGGCCGACTTCACGCGGGCGGAAGCGGCGAATGACGCCGATGGCCCCGAGCCGAACTGATTGCCCCGGAGGAACCGATGCCGATGTTCGCCTTCCTGTTCTGGGATCCCACGCTCATCCTGCTGGCTCCCGCCCTGCTCTTCGCCTTCTGGGCGCAGATGCGCGTGCGCAGCGCCTACCGTGCCGGCCTCGCGGTCGCTTCGCGGCGCGGCCTCAGTGGCCGCGAGGTCGCCGAGCGGCTGCTCAGTAGCCAGGGATTGCGGGGCGTGAGCGTGCGCACTACCCAGGGCCAGCTCGACGACCACTACGACCCGCGCAACCGCACCGTCAACCTGAGCCCGGCGGTGCACGACCGCGCCAGCCTCGCCTCGCTCGCGATTGCCGCCCACGAGACCGGCCACGCCCTCCAGCACGCCCAGAGCTACGTGCCGCTCGCCCTGCGCAGCGCCATCGCGCCCACGGTGGGCTTCGCGAGCATGCTCGCCTTCCCCCCCTTCTTCATCGGCTTCCTCTTCAGCGGCGTGCGGATGCTCATGGACGTCGGCATCCTCTTCTTCGCCGGGGCCGTGCTCTTCCACCTCGTGACCCTGCCGGTGGAGTTCGACGCCAGCCGGCGCGCCATGGCCTTGCTCAAGGACGGCCGCTATCTCGAGGTGGACGAGGCGGCCGGCGCCAAGAAGGTGCTCGACGCGGCGGCTCTCACCTACGTGGCCGCGGCCGCGATGAGCGCCCTGCAGCTCCTGCGTCTGCTCGTCCTGCGCAACTCGCGCGATTGAGATGCTCGTCTTCCTGACGATCGCCCCCGTCGGCAGGGGGGAGAGCCTGAGCGAGGACGTCGCGGCCGTTCTCGACCTCATCGACCGGAGCGGCCTGCCCTACAAGACAGGGCCGATGGGCACCACGATCGAGGGCGAGTGGGACGCCGTGCTGGCGCTCGTCAAGCGCTGCCACTTCCTGATGCGGGAGCGCAGCGGGCGGGTCTCGACCTGCATCAAGATCGACGACCGCGTGGGCCGCAGCGGCGAGCTCGAGCGCAAGCCGGCCGCGCTCGAAGCGCGTCTGGGCCGCCGGCTCGAGCGCTAGCGGGCCCCGGGCGATGGCGGCGGGCAGCGGCGCCGGCCGCATCACCGTGGTCGCCGGAGTGCTCGTCCGCGCGGGCTCTGTGCTCATCGCCCGCCGACCGGACGGCGATCCCCTGGGGGCGGTCTGGGAGTTCCCCGGCGGCAAGCTCGAGCCCGGCGAAACGCCGGCGGGGGCGCTCGCGCGCGAACTGCGAGAGGAGCTCGGCATCGCGGCCGAGATCGGGCCCGAACTCGAGCGCATCGACCACGACTACCCGCAGCTCCGCCTGACGCTCATCGTGCACCGGGTGGCGCGCTTCGCGGGCGAGCCCCGCGGCCGGGCGGGGCAGGCCATCGCCTGGGTGGCTCCCGGACGCCTCGGCGACTATCCCTTCCCAGCGGCCGACGCCCGCCTGCTCGCCCGCCTGCCCGCGCTGCTCGCGGGCGAGGGAGCCTAGAGCCGCTCGGGCTCCTGGCGCCCCGCGCGGTCCTCTTCGCCGCTCAGATGCTCGAGGATCTCGAGGTAGCGACGCAGGGGACTGCCCTCCAGGTGGAAGGGCTCGAACCAGAGCGACCGCAGCCAGATCGGATCCAGGGCGTCGGCGAGCAGTGCGGCGTGCAGGCGGCTGCCGAGGCTGCGGCCGATGGCGCGGGTGAGGGCGCGGTGCAGGGGCGCTTCGAGGTTGAAGAACCGGGGGCTGAAGCCGTCGAACTCGCCGTTCTGCTGGAGCCGCTCCTCGGCCTCCAGGTAGGCGAGCAGCAGTTCGGCGCGGCCCCGCCAATCGCCGCTGCCGTCCTCGCGCAGGTAGCGCAGCAGCGCCGGGCGGTCCTGGCTCTTCCGGAGCGGATTGATGAGGAGCGAGCCCAGGAAGTGGAGAGCGGCCTGGACGACGCGCAGGTAGAAGTCGTCGGGCAGGGAGCGCGGGCGCAGGGCGAGCCGACTCGTGCGGCTGTGCAGGACGCGGGCCGCCAGCTCGGCCAGGCGGTTGGGGGAGGGATCGGCGATCACGGCGAGATCCCGCTCCCGCAGATAGCAGTCCTCGCCCAGACGGAGGGAGGCGAGCACGAGGGCCAGCTCCTCGTCCCGCCAGCCCGCGGCGCGCGCGATGCGCCGCGCGAAGTCGGGCTCGGCGATCCAGAAGACCCGCGGCGGCGCTTGCTCGAGGAGCGGGATGCGCAGGAAGTGCCCCATGCGGCGCAGTGCGCCGTCGACCTCCAGGCCGAGATCCTCGCTCAGATCGGCGGGGTCGGGCAGGGCCCAGTCCTCGCGCTCACCGGCATGGAAGCTGAGCCAGTGCACGTAGGACTGCAGCTTCATCAGTGGCGTGGCGCTCTGGATGCAGAGATCGCCGCCCGCCAGGGCGAGGATCTCGGGCGCCCGGCCCGCGGGCGTCAGGCTTTGCCAGAAGAGCGCCTCTTGGTTCTGGAAGATGCGCAGGCTGCGCGCGGGGGGGAGCCCAGCGCGCGCGCCGGCGCGGGCGGCGGCCGCCGGCAGGTGGCCGTCGGCGAGGTGGTAGTCCCCGAAGAGGACGAGGAGCGGGCGCGCGGGCTCGCGCCGCCGCTGGGCGGCGATGAGCGCGGCCGCCCGCCGGTCCCGCTCGGCGAGCGCCCGTTCGGCACGGCGGGGGCGCGTGTTGAGCGCGATCACCGGCAGCCGGTGGTAGCGCGCGAAATCGAGCAGGGTTTGCACCGGTTGCCAGGGAAAGTCCCAGAGCCGCTCCGCCTCCACCTGCTGCACGAAGCGAGCGCGCGCTAGGCGGCCGGCGAGGAAGGCGTCGACGAGGGCCTGGCGCTCGGCGGGCAGCATCTCCAGCGCGAGGGCCGGCGCGCGCCCGCGCCGCTGCAGGCGACGCAGCAGGCGCAGCGCGGTGCGCTGGGACTGCGGGAGGCTGTGGTAGTCGCCGATGAAGATGAGTTCGGCCGCGGCGAGGCGGACGTCGAGGTCGGCGGGCGCGAGGACGCGGCCGGTCCAGGCCGGGAACTCGGCCTCGAAGCGGGCGCGGTAGCGGGCGAGGTAGGGGGGCGGCGGCTCGAGCAGCGCGTCCAGGCGCGCCGCGAGCGCGCCCTGCATCTCGCGCTGCAGCTGTCGCCAGCGCGAGAACTGCCCCTGCGTGCCCGCCGGCTTCTCCGGCTTGCCCATGCGTCCTCCCAGGCAACCCCCGGCCGGGGGTCGCCGGCAGCCGGCTGCAAGAAACGGGCACAGGTCGCCGGGCCGGGTCGGGGCCTTTACAGGCCGCAGCCGCTCGGCTAGATTCAGCCCGACGAGGAGGATCATGCGCCTGAGCCCAGCGAAGATCGACTATCTGGCGCACAAGCTGGTCCGCCTGATGCGCGAGCACGACGCCGTCGCATTCAACATCGAGGCCGACGAGCTCGAGCGCATCATCGCCTGGGAGATCACCGAGGAGCTACGCGTCGAGGACGAGATCGACGACGAAGTGAACACTCTCCTCGACCAGTACGAGCGGCAGATCGCGCATGGGGACCTGGACCAGATGGTGCTCCGGCGCAAGCTGAAGCAGGAGCTGGCCCGCAAGCGGGGGTACACCCTATGAGGCTGAGCGAGGAGCGCATCGAGGTGATCGCCGGCCGGCTCGCCGACCGCCTGCTCGATGAGGAGCTGGTGGACATCACCATCACCGAGCGCGCCTTCCTGGACCGGCTCGAAATCTGGATCGCCCAGGACCTGGAGATCGAGGAGGAGATCAACGAAGCGGCCGTGAAGCGGCTGGAGAGCTACTCCCGCAAGATCGAGCACGGCAGCGACGAGTGGGAGACCCTGCTCGAAAAGGCGAAGGAGGAGCTGGCGCGCGCGCGCGGCTACGTGATCCGATGAAGCCCCTGGCCGGCCGCCGCGTCCTCGTGGCGATGAGCGGCGGCGTCGACTCCTCCGCGGCGGCCGCCCTGCTCCTGGAGCAGGGCGCTGTCGTCGAAGGCGCCACCACCAAGAACTTCTGCCTCGCCGAGACGGACGAGCTGCCCGGCCGCTCCTGCTGCTCGGTGGACGCCATCGCCGACGCCCGAACGGTCTGTGCGCAGCTCGGCATTCCCCACCGCGTCGTGGACGAGACCGCCCGCTTCCGCGAGCAGGTGATCGACGACTTCGCGGCTGCCTACGCGGCCGGGCGCACGCCGAACCCCTGCCTGCGCTGCAACTCCCTGGTGCGCTTTCCGCGTTTCGTGGAGGAGGCGGCGGCCGGCGGATTCGACGCCGTCGCCACGGGGCACTACGCGCGCCTGCTCGCGCTGGAGGGCCGGCTCTGCCTGGCCCGCGCGATCGACGGCGAGAAGGACCAGAGCTACTTCCTCGCCGCCATGGATCCAGCGCTCTATGCGCGGCTCCTCTTCCCGCTCGGCGCGCTCACGAAGGCCGAGACGCGCGCGGTGGCGCGCCGCCACGGCCTGCACGTGGCCGAGAAGCGCGAGAGCCAGGACGTCTGCTTCCTCGGCGGGCGCAGCCTGCGCGACTACCTCGGCGAGCGCGCGCTGCTGCGGCCCGGACCCCTGCTCGACGAGCAGGGGCGCCGGCTCGGCGAGCACGCGGGCGCCGCGCTCCTCACCGTCGGCCAGCGCCACGGCCTCGGCCTGGCGGCGGGCGCGCCGCGCTACGTGCTGCGCGTCGACACAGGGACGGGCGAGGTCGTGGTCGGGGAGGCGGAAGCGCTCATCGCCCGCCGCCTCCGCTGCGGTGAAGCCTGGCTGCATCCGGCCCTCGCGGGCGGCGACGGGACCGCGATCGCCAGCGCGCTGACTGCACGCATCCGCCACCGCGGCCCGGCGCAGCCGCTGCGCGCTTGGCGCTGGGACGGTACCGCCTTCGACGTGGACTTCGCGACACCGGTGCGCGCGGCAGCGCCCGGACAGAGCCTCGTGCTCTACGCCGGCGAGTGCGTGGTGGGGCACGGGATCATCGAGCGCGGCGACTGAGGTGCGCCGGCGCCCTACCTGAGCAGCACCAGCTTGCTGCGCGCGACAGGGCGGCCGTCCTGGCTGAGGATGGCCAGGTAGAGCCCGGCCGGCAGTGACCCAGCCTGCCAGTCGACCGCCAGCGACCCGGCGGGCGCCTCGCCGGCGAAGAGCCGCGCCACTCGCCGCCCCTGCGGGTCGAAGATCTCCAGGCGCGCCGGTCCGGCGAGGGGCAGGCGGAAGCGCAGGCGCGTCGTCGGGTTGAAGGGGTTCGGCCAGACGTCGAGCCGCGCCGCCGTGGGCAGCTCGGCCACGGCCGTGCTCTCGCTCCAGCTCAGGTCGACGCACAGCGGCAGGTGATCGCTGGCCTCGTGCAGGGCCTGGGCGACCTCGGCGCTGACGGCGCCGTTGACCCCCGTCACGATCGAGAGGTTGAGGTGGGCGCCGTCGTTGCCCAGGGTCAGGTAGCTGGCGGGCTCGAGTTCGAGGCCCAGGCCGTCGAGCAGGGCGGCGCCCGGCAGCAGGAAGTCGAAGCGGTCGTCCAGGCCGCCCGTGGCGCCGCCGCCGAAGTCGCTCGTGCGGGTGCTCTGGCTGTGCACGGTCGCGAAGGCCGGATTGTCGTGCCAGGCGCCTTCGGCGGCCAGGGGATCGAAGAGCTGGCCCGGACCGGGGCTGCGCAGGAGTTGCCAGGCCGGCTCGGCGGCCGTGTAGAGATTGAAGTCGCCGCAGACGAGTACGGCGCGGCCGGCCGGCAGCGCGTCCAGGCTGGCGCGCAGGACGAGGCACTCCTCGTATCGCCGCTGCTCCTCGCTGCTCCCCTGGCTGGCCTTCAGGTGCAGGTTGTAGACGCGCAGCGTGTCGCCCGAGGCGGCGAGGCGCAGATCCCACCAGTCGATGTCGCGCAGGGCCGTGTCCAGCCAGCCGGCGGCGAGCACGCTGGCGCAGTCCGCGCGCAGGAAGAGGGCGCGGTCGGTATCGAAGCCATCGTGGAAGGGCGCGGCGCTCCAGGCCCCCGGGGCCAGCGGCTCCAGGACCTGGGCGAGGAACTGGTCGACGCCACTCTGGCCCAGCATCTCCTGGACGAGGAGCAGGTCCGGCGCCGCGGCGGCGAGGACGGTCTGGAAGTGGGGGGCGCGCGCGGCGCCCGTGCTGCCCGGGTAGTTCAGCAGGTTGTGGCTGACGAGGCGGACTTGGCCTGCCTGCGCGGCTGCTGCCAGCGCGGTCAGGAGGAGGAGGGCCAGTCGAGCGCCTTGGCGGGAGGCTGCCATCCGCGCTTTTTCCTTTCGCCGGGGGCGGCTTCCCCTCCATTCTAGCATGAGCGCCGGCGGGGCCGAAGCGGCATCTCGCCCGCCTGCTTGCGCTTGAGAGGTTCCGATGCGACGCCTTCGCGCCCTCGCCCCCTGGCTCGCCCTCGCTGCACTGCTCGCGCGGGCACCGGGGCTCGCGGCCGCGCCGCTGCCGGCGGTCCAGGTGGAGAGCGAGGCGCCGGACAGCGCCCTGGCCGCGGAGCTGGGGCGTCTGACCGAGGCCTTCCTCCGCGCCCTGCCCGTCTCCGAACGGCCAGTCGACACCTCGCCGATCCGCCTCCTGATCGCGGCCGACGGGGAGCAGTTCAGCCGGCTCGCGGGCGGCCGCAATCCGGAGTGGGCGGCGGCGCTCGTGCTGGAGCGGGGACGCACGGTGCTGATCGACAAGCGCCACCTGCTCGATCTGGGCCGTTCCGCGGTGCTGCTGCGCCACGAGCTGGCGCACCTGCTGCTGGATCGGCGCACGCGGGGCGCCGCGCTCCCGCGCTGGTTCCACGAGGGCTACGCCCAGCTGCGCGCCGGCGAGTGGAGCATGGAGGCGCTCTGGCGACTCGGGCGCGCCGCCTGGACGGGCAGCGCGATCCCGCTCGCCCAGCTCGAGCGGGCCTTTCCGGCGACGGGACCACGGGCCGAGCTGGCCTATGCCCAGTCGCTGGCGGCGGTGCAGGCGCTCGCCCGGGACGGCGAGGGCTGGGCAGCGCTGTTCGAGGCGCTGGAGGCGGGCGTTCCCTTCGCGGACGCGCTGGAGTGCAGCCGGGGCGAGCGGCCAAGCGCCTTCTACATCCGCTTCGATGGGGAGGTGATGCCGGGATTCCGGCGCTGGTCTCTGCTCTTCGGTACGGCGCCGCTCTTCTTCGGCCTCGCGCTTCTGTTCATCGTCGCCGCCTGGCGGCGCCGCCGCCAGCGCGGGGCAGGCGTCGCGGCCGCGGAGAGCGCCGAAGCGCCGCAGGGAGAGACGGAGCAGAGCGAGTGGCTTAACCGCGGGTGGATTGACAGGTTCCGCCGTCGCTGATATATTGCGCGCCGGCTTGGGACGGGCTATCCTCCGGGCGCTCGGGATCGGGAGGACTAGCCTAACTGGTAAGGCAGCGGTCTTGAAAACCGCGGGGCTTTGCCCTTGGGGGTTCGAGTCCCTCGTCCTCCGCCTGTGTCGCCGGGAGAGGTGACCGAGTTTGGCCGAAGGTGCGCGCCTGCTAAGCGCGTGTGGGTCGAAAGACTCACCCAGGGTTCAAATCCCTGCCTCTCCGCCCTGCGCCCATAGCTCAATTGGATAGAGCATCTGACTACGGATCAGAAGGTTTGGGGTTCGAATCCCTATGGGCGTACCTGAAGCTCCCCATCGATCGAGGGCTCGCCGCGAGGCGAGCCCTTCGTGTCTTCGGTGCGCAGGCGCCGGCGCTTGAAGAGCGTGGCTGAACTCGCGTTTCGAGGCTATAATCGCCAGCGTCGAGACGGCGGGACCCTGGCGCGCGGGCCGCATTCCCCGCGCGGGCGTCGGAGTTGCCCGTGGTCTTCCGATATCGGCGGGGGGCGGAGCGGGATGCTACGGCAGCTAGCGATTGCGGTGACGATGTTCATCGTGGCCTCGACGGCAAGCGCGATGACCCTGACCGCCGACGGTTTCACGGCGCCGGGTGTCGCTAGCCCACCGGCGCAGCGCGATCGCCTGGGTCTCGTCTACGACGGCAGCTTCGAGTTCGGCCCGTGCAGAGAAGACGGGTCTCCCTACACAACGGGCTCGGCCTGGCGCTGCACGACCAACACCACCTGCAACTGGATCCTCGATCCCACTCCGATCTGGGGCTATCCCGCCTACGACGGCGTGCTGGCCGCCTGGCTGGGTGGTTTCTGCGGCTATCCGAACAGCAACAGCTTCTGCCAGGAGATCTTCATCGACGGCTCGCCGCTGAGCTGGCAATGGATGGGCTACGTCAACAGCGCTTGCGGGACGGCCTCCGTGAGTGTGAACGGTGTCACGGTCTGGAGCCACGTGATGCAGATGTCCGAGCATACCTACGGCAGCTGGAACAGCGCCAGCAGCAGCTGGGGCGGCGTGGATCTCGAACCCTACTGCGCACAGGGCGTGACCCTCTGTATCAACTGGGTCGCCTGTCCGGACGGCGCCAGCAACGACAATATGCTGATCGATTACGTGGTCATCGAGCGCGCAGAGTGCAGCACCGGAGTTGCCGCGAGGCGCTCCATGTCGACCGTGAAGTCGCAGTACTAGCTCCGCTGCCGGCGGCGCCGGGATCGGCACCTCCGAGCCGGCGAAGACCGTCCCGGGATGGCCCCATGTTGCCTGGCTTTACCCC
>Ga0194127_10000807_pt1 | contig 48757 bp, 45 predicted proteins | sample TA2KigC100mmetaG_FD_148624 | JGI IMG/M metagenome (GOLD analysis project Ga0194127, IMG submission 148624) | Freshwater microbial communities from Lake Tanganyika, Tanzania - TA2015036 Kigoma Deep Cast 100m | ecosystem: Environmental > Aquatic > Freshwater > Lake | place: Tanzania: Lake...
GGTCAAAGGCGGAGATGTCAATAATGCCTTTTCCGATGGTTTGGGCCACGGCCGTGCCGAAGAGGAAAGGGCCTATGAAATGGGCAATGGCGGCAAGGCCCAGAGCGTTTCGAGGGCTCATGGCTCCCGTGGCGATGATGGTCGCCACCACATTGGCCGCATCGTGGAAGCCATTGGAGTAATCAAAGAAGAGAGCCAACCCTACCACCAAGATAGCCAGTAAAAGAATCAAGCCTTCGATGAGCATCCCTCCGATTTAAGCTAACTACCTGTGTAGACAGCTTATAAAGGAAAAAACCCTGATTTGTCAATATAAATTGTTCTCTCTTCCGAATTTCAAATTTAAATACAATTATTTTTGCTTTTTCCCCATGTTTTTGATAAATTGGGACAAATACTAAAGGCCAGATAAAAAGTTTTACCCCAAAGTCGGAAACGGACATAAAAGATAGACAGAAATGAACAAGTGATTGGAAAGGAAAGGATATGAATCGGGATAGGCTTGAAAGGCTTGCTGCGGGGAAACGATTCATCTCGGGCATTTATAACTACTGTGATCGATGGTGTGAGCGTTGTCCTCAGACCTCCCGCTGTATGAATTTCGCCATTTCGGAAGAGGAATTCCCGGACCCTGAAGCGCGGGATATTCGGAATGAAGCGTTCTGGGAAAGAATGTCAGGAATCATGAAGGAGACTATGGAGTTGCTGAGAGAGAGCGCGCAAGAATGGGGAATAGAGCTCGAGACGACGGTTTCCATAGAGGATATGAAAGAGATGAAGGCAAAAGACGAGGAAGTGAAGAATCACCTTCTTTCCCGCTCCGCTAAAAAGTACAGCGAATGGGTGGAAGATTGGTTCAAAGAAAGAGAAACGCTTTTTTTTGAAACGGCAGCCGCTGCCAGGGAAGGAGTCAGTCTCGAGGAGGCTATCGAGGTCATCCGGTGGTACCAATACTTCATCTGCGCTAAGGCGATGCGGGCTGTCCGTGGAAAAGTCGAGGATGAGGAAGAAGACAATGAATTTCCCAGCGATTCGGATGGTTCAGCAAAGATCGCACTTATTGCCATTGACCGTTCGATCGCCGCTTGGGCAACGATTCGTCATTATCTCGATGACGATGAGAAGGAAGTGATCGACCTCATCGCCTTTCTCGACAGTTTGAGGGGGGCAATGGAAAAAACATTTCCCAGGGCAAGAGCATTTATCCGGCCGGGCTTCGATGAAATTGACAAAAATGCGTGAAACCTTAATTGTGCAATTTTCATAAATTTACCTTAACTTTTAATGGGTGCAATGAAAAGGGAGGTGGGTATGCTTCCAACCCTTTACAATTGCGGATCGTTTCTGTGTTTTATGGGGAACATTCGATGTCGCCGGATGTGACCTTTGAGGTATACTTGAAACCTTAGTAGCCAACCATTTAAAGGTGCCGCTGTAAAGGTTTGGGAAGGTTCGGCTTCCCGTGTCCGCCCAGCACACCCACCTCCCTTTTCATGTAATTTTTATCAACGGTAGGGTTTAGTCGTAGGGCAACCCTTTCGGATTGCATCTGGTGTCCTGCCAGCGGCGGGACTGAAACCTTGTCCTACAAATCACCTGATGGGTGATTTTAAAAATGTCCAGGATAACCAGGGCTGCTACAGCGTATTTCAAAAAAACGGCCAGTAAAGATGAAAGACAAGGCGGTTTGTACTTTTAAATGAGGCGGAGAAGCTCTGCCGGAGTTTCAATGATGAGGTCGGCTCCGGCATGGCGGAGAGACTCTTCTGTTTCCTTCCGATTAGTATGACTGCCAAGAAAACCGATCGCAAGCACGTTTGATTCTTTCCGGGCAGCCCTTGCTGCCCTCATATCATCTACGACATCGCCGACATATCCGCATTGAGGGTTGGAAATGCCCATTTCCTCGATTACCTTCAGGAGGGAATAGGGGTGGGGTTTGGTCAGCTTCACCCTTTTGCCCGAGGCCTTGAGGACCCGACCTTCTTCTTCCTCGCATTCATCAAGCGTGACAACGCTGTCGAAATAAGGGGTGAGCCGGAATCGTTTCAGGGCAAGTTCTGCTTCGAATCTCGGCCGGCCGCTGGCGATTCCCAATCTCCTCTTTTTTCGAAGAGATGAGAGAACCTTCCTCTCGATCAAGAGCTTTTCTCTGAGGTATAAACCCTTGTCCCGGTAAAATAGAGGCTGAAGATGATAATGAGACGAAAACTTATTGCCCAGGTAGATTTCCTGAAAGATCCTTTTTACAAGGTTCTCTTGATTGATGTCTCCGGATCGGTATACCCAGCCATCCCACAATCCCTTCTGAACAGACTGGACTCCTTTCAATCCTCCTCCTGAGGCTTTAACCTGTTCCAGGAATGAGGAGAGATGAGTTCTTTTCAGGCAAAGAGCCTTTCTCTGATGGAAATTGGACAGGCGTTGTCGAAGATAGAGAACAGCCGCATCGAGGAAAGAAAACTTCTTTTGTTTTGGAAGAGGGGGGACCTTTGAAATGGAGAGAAGATAGAGAAGGAACCCCGAGGTTAAGTCCCAATCGTTATTAAACCCTCCTGCTGATTTAAAGAAGGAGATTTCCTCATGAGATACTAAATTGGCTCTCAAACCCAAGCAGTGTTTGAGATAGATATGAATGGTCTGCTGGATGGTCTTACGATAAGACCGTGACACATCGATGAGGACGCCATCCATATCGAAGATGAGAAGATCCATCATGGGCACCATTTCATTGCAAAATGCAAAATGTAAACTACAAAATGATCAATTTTTTCTTAATCTAATTTTCATAAACTCATAAAAAGTCGTCACACCGGTGAAAACCGGTGTCCAGAGAATTCTTAATCAATTGAAAAGACTGGATTCCGGCTTTCGCCGGAATGACAACCGTTATCTTTTTTTGGCTTTTTGCGAGATCATCAATTTTGAATTTTTCAATTTGCAATTTGAAATCTGAATTTATATCCCTATAATCTCATCCATCACTATGTTCACCAGGCTTTTGGCATCGAGCCCTTGCATCCGATAGAGGTCATCCGGTTTTCCGGAGCTTCCGTATCGGGAGATCCCCATCTTGCGAAGGCGAGCGGGAAGACCATGCTCTGCGATGACATTGGCGATGAGGCTTCCCAGACCTGTCTGGATATGGTGATCTTCGTAGGTGATCACTCTTCCGGTTTTGGCCGCTTTCAGGATTGCATCGATATCCAAATCGCTTAAACAAGAGATATTGAGGACCTGCACCTCCACCCCTTTTTCTTTTAATTTCCTCCATGCCTCAACCGCCCGATAGACCATGCCTCCGGTTGTGATGATGGCTGCATCCTTCCCATTTCGGATCAGGTCAGCCTTGCCATATTGGAACTCATAGGGCGTAGCGAAGCAGGGGACTCCATCTTCTGTGAGGATGGCGGGGATTGGAGACCGGCCCATGGCCACGAGGAAGTTTCCCTCTGTCCTTGCCACATATCGAATGACGCGGTCGGTCTGGTTGGGATCCGCGGGGATAATGATCCTGTATCCGAAAAGATTCCTCATCAGGCCAACATAGTCAATACATTGATGCGTTTTCCCATCCTCTCCCACATCGAGGCCGTTATGGGTGCAGATGAGTTTGAGGTTCGTCTCATTGATGTCGTTGAGGCGGTGCTGATTATAGGTTTCATCGACACCGAAGACCCCGAAGTCTGCAAAGAAGGAGAGAAGGCCAAGGGTGGAGATGGCTCCGGAAAGGGTGGCGGTATGGTGCTCCTGGATTCCTCCCTGGAAGAAACGCCCCGGAAATTGCTTGGCGAAGGCGGTCGTCTTTGTTGAAGGGGCTAAATCGCAATCGAAGACAACGATCGGGAGAGAACCGTCCGGCTGAAGATTGGCTTTTGCAAGATCGACCAGAGCGTTTCCGAATGCGGAGCGATTGTCCGTCTTCTGATCTTTTCCATAATCTCTCGGAATCGCGGTCTGAATATGGAGGGTTCCCGCCGGATATTTCCTGCTTTCGTAAGGAAGGGTATTTTTCTCCCGTATTTGACGGTAATGCTCTAAATCGTCCTCCACTCCGAGTTCCTGAATCGCCTTCTTATACTCTTCCATATTAAGGGCTCTTCCGTGGAATTCCTCTTTTCCCTCCATGAATGAGACCCCTTTGCCCATGACCGTGTGGGCGATGATGGCGGTGGGGTGCTTTGAAAAGGTTGCTTCCCGAAAGGCACGGTGAATCTCCTGAAATTGATGACCATCGACTTCAATAACCCGCCATCCATCCGACTCGAAATTTTTTGCGATGTTCTGAGGCATGATCTCCCCGGTGATGCCGCTGATCTGCCTTTTATTGTAATCGATGATCACCGTCAGGTTATCGAGGCCATATTTGATGGCAAACCGGCGGGCTTCGGTAATCTGTCCTTTCTGCTGTTCGCCGCAACCCATCGCCACAAAAACATGGAAATCCTTTTTTAATACTTTTGCGCCCAGGGCAAAACCGCATCCGGCCGAGAGGCCCTGGCCGAGATTGCCGGTATCCCACTCCAGACCCGGAATCCCTTTTTCCACGTGGCCCTCAAAGGGGCTTCCGGCTTTCCGAAAGGTAGCAACGGCTGCTTCAATCGGAAAGAAACCTGTACGGCCAAGGGCGGCATAGACTCCCGGAGAGGTGTGGCCATGACTGATGACGATCCTGTCCCTGTCCGGATCATCGGGATTTTTAGGATCGATATTGGCATAGGAGTAGAGGATGAGATAAAAGTCAATGGATGACATGGACCCTCCGGGATGACCGGAGCCGGCCAGAGTCGTCATCTTTAAGATATCGCCTCTCGCCAGTTTCGAAAGTCCGGAGAGCCTTTTGAGGGAGACCTCATCCAATTTTTCCGCATTAAATCTTTTCACAGTCATCTATAACCTCCGCTACAGAATCGATGTCAATAAAATCCCCCCGCACCCTCCTTTGATAAAGGGGAGCAGGGGGGATTTCTGCCTTATTATAATTAAGATTGAATTCATTGCAAGCCTCTTTTAAGATATATTCCATTGACGGAGGATATTATAAATGATAGGGATTGAATATCAAGGGAAACGAATTCCATGCCGTTTGATCATTTTTGATAAGGACGGAACCCTGATCGATTTTACAGCGACCTGGGTTCCTTTGATTCGAAAACGGGTCTCCTTCCTTTTAAAAAAACTGGGAAAGAATGGAGAATGGGAGGCTTTCCTCTTGAAATCATGGGGCATTGATCCCACAAGCGGAAAAGTCGATCCAAGAGGGCCCTGTCCTGTCTCGCCCCGGTCGGATGAGATCATCATCGGAACGATGGCTCTTTACCAGCATGGGTATCCTTGGGACGAAGCAAAGCAGTGGGTTGCACAGGCTTTTGACGAAGCGGACGCAGATGGGGATTGGCGGCAGAATGTTGTCCCCATCGAAGGAATTCAGGCTTTCCTTACCAAACTTAAAAAGGATGGGTTTCATACGGCGCTAGCAACCAATGACGAGCGAAAAGACACTGAAGCCATCCTCAATCATCTCGGCATGGATGGTCTATTTGATATCATCCTCTGTTGGGGAGAGGTTAACCCAGCCAAGCCTCACCCCGAAACCATCTTTACCATTTGCCAAAAGCTTTCGGTTTCTCCCAGTGAAACTGTGATGGTAGGGGATTCGGTAACAGATATGATGATGGGAGAGAGAGCCGGGGTGGCGTTGACGGTTGGGATTCTGGAAGGTGGGGTGACGCCAAAGGAAGAGTTAAAAAAGGTGGCGGATCTTGTCGTGGATTCCATCCGGGATTTAAAATTCTCCGAAATTTAGTTCGGAGTCCAGAGTTTGAAGTTTCTAATACTTAGGCTAAGGCTTAGGCTAAGGGGTCAGGTCTCAACATTCAACATTCATCATGATGCCAACATTTGCACAATTCCATTTTGTCAAATGTTGAGATCTGCCCCCTTTTTCTTATATTGCTGTAATCCCAGTGCTAGTGGGCAAGGTTAAGTTCGAATGGGCTCGATAAACTCCAATTGCAGCCGAAGGAAGATGGGGCAAGGCTACACTATACACTTTACAACCTGCAGATAAAGTTAGGGGACAGAAAATCGTCTATTGAATTCCAAAAAAAAGATGAGGACCTAACAAATCAGCGAGTGTTCACTCACCTGCATGCCTAAAGGCCGCATCCTCTTCCCCGCCGCTCAGCGCCGAGGGTACTCGATTTCAATTATTAATCCGGAGATCAAGCGCAGTGTTTATCTTCACTCTTTGTGAGGGTGGGTGTTTAGTCTTTCTTTTTTTCTGCTGAAGGTTCGTTCTCTTTTTCAGCAGTTTCGTATAATTCTCTCAGATATTCACAGAGATGTAGTTTCTGAAAGGCCTGGTCTTCAGGTTTATAAATGGACAACTCTAAAGGTTTTTCGTCATCCGATTTTAATGGATCGTTTTCCTTCATGATAAAATGCTTCCCTTTCACCCTTCTTTTTCCCAGTACAATAATTTCTTAATCCTCTCAATGAGCATGGCCCGAACAGCCGGGTTCTTTATTTTGGTCACCTCTTTCCACTCTCTCCAGTCTCCCAGAAGATCGTAATAGAGGTTGGCACAGGCCCTCTGATAAAAAACGTTCGCCTTTGGATTCACTTCCTGAACACAGGTCTGAAGCTCTTTGAAAAGCCGGTCCCTCTCCTCCTCATTCTCAATATGAAACATCAAAACTTTTGATGAAGCAGAGGGCTGACTCGATCCGAACTTTCCCTTCACAAAGTGGTTTTCGAGAAACTGTTCCTCATATTTTTCTAACACCTCCAGGCATTCCTCCCGGTTTTTTAGAACGGCGACGACCTTCCAACATTGAAACGCCTCCTTCAGTTCAATCTCTTCCTTTCCCTCCTGCAATTGCTGATAAAGGTTGGCAATACAGGGCACACATCGGCCATAGATATTCCCCTTCGTGACCTTCAGTTTCGGATCACTCTCGAAACTGATCCAGTTGTCTTTGGAATCTCTCCAGAATCTCTTGTCAAGATAGATTCGTCTCATGGATTATCCTTCTCCAGAAAGGTGAGATGTGAAACCTCTCCTTGCTGCTCCGACCAATTTATCTTAACATAATCCGGAAAAAGACTTAAGGCTACCTCTAAAAATGTCATTCCGGTGCCGATCTTCATCGGGAGAATCCAGTCCCGCCCTTGGCGGGATTGATATGACTGGACTCCGGTTTTCACCGGAGCGACGAATTTTGAATTATTAGAGGTTCCCTTAAATAGACTTTTTCGTCAACTTGATATAAACGGATTGGGAGAGAAACTTGGTTCAAATTAAACCGATTCATCAAGAGATCTTTGAAAAAGCCAAACCCTGCCTTCGAACCCGAAAAAATCTCATTCACACTCGAATCGCACTCCGCTATGCCCTGGAACTTCTCCAATCGGAGCAAGGTGACGAAGATATTGTCATCCCCGCAGTCCTTCTCCATGATGTGGGCTGGAAAACGATCCCAGAAGAATTGCACCTTACCGCCTTCGGTCCAAACCCATCCAATCCCAAATTGACAAAGGTCCATGAGATTGAAGGAGCTAAAATGGCCGAAGCTATATTGAGTAAGCATCAATACCCCCCTAAAAAGATTAAAGAGATCTGTCAGATCATTCGCGGCCATGATACGAGGAAGAGAGCCATCTCAGTCAATGACCATATCGTCAAGGATGCCGACAAATTATGGCGGTATTCCCGAAAAGGCATTGCCATTGATTTAGGGCGGTTCCATGTGAAACCTGTTCCCTATCTTGACTACTTGGAGAAGGTTATCAACCAATGGTTTCTGACCTCCACAGCGAGAGAGATAGCTAAAAAAGAGATTAAAAAGAGAAGAATCGAACATTTTATTCGCATTATCCGCAAATGAATCCACCATTCCCTCTTGCTCTAATCTTCTGTTCAGAATATACTATGATGGAAAGCCTGTGGAGGTGACTCCTTGTGAAAAGGTCCGGATTATTTTTTATTTTAACCGTCTTTTTAGGCCTTCTTTCATGCCTCTACCCTACCCTGATTTCCTCCCAGGGACCGCCCCATGAAAAGATCGTCTTGAGAGGTTTTGATGGAAATCCTCTCACCATAGAGAGTAAAATCCCTTACAGCCCCAAAAAGACCTGTGGGGCCTGCCACGATTATGATCTCATCACAAAGGGTTATCACTTCCAGCAGGGTCGAACCGATCGGACCGGGAAAATTGTTGTCAGCGATACTTACGAGTCCCAATTTCCCTGGAACCTCTCTTTGGGATTATTTGGAAAATACTCCCCTGTCTCCACGGATTCGAGTCAGTTGACCCGGAAAGTAAATCAAAGCTTATCTGAGATGGATAAATCCTCTTCCTTCTTCGCCCAGAACTGCGGAATCTGCCATCCCGGAGGAGGATGGGCAGAGTTCGATCGCAAAGGAAATCTCTACTACAATGATGAAACAAAAAAATTTGGTTATGAACTTTCGGGTGATGATCCAGCCTTTGATGGTGATTACACATCCTTCAGCGCGGGCAATGAAAAATACGGGGTCCCCTGGGACCAAAGTGGAGTAAGTGAGGCGGATTGCCTCATCTGCCACCTCAAGGGATATCAATGGAAAGAGAGGGAAGCGGTCCTCCGGGGACGATTTTTAAGATACGGGCCTACGGTCGGAGCTGGATGGGCCACTCTAAAGCTTTCAGAAGATGAATCTAAAAACGTTATAGCCAGTGAGATAGCGGTCAATTATACCAAAAAAGAGACTGGCGATTTTGAGAATCTCCATCTTCAGATCGCAAAACGCCCCCCTGACGAAAACTGTTGGTCCTGTCATGCCCTTTATGGCGAGAGAAAAAAGGGCTATGATTGGAGCCTTCAAACAGATATTCACAAAGCCAGAGGCATGAATTGTGTTTCATGCCATCCCGGAGACAAGGAACATAATTTTGCCAAAGGCAATTCGCTTCAACAAACGGTCAGAGATGATCTCGACCATACCATGAACTCTTGCGAGGACTGCCATTACAAAAGAAAAGATAGAAGGGCGCCGAGATATCGACATCCATTCTCTCCCAAGCATATGAGGAGAATCGCCTGCCAGACCTGCCATCTCCCTTACCGGTCTATGCCGGCAGAACTCGTCTATGATCATACAGGCGGAGATAGCCGGATTTACGAAACATCAAAATTCCCATCCGCGGCCGGGCTGAGACCGGAAGTCTGGTACCCTGCTCTCAGGGAATTTAAGGGGAAAATTATTCCTGTGAAATCTGCTATTGCTATCTACTGGGGAGATCTCGACGAGAAGACGAACCTGGTCAGGCCTATTCCGCTCTGGAAGATCAGGGAATTAAAGAAACCTCCTTTCAAAGACGATGACGGAGATGGAACTCCCGAGGTTAACTCCCTCGATGAGATCAGATCCTTTCTCATCGCCCTGAAAGGTAAAGATCGCTTTGGAAATTTCATTGCAGATATACCCGTTCTGATTAAAGGAGGGCTTCTCTACCGTTTGGATAAAAAGGGAGGGATTGAAAAAATCCAGCATGACCAGGCCCAGTCCATCGATTTTTCACTCAACCACAATGTGCGCTCCGGCTCCCTCACCATTGGCGCAAGGGGATGCAAGGACTGCCATATCAGGAATTCTCCTTTCTTTTTAAGAAAAGTTCTCGTGGATCCTTATGATGAGAAGGGCAAGCCAAGTTACATAGAGGCATGGGAACGGATGGGAATCGATAGGGAAAAGCTGGACCGACTATTGTTGGAACAGTAAGAGTTAAGGCAGAGGTTAAGGCTTAGATGCCTCGTAAATAGTCTAAAGTGCTATTTTCTATCATTCCTGCGCAAGTCCCGCTCTTAGCGGGATGTTTTCAGATAGTTAGAATTCTCTGGATTCCCGTTTTCACGGGAATGACAAATTTTCACGAGACCATCAAGGTTTAGCGGAAAATATTCCCTGAAAGATATCGGAGTGGTGTCGTAGAATATTGCCGGAGCGGCTGCGCCAGAATTGATAGTTGTGTTCGGCGTTGCCATTGAAGGGTCGTACGGGGATCTGTCGGCTTCTTTCGTTTAAGGCTTTCTCAAAATTTTTGTTTCCTTCCAAAATCCAGGAATACCCCTCCTTTTCACCATAATCGAAATATATCCAGCGGGGCAATCGCTCAATCCCTTTCTTTTTTAACAGGCTCACGGGATTGTTCGGGTGAATATGCTTCAAATCCAGGGATGAACCGGGGGGAAGTCTGCTGGGCTCCAAACGGCCAAAGACCTCTAAAAATTCTGGCAGGACCATCTTAAGCATCCACTTATCACTAAGAAGCCCAATATCCAGGAGACCACTCTGACTGCTGACAGATTGGAAAAGATGTTGATATTTTAACCCCAGTTTCATCGCTCCAAATGCACCCATCGACATGCCTCCGATGCCTCTCTGGGGAAGAAGCCTCTCCCGGTATATGGATTGGGCATCAATATATTCCAGGAGTTCAAGAAAATAGGATTCGTATTTCCCTAAGGCGCCCGGTTTCATCCGGAGAAAAGGAAAGAGAGAGTAGTTCAGATATTCTTCCGAACGGAAACCATCGCAAGCTCCTTGATCTTTTGTCTCAGGGAAAAGCCTCTTACCCTCATTCTCATCCGTATAGAATCCATTGTCTCCGTCCGGAAGGATGATGATCATCTTCTGTATGGGGTGAAAGGGATCGTCCAGGTTTCCTCCAGGATGTAGGTTATGGGAAATAATCGAAAGGGCGATTTCTTTCGGGGTATAATCTTCTTTGAGAAGGCCTCCATTTCTTGAGAGCTCATCAAAACGATCCTCCAGAGACCCTTGTAACTCCCGATAGGTTCGATTTTTTGAATCCATCATCGTATAGGCAATGACCGCAATATCCTCATGGAGGAGCCAGTGATATTCTTCCTCTTTTGCCTTGCACAGGATTCCTCTCGCCTCCTCTTTCGACTGCGCTTTCCAACTCCACCCCCTCCGGTGAAAATTATAACCGTGCAGAAGATAGAGGACCGGATATCTGACTTTAGGGCTCTGATAAAAATCTTCCGGTAGGATGATGAAAAAGCCTTTTTCCTTGCCCAGCACGTTTGAAAAGAACGTCTCGTATCGAACCAGATAATGAAACTTCTGGGACGGTTGGGGAGAAAGAAGATAGGAAAGCTCCGGTTCATCCGGACAACAGGGATGTGGAGACCCGTGGACACTGAAAGATCCTGCCAGGATGACCAGGACAGAGAGGAGAATGATCCGCGAACGATCCCTGTATTTTGTGTCCATGCCGGTTAACCCTGCGTCATTGTTATATCCTCTATTCTGCATTATAATAGATTTAGATGCACTGAATCGCAAGAAGAATGTTCCATCGCAGTTCACAGGAGGGCGTAAATGAAAAAAAGGTTTTTAACTCTCTCGATCTTGATTTTATTCGTACTGGGTTTTTCCGGGTGTGCCAATGTTGAAACAGTGAGGGGGAAATGCCCGCATTGCGGAAACATCTTCAGCGTCCAGAGCATGCCGCCCGACTACAAACCCTATGCCCCTTGAAGACCGGGATGAGGCCTCAAATGATTGCAACCCCCTTTGGGATCGGTCCCGTCCCAACCCCCTTTTTTATATAACCTAAATTGAGCGATTTTTGTTGTTTCAGCAATAGTTTCTTTATAAGCTACGAGAACGGGCCATTTATCTCCGAGATAATTTGCTATGATGTGAGGTAAAAAGAACGAATTGGGTGTTCCCGACGAAGCGAATATTCAATGAGGTCGCCTGAGGGGCCACAGAGAGAAATTTTGGGCGTAACTGTCCCTTGTTCCATAAGTCTTCGTCCTTAATCCGCTGTAGTTACTCCAAAATGGGAACTGGATTTTGACATCTTTCCCAAAGCCTATCAAAGCGCAAACGGTCCATGACCGCCTGGGTTACTTTGAGGACGATCCCTCGGCTTGTCGCAATAATCTTCGCAGCAATGTCAACCACCTTTCTTCTCACGGTCGTTGCATAACTGGCCACAGGAAGAATTTCTTCTAAGACATCCTCTTTGAAGGTTTCAAATAAGAAGAAGGAAATTAGCATACAGTAAAAGAAGGCGGTATTGGGAGTGAACCGCTTGAAGGGCAACTCCTCGAACCCAAAATCTTTCAGGCCCCGATGAGGCAATTCATCCGCTCCACGCTGATGATGACTATGGATGACCGACTCTACTCGGGTCAGCTCCCTCCGTATCGGAGCAGAACAACCCTTGACTACTTCGGGATTCACTCCCAGGTTGGTGATAATGATATTGTCAGGCCGGGCAAAATCCAAAACTCGCTGCTCTCCCCCATAAGCAGGACGGGTATAAATACCCCGATAGCACTTCTTCCAACTCTCATACCGATACCCAAACTCGATATACTCCCATTCCTGATGCCCATTGTCATAGATCTTCCAGCTCTCCGACGGAAGGGCCCTCACATATTCCTTCACGTGATCATAGACCTTCCCCGTACAAATCACTCCGACGTTCAGCCGGTCAAGGGCCGCTATATTGACCTCATCGAAAAATCCACTGTCCATCCGAACCACGATCGGCACGTCCTCCCGATATTTTCTCCGAATCAGATCAACCAATTCCACCACCATCTTCAAGGCCGTATGCCCAGCGTTACTGTGTTTGCTCCCCCCTCGAAAGACCGCATCCACCACCTTCCGGTTCCAAAGAATCTGCACCGATCCAAACCCTTTCACGTTTTTGTAGGTCGGCTCCACCCCGTGTCTCTTGACTGCTTCATCATTGTCCAGAATCATCAGGTCAATAGTTAACTCGATCTTGTTTGGATTATCAATCTTCAACCGCCAGATGAAGAGCTGCTTCAATATCTTCCGAAACAAACCCCCACAAAGCCATGAAAAACCCTTAAAAAATCGCTTCACCTGATGAGAACCAATCATCTCCCCTGATGTATTCTCCATCACTGCCGCATAGCCTTCATCTCTCTTTAATTGATCAAAATAAACCAAATGCCAACTCGTCCCATCATAAAAAAAACAGAATATCTGCTTGAAAATATTCCAGATCGGTTGCCCCTTCTCGCTCCTCCGTAGGCGGCCGAAAGCCTCTACCAAAAGAGTGTAAATATTGACCTGACTCAAATACCGGACAAATAGCGCCACTCCCCCTCGACCGGTTAGTGTGTCCTCTGTCACATCCACCTTGCTGATTTTGCACTTGCTTTTGAACTTTATTTGCTTTATAATTTTCTCACTTACAGGGTGATGGTTTTTGTTTTTCTGCAAACGTATTATAACAAATAATCATGGCCCTGTAAGTAGGTTTTTCTTAATTTTTTCAGAAAAAAATCGCTCAATTTAGGTTCTAAATGGAATGGGACGCCCCGGCTTGCCTGAGTGGAGTCTCGGTTTTGTTGATCTTCAGCGAGGCGTGGCTCTTGCCATCGGCACCATTCTGCTGGCAAGAGTGGGAGCTTATGTTTCTTTTAAAACACACCCTTTCCGCTTGAGGAAGTTATTCGCCCTCTTCGTTATTTTCATTTCGATCTATATCCTTGTAAAATAGAGATGGAAGCCTTTTGGCCCTGACTTTCATTCAAATGACGGGGAAACAGCTGGATCGAAGGTACGAGCCGATATGAACTTGGACTTGTTAAAGACTTTCATTTCAATTGTTAAGCATAATAGCGTATCAAAGGCGAGCGAGGAAGTTTTTTTAACACAGCCAGCGGTTTCGAAGCAGATAAGAATTTTAGAAAAGCAGTATGGGGCGAAGCTTTTTGAAAAGGAAAAGAGCAGGCTTTTTCTCACCGAGAGTGGCAAGACTCTTTTAAACTATGCCTATCGCATGCTCGCGTTATATAACGAATCCATCGTTGCCGTAAATGAACAAAAGGACCAGGTAAGAGGAATAGTGAAGATGGGTTCAAATCTCACATTAGGCATCTATGTTCTTCCGAGGTTTTTCAGATCGTTTGGTGATACTTACCCGGAGCTGAAATTCGAGGTCTATTTAGATAATACCGAGCGCGTCATCAGCGCAATAAAGAGGGGAGATGTGGGTTTTGGTTTTATTGGCAGAGATCCTGAAACACCCCCCCTCGTGACCTCTCCTTTTTACAAGGACCGTTTAAAAGTTGTTGTCGGACCGAAACTGGGATTAAAGAAAAGGGCGATCAGTTGGAAAGAACTTGAGAAAATCCCTTTCATCCGTCGGGAAAAAGGCTCAGATATACGTGAAACCTATGAAGCGTGGTTTAAAGAGAGGCCCGTGAATCTGCGTCTGAGAATGGAATTAAACAATACCGAAGCCATTAAGATAGCCGTTCATTTCGGTCTGGGATTCTCCATCCTCCCTTGGTGTACCATTGAGCAGGAGGTGCGGTGGGGTCTTCTTCAGACCCTGTCTGTCCCTTATTTCGATCCTCTCCAGCAGTTTTACGTATCTCATTTTAAGGAGAAGAAATTCTCCAAACCGGAACGTCTGTTTCTGGAGTATATCTATAATTTCATTGAGAAAGAGGAACTCCTGCTGCCCCCTATTTAATCCACCTTGCTTTTCCTGATGGATCTTCCGGGCCATAACTTTTTTTTATTGACCCAATGAAAATTATGAATTTGACTTACAGTGCCATTTCATCATATTGCATGGTATATGAGAAATGTGGTTCTGCTGACGGTCGATACCCTTCGAAAGGACGCTCTGGGTTGCTATGGCAACGAGAAGCCTTGTTCCCCGTTTATCGATTCCATTCAAAACCATTCGGTCCGGTTCAGTAGCGCTTTGTCAGCAGGTCCATATACCCAAGCAGGGTTTCCTGGAATCCTCACTTCGTCTTATTACCTTGACTACGGATATTCCAAGGACAAGAAATTCAACCCGAACAGGGTTTTAATTTCCGAACCCCTCCATGACCGAGGAATTATGACGGCCGGGTTTCACTCCAACGCCTATCTTTGTGCCTATTTTGGTTGGAATCGGAGTTGGGATACCTTCTACGATTCGATGGACACCGATGTCACTGACAAAGTTCCCTATGTCGAGGCCTCGGTAATGAACAGGAAGGCAGCTACATGGCTGTCGGCCCAGAAGGGAAGGAGTAAACCATTCTTTCTGTGGGTTCACTACATGGACGTTCACGAACCTTATATTCCCGAGAGAAGGTACGTCGACATGATCGATGCTTCCATAGGGTTAGGCGAAGATGAAATGTTCGGCCTTTTCAAGAACGTGCTGCTGAAAAGGGACACGACCCACAAGGACACGGTTGAGCTTCTGAGGAAGCTTTATCTGGCCAAGGTTCGGAAAATCGACGACTCCATTCGGGAATTTTTTGGGATATTGCAGGAAGCTGGCGTGTTGGACGAAACCATTGTTATCATCACATCGGATCACGGAGATGAATTTGGGGAACACGGCGGCCTCTCTCACGACGGAAAGATGTACTCTGAGCTTGTAAATGTGCCGTTGATCCTCTTTGATCCCACCCTCTCGGGGGAAAGGGTCTGTGAAAAAGTAGTCAGCACCGTTGATGTTCCTCCAACCATTGTTCGTTTGTTTGGCCTTGACCCTGTCTCTCGGTTCCAGGGCAGATCCCTGTTCCCGATCGAAAATTATTCCGTCACAGGGGTCTACGGAGAATCCATCGAAAAGAGAGGAGAGCGAGAAAGGGGTGACGAGAAGCCGATCTATTTTTACCGTCGAGGGGATTTAAAAATTATCCACCACGAAGAGAATGATTCCTGGGAGCTTTATGACCTGAGAACGGATCCGCGCGAGCTAAATAACATTATCAATAGTTCACCCGCAGCAGAAGAGTTAAAGAAAAATCTGATCCCGAGGGTAGGCCGGTGGAGGAGGTGATCACAACGCCAGGTACCCACTTTTCCTAAATGTACAGATAATTAAGCGCAACCAAAGGAGGAGAATTCATGGCCCAGGCGAAGAAACCAAAATGTGTGTATATTTTTCAGTTTGACGAGGTGAGATATGATCATTTATCCGTATACGGGTATCACCGAAACCAGCCGAACATCGATAAGCTGGTGAAAGATGGAGCGGCGGCGTTCAAACAGACGATAGCCGGTAGTTCTTATACTGGAGCGGCGACACCGGTCTTATGGACAGGCATGATTGGACCCCATACCGGTGTCAGGGATCCTTTCCACATGATCCAGCCCACTTTGGTCCAGGAGTATATCAAAATGCTCGGGTGGGCGACCCAGGGCTGCATGAGTCAGAGTGTGGCAGGGTCAGGAATCGGGATGAATTTCGGGTTCGACAACTTTGTTGAGCCCACCGATCCAAAGGCGCCGGATACCTGGGGAGATGGCGTCGAGCACTGGAGGCATCTTGGTGTTCAGGTAGATGATAGATTCCACGCCAAACCGGTTGGAAAATATTATGTAAAAGAAAATATCGATTTTATTAAGGCCAATAAGAAAGGAAACTTCTACCTATACAACCAGTACTACGAAACCCATACCGGTTCAGAGGAGTATTTGGTCCGATCCGGCCGCCTGAAAAAGGGTGTCATGGCTGAGAACTCTTACTATGACGCAAAGATCGCGCTCGCTGACTCCGAAGTCATCGGATCGGTCATTGAGACCCTGAAGGAAGTCGGGCTTTACGAGGATGCATTGATCCTTATCACTGGGGACCATGGAACCAACCTGAGGCGGGACTGTTGGCCGATGGGGGATTACATTTATGAACCCCTTGATGTGGGAGAACTGGATAACACCCACTCGAGCCTTTACGATGTGGACCTGAGAATTCCTCTTATCATTAAATATCCCGGTATGCCTGATCAGGCCAAGGGAAAGGTGATCGACGGCCAGGTGAGGTCGATTGACTTCGTTCCCACCATTCTCGATATTCTCGATTTCCCCAAAGATAAGATCAAAGATCCTTTTGATGGAGTAAGCTTAGTCCCTTCTCTTGAGAACCTGAGAGGCCATGGAAAGAGGGCCTATGCCGAAACGGTTTGGGCGGCATACGGGATGGGCGCCCGACAAGCCCTGCGTGAGGAGAACTGGAAATACATCCGCTATGCCTCGAGAATGTATGAAGAGTTTTTTGATCTGAAGAAGGATCCTTTGGAGCAGAATAACTTGATTGATAGGTTGAAGATGCATGCTCCCCGTTGGCTCCAGGAGATGCGTGAGCAGGTCAATGATGCCTACCGGGAGCTTGATTATGGTGTGAAGCGTCGCGAGATGCCCGAGGCAGAAAAGAAGGCTGTGGCCGAGCGGCTGCGCCGGCTGGGTTATACGACGGAGTAGGTCCATTTGTAAAAATCCCCGCCCTATATATGTTGTCCTGGGTGGGGGCTATTTCAACGGAGCTTAGAGTCTATCCATGAAGTCTGTTAACCGGTCATGCCGGACTTGATCCGGCACCCAGAAACTCTCGAAAAAATACTGGATTTCGGCTTTCGCCGGAATGACACCTTTTCATAAAAGTAAAAACAGTAGTTTACAAACAGACACTGATTTCATCCATATTGGGCCCCGTGTCCACAAGGACGGGCTGGCGGGGCCCGGACCGGTCGTGAGGGCGTGGTAACGGGAATTAGCCTTTTCCGTTACACCCCTCATCGATTGATTGAGTCAGCCAATCCCCAAAGAAGGAGAAAAGTACATGCCGATCAACAAGACGATCAGTGATAAGAGGAAGAGACAGTGTGCCAAGCTTGTAGAATTGTCCAAGGCGGTTGTCAGGGAGGCCTTCGACAAATTTAAACAGAATGAACTGGGGGTCACATGGACAGGGGGCAAAGACAGCGGGCTGACCCTGTGGTGTATCCGCCAGGTATGCCTGGAACGGAATGTTCCTATCCCACGGGCGATGATTATCGGTGAAGGGGATGAATTTGAGGAGATCGAGGCATTTGTAGACAGGTACAAAAAGGAATGGAACGTTCCTCTCAACGTCTGCCGAAACGAAGATGTCCTCAAGGCCGCTAACTATACCCTGGGAGCAACGGTCCGTGTCAAGGATTTAAACGAACGGAACCGAGAGGAACTTAAACGGATCGATTTCAAAGACCCGGAATTTCCATTCGAGGCGGAATCCTACACAGGGAACCACCTCATGAAGACAGTGGTTTTCAACCAGTGGCTTGAGCAAAACAAGATCAAGGCGGTATTTCAAGGCCTGCGGTGGGACGAACACCCCGCCCGATTCGATGATACTTATTTCGAGCACAAGGACGCAGAATACCTGATCCCTGAGCATACCAGGATCAAACCCATCCTTCATTTTTGTGAAAAAGACCTCTGGGATACTTATGCTGCCTTCAACATTCCCCATTGCTCTCTTTATGAGAAAGGTTACCGTTCGTTGGGCGCCAAGACGACCAGCTTGATCTCCGTCGAGGGTGTTCCTGCCTGGGAACAGGATCTTGAAAATACTGAAGAGCGTGCCGGAAGGCGGCAGGACAAAGAGAAAGCGATGGAGAGGTTACGAAAATTAGGATATATGTAGATTACTGGAAGAACAGTGATCAGAAGCATAGATGGCTAGTGGCCGATCTCTTATATATTGAACCGTGGGTCAGGAAAGTAAAGGGGTACCGTTATCTTTATCAATTGATCATGCATCGCCATAAGATGAAGGAGAAAGCCATGGAAAAAAAGTCGTTGATGGTGGGAATTATAGGGTGTGGGGCGATAGGAGGCTATGTATTGGACTCCGTAACGGCGGGGAAGGTGGACCATGCGGAAGTGTCGGTTGTATGCGGCCGCTCCGAAAAATCCAAGGGCCGGGAAAAGGTGAAGGCACTGGGCATTCCGTGGGTGACGGACCCACGGGAGATGCTGCGAATGGATTTGGCCTCTGTAGTTGTTTGGTGGTGCATAGAGAGGCTGTGGTGGGAGAGAACCTCTTGCCATTGGTCAACCGTGTGGCGGTATTGCTGAAGCGGTGGCTGGTGGGAACGTATCAAGGTGCTGTTCGCCCCTCGCATCTCCAATACCGTTTGGACGAATACACGTTTCAGTTCAACCGAAGGACATCGGTGTCGTGCGGGAAGCTTTTCTATCGCCTCGTTCAGCAGGCTGTGGCTTTTGATGCCTTGAGAGGGCAGGACATTTGAGGCGGACGTATCCATGCGTAAACCACTATATGTTGTAGGTACGGGAGTCAAGGTATGTGCCCCCATAAGCCTCATTAAGTTGAGAAAGGATTCGAGATATGACAAAACTGATACCACCCCATGGAGGGAAACTCAAACCGTTACTGCTTAAGGGAAAAGAACTGAAAGAGGTCCTGGAGAAGGCCAAATCGCTCCGGCGGGTTCGAATGACAACTCGTGAAAGGGATGACCTCATAATGATGGGAATCGGAGCCTTCAGCCCCTTAGAGGGCTTTATGGGAGAGGCTGACTGGAAAGGGGTATGCGATGAAATGAAGATGGCCAATGGCATCTTCTGGCCCATCCCCATTACACTGTCTGTAAGTAAGGAAGAGGCGAAGACCCTGAAGGAAGGGCAGGAAGTAGCCCTGGTTGATGATGAAAACAGTGAACTGATGGGAAGCATGGTAATACAGGAGAAGTACACTATTGATAAGGTCCACGAATGCAAACAGGTCTTCAAGACGGATGATATTGAGCACCCCGGTGTGGCCAAGGTCATCACTCAGGAAGACGTGAATCTCAGCGGGCCTGTAAAAGTTTTCAGCGAAGGCGAGTATCCTGAAAAATTTAAGGGCATTTATGCAACTCCTGAGGAAACGCGCAAGCTCTTCGAGGAAAGAGGCTGGAGGACGATCGCCGCTCTTCAACTTCGAAACCCGATGCATCGATCCCACGAATACCTCGCGAAAATCGCCCTGGAAGTCTGCGACGGACTTTTTATCCATCAATTGATCGGAAAACTCAAGGCTGGTGACATCCCTGCCGAGGTTCGAGTGAAATGCATCGATACCCTGGTGGAATATTATTTCCCCAAAGACCGCGTCATCCAGAAAGGTTATCCTCTTGAAATGCGGTATGCTGGTCCCAGAGAGGCGTTGCTCCATGCGGTGTTCCGGCAGAATTACGGTGCAACACACCTCATCGTGGGTCGAGATCATGCAGGAGTTGGAGAATACTATGGCCCCTTTGAGGCCCAGGATATCTTCGATCAAATTCCTCCGGACGCCTTAGCCATTAGGCCCCTGAAAATCGACTGGACTTTTTACTGTTACAAGTGTCAGACTATGGCGTCACCAAAGACTTGTCCCCATGGAAAAGAGGACCAGTTGATCCTAAGCGGCACAAAGCTTCGCAAGATGCTTTCCGAAGGAGAAAAGCCTCACGTGGAGTTCAGCCGACCCGAGGTTTTGGATATCCTGATTGAATATTATAAGAGTCTTGAGGAGAAGGTCGAGATCAAACTCCATAAATTCGCAGAGGGCAAGATGTAGACATAGGTTAGATTATTTCGACATGGTTATGGGGAAGGTGACGGAAGGTCGAACTTATAATTTCTTACTCCGATTCTATCGGGATCTTTTCGAAAAGGAGGGATAAACAATGTCAAAAGAGAAAAAAAGATGGGTACAGGTAGATCGTCGCGACTTTCTACGTTTGGTGGCAGCATTCGGAAGCACAGCCACGTTGGGGGGAATTTTAGGAGCTTCTTCAGCAGCGGATGCTCAAGAACTTCTAGAAAGAATCGTAGCCCAAGCTGCCAAGGAGAAGGAGAAAATGGCGGCTGCGAAACATACCCTCACGTTTGGAACCGGCGGTCTCTCAAATCGCTGGGCTGATGGACCGGTCGTCACATGTTACGTGGAACTGATCGGGTTCTCAAAGTTTAAAGAAATCGTGGAAAAAGAGAGTAAAGGTGAAATAGCTATTAACGTCGTTGAAGGAGGTTCTTTAGGAGTTCAGACAATCCTCGCAAAAAAGGTCCAACAAGGAATCATCCAGGGTTGCACATGCAGCACCCAGAACGTGGCCGGTTTGATCCCCATTTGGAATGTGACAGATTTCCCTTATACCATCGGGGAAGAAAATTACTGGAGGCTTCAGTATAGTAAAGAGGTAAACGATGCCATCCGCGTCAAGAGCATGGAGGCGGGGTTAATCTGTCTTTACGTGCACGCTCCAGATAGGTGGTTGAATGTGAGAAAGGGTATTCCTGAAGTTCGGCTACCTGAACATCTAAAGGGACTGAAGATTCGGGTGACGGGTTCAAGGCTTGAGCAAGAGATTCTCAAGATGTTGCCATGTAATCCAACTCCAATTGCGTGGGGCGAAACTTACACCGCCATGAAGGAAGGGGCCATTGACGGCATCCACGTAAATGTTGCGGCCATGTCTGACTTTGGCTTCCAGGAAGTGGCTGGCCAGATAATCAACACCGGGATCATGCCCAGTTCTGACGCGACTTGGCTAAACACCAGTTTCTATCGGAATCTGTCTCCGAGGTTGCAGGAAGTAATCATGGAAGCGGCTTATGAGGCAACTGTTTTTGCACACGACAATTTTTACGATTATCATTTTCGGCAAATCGGCATCTATCCCAATTCTCCCTCGACCTCCATTTGGAAGAAGGCCGGGGTAAAGCAGGTTTTATTAACACCGTCAGAATTGGATGCCTGGAAGAATTGGGTCGCCTATGATCGTCACAAAGATAAGTTTGCTCCGCTTGTGGAAACATTCGGGAAAAAAGCGTTTGAGACAGTGGTCCGCGTAGCTCAGGCTCCCGGGGCGATTGAGAAACGGCGATGGTGGAAAAAGTAGAAAGCATGAATCGAAACCCCACCACCGGTCAGCCTTTAGGGTATCAGGAAAGGTTTATGCTCTATTCACTGATGCGTCTTCAGGAGGGGTGTGATGCGTCTTCTCGAGAAGCTGTTAGACTTATTCAATAAGAAAATCGAGTTTTGGCTCATTTCTGTTTTTTACAGCTACATGATCGTTATGGTCGGGGGCGAGGTTCTCCGCCGCTACTTTCTTCACGCCGCAAGTACGTGGGGTGAGGAAACCTCGATCTATGCATTCATTTGGATGACCTACGTTGGGGCTGCTCTTCGCACACGAAGACGCAGGCACCTGTCGATTGAATTAGTCCGACAATATATGAATGAAAAACAGAAATTCTGGACCTATGTGTTGAGCGATATCTGTTTCTTCTCCTTAGCTGTTGTGGTGACCTACTACAGTTTCGGTATTTTTACAACAAACCTGCAATATGGTCAGAAAATGCTCGGGATAGAACTGCCCATGGCCTTAGCGACGATCGGGGTCCCCATCGGGTGGGCCCTGATTGCATTTCGGGTTGTCGAACGATTTCTGGCAATCCTGAAACGATTCCGTCAAGGCCAACCATTGATTGAAGAAGAAACAATCATAACTGCGACTGAGTAGTTTAGATTCTTACATTTGGGATTTGTAAATCGATGACTTCTTGAAAGAGGGTGGATGTCGATATGGATTTCTGGATGATTCTTAGCCTTGGAGTCATGACGGCTCTATTGCTCTTAGGGGTTGAAATTTTTGTTTGTCTCGGCATCGGGACGATTTTGATTACCTTGCTTACGGGTTCCTTTCCGTTGGCAAACATCGGTTTGATGGCTTTCAGCGGACTTGACGTTTTCCCTTTATTGGCTCTGCCACTATACATTCTTACAGGAGATCTCATTTCAGAAGGGGGTATTTCGAAACTCCTGGTAGATTTCGCCAGGGCAGCAGTCGGATGGCTACGGGGAGGGCTTGCCCTTACAACCTTATGGGCTGCTGAGGGGTTTGCAGCAATTAGTGGCTCCAATTCGGCCACTGTCGCCGCCATCGGAAAGATTATGGTACCGGAACTTAAGAAGGATGCTTATCCAGCTGACTTCGCAGCCGGGACAATCTCTTCCTGTGGAACGGTAGGAATCATCACCCCTCCGAGTATCATATTCATCCTCTATGGCATCACCGCAGGAGTTTCCGTCAGTGACCTATTCTTAGGAGGCATTTTAACAGGCTTTGTGATGGTGACCGCCATGTCTTGTACCGCTTTTTTAGTTTGTCGGCATCGCCAGATTGGAAGTAAGACTCCATTCCGATTTAAGACACTCCTTCAGACGGCCTGGAAGGCAAAATTGCCTTTCGGTGCAACCTTCGTTATCCTCGGAGGAATCTATGGAGGTATTTTCACTCCCACAGAGGCGGCATCCGTGGCTGTGATCTATTGCCTGCTTGCAGGGCTCTTTGTTACAAGAAAGCTCTCTATTAGAAATTTACCGCGAGTCATGGAAGGGAGCGCAGAAATCGCGGGAATGATCGCTCCGATCATCGTTATGGCCGGGATACTTTCGGAGACCCTGGCGGTGATTCATTTGCCTGAGTTTGGGGCTAAGCTTCTGCTGGGACTGTCAGAAAATCCAGTCATTTTGATGATTATCATTCAATTGATCTTGCTTATCGCTGGCTCTGTCATGGAAGCTGGCCCGAACGTTCTTCTTTTGGCGCCTTTATTAGCTCCCGTCGCAATAAAAATAGGATATAATCCAATACACTTCGGAGTCATCATGGTCGTTAACCTTGCCATAGGGTATATAACGCCACCTTTTGGGATGAACCTGTTCGTTGCCAGTAGTGTTACAGGGGTGCCTTACACCCGGATTGTCAAGAACGCGATCCCTTACATTATCGCATTATTCTTCGCCCTCGCAATCATCGTTATCTTCCCGACTCTTTCCACATTCTTTTTGCAAAAGCGATGAAGACAGCGCGGTAAGTGAAATTGATGGAAACATCAAAAATACGAAAGGGAGGTGTTTGATATGTCTGCTGATTTATCTTTGATAGTCTCTAAGATTGACGAGAAGGAACTTGCTCAACTGGCTTTGGAGATGGGGAAAATATATGGACCAACAGGGCATGAGAAACAGATAGGGGAATTCATCTACGGTTGGTTAAAAGAAAATGGTTTTGAGGCGGTGAAGCAACCCGTTGCCGGCGAGCGTTTCAACGTCATTGGATATCTCCGAGGGACGGGGAATGGATTAAATCTGATCTTCAACGGTCACATGGACACGGAGTTTGGCGGTCCGGAGGATATATGGATGATTGGCGATCGTCAACAGCTTGAGACAATCCTTACCAGTTCATGGATCAAGGGGAATAGAATTTACGGCCTGGGTGTGATTAACGACAGAGGACTATTGGCAACATTTTTAATAGCCGCAAAAGCCATAAAGGAAAGTGGAACCAGGATTAAAGGCGATCTCATTCTGACCGCGGTCGTGGGAGAAATAGGGATGGCCCCTGTGGACGAATACCAGGGTCCTGAGTACCTCGGAAAAGGAACGGGCACTCAACATTTGGTAAACCAAGGTGTTGTAGCCGACTACGCCTTAGTGGCCGAGGCGTCCCGTTTTGCACTCACATGGATGGAAAACGGGGCAGGATATTATAAAATTACAGTTAAAGGCGTAGGTGGGATCTATACCCCTCACATTCAGCGGCCTGTTCCATTGGAGGAGAATCCCAATGCCGTGGTGAGAATGAGTAAGGTGATTCAGGCTATTGAGGAATGGGCACTGGAATACGAGCAGGAGAATAGATATGAATTCGAATTAGGAGTTGCCGTCCCCAAAGTAAATATTGGTGCAATCAGAGGGGGGCTTCCCTATAAGCCCAGCAAAACGGTAGGAATGTGTTGCTTATACGTGGACGTAAGGATCCCACCAAATAAAAGCCCAATGTCGGTGAAAAGGGATTTAGAAGGACTTTTGGAAAAGGTCGGCATCCAGGGGACAGTGGACATGTATATGTTTCGAAGAGGGTATGAAGGCAAGGGTATCGAGGTTCTGAGGGATGCCATCGAGAAGGTCCATTTTGCCTTTTTTGGAGAAAAACCTCCTAAAGTGGCGAGTGTGATAACGAGCGTGTGGCGAGACATAAACATATTCAACCAGGCTGGAATACCCGCTATTACCTACGGTCCTGGCTTAGCTTTGACTAGAGACGGAGTTGAAATAGAGGATTTTGTGAAAGCCTCAAAGCTTTATGCTGCAATTGCGCTGGAAATATGTAACCAGGAGCCTAAGAAATGACCCGGATGACATATTTCGGGTGGATTTCGGTTACGAGCAAGGATGTATGCTGAGGAAAAAGGAATTGATCGAATCTGCCAACCAGAAGGCTGTACACAGAATGGTCGCTTCGCGGCCTGTCCTGGTGGACGTCAAGCTGGCAAAACAGGCTATTCCAGGTATGACCGGGAGGACCGTCCTCCATGCAGGACCTCCTATCGCATGGGAGAGAATGTGCGCCTCCATGAGAGGAGGCATTCTTGGAGCAGTTCAGTACGAAGGTTGGGCCGAGAATGGGGAAGAGGCGGAAAAGCTCATAAGAGGGGGAGAAGTCACCCTGTCCCCCTGCCATCATCACAATGCGATCGGGATAATGGCGGGGATAATGAGCCCTTCCATGGCCGTATTTGTTGTGGAAGACAAAGTCCATGGCCATTTCGCCTACGCAAACCTGAGGGACGAAGCGATTAAGTCATTGCGATTCGGCGTATACGATGAACATGTGAAAAAGAATTTAGAGCGGAATGCCCGCTTAGGGCCCATCATAGGCGCTGCTTTACGAAACAGCGGAGGAATTGACTTAATCAATCTCATCGCTCGTTCTTTACATATGGGGGATGACGGGCACAACAGGAATATTGCTGAGAACGCACTTTTCTCTTGGGAGATCATGCCCCACCTTTTGAAGACGGGGTTCGGTTTAGATGAACTTCATCAGGTGGCCACTTGGTTGGTTGAAGATGAGCGCTTCATCTCAACGGCTGTTATGGCTGCGTGCAAATCTATCTGCCTTGCTGCTCATGGGGTTGAGAACTGTAGCATTGTGACCGTTATGTGCAGAAACGGAACCGATTTCGGCATCCATGTCAGCGCACTGGGGGATCAGTGGTTCACTGCACCATCCCCTAAAGTGGATGCGCTTTATTTTCCTGGTTTTGGTCCCGAAAACGCTGGGCTTGACATGGGAGATAGCTCTATTACAGAGACAGCGGGTATCGGTGCATTTGCAATGGCAGCAGCTCCCAGCATGGTAGAGTTCATAGGCGGTACCATATCGCAAGCAATTAATTATACAAGAGAAATGTATGAGATCACCGTGACAAAGAATCGCAATTTTACGATTCCCTATCTCGATTTTTCCGGATCCCCAACAGGGATCGATCTCTTGAGGGTAGTGAAAACGGGTATTACTCCAGTAATAAACACGGCTGTTTCGCACAAGGACCCTGGGGTAGGCCAAATCGGCGCTGGGATAACCCGTGCCCCAATGAAATGTTTCACAGATGCACTGGAAGCGTTCGCAAAAATAATAAACCTATAAGATTCCAACGAATAAGGGAATATCCAAAAGTAAGGTATTTAACATACGATTGTATTGCATGTGTGTCCGCTAGTATGAAAATAGAGAGCGACCTTTAATACCAATCTATATAGTTTCGTCCTCCATTGATGTGAAAATGGAAAAAAGAGAGATCAAAATTCAGAACAACTTGGTCCTGCTTGCCTGTGATAAGAGGTGGCCCTACTTTATCCAACAGCTTAGCCTCCTTCTTGAGATGGGTATTGCTCCGAAAGCCCTTCTGATGGAGCCACATCGGAAGTACATTTCAGGGCGCCTGGATGTGTATCGACATATACTAAAGACGTTTGGATTTCGGAGATTCTTCTATAGACTGAAAACGGATCTTCTCGATTACTTTGAAACTATTGGTGTTTTCGAAAAAGCATTGAGGGGAAGTATATTGTGAAGAAGATCTGGGAATCCCAAGGATAATGCTGAGAAAAGGGGGAACTATGTCGGTGAGGGAGGGACATATCGTCGTCAAAAACGTTACTAAGATCTATGACCCCCAAGGCGTTAATGTTCATGCAGTAGATAACTGTAGTTTCGAGATAAAGCCAGGAGAATTTATGGCCATTGTTGGGCCTTCTGGATGTGGCAAGACTACTTTACTTAATATGATCGCTGGGTTTGATACTGTAACGCAAGGGGAGATTTATTTAGATGGCAATTTAATAGCAGCTCCTCAAAAGAGACTGGAGCCTGGCCCGGATCGAGTGGTTGTTTTCCAACAAGGGGCTCTTTTTGACTGGATGACAGTTTTAGAGAACATTATCTTTGGACCAGTAATGACTGGCACCATGACTAAAAGGGAAGCTATAGAAAAGGCCTTAGAACTGATTGCCCTTGGTGGTCTTAAAGGATACGAGAGTGATTATCCCATCCGGATTTCATCAGGCATGAGACGGCGTGTTGAACTCCTACGCGCCTTGATAAACGAACCCAAAACGCTTCTTCTTGATGAACCATACAGGGCTTTAGACGCCATAACAAAATCTGTTATGCATAAATTTCTTCTTGACCTTTTTGATCGGACGAAAAAGACCATCATGTTCATTACCCATGACCTTGACGAGTCAATTTTTCTAGCGGATCAGGTCAGTGTAATGTCTACGCGGCCAGGAAAATTCAAGCAGTCTATCACGGTGGACATTCCTAGACCGCGCGATTTTCGTGTAAGAGCATCTGAAAGATTCATGGAGCTCAAAAGTGAGACTATACAAGCCGTTCACGAAGAGGCCAAGAAGTCGTTTGAACGCGGGGAGATTGAGAAGGCTTGATGTATTTACTTATCTCACTATCAACAGGTTGAGAAAATTGAGGAATTACAATGCCCGAGATACCCTCTATTAAGAATTCTACTGGAGAAATGTGGATGAACAATGTTTACAAGTCTTTTGGCCCCAAAAAGGTCTTAGATGGTATTACTTTTACCATTCCGTCTGGTTCCTTCACCTGCCTTTGTGGGCCATCTGGATGCGGCAAGACCACTATCATGAATATTCTAGCGGGCTACCTGAAACCTGATAGCGGTGAATGTGTGTTTGATGGGAATATGGTTGAGGGACCTAGCACTGATCGGTTGGTCGTTTTTCAGGAGACGACTTTATTTCAATGGATGACCCTGTGGAACAACACTCTGTTTGGGCCAAAAATGCAGGGCAAAGATCGCAGAGCGACCGCTGAAAAGGCGCGTGAACTTATCAACCTGAGTGGGTTGACCGGCTTCGAAAGCAAGTATCCCCGACAGCTTTCTGGGGGAATGCAGCGTCGGGCTGAGTTGATTAGAGTTTTGATCAACGAGCCCAAAATCCTTTTACTGGACGAGCCATTTCGGGGTCTCGATGCTATGACCCGAGGCATTATGCAGGAGCATTTCATCAAGATTTTCGAAGAAACAGGGACTACCATGCTCCTTATCACATCCGAATTGGAGGAAGCCATATTCTTGGGTGATACGGTATATCTTCTAACAGCAATGCCGGCGAGGATAAAAAAGGAGATAGCGATTAACTTGCCAAGACCTCGGACCTTTGAGCATCAGACAACCCAACAGTTTGCTCATCTCCTGAAGGAGGCTTATGAAGTGATGGAGGAGGAGGCACTAAAGATTTTCTAGCTTATTCCAGAAAGGCCGAAAAAAAGTTAGGATATAGGAGGTAATGATATGAGCACGGAAAGAGCTGTTGCTACACCAAAGGCTAAATTGCCTTCGTGGTTTTCATGGGTGCGAACACACCGGCCGAGCACGGAAACTCTAATTACTTTCACTACACTTTTGATCATTATAGTTGTCTGGAATGAGATCGCCCGGAGGGAAATAGTTTCAAAAATATTTATTCCGGCGCCAATGGATGTTCTCCGGGCCGTGTGGGAAACCTCGACAGAGGGTTACCACGGTCGGAGCATTTGGGTCCATAACCTGGATAGTCTAGAAAGGGTATTAATTGGCTGGGTTGCAGCCTGTATTTTGACTATTCCTTTAGGGTTCGCTATGGGGCTCAGTTCGAAAATCAATGCAATTTTTGATTATCTCATTGAATTCTACCGTCCACTTCCACCCCTTGCATATTACACGCTGCTGGTTCTGTGGTTTGGGATCGGAGAGCTATCTAAGGTCTTGTTGCTTTTTTTGGCAGCCATTCCTCCAATAACTATTGGGTGTTCGCAGGCGGTTAAGAATCTGAGTCTGGCCGTAATTCAGGCTGCGCGCTCCCTTGGGGCCAGCAGCAGACAAATTTTTTTCAAAATTATATTACCAGGGACTATGCCCGAAATTATAACCTCCATCCGAATAAGCCTTGGTTTCACTTATACGGTTCTTGTCGCTGCGGAGATCGTTGCTGCCACAAAAGGGATTGGTTGGCTGGTTTGGGACGCTAGCAAATTCCTCCGATCTGATCTTATTTTTACCGGTATAATCATCATGGGGCTCACTGGTGTGGCTTTGGATGCAATTATTAGAATGATCGCCCGTTATTTGTTGCGGTGGAAGTACATGTAAAAAAATTATAAAGAAACTGAATTTTTCCAAAATTGAGTTTAAAAATGGGGGGTACCCTGGGTTCCTAATGATAGCTGAATATGAAGAGAATAAATGAGGGAGAAAGGAGGAGAAAGATGAAACGTCTATTATACTGTCTATTGGTTAGTTTCATGATCTTGGGTTTTTACCATGGCACTATGGCTCAAGACAAGCCCAAAGAGGTTAGAATCGGTTACCTCTCTCTGGTGAATGGACAACTCATTTCCAAGGGTTTGCGTCTTCACGAAGAAGAAATGGGCATTCCCGTTAAGTGGTTTAGATTCGATTCGGGAAGGGACGTAAATACAGCAATGGCTGGCGGGAGTTTAGACTTCGGAAATGTGGGGCTCCCCCCTACAACTGTAGGAATTAGTGCCGGCATGAAATATTGGGGCATTTTCTCAGCGAATCTTCTGGGAGCCGTTGAGGCCATGGTGGCCCGGAAGGGCATAGAAAGTGTAAAAGACCTGGAGGGAAAGACTGTAGTTGCTCCTTTCGGGTCGACAACCCATTATCTGCTATTACAAGCGATCAAAGATGCAGGACTTGATAAAGAAAAGATGAAGATCTTAGACATGTCGCCTTCGGAAGCACTGGCTGCTTTTATCCGTGGTGATATTGATGCTGCATATATTTGGGAGCCCAGCTTATACAGAGCAGTCGAAAAAGGGGGGAAGATCATCCTAACCAGCAAAGAAATGATCGACCGTGGGTTTCCGACTTGGGATGTTATAGTTGTTCAGCCTGAGTTTGCTCGCAAATATCCAGAGATAGTCATTAAATTTATAAAAAGTGAACTCCGTGCAATCGACTATTGGTATAGCAAACCAGAGGAGTCAGCAAAAATTGTTGCCAAGGAATTGGGTGGCATCTCGGCGGAGGATGCTAAACGAATGATGGCTGGGACAATACTTCAAAACATCGATGAACAACTAAGTTCCAGGTATATAGGAACTTCCAAGAAAAAGGGTGACTTTGCCAAAGATATTGTAAGTGCTGGAAAGTTTCTCTTAGAACAAGGGCGAATTAAAAGGCCTGTGAGCCAAGAGGAGGCGGAAAAATTTTTGCATCCAGAATTTTTAGAAACTCTCAAAGAAAGAATAAAAAAATAGAGGACAAGACCACTTTAAAGAAAACCTTTTATGAAATAGAAACCAGGGAACCCTCCAATAAAAGAATAGGAATTTAGGAGAACAAAATGGAAATAGCAACCGAACTTAAGATAAAAATTTTAGAGGGGATTAAGGAAGAAGAATGCGTCAATCTTATTAAAGAACTAGTTCCAGCAGGCCAGCCCGATGCTGAGGACCCATTGGATCCGGATATGCCGCATGCCAGAGAGGAAGGAATTTCGTCAGTTGTTGCAGACATACTTAGAAAGATGGGCCTCGAAGTTCAATTATACGCAGGATGTGAAGGAAGACCTAATGTGGTCGGATTGTTAAAAGGTTCTGACGGGAAACCGTCTTTAATATTAAATGACCATCTCGATACATACCCAGCGGGAGATCATAAGGAATGGAATATGACAGGTTTTAATCCTTATAACCCTACAATTCACGGGAGAAGATTGTATGGTCGAGGGACTTCTGACACTCGGGGGAACATGGTATGCCAACTCATAGCAGTTCAAGCCTTGCTCAATCTTGGCCTGAAGTTTAAGGGGGATCTCATTTGTGCATATACAGTTGATGAGGAAAGGAATGGTTTTGCAGGGTCTAGGCTTCTCCTTGAAGAAATAGGGATAAAAGCTGATTATGAAATTACTGCTGAGCCCACGAGCTGGACAAGAAGAGACGAAAAAGGTATCGGGATTGCTATAGCCCATTCAGGCCATTGCATTCTTGAGGTGGAGACTAAAGGTACGAAATCTCATATTTGGCGGCCTGATGTCGGTATTAATGCTATATCGAAAATGGCGAAACTGATTACTGAACTCGATAAACTCGAGTTCACACATGAACCACCCAAAGTATATGGCCCCACTAAACCTAGGGTATGTATTGTGAAAGTTGAAGGAGGGAAAAAAGGCGAAACACAATTTGCTCCTGATAGGTGCAGAGCGAGAGTACTGGTTATAGGATTAGTTCCTGGAATGACGAGGGAGTCGATTTTGTCTGATATAAAAGGGCTAAGCAGTAGATTAAAAAAAGAAGATGAAGATTTCGAGGCCGAAGTCGAGATGATGAAAGGATATACGTTTATACCCGCCACGGACGAAGTCCCGGAAGATTCACTTCATGTTCGAGCGTTGGTAGAGGCTTACCAAGAGGTCACGGGTAAGAAACCCGAACTATATAGAAAACATGCTTTCTGCGACACGATTCAATTTTCTCTGCATGGAATTCCGGCTGTCACATTCGGTCCCGGCGAAGATGGCTGGCCTCCGGTGAACGAATTTATAGATTTGGACAAAGTGGTTATAGCAACTAAAACTTATGCCTTAGCTATACCAAAAATTTTAGGGATTCGAGAGTAATCCTGTAAAGATCGATGGGAAGGAAGAGAAAAATGTCACAACAGATTGTTTTGAAAGGACGCGGAGTCTCTCCAGGTTATGGAGAAGGCCAAGCGCTTGTAGCAAAATCTCCTGTTGCCATTTCTGGCGTAGGTATAGAGTTGCAAACCGGAATATTCAGGTGGAAAGGACACGAGCTCAACGACATGAGTATGAAGGACAAAGTACTGATCATGCCAACAGGTTTAGGTTACTCGGGAGGGGATTGGGCTTTGTATGCGATGAAATCGATTTATGGAACCAGCCCAAAAGCAATTGCCTGTTTGGAAGTAGACCTCTTTAGTGCCTCTGGAGCTATTCTTGGAGATATACCCTTGGTCGACCGACTGGAGAAAAATATATGCGAACTGGCTAAAATCGGAGACTATATCAAAGTTGATGGGTCAAGGGGAGTAGTTGAAATTATCAAAGCTCGTGAAGAGATAGAAAGGGCTCAGGAACAAGAGAGGATACAAAAAGTAAGTCAAGAATCATTTTTTAAAAATAGCATCTCTCTATCCGATGAAGAGAAAAAGATGTTAGCTGGAGGATATGGTGAGGGAGTTAGGAAATGCATGGATTACCTTATAAAAATGGGCCAAGCTTTCGATGCCAAAGAGATGGTTCCCATTGCGAGTGCACATCCCGCTGCTTGCGGTTATAGAGTGGCGGGTGAAGGTGTGGTCAGATTTTTGGAATGGTTGGCTCAAAAGGGATCCCAGGTAAGAGTGCCAGCTACAATAAACCCCACCTGTGTGGATCATGAACGTTGGGAAAAGGTAATGAGACTTCCGGATTTCTTTTATCAAAAACAGATACGCATGAACAAGGCGTTTATAAATCTCGGCTTTGTCCCTACATACTCTTGCTCTCCCTATTGGACTTTCATTGCCCCGAGGATGGGAGACCACATCGCCTGGGGAGAGCATAATGCTGTCTGCTATGCAAACTCTGTTTTAGGGGCCAGGACCAATTTCGAAGCACATGCCACTGCCATACCGGCAGCTATAACTGGGAAAATCCCCGAATATGGTCTCCATCTCACCAAAAATAGGAAAGCTCAAGCAATCGTTCGGGTGGAGACAGAAATGAAGGATCCTATTGACTGGATGTGTTTAGGACTTTATGTGGGAAAGAATCTTTTTGATCGAATCCCCGTATTTGTAGATTTGCCAAGAATGATTTCCAATCGGCAATTAAGGGATCTTGTCAGCTCTGTGGGTCCTCCATTCGGGAAAATTCCCATGGTACATATAGAAGGGGTTACTCCAGAGGCCCCAAATCTCAAGATGGCTTTTCATGGAAAGTTACCTAAGGAAGTGGAGACGCTTGTGGTAGGTCGTAAGCAACTTGAAGAAGCGCGAGCAACGGTTTCAAATAGCAAGTCAGAAAAAGTGGATTTGGTGTCTCTCGGTTGTCCTCATTACTCCATCGAAGACCTCAAAGAAGTGGCTCGGGCGTTGAGTGGCGAGAAAGTGCATCCAGAAGTACAGTTGTGGATTTGGACTGACTATACCACCCGAACAATCGCGGAACAAATGGGATTACTTGAAATCATAGAGAAAGCAGGAGGTAGTTTGTTAACGGATACTTGTGCTATGGCTTGTCCCTTAGATCGGTGCTCTTACGCATTTAAGAATATTGTAACGGATAGTGTGAAAACCGCTGGGTTCATCTCTCAAGGAGGGAAGATAGGCGTTTATCTTGGAAGCTTAAAGGAGTGCATCGAATCTGCAACTTCTGGAAAAGGAAGAGGATATGAATGACCAAAGGGAAATAGAAGTAATATTATCAAGGAGGTATGAGAAATGAAAGCAATTCATAGGCATAAAAAAGAATTGATGATCATCATTCTGTTAGTAGGTTTTTTCTTGAATTTCCAAGGTTTCACAGCCATGGCTCAGGAAAGAGAATATCCTATAAGGCCTATTCAAATTATCATTCCGTTTGGTCCTGGAGGAGTAACGGATATTGCTTTAAGATTTTTAGCAAGCGTCATTCCCCAATACATAGGCCAACCCGTTGTCGTAGTCAACAAGCCGGGGGCATCAGGGGCCATTGCATTTGATTACATCAGCAGGCAAGTCAAGCCAGATGGATATTCAATGATGGGTGCAACGGCAGGACCAAATACAATTGTCCCAGCTCGAAATCCCCAGCTACCCTTTAGATTCGATGATATTACATTTATTGGGCGTCTCCAATCAAGCCCTATGATGCTCGTGGTAAGGAATGATTCACCCTTCAAAACACTTAATGATATGCTTGATTACGTTAGAAAAAATCCAAAGAAATTAAAGTTTTCAACCGCTGGTCTCCAGACTACCCAACATCTTGGCCCTTTGGTCTTATTGAAGTCTGCAAAAATTTCTATAGATCATATAAATGCAATCCATTATGACTCCGGTGCTGAACAAAATTTTGCTCTTATAAGGGGGGATGTTGACTTTTGTTATAATTTCGCTACAATGCTCACTCCTCTAATTAAAGGAGGAAAATTAAGGGGATTATTAGCTCCAATTAAAGTCAAAGACTTACCTGAGGTCCCTACCTCTCAAGAATTGGGGTTTCCCGAAGCGAACATCATCGGCTGGCAAGGAGTTTGTGGCCCTCCTAAACTGCCCGATTATGTGGTGAAGAAATGGGTTGAGGCCATCCAAAAATCAATAAATGATACATCATGGAAGAAAATGTTAGAAGGTGTTGGAGATATACCGGCTTACCTCGGCCCTGATGATTTCAAATCCTTTGTGACTGAAGAAGTAAAAAGATATAGAGAAATATTTACAGAACTAGGCTTGTTGGTAAAATAAGTCTTTGGTATAGGTTTATAATAGGTTTAAAAGAAGGTGACAAATCTTCCTAAGGCTATAATCCTAATTTTTGTCTATTAGATTCATGAGAAAGCTAAATTTAATAAGTGGAGTCATTTGGCTGATTTTATCGATTTTTATTTTCTATAAATCCATACACCTTGAGATAGGTAAATTTTACTCTCCCGGTGCAGGGTTATTTCCGTTTTTAACTGGCATCTTCTTTGGACTTCTCTCGGTAGTGTTCATCTTTGAAACGCTTTGGCGCAAACCCGCGGCAGAAGAAGAAAAAAGAATATGGGCGATAGACATCAATTGGAAAAAAATCATTTTAACTTTGTTAATTATGATCATTTACTCACTTCTTTTGGAGAGATTAGGCTACCTATTGGCCACTTTTGCTTTAATGCTTTTTTTATTTAAACACATCGGGCCTGAAAGATGGCCTGTGGCCATTATTAGTTCTATCATAACAGTTACTCTTAGCTATATGATCTTTGGAATCTGGCTTCAGGTCCAACTGCCTGAAGGCCTGCTCATTAGAATGATCAAGTAGTGGAAACTTAAATGGGAATCTTCGACCACATGATATTCGGGTTGCAGATAGGGTTGCAGCCATTGAATTTAACTTTTTGTTTTATTGGGGTATTGGTCGGGACATTGATCGGAGTCCTCCCCGGGATAGGTCCGGCCGCTGCCATTGCTTTGCTTCTGCCAGCTACCTTTAAACTCTCGCCTATACCGGCGGTCATAATGCTTGCTGGGATATATTATGGTGCGATGTATGGAGGATCCACTACCTCTATCTTATTAAACATCCCGGGAGAAGCGGCCTCCGTAGTAACTTCCCTTGATGGCTATCAAATGGCCCTCAAGGGAAGGGCTGGGGCTGCCTTAGGAATATCAGCGATAGGTTCTTTTATTGCCGGGACATTAGCTGTGATTGGTTTAATAACAGCTTCTCCTACTTTAGCAAAAGTGGCTCTTAAATTAGGCCCTCCGGAATATTTTTCTATAATGGTCCTGGGTTTAACTATTTTGACATACTTAGCAAGGGGTTCTTTAATCAAGGCCTTAATCATGGGACTATTCGGCCTTTTTCTGAGTCAGATCGGGATGGATAGTTTAACTGGTAAATTTAGATTCACCTTCGGGCTAATGGCCTTATCGGATGGGATTGATCTGGTTCCCATGGTGATGGGGCTATTCGGGATATCAGAAGTTTTATTTAATTTGGAAAGGATTACAAAAAGAGAATTCATTAAGACAAAGGTCAAAGATCTATTCCCTAGTTTAGAGGAATGGAAAAGGTCCTTGTGGGCAATCCTTCGGGGAACAGTTTTGGGCTTTTTTTTAGGAGTGCTCCCAGGTGGTGGAGCGATCATCGCTTCTTTCGCTTCATATGGAGTGGAAAAGAGGATCTCAAAATATCCGAAGAAATTTGGCACAGGCGTGATCGAGGGTGTTGCTGGGCCCGAGGCGGCTAATAATGCTGCAACAGGAGGGGCCTTTGTTCCCCTTTTAATCCTGGGGGTACCACCGAATGTCGTGATGGCTCTCATCTTTGGTGCCTTACTAATTCATGGCATCCAACCCAGTCCCTTTCTCATATCTGAAAAGCCCGATCTATTTTGGGGAGTGGTATCCAGCATGTATATTGGTAATATTATGCTCTTAATTCTCAATCTTCCTCTGATCTGGATCTGGGTCCAGGTTTTGAGAGTGCCTTATAGGTTCTTATTCCCCTTGATATTACTTTTTTGTTTAATTGGTTCATATAGTATCAATAACAGCATTTTCGATATATTTAGCATGCTCTTTTTTGGAGTTATAGGATACCTTTTTAGAAAATTAATGTTTGAACCCGCACCACTAGTGATGGCTTTTGTTCTGGGTAAATTGATGGAGAAAGCTTTTCGACAATCATTATCCATGTCCGACGGAAGTTTTTCGATCTTCTTTTATAGACCGATATCAGCGATTTTTATGTTATCTGCTTTGCTTTTATTGGCTCTATCTTTCGTGTCTTATTTTAAGAAGAGGAGACCAAGCTTACTGGAGGCCGAGTACACCTAAAGAACTGGTTCAAAATATTGTGAGCTGGCAAATTCAGAAACTGCTTAGAAAAATTCGTAACATTGAGGCGAAAGGAACAAGATATGATGAGCGGTATAGTAAAAAACATCGTTCTTGGAAACCGGTACTTTGATTCTTTGAAGTTGATGCGGATCTCGGGCAAGATTGCGGAGGTTCAAGGGGTGAAGAAGGGTGCGGTGGTCATGGCAACGGATTTGAATAAACAGATTTTAAGAGATGTTGGTCTGTTTACGGCCGTCCTTGAAGAAGCAAAGCCGGATCATTTGGTCGTCGCTGTTTCCCTTGAAGATGAATCCTACCTTGATCCGGTATTGAAGTTCATTGAAGCCGAATTAGAGAGGGAAGCCACACGATCTCAGGGGGTCGGTCAGATGAATCCGAAGACCCTGGAATCTGCATTTGAGGCTCTTCCAGGGGCAAATCTGGCATTAATCTCCGTTCCAGGTACTTATGCCAAGAGAGAAGCCCTCAGGGCACTCAAACAAGGCCTTCACGTGTTTTTGTTTAGTGACAACGTCTCTCTGGATGAGGAGATTGAATTAAAGCAATTCGCGGAAAAAAACGGGCTGCTGGTCATGGGTCCCGGGTGTGGGACGGCCATCATCAATGGGATCGGTTTAGCCTTTGCAAATGTTTTAAAAGAAGGGCCCGTGGGCATCGTCGCTGCTGCGGGAACAGGTCTCCAGGAGGTCTCTTCACTCATCAGTAATGCCGGAGTTGGCATTTCTCATGGGTTTGGAACCGGAGGAAGGGATCTTTCGGACAAGATCGGAGGGATTACCGCCAGGCAGGCGCTCCACATCCTGGAAAAAGACCCTAAGACCAAAGTCATTGTCCTTATCTCCAAGCCGCCGGGACCCCATACGGCTCAAAAACTCTCCGGGACTCTTGCGGGAATGAACAAACCGGTAGTCCTCAATTTCATTGGGCTTTCTTCTTCCATCGAGAAGAGCGATAACGTTTTTGTCACAAAAACTCTGGAAGATGCTGCCCTCAGAGCGGTATGCCTCATCCGGGGTGAAGAGTTCAAAGAGAGGGTATTTGCCAAGGAAGCAGGAAATGTCTTGAAGATTGCGGAGAGGGAATACAACAGATTCGACGAGAAACAGCAGTATGTGAGGGGGCTTTATTCCGGCGGAACAGTGTGTAGCGAGGCGACGCTGATCCTGGCGGAACTCCTTCCATCGGTTACCTCGAATATGCCGCCTCGGGCCGAACTGAAGATGAAAGATGCCAAAGTCAGTGCAGGTCATGCATTGATCGATTTAGGGGATGAAGAATTCACTGTAGGACGTGCCCACCCGATGATCGATCCTTTCGTCAGGAAACAGCGGCTGATTCAAGAGGCAAAAGATCCTGAGACCGCAGTGATTCTGCTCGATATGGTTTTAGGGTATGGATCCAATGAGGACATGGCAGGAGCTCTGTTAAGCACGATCGAAGAAGCGAAATCCCTGAGACAAAAATCAGGCGGATATCTTTCGGTGGTAGCTTCTGTGGTGGGCACTTTTGAAGATCCACAGGGTCGAGAGGAACAGATTAAGAAGCTGACCGATGGCGGTGTGGTCGTCATGCCAAGTAATGCCCAGGCAGCAAGGATGGCAGCGGTGATCGTCAGTAGAGGACGAGCCAAAATTGCTTAAGGGGAGGAGAGTATGGACAAGGAGATGGAGTTGATCACAAAACCTATGAAAGTCATAAACATCGGGATTGATTCGTTTCTTGAAAGCCTAAAGATCCAGGGGGTCGAGGTTGTCCACGTGGACTGGCGCCCCCCTGCGGAAGGAGACAGCAAGCTGATTGAGATCCTGGATAAACTTGAATTCCTATGATGGGGAGGAAGAGAGATGACAAGCAAGAAGGAATTGATTGAAGCCGCCAATCGGCAAGCAGTGGAAAAAATGATTGCCTCACGCCCGTTTGTGGTGGACGTCAAACCGGCTATCGAAGCCGTTGCAGGCATGAAAGAGAGAATGGTCTGTCATGCAGGGCCTCCGCTGGAACTGGACGAAATGGTTCCGTCCTTCAAGCATGCGATTTTCGGTGGAATCATGTGGGAGTTATGGGCTAAAACCCCTGAAGAGGCAGAAAGGTTGATACGTGACGGTAAGGTGGCGATCGAACCCAATCATCACCACAACGGAATTGGAACGATGGCCGGCATTACCACGCCGTCCATGCCGGTCTTCATCATTGAGGACAGGACGCACGGGTTTCGGTCTACCGCAAACATCAGGGAGGAGACCGTTAAGGCTCTCAGATATGGATGTTATGACGAAAATGTGAAACGGAAGCTTGACTGGAACCGGGATGTCCTCGGGCCTGTCCTTAGTGCAGCGCTGCGAGAGTGCGGCGGTATCGATATGGTCCCCCTCATGGGAAAGGCCATGCACATGGGCGATGACGGACATAATGAAAATCGGGCCGCGAATCTCTTATTTTGCATGCAGTTGATACCGCACATCTTGAAGACGGATTTCAGTAAAGATGTCATGAGAGAGGTCGCCACATGGATGAATACGGATACACGTTTTGTCTCAACTGCGGAAATGGCGGTCTGTAAAGCGATCACCCTTGCTGCACATAACATAGAGAACTGCAGTATTGTGACTACGATGTGCCGGAATGGCACTTACACGGGCATCCGTGTGAGTGGTTTGGAGGACCAGTGGTTTAAGGCCCCTGCGCCCGAGGTAAATCTCCTTTTCTTCCCCGGTTATGGGCCGAAAGATGCCACTAAAGACTGTGGAGATAGCTGTGTCACCGAGGTGGCCGGGATCGGTGCCTTCGCCATGGCCGCGGCACCTGGTATGGTCCAATTCGTGGGAGGGACAGTGGCGGACGCTATCAATTATACTAAAGAGATGTATGAAATCACCACCGCGAAAAACACGAACTGGACAATTCCTTACCTGGACTTACAGGGATGTCCTATTGGAATTGACATTATCAAGGTGGTGAAAACAGGGCTGACACCCCACATCAACACCAGCATTGGGCATGTACAACCTAATGTTGGACAAGTCGGTGCCGGCATGACCAGGGCGCCTCTGAAATGCTTTGCGGATGCTTTGGAAGCCTTTGGGAAATTGATGGGAGCCTGAAAGAAAAAAAGAAGAGGGTCATGAAAATAATTGTTTTCGGGGCAGGACCGGATCGTATTGGTAAGACAGGGGAACTGGATCGATTTGCAATACAAGGCATTCGGTTCTTAAAAGAAGAAGGAAACGAGATCATATGGGTGGATAATAATCCTGTCACGCTGGCCAGTGTTTCCGGGCAAGCCCACCGTGTGTACCTGGAGCCCCTGACACTAAACCTCCTTGAAAAGATTATTGAACAGGAAAGACCGGATGGCATTATGCATGCCTTCGGCGGGTGTTTAGCAATGCACTTGGCCATTTTCCTGGATCGTGAGGGCGTTCTGGACCGATACGGGGTAAAGGTTCTGGGAACATCCGTTTCTTCCCTGAAACGTTTTATGGACTCAGAACTTTTCAAGAAAACGATCCGCAATCTGGGCGTTCCCGTCATGGATGCGGTCGTGGTCCGCAATGTTAACGAATGCTACAACGTCAGTAGGCAGCTTGGTTTTCCAGTGATCCTGAGGCCCGCTTTCGCCTTGGAAGGCATTGGCGGCTACGTCGCATACAACATAGACGAAGTCAAACAATTAGCCCAGATCGCCTTCAACTTGAGCCCCGTTCAAGAAGTTGTAACTGAACAGGCGCCCGTCGACTGGATTCAGTTTGCTCTGGAAGGGATCCATGATCCGAGTTCCCCCGGGGACGTCCATCTGGTGGGGACATTTGAAGCGATGGACGGAGGTGTGGGAGTCCATCCAGGGAATAGTGTGGTGGTGGCCCCTGCCCTGACATTAAAGAACGACCTTCTGGAGAAGGCTTTAAATCTGGCCGGACTCATCGCCGGCAACATGGGGATCTGCGGGACCTTCCAGGTCCGTTTTGCCACGTCTGAAAACTACGACGAGCTGGTGGTCTTGCGTGTCATTTATGGTCTGAATCGATTTTCGTCGTTTTTTTCCCTTTTACGATCCGCGCCTCTGGCCGAGATCAACGCTGCCATGGCCTTAGGATACACGTCCGAACAGCTGAAACAGAAACTTGACTTAAGTTTTCTTGGTTCCAAAAAAGAAGGAACGTTGAGCGCGGTTCGGGTCCCCATCTTCCCCGGCGAATATCCCCAGGCCGGGACTATAGACAGCACGATGCGGTCCACAGGGGCGGTTCTCTTGGCCGGGGAGACTCTGTCCATGGCCTTTGCGAAGGCTTTGGATCTCACTGGAATGGCTGGGTCTGTGGCCCCGACGGAAGAAGCAGGATCGGATGCGGAGAAGAACAAGCTAACTGGCACGAGCACCGAAAAGCTCCTGAAGTTGCTTAATGCGCTGACGCAGGATGATCAAGGTGTTACAGGGACCCCCTATGTAGGGTTTAACCTTGCCTTTCTTTCGCCACTGAAAGGGGCTGCCTCGATCATCCGTCAACAGAGAACAACCCCTGGTCATCCTGTCATTCATCCGAAGCTAACATGCATCGATAAGAAGCGGCCCAGTTTGGGTGCCTCACCTTCTTCGGTTCCATCAGGTCCGCATTCCATTCTATTCCTGGGCCCCGGGCCTTATAAGATTTCGTGGGGTCCTGAAATGGACTGGGCTTTGATCCGGACGGCCATGGCCTTTAAAGAGCAAGGGAGGCGGGTCTTTCTCATCAACCATAATCCCGATGCCGTCAGTCAGGAGCCTGAGGTTATGGATGCCATCTGCCTGGATATGCCTTCCCTTGAGGTGATCGAATCGGCCATTGACCGATGGTCCGTGGACGGTATCGTTCATCAATTCTGCCTGGACCTCCCGGAGGGTTTGGAAGTTGTATTGAAAAAGAGGGGCGTTGAAGTCCTGGGAACATCTTTATCTTCTCTTGCCAGCGTCAGGAATATTCCATCCCTCTGGGAAACCCTTCGAGAAATAGGCATCCCCCTGCCGAGCTCTTCGTTTGTCCCTGATCCGACCACCGCGTTGAATGAGGCGGAAAGGCTTGGTTATCCCGTGCTGGCACGGCTGGGGGATGTCAATCTGAATCCGGAGGCTGAAATCATCTATGATGAGGCAGTGCTCTCGAAGTTTATGACGCTCTACCGTGGCCGCATCTCAGCCGAGAGGCCAATGTTGATGGAGAGCTTCCAGGAGGGCATGTTGAGCGCACAGGTTTTGGCAATCTGCGACGGGAAAGATGCAATCCCTGTGGCCTTCTTTGAAAATATCGAAGAATATGGAGTCCATAGCGGTGATTGCGCCACCACGATCCCGACCCTGTCCATAGGGGATTTCATCAAATCTTCTATGGAGGAGGCGCTGAAGCATATTGTGATCCATTTCAACATCGTAGGCCATTTACAATTGGAACTGGCGATCAAAGGTAGGAACATTTATGTGACAGACCTTTGGCCCTACCCTGGCAGGAACATGCCATTTGCCGAGAAAGCGATTGGCGGCTCCGTCCACGAATGGGTTTCCCGACTTCTTCTTGGAGAGAGCCTCGCGGCTCTCGATGCTCATCCCATCCCCAAACCGGGGAGGTACTCCGTTAAGGAATCGGTATTTCCATTTTCGCAGCTTCCTGGCCTGAACCCTGTCATGTCCCCCCGCATGCAATCTACCGGACAGGTGTTGGGGATTGATGATACCTTTGGCAGGGCTTATTTCAAATCTCAGATGGCCGTCAACCCAAGGATGCCGAGTAAAGGCAAAGCGTTCCTGAGCGCAAGGGATACCGATAAAGAGGTTATGTTACAGGTTTCGAAGAAGTTGTTAGCCCTGGGCTTTTCTATTGTCAGTACCCAGGGGACGGCTCAATTCCTTGCCCGGAACGGTGTTGCGGTCAGCATTGTACACAAAGTCTCCGGGGGCCGGCCCAATATCATCGATCTGATCATCAATGGGGATATCTCTTTGGTGATCAACATCCCTGGAGGCCTACAGTCCAGGCGAGATGAGCAGGTCATTCATCGGGCGGCGATTGAGCATAATATACCTCTCGTCACGACCACGTCAGGCGCCTTTCTCATCGTCAAGGGGATTGAGGAGATCCAGAAGAGCCCGTTTCGCCTTGGTCCTCTGGAAGCTTAAAGAGGTCGAGTTTTGGAAGAGGAATACCTTAAGAAAATAGCCATTGCTCTGGGTGGGAATGCGATTCTCCAGTATGGCCAAAAGGGCACTGCTCAGGAACAGATCTCAAACCTGCAAAGAACCTGTGTCAAGTTAGCCCCGATTATTTCATCCTGGTACCAAGTGGTGATCACTCATGGCAACGGTCCTCAAGTGGGGAATATCCTCATTCAGAATGACAGGGCCAAAAGTGAAGTGCCTGCGATGCCCCTCGACGTGTGCGGTGCTCAAAGCCAGGGTCAAATTGGCTACTGGCTCCAGCAGGTTCTATCCAATGAATTAAGGGGTATCGGAAAAGAGACGGAAGTGTCCGTTGTCCTCACCATGGTGGTCGTCAGCTCAGAAGACCCTGCCTTTAAAAATCCGTCAAAGCCTGTCGGCCCATGGTATACCTATGAAGAAATGGCCACGGCCAGAAAGGGAGGGGAAACATGGGTGGAGAGTCCTCAAAAAGGATGGCGGAAAGTGGTCCCTTCTCCCAGACCTTTGAGAGTTGTGAATGCAAGAGGAATTGAAACCTTGCTCAAAAACGGCCATGTTGTGGTGGCTTGCGGGGGAGGCGGGGTGCCAGTGAGCGAAGACGAAAATGGAATTCTCCAGGGCACAGAGGCGGTGATTGACAAAGATCTGGCATCCGCTCGTTTGGCAATCGAGATCGGAGCCCATATCCTGATGATCCTCACGGATGTTCCGGCAGTCTGCCTGAATTTTGGGACTCTGGAGGAGAAACCGATCGGTCGGATCGAGGTGAAAGCCATGAAACAGTTATTCAAAAACAAAATCTTTCCTGCGGGAAGTATCGGTCCTAAGGTCGAGGCAGCAATCCAATTTGTGGAAAATGGGGGAGAAAAAGCCATTATTTCGAGTCTCGACCATGCCGAAGATGCCCTTAAGGGAAAAACTGGTACTATTATTGTCAGGGAATAGAAAAGATTGGTTTGATGCGCGATGTTGGAAGTCAAGGTTTTTTTATTGAGTAGCAAACTCTCTCGGCTTTTCATCAATAGCAACTTAAAAGGTAAAATTCATTCACGGTTTGAAAATGCTATCAACATCGACCTCGATGACGGTTTTCTGTTCAATTTCCTTCCCAACAAGATTCCTCCTAATCCCAGAAGCCTTCTCCTTCCCATGATCGCATGGAATCGAATTCAGAATTTACCCCTCTCTGTGGGAATGGAAGTCTATATCGAGGATAACAGGGTAGAGATTCCCTCGCTCGCCCTTGTCATTTCCTTTAGAGAATCCGAAGTGTGGGATCCCAGCCCATTGCTTCCTGGACCTCCAGTCCTCGAAGTAGAAATCCATAGGAATCTTAAAGAAATTGCGAAGGTCATTGAGCAAAAATGTAATAACGAGAATAGGAGTTTACGGTTTGGGCACACTTCAAAATCATCACTCAAAGCATTCGGAGATAATATTAAGAAAGGAGCAGCTGATCTTTACACTGCCATACTGAATAGCAATTTAGATCATGTTTTAAAATCATCTTGCCAACTCATCGGGTTAGGACCTGGACTTACACCCTCCGGAGACGATCTGGTCGCCGGTGTTATGGCAACTGGGGTCTTTTGCGCTTTGGCTTATGAAGATCTGTGCTTCGATGTCCAAAAAATAAATACTCAAATTATGGTTTGGGGCTCCGGTAGAACAACGATTTTCAGTCAGATTTTGCTTTCTGATGCTTCCAGGGGCGAAGTGGTCCGTCCTTTAGGAGAACTTTTGCAAATGGTCCTGTGTGGTAACGACAAGAACTTGCTTGGTTCGCTTGTGTGTCAAGTGATGGCACTCGGAGCATCATCCGGCAAGGATATGCTCGATGGAGTTCTTCTCGGTATGGAAGCCTTCTTAAGACTGAAAAATGACATCTTGCAACAAAATGGCAAGAGGAAGATGATTCAGCATGCGGCGTGAAAAGATTATCAACTTCATGCGCAAGAACAGGAAACCGGAGTGGAGATATCCTCACTTATACCGTATCTACCATCTGGCTAAAGAGTTGGACGTAGAAAAAATGTGATGATAACATCCTGTTTGCAGTTGCCATGCTGGATGATACCGGGGCTTATCCCCAGTACAAAGAAGAAGGGGCGGATCATCCTGTTACTTCGAGGAAATTTGCAGAGAGATACCTCCGCGAAATCGGATTTCCTTTTTCAAAGATGGACATCGCTCTTGAAGCCATCGATAAGCATATGTTTACATCGGAAGCTGGCAAAAGCGCCGAGGCTATTATTGTCAGAGATGCCGACATCCTCGATTTTCTGGGAACCGTCGGCGTGGCAAGGAGCTTCTTAAAGGCCCAGGATGATCTCCGGCAGGGTTACGAGGAATTATTGAGGTTATCGAAAACACTTCCTGAAAAGACTGTCACTGAGAAGGGAAGGGCAATGGCCAGAGAGCGGCAGAAGGAGATGGAGGATTTTGTCGAGAAATTACGGCAGGAGACTTTTGACGGACAATTCATGTAAAATGCTAAGGGGTCCATCATAGGATGGACATTGGCGAGTTGAGAGCTGGCCGTCTAAAACCCGTTGACTGGACTCTGGCTTTTATCGTGTGGACACAATTATGGTCTCATCAACAGGTCTGAAGTTGGCTGGAGGTGAGAGAATTTGGGATTGAACGAATACCAAGAAAAACAGAGAATGCCATGGCGAGGAGTCTGTTTTCAGATTCTTTATTTCCTTTTAATGGGCCAGAATCTGGTCTTTGGCGATGAGATAGCTCCGTCTTTGTCTTTGCCAACCTCACAGTTTCCTTGGTGGGGCTGGCCCTTGCTGCTCTTTTTCGTCACCCTCATCATGGGCATTCTGGCCGTCTTGGGGGGTGTTGGAGGAGGGGTCCTTTTTGTGCCGATCGTCGGCGGCTTCTTCCCGTTCCATCTCGACTTCGTAAGAGGGGCGGGACTCCTCGTCGCCCTTTGTGGGGCATTGGCCGCTGGTCCAGGACTTCTTAGGAGAGGGATGGCAGACCTGAGGCTTTCCATTCCCGTTGCTCTTATCACCTCTTCATTCGCTATAGTGGGAGCAATGCTCGGGCTTGCCCTTCCCACTCATATCGTCCAGACAGCTCTCGGGGCAACCATACTTGGTATTGTTCTGATAATGTTTCTGGCAAAAAAGTCTGAATACCCAGAGGTGAGAAAGGCAGATGCCCTCTCAACGGCCTTGAAGATAAGCGGTGTCTATAATGAGGTATCCACAGGCCAGGATATCGCTTGGAAGATCCATAGGACCCCTCAAGGCCTTTTGCTCTTTACCCTTGTCGGCGTAATGGCTGGAATGTTCGGGATCGGCGCTGGGGCGGCGAATGTGCCAGTCCTTAACCTCCTTATGGGAGCGCCACTCAAGGTATCCGTTGCAACGAGCAAATTCCTGCTCTCCATTACCGATAGCTCCGCCGCATGGGTCTACATCAACAACGGTGCTGTGCTCCCCCTATTGGTCGTGCCTTCTATCATGGGTATCATGCTCGGTTCTATCGTGGGGGTTAAGATCCTTGCTAAGACAAAACCTGCGGCAGTGCGATCAATTGTCATTGGAATTCTTCTTCTTGCCGGGTTAAGGGCCCTTTTGAAAGGGCTTGGAATTTGGGAATAGCTTTTAAGCACAAAGGATATGAAACAGCAACAGGCCAATGAGGAACAGTTGATATATGCCAGGATTCTTGATGGGGGGGTGAGGATAGGAGTGGTCATTCTGGTGATCACATTTGCCATTTACGTATTCGAAATCATCACCTCTCATATCCCCGTAAACGAGTTACCGAAGTACTGGGGATTGCCCGTTCATGAATATCTCGCGACATGCAAGATAAGTACGGGCTGGTCATGGCTGGGAATGCTTGGAAAGGGTGATTTCGTTAATTTTATGGGTATCGCATTTCTCGCAGGTATGACGATTGTTTGTTACGTAGCAGTCACTCCTGTCTTTTATAGGAAGAAAGATTCAGCATTTTTCATCCTTTCGCTGGCCGAAATAGGTGTGCTGATTCTCGCCGCGTCTGGCATCCTTGGAGGAGGTGGACACTGAATTGAACAGGTTGTCTTGTCCCATAGCAGGACTGGAGAGGTTACTCCTGTCAACGGATGGTTCTGAATTCAGCGAGGGAGCGATCAGGGAGGCGATAAAGATTGCGGAGAGATGTTCAAGCAAGTTATATGCTCTGTCGGTAATAGAGACGAATCCGGAGTTCGAGGCCCTCGCTCCCAAACTTGTGGAAAAGGCTGGGAAAGAGACAAGAGAACACCTTGAATCCGTAAAGGCAAGGGCTTCCAGAGTAGGGGTTGATTGCGAGGTCATCGTCCATCAAGGAGAGGAGCCCTATCATTTTATTGTGGAAGAGGCATTGAGAAGACGAGCCGAGATGATCATCATGGGAAGGCGCGGAAGGACAGGCCTTAAGAGGCTTATGATGGGGAGTGTGACGGCAAAGGTCATCGGTCATGCCCCGTGCGATGTATTGGTCGTTCCGAGGGCAGCCCGGATTGAGTTTAAGAATATCCTCACCGCTATTGATGGCTCAAGATACAGTGATTCCGTGGCCTCTGACGCGATTGGCATTGCAAAACGATATAACGGCAAAGTCTTGGCTGTCTGTGTTGCATCAACGGATTCAGAGATAAAAGAGTCGAAGAAGAATGTCGATAAAGTTAGACTTGTGGCAGAGAAGGAAGGACTGACGGTAGAGACGGTGTGTGAAAAAGGGACCCCCTATGAGGTCATCGTCAATCGGGCGAAGGAAAAGAACGCGGATTTGATTGTAATGGGGAGCCATGGAAGAACAGGTCTTAAAAGGCTTCTCATGGGAAGTGTAACGGAAAGAGTGATTGGACATGCGGAATGTGCAGTGCTCGTTGTGAAAGAAAAATCCCGCTAAACCCCTTTCGGACGACTCGGGCCCTTGACCTCTTGAAAGCCCCCTTGCTCTCTGCCTCCTTCTCCGTAAGAAACTTCGGCAATCGTCTGGCCCGCCATCTTGTCCATTCTAACGTTGCAAAAAAAATGACCATACGGACATGGGTGAACCGGTCGGAAAGGGTTCGAGGCGAACCTTTAATCGAATCACCACACACATCCCCGACACTTCCTCGACTTCACTTTAGGCCGCATCCTCCCGTTTCCTCAGGATGTCAACCCAACCGCCTTTCGAAGCCTTGGAGAGCGGTTTACCCATGTCCGTTAATGCAACTGCAAGGTTTTCTCTTTCCTAATTTTTGAAAAAGGTGTATATTTTGAATAAAATGTGTTTGAGTAGATGTAAATGGAGGACATAAATATGCCTGTGATTGCTAAAAAAGTGTTCGAGGAGGCATTGTCGCTCCCAGTGGAGGCCCGAACAAGCCTCGTTGAGAAGCTGCTCACCAGTCTCCATCCTCCTACCCAGCCGGTGATGGACCGACTGTGGGCTGACGAAATTGAAAGGCGTATTGCCCAAATTGACAAAGGCGAAGTAAAGCTTGTTTCCGGGAAAAAAGTTTTTTCTAATATCCATAAAAAATACCGGCGATGAAATTCTACTTCCATCCGAATGCCGAAGCTGAATTCTATAAGGCTATCGAGTATTACGAACAATTCCGGCCGGGACTTGGTTTTGAATTTGCGAAAGAAGTCTACGCCACCATTACTCGCATTATTCAATATCCAGAAGATTGGTCGCCATCGTCCAAAAACTCCCGCCGTTGTTTAGTCAGTCGGTTCCCATATGGAGTGGTCTATCAGGTCAAGCCTCGATCTTTACGAATTATTGCAGTCGCTCCTCTCAACCGTCGGCCAGGT
>Ga0194127_10000810_pt1 | contig 48681 bp, 57 predicted proteins | sample TA2KigC100mmetaG_FD_148624 | JGI IMG/M metagenome (GOLD analysis project Ga0194127, IMG submission 148624) | Freshwater microbial communities from Lake Tanganyika, Tanzania - TA2015036 Kigoma Deep Cast 100m | ecosystem: Environmental > Aquatic > Freshwater > Lake | place: Tanzania: Lake...
GAAAAATTGGGGCAGGGTTGGGCGAGCATTTGAAATATGAAAAATTGAATGAAGAGCAAAAGAAAAATTATTTTTGCCTGGATTTAAGGGAGAACATGGTCGCTATTATCAATCAAAACTTTCCCGGAGCGCAGGCGATAGTTCATGATTGCCAGGAGCCATTGACTCAATTTAATGATGGTTCTTTTGACCGCATATTAGCGATCCATGTTTTGGAACATTTGCCTAATTTGCCTGCAACAGTCAGCGAAATGTACAGATTGATCGATAAAAAGAAAGGCGTTTTTTCAGTGGTCATTCCATGTGAGGGCAGCCTTGCCTACGGACTGGCGCGACGCGCGTCTGCTCAGAGAATATTTGAGAAACGCTACAAACAAAGCTACGATTGGTTTATTAAACGGGAACACATTAATTCAGCGAATGAAATTATAGAAGAGCTTGGTAAATATTTTGAAGTTGTTCACAAAAAATTTTTCCCCTTCCCATTCCTGCCGATCCAAACTCCAAACCTGGCCATTGGGCTGACGCTAAAACCAAAGTCAAATCAACGGAACTGAAAAATTAAAACCATGAAATACTTCATCACAGGCGCGGCTGGTTTTATTGCCAGCAATCTTGTCGACCGTCTCCTTGAAGGCGGTCACATTGTCGTAGGGTACGACAACTTCTCCACCGGGCAGGAGGAATTTGTAGCCTCTGCCCTCAAAAATAAGAACTTTACCCTGGTGCGTGCGGATGTATTGGATTTGCCCGCCCTAACGGATGCCATGCGCGGCGCAGACTTTGTCTTTCATCTGGCTGCCAATGCCGATGTCCGTTTTGGAACGGAGCATCCGCGTAAAGATTTGGAACAGAACACCATTGCCACATATAACGTTCTAGAGGCAATGCGTGCCAATGACGTTAAACGAATTGCCTTCTCATCGACAGGGTCCGTATATGGCGAAGCGAAACAGTTTCCTACGCCTGAAGATGCCGCCTTTCCCATCCAAACCTCCCTGTATGGAGCATCCAAACTGGCGGGAGAAAGTCTGATCTCCGCCTATTGCGAAGGCTTCGGGTTTCAAGGCTATATCTTCCGTTTCGTGTCCATTCTTGGAGAGCGTTACACGCACGGGCATGTATTCGACTTTTACGGGCAACTTTTGGATCACCCCAACGAATTGACCGTGCTTGGCAATGGTCGTCAGCGAAAGTCGTACCTTTACATTCAAGATTGCATCGATGCCATGTTGACGGTCATTGAAAAGGCGCAGGAAAGGGTGAACATTTATAACCTGGGCACCGACGAATACTGCGAAGTCAACAACTCCATTAGCTGTATCTGCGAACACCTAAAGCTCGACCCGCAGAAAAATTATACTGGCAGCGAACGCGGCTGGATCGGCGATAACCCGTTCATCTTTCTCGATACATCCAAAGTGCGCTCGCTTGGTTGGAAACCCAAACTCACCATTCAACAGGGTATCGTCAAAACTCTTGAATATTTGCAAAACAATAAATGGATTTTGGAGCGAAGATGAAAGTTTGTGTTCTTGGTCTGTGGCATCTCGGCTCGGTCACTGCCGCGTGCCTCGCATCGGGTGGACACCATGTCACTGGGTTGGATTTTGATGCGCAGGTTATAGAAAACCTTAGCAAGGGACAACCTCCCTTATTCGAGCCGGGGCTTGAAGACCTTGTAAAAAAAGGTCTGGTGGAAAAGAAACTGGATTTTACGACTGACATTAAAAAGGCGGTTGCTGGAGCCAATGTGATTTGGGTAACGTATGACACGCCCGTTGATGAAGATGACCGCGCCGATGTCGATTATGTGATGGAACGCGTTGCCCGCCTCTTCCCGGAACTGGAGCCGGGTCAGCAGATTTTAGTTTCATCTCAACTGCCGGTGGGTTCGGCCCGTCGCCTCGAAACGATGCTTGCAGAAACCCGCCCCAATCTCGATGTATCCTTTTCCTGTTCGCCTGAGAATCTGCGCCTTGGAAAAGCCATTTCCGTTTTCACCGAGCCAGACCGGGTTGTTATCGGCGTTCGGAATGAAGAGAGCAAAAGAGTATTTGCTGAATTACTTTCTCCATTCACTGATCGCATTGAATGGATGTCGGTAGAATCTGCTGAAATGACCAAACATGCCCTAAATGCCTTTCTGGCAACTTCTGTCACCTTCATCAATGAAATTGCGGTCATCTGCGAACAGGTTGGCGCGGATGCAAAGGAAGTGGAGCGCGGTTTGAAATCTGAAGCGCGCATTGGACCCAAAGCCTACCTGGGACCTGGTGGCGCTTTTGCGGGAGGGACACTTGCACGTGATGTCGCTTTCCTGACACAACTCGGCAAACAATTTGATGTGCCAGTTCAGTTGTTTCCGGCCATTAAAGCCAGCAATGATGCTCACAAAAATTGGGCACACCGCCGTTTGGTTCAATTGCTGGGAGATTTAAAGGGCAAGACTATTGCAGTGTGGGGTCTGACTTATAAATCCGGTACAGATACATTGCGCCGTTCGAGCGCGGTTGAACTGTGTAAATGGCTTTTGGAGCAGGGAGCAAATGTCCGCGCGCATGACCCGGTTGTGAAGAAACTACCGGACGAGCTCGGCAGAGTGCAGATTGCTACATCGGCTTTGGGTGCTGTTCAAAAGGCGGACGCGCTGGTGGTTGCTACGGAATGGCCCGATTATCGTGATATCGATATGAACGCAGTTGTCTCTGCCATGAATACACCTTACGTGCTGGATGTTAACAGATTTCTGGCAAAGAATGTTGAAGCCTTGCCTGCGATAAAATATGTGGCTGTAGGAAAAACTGTCAAATGATGAAGTGGTCGTTGGAAGGTCGCGCCGCCGTGATTACGGGCGCAAACCAGGGTTTGGGCGAAGCCATCGCTCGTGCTTATGTGGAGGCGGGGGCAAATTTATTTCTGTGCGCGCGGGATGAAGAAAAATTGCTCAACGTGCAGGAACAGCTTCGGGGTTTTTGCAAACCCGGTCAAAAGGTCGAAGTGATGCGGGCAGACGTGTCAAAGCAGGAGGATGTCGAGAGGGTCGCATCCCGCGCTTTGGAAGTATTTCCACATATCCATATTCTGATAAACAATGCCGGAGTGTATGGACCAAAGGGACGCATAGAGGATGTGAATTGGGACGAGTGGTCTCAGGCGATAGAGGTCAACCTGTTCGGTTCTATTTTGATGGCAAGTGCGTTTCTGCCTCATTTTCGCAAGAACAAGTACGGAAAGATCATTCAACTTTCGGGCGGCGGTGCCACTGCGCCATTGCCATTTATCAGCGCTTATGCAGCCTCGAAAGCTGCGATTGTGCGATTTGCTGAAACTCTTGCTGAGGAAGTAATGGAAGATGGTATCGATGTGAACTCGATTGCGCCCGGCGCACTCAACACCCGCCTTTTGGATGAAGTATTGGAGGCTGGACCCGAAAAAGTGGGCAAAATGTTTTATGAAAGATCGTTGAAGCAAAAGACCGAAGGCGGCGCTCCATTGGAACGTGGAGCGGAATTATCCGTCTTTCTTGCATCCTCTGCCAGTGATGGCATTACCGGAAAACTTATCAGCGCAGTTTGGGACCCGTGGGATAAATTCACAGAACACATGGATGAAATGAAGAAGACAGATATATACACTTTGCGTCGCATCGTTCCGAGGGATCGCGGCATGGGTTGGGGTGACGTATGACACAGGCGTTGGGTGTTGCAATTTTAGGGTGCGGGCTGATCGGACAGAAGCGCTCGAAGGCTCTGGCAAATACAAACCTCGTTGCCTGCGCGGATGTAAATGAATCGCGCGCAAAGGCGTTGGCTTCTGGCTTTCCTGATTGTGATGGAACATCTGACTGGCAGGCGGCAGTTCGACGCGACGATGTTGATATCGTAGTCGTGGCTACAACAAACGATGCCCTTGTAGAAGCCAGCCTGGCGGCTGTCAATGCCGGAAAGCATGTATTGGTTGAAAAACCCGCTGCTCGTAATGTAAAGGAATTGGATACCCTGATCGAGGCTGTTAACAGGAAGGGCGTTCAAGTGCGTGTGGGTTTCAATCACCGCTACCATCCCGCCCTGTTGAAGGCACACGAGTTGATGAAAGCAGGCGAGCTTGGCGAGTTGATGTTCATCCGCGGGCGTTATGGTCACGGCGGGCGTAAAGGCTATGATCGCGAATGGCGAGCAAATCCCGCTCTTTCTGGCGGTGGCGAATTGATCGATCAAGGCGTACATCTCATTGACCTTTCACGCTGGTTTTTGGGAAACTTCACCGAAGTCCAGGGCTTTGCTCATACGTATTTTTGGGATATGCCGGTGGACGATAATGGTTTTATGATCCTGAAAACTGAAAAGAAACAGACTTCTTTTTTGCATGTCAGTTGCACCGAATGGAAGAATCTATTCTCGATGGAGATTTACGGGCGCGATGCCAAACTTCACATCGAAGGTTTGGGCGGCAGTTATGGCATGGAAAAATTATCTTTCTATAAAATGCTGCCTGAAATGGGCCCGCCTGAAACGACAATTTGGGAATACCCGCGCGGAGATAACTCGTGGAAGTTGGAGTTTGATGAGTTTCTTGAGGATATTCGACTTGGCAGGACGCCTTCGGCGAATTTGAACGATGCCCGTGAAGCCTTGCTGGCGGTCGAAAAAATTTACAAGGATTCTGGTTATGATCATCACACGTAGTCCATTAAGGATCACCCTTGGAGGTGGCGGAACGGATTTACCGTCATATTATCGCCAGCATGATGGTTTCTTGATCGCAGCCGCAATCGATAAGTATGTTTATGTTACTGTCATGCGCCCGTTCATCCCTGGAATATTTTTGAAATATTCACAGTTGGAAAAATCTGAAAGGGTGGATGGAATTCAACATCCGATTCTGCGGGAAGCGATCCGTATGCTCGATTTCAAAACACCCCAGATCGAGATCACCACTCTGGCAGATATACCCTCTGGAACAGGGCTGGGTTCCTCAGGCAGTTTTACAACCGCGTTGTTGAAGGCATTATATACTCATCGCCGTAGGATGATCCTTCCTGATGATCTGGCGCGGCTTGCCTGCGAGATCGAACTCGAAAAATTAAAGGAACCCATCGGTAAGCAGGATCAATACATCGCTGCCTATGGCGGCATCACCTGCTTTGAGTTTAACAAAGATGATTCTGTCAACGCCTACCCATTGCAGATAGGCATTGACACGCTCTTTGACCTTGAAGATAATCTCCTCTTGTTTTTCACCGGTTTTGCTCGCAGCGCTTCGGCCATTCTCAAGGATCAGGATAAGCGTAGCAAGGAAATGGATGAAGATATGCTCAACAATCTTCATTATGTGAAGGACCTTGGCATGCACAGCAAGCATGCACTTGTCGATGGCAAGACATCTGAATTCGGTGCCCTAATGCATGAGCATTGGGAGCATAAGCGCAAGCGTTCCAAGGGCATGAGCAACCCGCAGATCGATGAGTGGTATGAACTCGGTATGAAGAATGGTGCGTTGGGCGGAAAACTTGTCGGTGCGGGGGGAGGTGGCTTTTTGATGTTCTATGCCGAAGATCGTAACCGTTTGCGTCATTCCATGTCCAAGGCAGGTTTGGAGGAGGTCCGTTTCCGTTTTGATTTCGAAGGCTCAAAGGTGATGATCGGATGAGGTTGTACCCGGTTGTTATTTTGGCGGGCGGCTTGGCAACCCGTCTGCGCCCGGCCACAGAGAAGATTCCCAAAGCGCTGGTCGAGATCGGTGGCAGCCCATTCATTTACCATCAATTGCGGTTATTACATTCACATGGAATGAGACGGGTGATTGTCTCCGCTTGGTATCGCGGCGATATGATCCGTGATTATGTAGGGAATGGGAACCGGTTCGATATGGAAGTCGAGTATGTCTTTGACGGCGAATCTCCATTGGGTACGGGCGGTGCGATCCGCAAGGCACTTCCGTCTTTGGATTCGCCTTTCTTTGTTTTATATGGCGATTCCTACCTTCCTTGTGAGTATGCTGCCATTCAGGCGCATTTCGAGATTGGAGGCCTGCCGGCTCTGATGACGGTTTTCCGTAACTCTGGGAAATGGGACGCAAGCAATGTCGAGATGGCGGATGGTCGAATCGCTCGTTATGACAAAAAGAATACGACGCCACGTATGGCATACATCGATTATGGACTAGGCATGTTTGCCCCCTCCGTGTTCAAGGCGTTACGCGAAGGTCAATCCGCAGATCTGGCGGAGATTTACCAAAAACTTGTCGTAGAAAGAAATCTGTTGGCGTATGATGTGCCGGAACGATTCTATGAAATCGGTTCTTTCGAAGGATTACGTGAATTGGATGGAATCCTTACAAGGAACCCGGATCAATTTTTGAAAAAGGAGTAAGACATGTCGTTTATAAAAACATTTATTGCGGAGACAGTCGAGATTTTGAACAAACTCGATGAAGCCTCTATAGAAAAAATGGCAGATGTGATCGCCGAAACGCGCGCACAGAACGGTAGATTGTTTGTGCTTGGAGTGGGAGGCAGCGCAGCAAATGCTTCTCATGCAGTCAATGATTTCCGTAAAATTGTGGGCATTGAAACATACGCGCCTACTGATAACGTCTCTGAATTAACTGCCCGCACCAATGATGAAGGTTGGGCAACTGTATTCAAAACCTGGCTGGAAGGCAGCCGACTGAACTCAAAAGATGCCATTATGGTGTTCTCAGTTGGCGGTGGAAATTTGGAAGAGAATGTCAGCCCAAATCTGGTGATGGCATTGCAATATGCTAAGAAGGTTGGCGCAAAGGTGGTCGGTATTGTAGGACGTGACGGCGGCTATACTGCCACGGTGGCAGATGCTTGTGTTATTATCCCTACAGTTCATCCGGATCATGTCACTCCTCATGCGGAGGGATTCCAGTCGGTAGTCCATCACTTATTGGTCACACATCCCAAACTGAAAGCTGCCCAGACCAAATGGGAGTCTGTCAAGTAATGCCTGGCAAGCCCGCAGTTTTCCTAGACCGAGACGGTGTTATCAACAGGTCTGTAGTGCGGAATGGCAAGCCTTATCCGCCTGCTTCATTGTCCGAATTGGAGATTATTCCAGATGCTGTGGTGTCCCTGAAGAAATTGGCAGAGGTTGGTTATCTGCTTATTGGTGTGACGAATCAGCCGGATGTAGCGCGTGGCACCCAGTCTCGCGAAGTGGTTGAAGCGATCAATTCACATATCAAGGCGGAATTGCCTATTGTAGACATTTTCACCTGTTTCCATGATGGTAAAAATGATTGTGAATGCCGCAAACCCAAACCCGGATTGATCTTGCAAGGCGCCCATGAATACAAAGTTGACCTTTCCAGGAGTTGGATGGTGGGTGACCGTTGGAAGGACATTTCAGCCGGTCAGGCTGCCGGGTTGCGGACTGTTTTTGTCGATTATCATTATAACGAGACCTATAACGGACCGACCGCCGAATTTATTATCGAAGACATATCAGTTCTCGCAGATATCATACTTAATTCGTAAAGAGGAAAAAATATGACCAATTTGGATAAATTAAAGATTAAGATATTTGCCGATGGGGCGGAATTAGACGGCATCCTTGAACTTTATAAGAATAGATACATTGCAGGCTTTACTACCAATCCGACATTAATGAATAAGAGCGGCATAAAGGATTATGAGGGATTTGCGCGCAAGCTGTTGGAGCATATTCCTGATCGCCCATTCTCGTTTGAAGTGTTTTCAGATGAATTCGATGAAATGGAGCGGCAGGCTTTGAAAATCGCATCGTGGGGAAAGAATGTATATGTGAAAATTCCAGTGACCAACACAAGACGAGAATCTTCAGTGAATCTGGTAAAGAAACTTGCCGATGCGGGTGTGCAATTGAACGTTACAGCGTTGATGACTTTGGAACAGGTCAGCGACATTTCGGCAGCATTGGGCAACAATGTCCCTTCTTATATTTCTGTGTTTGCCGGGCGTATTGCAGATACTGGCAGGGATCCCATGCCGCTTATGAAGCGGGCTGTCGAAATTCTCTCACCTCACAATAAACAGGAACTGATCTGGGCAAGCCCGCGCGAACTGCTCAATATCTTTCACGCAGAGGAAATCGGTTGTCATATTATTACCGTTACTCATGACATTTTGAAAAAGCTTTCCATTGTTGGCAAGGACCTCGACGAGTACTCGCTTGATACCGTCAAGATGTTTCGCGATGACGCCGTAAAAGCAGGGTTCTCGCTTTGAAATCTTTTATTAAGTTTTGGTTGGGATTTAATTCTTAAGTTGAGTATTTTGTAGTGTCTGAACCCCCTCTCGTCACGGTCATTATCGTTTTCTGGAACAGTGAAAAACACTTCCCTGAATGTCTGGAACGACTGGCAACCCAGACATTCAGGGATTTTGAAATTGTCGTCGTTAATAATGGGTCGGATATTCATTGGTTCGATCAATATAACATAGATGGGTTGCGCGTCCATCATCTCGAAGCCAACCTTGGCTTTGCGGTTGCCAACAACATAGGCGCGCGCCTTGTCCGCGGAAAATGGATCGCCCTGCTCAACGCGGATGCCTACCCCGAGCCGGACTGGCTGGAAAATCTCCTGAAGGCGGCGCGGGAAAATCCGCAATTCAACTTCTTCTCCTCCCGCCAACTTCAGGCGGACACTCCCGAATTATTGGACGGCGCAGGCGACGCTTATCACATCAGCGGGCTGGCGTGGCGGAATGGTTATTGCCTGCCAGCCGATTCGTGCGCGCTGGAGCAAAGGGAAGTTTTCAGTCCCTGTGCCGCCGCCGCCTTATATTCACGGGATGATTTCATAAAGATTGGCGGTTTCGATGAAGATTACTTTTCCTATTTTGAAGATGTGGATCTGGGATTCCGCCTGGGGTTGCAGGGAAAGAAATGTCTTTATGTCCCGGAGGCAGTCGTCCACCACGTTGGGAGCGCCAGCACCGGCAAACGCAGCGACTTCTCCGTCTATTATGGCTATCGCAATTTGATCTGGACCTTCGTCAAGGATATGCCGTCTCCGCTCCTTTGGCTGTTTCTGCCCCTTCATATCGCAGCGATGTCCTTCTTCATGGCATACCTCACCCTGCGCGGACAGGGACGCGCGATCTGGAAGGCGGTCTTCGACGCGCTGCGCGGGCTTCCCAAAGTCATCGAAAAACGAAGGGCAATTCAAAAGGACAGAAGGATAAGATCAAGCGATTTGCTCAAGGTCATGTCCACCGGCATCCTTGAGCCGTACCGCGAATTCATGGAACGGAACAAAAACAGATGAAGGACATCGGCGTTTGCATCCTCACCCGCAGTTCAAGGGATGTGATTCTCGACTGCCTCGCCTCGCTCTTCGAGCAGACCAAAGAGCTTGAAATGGATGTCGTTGTCGTGGATAACGACTCGCGCGACGACACCGTGGACCTGATCCGCCGCAACTTCCCGCAGGTGAAGTTGATTCTCAATTCTGAAAATGCCGGCTACTCCCGCGGCGTCAACCAGGGCTTGCGGACTCTCGATGCCCGTTATTACGTTTTGTTGAATCCCGATGCGGTCATCCTCGATCGCGCGCTGGAGCGGCTGGCGCGCTTCATGGATGAAAACCCGCAGGCAGGCATTTGTGGGTCCAGGGTCCTCAACCGCGACGGCAGCCTGCAATATCAATGCCGCCGCGGTGAAGCCCGCCCGGGCGAGGTCTTCTCGTATTTTCTGGGTCTGGATCGTATGTTCCCCAACGACCCGCGCAGGAAAAGATCGCACTCTGGCGTTTGCTGGACAAAGACCTTGACCGCCCAGCCATCGCGCGTCAATTCACATTATCTATCAATGCAATTCGCGGGGCTTATGCTCACATCAGCGAAGACGAAGTAATGAAAGACGCGGTCAAAGCCACGCGGCAAGCGCGAAAAGCCCGCCATGCGAAAAGTCGTTCTTGATACCAATATATTCATCAGCGGGGTGATTACGTCGGGATATTCCGCGTCCATTTTGGACGCCGCCCGCCGTGAAGAGATCAAACTGGTTACATCTGCCCATCTGCCCGAAGAATTCAGCGACGTGATTTCACGCCGTCACATTACGAAAAAATATCCCAAAGCCGCCCAGGAAGCCGAAGCCCTGAACGAAGTGAACGGGCGGCTCTCGCACAGCCTCCCCGCATGGGGAACGACATCGTTTAATCGTTTTGTACGGCAGAGAACTGTAAATTATGATTGTGCAAGGTAGAGCACATTAGTTTTTTTGCAAACCATACTTGACAAAAAGTATTACTTTATGTATAGTACAACCATGATAATACAAAGAGACATTTACACTGAGATTGCGCCTGTTCTATCTTCGCCCGAAGCCATTGTCATCACGGGCATGAGGCGTGTTGGGAAAACAACGCTGCTCAAATTTATCTATGACCAGGTTGAATCACCCAATAAGATCTACCTGGATCTGGAAAACCCACGCAACCAAACCTATTTCCAGGAAGTTGATTACGATGCCGTAAAAAATAATCTCCAATTGTCAGGCCTGCAAAAAGAAGGGCGGGCAACCGTATTTTTGGATGAAATCCAATGGGTAAAGCAGCTGCCCTCCATCGTAAAGTATTTAATGGACACATATCAGATCAAGTTCATTTTGAGCGGTTCTTCCAGCTTTTATTTAAAAAATCAATTCTCCGAATCGCTTGCGGGAAGAAAATATATTTTCGAACTCCACCCATTGACGTTCCGCGAGTTCTTACGCATGAAACAAGCGCCTATCCCTTCCAATAGAGGAGCGTTCGATCAAACCTCCCTGGCTTTTTATCAAACCTACAAGGCATACGTGGACGAATACTTGCAGTTTGGCGGATTCCCCGGGGTCGCGCAAAAAACGACAGAAAGCGAAAAGAAGTCCGCCCTGGATGACATCTTTATTTCGTATTATCAACTGGAAGTCCTGCAACTCAGTGATTTTCGCAAAATCCACAAAATCAGGGATTTGCTTTTTCTCTTGATGGGACGCGTAGGCTCGCGCCTGGATGTAAAAAAACTTACCAGTACTCTTGGCATCTCGCGCGAGACCGTCAACGAGTATCTTGCCTTCTTGGAAGGCACGTATTTCATCAAAATAGTGAGACCTTACACCACCAGCAAGGATGTTGAGATACGCAAAGCGGGCAAAATATACGTGTGCGATACGGGACTTGTCCGCCAATTTGCCCAGGTGGATGAAGGCGTGCTGTTCGAAAATGCCGTGTATTGGAATTTACACCAAAAAGGAGCGGTTCAATATTATCAACGAAAAAACGGCGTTGAAATTGATTTTGTCCTTAACCAGCGACAAGCGTATGAAGTAAAACTTCATCCCGTCAAGGAAGATATGAATAAATTACAGGCTTTGGGAAAAGATATCGGAATAGAGAAAACAAATATCGTGGGGCGAGACTATGCCCCGATGCAGGAAGTTCTGTATCTCTATAATCTATGAACCCAGACCTGCCCGTTGATCTTCAAGGCAGGCTTGTTATTTTAAGTTATAGTGTTTTCTCTGTCATCTTCCATTCTGTTCCTCCGGGTGGTCCCTGAGCCGTGTCGAAGGGCAGGCCGCTTACCGTTACCGCGATGCCTGTCCTGAGCTGGCATCCTGTCATTGCTTTGCATGAGTTAAAAGTTCCGCCAGATTGTGGAGATCTGCTTGCTTATACAACAGGATTGGGGGTTCGGAGCCTCATCTATTCGTCAACCATATTCTTCCAGTCATACAGGATGACATCTTTTCTATTCTTTGCAAGCTCCATCATTCGATCCGTGAAGCCTGATCGGGAGCAGAGTCCAAATAAGACTGTTTGCCCGTTCACTTCCTTCAACAGAGCCTTTGATTTCCCTTCCAGTTGTTCCAGGATATCCACCCCCAGCGGGCGCCGACTCCATTTACATTCGACCAGCATGGTGTAAATATCGTTGAGCAAAACGAGGTCAATTTCCTGGTTTGCCTGCCTGAGCAGACAGGCCTGCCACCAGCCTCCAATCTGCTTCGGTTGAAAGGGGAGTTTCCCTTTCAATCCATTCCGCCAAAAGTATTGACGGCAGACCTGTTCAAAGACGGTTGACGTGAAAGCATCCAGGTCAGGAGATATGGCTGTGTCAAATACCACCTCTTTCGCACCGCGTTCCAACTGTGAGTGATTAGGCAGGACGAACCGAAACCAGAAACGCAGGAAATTGTCTTTGAGGCGATAGACACCTCGGCGGCTCTTATGGGGTTGTGTTTCTGTGACGGGAACGACCCGCTCCACCAGATGAAGTTGTTGAAGCGTCTCCAGATAGGGAGCGATATTCTCAAAGCCCGCAGCTTGTTTTATCTCATTTTGACGGGTATTGCCCGATGCAATCGCTTGCAGCACGGCAAAGTAATTACGCGGCTCACGCAATTCCTGTTGGAGCACAAAGCGTACCTCATCATAAAGCGCAGCACCACGCGTCAATATGCCATCAAGGATATTGGTTTGCAGCGATTGTTCAGGCTGGATGGTTTGCAGGTAAGCAGGCGTTCCCCCATACACGGCATATGCACGCAAACGATCGTCTGCACTGTAAGAAGTGAAAAACTGTTGAGCGTCCACGAATTCAAGCGGCTCCAGGAGATATTGAGCTGTACGCCGTCCATATAATGGCGCCTTATACCCTAAGACCGTTTCCTCCATCATCCCAATATAGGAACCATTTAGAATCAACATGATCTGACTGTTCTTCAATGAATGGTCCCATGTTCGCTGCAAGATGGACGATAGGGAGGGATCTGCCGCTATAAGATAAGGAAACTCATCCAGCACTATAACCAGCCGTTCGGATTGGGCTTGTTTCGCCAGCGTATTCAGAAGGTCATCCCAGGTGTTATACACCGCGCCGACCTGCCCCGCGCCGAAGATGACGTCATTCACGGCTTTGGATAAATTGGCGCGCAGGATCTGCTCTGGAACCTGGTCAGCCACAAAAAAGATGTGCCGCTTACCCTGGCAGAAGTGTGCCAGCAGTTCAGTTTTCCCTACTCTTCGCCTTCCATAAAGAACAAACAATTCGGCGCGGCCAGATTTGTTGTGTTTTTCGAGTAGGTCCAGTTCGGAAATACGATTGACGAACAAGGGATTTCTCCTATAAGACAAGCGAAGCACTACAGTCCCGCGTGTTTTTGGCGGGAGTCCTGTGGATAATTGTGATTATGATAATCACAATTATCTTATCACGTTTCGATAGAGTTGTGGGCGCTTGTGAATCTTTCATTTCTGATGGCCGCAAAATCTTCCCGTGATTCTTGTCGAAAAGTTTAGTTATACCCAGCGCGGTCACAAATTGCGCTTTTTCAAAGGCGGGAAACCGCAATTTGTGACCGTGGGTATTATATCTATGTAGCAAGCAGTGGACCAGCCCCGCCCGTTGGAAACTCGGGGCTGGCCGCTCGCCGTCACCGCGATGCGTACGTTCGAGCCTTGCGGAACTGCCTGGGTCGCTGTGTACAGCCAGCGTCCGGTGTTCGGCGGTGTTTCCACTGCCGGTGGTCGAGTAGCCGTGCTCTTTGGCGTATCGAGACCCACCGCTCTTCGCGAAGCACCCTGACTGGCGAAGCCGTGTCGAAGGGCGCCGCCCTGAGCCGTGTCGAAGGGAAGTCCGCCACTGTTAATGCAAAGAGCGGCTTGCCCTTTACCTTTACGGCTTGTTTGAAGGAGAGTTATCCCCATATGAAATGCGACGCGCACGCATAAGAATGTAGTAAAATAATAAGGAAACATCATGCCTGAAATATCACGCTTCTTTGGCATTATCATTCGCATGTACGTTGAGTTGGGCGCGCCACATCACCATCCGCACTTGCACGCCTATTATCAAAATGCTGTCGGTATTTATCGCATAGACCAGATAAATATGATCGAAGGAACGCTTTCCAGAAGAGAACAAAGGCTTGTCGAGGCATGGATCGTTTTACATCAAAACGAACTATTGGAAAATTGGGAGCGGTTGCAATCCAGTGAAATGCCTTTCAAGATTGCGCCGCTCAAATAGAAAGAAGGTTTGAAATGGAACATAAAATTTACCGTGTCGTTTCTTTTGAGCCTGTTCGCCCATTCATATTGCAGGTAACTTTTGACGATGGCTCAAAGCAGACCATAGACTTTCGTCCCATGTTGGCGGGCGAAATCTACGGCCCATTGCAGAATGAAAAATTCTTCAACCAGGTGGAAATTGACCCCGAAGTTCATACCCTTGTCTGGCCAAATGGCGCGGACTTTGACCCTGCCACTTTACATGATTGGCCTGAGTATATAACCGAAATGAAGAAAATGGCGCAGCGGTGGGGAAAGGTCAATGTGTAGTAGTCATGCTCTGGCGTGAATATCAATTTTCGCCGGGTGGTCCCTGAGCTTGTCGAAGGGCGCATCGCCGATACAGGATGCAGATTATGCTGTTGATGAAACCTCGAAGATCACGTCACCTTTAAGATCAGGAACCGGTCTAGGCTGGTCTGCGTGAATATTTTTCCATGTTGTTGAAAGAAATAATCCAGCCCTGGCCATTGGTTTCGGGGCTGGCATTTCTTTTAGAGTTAGAGGGATTTCTCTTCCGACGACTCCCCTACGCCCCCTGGCTGGTCGGTTGCCATCACTGCGATGCGCACCGTATTGCCTTGCGGGACGGCGCTGGTGGTCGTATACACCCAGCGCCCCGCCCGTTGGGTGGGGTCTCCTCAACCTCCCCGCTTTCGATCTCCTGTCCATTGGCATCGCTTACCGCCACTTGCAGGTGGGTTACCTTGAAGTCGTCATGCGCGCGCACCACGATCGGGTCACCCGCCGCGCCGCCGTAGGCGGAAAGGTCCACCTCGTCCACCACGGGCGCGTTGAAGCCTGCCCTGAGCCTGTCGAAGGGAAGTCTGCCACCGTTAATGCAAAGAGCGGCTTGCCCTTTGCCTTTGCGGCTCGCTCGTAAAGCGTCTTCTTTTCGGGGTCCGCCATCACCAGGCGCCCATACAGCACCGCCTGGCGGAAACGCGCCTGGTGTTCCAACTGCGCGGCGGTCGGCTGGATTCCGGAACGGTCGGGTTTGCGCCCCACGATCACTTCATCGCCGTAGCGCTTGAAGACCAGGTCGCCGACCTGTCCGCGGAACTTTTCCAGCACCGGGTTGAGTTTGACTTTTGCCATGGAATATTGTCTCCTTTTCTGGGTTGGATGATATTACATGCCCCCAGGGGACATGCCAACGGGCGGGTTGTGTCCGCGCATGATAAGCGCGTCCTAAGCGCATCCCAAGTGGGTCGTAAGCGCCTGGCGGCTTTTGCGGCTTGCGCGTCCAGCGGTTGAAATCAGAATATTTGTTCTAATAACGCCCTATTTTTACCCTCATTCCCGGAAAAAATCAAGGGGGAATGAGTGGTGATTACCCACATCATTACACTGCCTGATTCGGCGGGTCGCGCAGCATCCTGCCTCAGCTCATAAAAGTCGGATAAATCCGACTGATTGTGACAGCCCGAAGGGCTTCCATGTGCTGAGCAGGCGGCTTTAGCCCCGCGATTCCAAGTTTGTGGTAATCACCAGGGAATGACTCCCCGCTTATAATAGTGGAATGCCGCCCGTCACGCTCATTTCCGTCATTGTGGTTACTTGGAATAGCGGAGAACATTTATCTCATTGTCTCTCCGCTCTTGCAAAACAAACCCGTCGCGATTTTGAAGTGATCCTGGTGGATAATCACTCGACCGATGATTCACTGAATGGATTGGAACGGCATTGGCTCGACGACCTGCGAATGACCGTTGAACGCCTCGACTCCAACCTCGGCTTCGCCCCTGCCAACAACCTGGGCGCCCGCCTTGCCCGCGGGAAATGGATCGCCCTGCTTAACGCCGATGCCTACCCGGAACCGGATTGGCTTGAAAACCTTCTCAAAGCAGCGGAACGCAACCCGCAATATACTGCTTTTTCCTCCCGTCAAATTCAATATAATGCGCCTCATTTGCTCGACGGGTCGGGGGATGTGTATCACATCAGCGGATTGGCGTGGCGAAACGACTACAACATGCCTGCCGGTACGTATGGACTCGAACAGAGGGAGATTTTCAGCCCCTGTGCCGCTGCCGCCATGTATCGCAGGGAAGATTTCCTTAATGTAGGTGGATTTGACGAAGATTACTTTTCCTATTTTGAGGATGTGGATCTGGGATTCCGCCTGCGGTTGCAGGGAAAGAAATGTCTTTATGTCCCGGAGGCAATCGTCCACCATGTGGGCAGCGGGAGCACGGGCAGGCGCAGTGACTTTTCAGTCTATCATGGCTATCGCAATCTGATCTGGACTTTTTTCAAGAACATGCCGTTTCCGTTGTTCTGGCTCTTCCTTCCGCTTCATGTTGCAACCCTGTCCTTCTTTGTCCTTTATCTCACCTTTCGCGGGCAGGGCAGGGTGATTTGGAAGGCGGTCTTCGATGCCCTGCACGGCTTGCCGAAGATGATCCAAAAAAGAAAAATGATCCAAAGGAATAGAAAGGTAAAAACAGGAGAATTGCTAAAGGCCATGTCCACAGGTGTGGTTGAACCCTATCGCGAATTTTTCCGGCGGAACCGTACAGAATGAAGGACCTCGGTGTTTGCCTGCTCACCCGCAGTTCAAGGGATGTGATTCTCGACTGCCTCACTTCGCTCTTCGAGCAGACCAAAGATCTTGGGATGGATGTCGTTGTCGTGGATAACGACTCGCGTGACGGCACCGTGGAAGAGGTCCGCCTCCGCTTCCCAACCGTGAAACTGATCCTCAATTCTGAAAATGCCGGCTACTCCCGCGGCGTCAACCAGGGCTTGCGGACTCTCGATGCCCGTTATTACGTTTTGTTGAATCCCGATGCGGTCATCCTCGACCGCGCGCTGGAGCGGCTCGCGCACTTCATGGATGAAAACCCGCAGGCAGGCATTTGCGGGCCCAGGGTCCTCAACCGCGACGGCAGCCTGCAGTATCAATGCCGCCGCGGCGAGGCGCGCCCGGGCGAGGTCTTCTCGTATTTTCTGGGTCTGGATCGTTTGTTTCCCAACGACCCGCGTTTCAACGGCTATCTCCTGCGGCATCTCGATAACGAGGCGGTCAACGAGGTCAAAGCGGTCTCGGGCTCGTGCATGCTGGTCCGCCGCGCAGTGATCGAAGGGATCGGCTATCTGGATGAGCGTTATTTTGCCTATCAGGAGGATACCGATTACTGCTTCCAGGCCCGCAAGGCGGGCTGGGGGGTGTATTACGTGCCGACAGCGCAGATCGTTCATTTGGGGGGCAGGGGGGGGTCGGGCGTGAATCCGTATTTTGGGATTTATCAATGGCATCGTTCGTATTATTTGTATTACCGCAAGAACTTGGCAAGGGATTATCCGTTCTGGTTCCACCCCTTTTATTATTTTGTCATGTTCGTCAAAATGGTTCTCAACCTGGCGGCGGTATTCTTCAGCCGCAAAAAGATCGTCGGCACACGCAAACCATCCTGAAGCCTTACGGCGGGAAACGGAATAAGAATCCTTCGCGTCCCTTCGTGGATTTTTATGGATTCTGATAAACTATGAGCAGATTGCGCACCTCACTCACGAAATGGATTTCATGATCAGTCCCCTTTTTTCAATGTTGTTAAGTATCCTCGTCAGTATCGGATTCGGGCATCCCGCCATGCTTTTGGCAAGGCGCCTCGATCTCATGGATATCCCCGGCTCCGCCTCCCACAAGATCCATGCCCGTCCCACTCTGCTGGCGGGAGGGATTTTGTTGATTGCCACACTGGCTGTTATGGCGCTCCTTTTCCGTTCCTGGGTGAGCCGCGAGATATTGGTGGTGCTGGGTGGCGCTGGCGTTATCTTCCTCTTCGGCCTTTGGGATGACCGCAAAGGGCTGTCTGCCGGTCCAAAGTTAATTGGGCAATTGATCGCCTCATGCTTTTTGATCTCGTTTGGTGTGCAGGTCCATTTCATGACCGTCCTGTCTATTGCGGGGTATATATCCCCGCAGATCGCCCAGTTGTTGAATATCCTGATTACCCTGTTATGGCTGATCGGGATTACCAATGCCCTGAACATGATAGACAGCATGGACGGCATTGTCGCCGGGCTTGGGGTAATTGCCTCCGCCTATTTTTGGGGTGCCGCTAGGCTGGCAGATCAACCCATCTTGTCGTTTTGGTCGGCAGTTTTGCTGGGGAGCAGTGTGGGGTTGTACTTCTGGAATAAAATTGCCGCCAAATTTTTTCTCGGCGATTCCGGCGCGCAGACCATTGGTTTTTTACTTGCCTCCTTCGGCATGATGTACAGCCCCCTCAACCGCAGTCCCGAATCTTCCTGGATCGTTCCCATCCTGCTGTTGGGCATCCCGATCTTTGACACAACGCTTGTTGTGTTATCCCGCCTAAAAAGAAGGCAGAAAGTGGGCAGCGGCAGGCAGGACCACACCTATCATCGCCTCATTGCCTTGGGATTTTCGCCGAACTATGCCGTCCTGGCCGTTCATATGGCAGCATTGCTGATCAGTTTGATCGCATTCCTGACCCTTTACCTGCATCCATGGATTGCATTGGTTTTCTTTTTCTTCATCATATTGTTTGGTTTCGCATTTTTGCTTTGGCTGGAACGAAAACCAACCCTGGATGACACATCCCGAGGAAACGAAGGTGCGTAGGTTTGCTGTTTTTCGATTGCCCATCTATGCCGGATTCCTGACACTGGGGACATTACTCACGCTTTTTATCAGCTTGAATTCGCCCTCGGACCCGAGAAATATGGTTCTTCTGGGATATTCGCTGGAAAGGATTCTGCTGGGCGCGGGACTTTTCATGCTTGCCGCAGCGCTGCTTGCCCTGACCGTGAAACTGCTCCGGCAGCCCGAACGGTCCGGACGCCTCTGGGATGTTATTTTCAAACGCAAAGACTTCAGTAATGTCGTTTTCTGGATGACGGCAATCGTTTTTTTGCTGTGCTGGATTGCATTGTTTTTGCCTCCCTATCGGCTCGCAGGAAACTTGTCCGGGTATGTTGCTCGTTTGTATCCTGTGATTGTCTGGCTGACAGTTGCCACCACGGTCACTATGCTGATTCTTCTCATCGAACGGAAACAGGAATCCGTTCGTTCCATTATCCTGGAAAATAAAACAGCTCTGTGGGCCGGTTTGGTCGTCCTTGCCATCCTTGCAGTGACAGGCATTCTGATCGTCATGACCGGTATCGGCGTTCGTTACCGCGAGGATTATTGGTATGGTCCCGGCGTGCCGGTCCTGGGCTTGCAGGTGCTTTTGGCGGTGATTTTGGGTGCATGGATGCTGTGGATGGAATTCGGGCGGGGGATGGAATTTTCGCGCGGGCTGGATGCGTTCGTCTGTATCGCGATATGGGTCATTACCGCCTGGCTTTGGGCGCGCGAGCCATTGCGTCCGAATTACTTTATGCCCGATACCGCTAATAATGTCATCTACCCCTACTCCGACAGCGCCGTCTTTGATGTGCCGAGTCAATTTGCCTTGATCGGGCAGGGACTTTTCAACGGCCAGTATTTTGACCGTCCACTCTATAGCGCCTTCCTGACCTACCTGCATGGTTTTGCAGGGCAGGATACCGCACAATTGATGACCGCGCAGGCGGTTGTGTACGCGGTCTTTCCCCTGATCATCTACCTCCTGGGCAGCGAACTGCACAGCCGCACACTCGGTGTTTCTGCTGCAACCCTGATTTCACTGCGCGGGGTGAATTCGATTGCCGCGGCCACCTGGATTGACCTTGCCAGCCCAAAGACGATGTTGACCGATTTTCCCACCGCAATTGGAATCGCCCTTTTAATATTCTTCTTTTTGAAATGGTTCAAGGAACCCGCCGGGGCGTATTATGCGGTTTGGGCTGGCGGTATGCTTGGGTTGACGTTAATGCTTCGCACGCACGTGCTATTGTTGCTGCCGTTTTTGATAATTTACATGTTGATCAGCCAACGATTCCGCTGGAAATATTGGATGACAGGTTCGTTCTTGTTGATTATTGGAATGGTCACCGCCACCCTGCCATGGGATATACGGAATCGATCCAATGACACCCCTATGTTCTACGTATATTATTCTCGCATTCAGATGATTCTTCGCGAGCGATATGGGATAGAAGGAGATACATTTGTTCCTTCAACCCAAACAAGGATTTCAGATGCTTCAGGGTTTCGATACACTTATGCCCGAGGTTTTAGACAACGGACAGTGAATCCCATGGCGATTGATCTTTGTGATGGTCGGGTATGTGCCACGGCCAACCACTTTTTCCATAATCTTATGACATCGGTTCTTTTCCTGCCTACCTCATTTGTGTTTGATGATTTATGGAACACGGTAAAAGAAAGCACACCATATTGGAAACAGGATTGGACAGGAGGGGGTTTTGGCGTCAATGAAGGCATATTCCTTACTATCAACCTGGCATTAATTTCCTTGGGGATTGGGGCGGCATGGCAGCGCAACAAATTTATTGGCTTATTGCCAGCGGTCATTTTCCTGGTTTATATCTTATCCAATGCATTAGCGTTTACATCCGGGGGGCGTTACATCACACCTGTGGATTGGATCATCTGTATCTATTATGTCCTGGGATTAATGCAAGTTGTGCTTTGGGGATTGCGTTTTATAGGCGCCATTTCTCCCTCTGAAATTTGGCAGGCACCGGTCAAAACAGAGTTCCTCACCCGGCCTGCCGCGCAATATCTTAAGACACTAAAAACCCTTGCGCTGGTATTCATGCTTGGAGCCTTGATTCCAATCGCTGAAATGCCTTTTGAAAGACGATATCAGACAACTTCAACAGATGCGGCACTTGCCATGTTGGAACAAGGGGGCTGGTTAAAGCAGGCCGGCCTGGTTCGGGATGATCTATCGGAATTTCTGGCTGACCCGCAGGCAAGATTAATTGTCGGAAGAATCCTTTATCCACGCTATTATTATGGGGGAGAAGGCGAACCAAAACGAAATTATCCTTATCTCCCGCTGGATTATCCACGGCTGGCATTCATAACAATAGGCCCATATGACACGGGCTTAGAAAACGTCATTATTCCCGGCGATCGGCCCAAGTTCCCTTTACATGCTGAAGATGCAGTTATTATCGGATGCAAAAACGAATTGTTTTTGGATGCGCTGGCTGTCTTTATTTTAAAAGAGCCGGAGATGATTTATTTGCGTTCCCCGCAGCCGGCCCTGCAATGTCCGCTCCCACCGCCTGATTAACTTACCTTCATTCAATCAAAATGGATATTCAAATCAGAGCAATCAAAACGATTTCCGCAATTGGAGCAGTTGACTTTGCAATTCTTCTCAACCATCTCACTGCCGCAGCGATCGCAGATCCAGATTCTCTTTTCAATCCACTGGATCGGCTTGAATAAAGATGTGTTGAAACCGCCGATATTTTCCTTCCCCAATCTTTCCACTTCATTCATTACCAATTTGGCAGTGTCTCTTAATTTCCTCACCTGAATGCCCATACAAATATCAGGCCAGTTTTTGAGCCATTTCATACTGCGTCCATACACTTTGAGTGCGCCTTCGTAGTTGCCGCGGGTGATGTGCAGATAGGTTACGGCGATTTGTAAAATCCCCCGATATAACTCGCGCACTTCGCCTTTTTCAACTTTCCAGGCTTCCTCCAACTCTTCATGAGCCTCAAAGAATTTCCCTTCATTGAATAATTTCAGTCCCTGAATCGCCTTCGCATGTAAAACGCGGTCACAACCCAATTTATTATTTCGGCCCTGATCAATACTCGCCATCGTCTTTTATCCTTCCGTTTTCTGTCTTTTATTTATACGATTTTCGTTATATCACAGGAACGCAGGCGCTATATTTTTATCAGCATCATATAAATGGAGCCTTGACTGAAAATCTCCATCTCAGATTATACATGGCGGGATTGGGAAAACCCATTGCTGGGGGAACCCGATTTTGCGAGGAACTTGTCCATCCTCATGAGATTGGATTAGATGCAAAACCTTCCCCCCAAAATGGGAAGTCGATAAAATCAGAAAATGATCGAATTTGAGTTTAGCATCTGTCAGGCAAACCCATTAAGCGGGTAAAATAGAATCCATGGATGAAACCGCGCTGATCAACTCCGCACAAAACGGCGATCTTGATTCCTTCAACACATTGATCCTGCACTATCAGGATTCTGTTTTTAATACAGCGGTGCATATCCTTGGGGATGACGACCTTGCACAGGACGCCGCACAGGAAGCCTTCATCTCCGCCTTTCGCAGTATCTCATCTTTTCGCGGGGGTTCTTTTAAAGCATGGATCATGCGAACCGTTACCAACGCCTGCTATGATGAATTGCGACGACAAAAACGACGCCCCACGACCCCGCTTGAACCTGAAACCAGTGACGGCGAGGAAATAGATTCTCCGAAATGGCTGGCAGACCCCGGCATGACTCCCGCCCAAAAATCTGAAGCCGCTGAACTCGAGCATGCCATTCAACACTGCCTGGATACCCTGCCCACAGATTTTCGCACTGTGGTTGTGCTGACCGATATTCAAGGCATGGATTATAGCGAAGCCGCCGCTACGGCCCGCGTTCCGCTTGGCACCATCAAGAGCCGCCTCGCCCGCGCACGGCTTCGCCTGCGTGAATGCCTGCGCGGCTTCGAGGAACTTTTACCCGCTTCGTTTCGTCTTGAAGGGGAAGGCCTCCAATGAAAAATTTCCGAGAGATCGAACTGCTCTCTTCCTATCTTGATGGACAACTTAATGCATCTGAATCAACCCGGTTGGAATCCCGCCTCACTTCGGACCCTGAGCTTGCTTCTGTTTTATTTGACCTGCGCGCCGCTCGAGGCATTCTCCGCAAACTACCCGCACGCAAAGCCCCGCGCAATTTCGCGTTGACTCGCAAAATGGTCGGGTTAAAACCGCCCTTACCGCGCGCCTATCCTATCTTCCGTTTTTCAACAGCCTTCGCAACCGTTCTGCTCATGCTTTCACTTGCCGCAAATTTGGTGATACCTCAGTTTAATTTTGCCGCATCTGCCCCACAAGCAGCGTATGGATTTGGCGGAGGCGGTGACCCTGCTTCAGCCGCGGAAGAACCATTAATGGAAATGGCTCCTGCCGTACTGCCAACAGACGATATCACTGCCCGCCAGGGAGAACCATCTGCGGATGCAATGCAAACACTCAAAGAGGCGGGAACTGAATCAGGATTACCGGAGCAGGCTGAGGCCAGGAATGAAGCGTTTGTTCCCGTCAACTGGCAGATCGGCTTGCTGATCATTATCCTCTTGGGCGGCTTGTTAATGTGGATCATGCGTCAAACTGCTTCGCGCAAGTGGCGGTAATCCTTTGAGTTTCAATGGCTCACGATAACTTTATAAAATTCTGTCCGCGCTGCGGAGCGCAGGTTAAGTATGAAGAAAAGTTCGGCAAGCTGCGACCTGTCTGCCGGCAATGCGATTGGATCTATTTTCAAGACCCCAAAGTAGCTGCGGCTGTGCTCATTGAAGAGCAGAGCCGCGTGCTGCTTGTGCGCCGCGCCAATGAACCTTTTCGCGGGTTGTGGACTTTGCCGGCGGGATTCGTGAACGGCGGCGAGGACCCTGCCAACGCGGCGGAACGTGAATGTTTGGAGGAAACAGGTTTGAACGTGCATGTCAAGCGGGTTTTGGAGATCATCTCCGGCCGTGAGCATGAGCGCGGCGCAGACTTCATAATTGTCTATTTGGCTGAGGTGATCAACGGAGAATTAACCCCTGCTGATGATGCCGATGCAGTCGAATGGTTTGACCGAGACAACCTGCCGCCGCTGGCATTCAAGGCAACGCAAAAGGTTCTGTTGAAATAAAAAGACCTCAGAGTTTTCTGCTCCGAGGTCTTTTTATTTCGGATCTGCTTTTTATTTCACGGTCTCATAATCCTCTGGCAGCCAGCAGCATAGCACCAACTCTCTCGCGGCTTTCACTTCATTCATGAGACCAACAATTCTTTCTATCCCAGCCCTGCATCCCTGGCACGGATGATGGCTTGCGCGCGGGATGCGACTTGTAATTTGTTAAAGATATTTGAGACATGGTTGCGGACAGTCTTCTGGCTGATGACCAGCGCACCCGCGATCTCGGCATTGCCCGTCCCACGCGCCAACAGGTCAAGCACTTCGCGTTCGCGCTCGGTCAATTCGGGGAATGGATGTGGGGGCTTGGAATTAAGTTGTGCAAAGAAGTTGATCAAGCGCCGCGCGATATTTGGCCCAAATAACGCTTCGCCGCTTCCAACCGAATGGATGGCGCGCAGGATTTCGGTCTGGTCCGCCCCTTTGAGCAAATATCCGCGCGCGCCCGCGCGCATGGCAGAAAAGATCGAGTCGTCATCTTCGAACATGGTCAATACGATCACGCCGATATGCGGGCTGGATTGATAGATCTGCCGCGTCGCTTCGATCCCGTTTGTGCCTGGCATTTGAATATCCATCAAGACCACGTCAGGCTGTAGTTTCGCGGCTTTCTGAATTGCCTCATCGCCATTTGCCGCCTCGCCTGCCACTTCCATGTCTGGTACGGATGCAAGCAGGGCGCGCAGTCCTTTGCGGAAGGGCGCGTGGTCGTCGGCGATGAGGACGCGAATCAATTCATTCATCATTGTTCTATCTTTATCACATGTCGTTGCGAGCGAGCGATAGCGAGCGAAGCAATCCCCGATTTAATGGGGAGATTGCTTCGTCGTCGCTCCGCTCCTCCTCGCAACGACATAATTCACACATCATCCACCTCACACGGCAAACATGCAGTGATGTGAACGCCGTTGGAAGACGATTGGATGTCGAACGTCCCGCCCAATTCGGCGGCGCGCTCGCGCATGGAGAACATGCCGACGCCGCTGTGATGTCCCTGCAAGCCGACTCCGTTGTCGCGCACGTCAATGTTCAACGTGCCGTCGAATTTCAGTTGAACATTGCACTCCGTCGCCTGCGAATGTTTGGAGGCATTGGTCAGCGCTTCGCAGACGATGCGATAGGCAGCGACTTCAACAGCGGCGGGTAATTTGGGAAATTCACCGTCCCGCTCAATCTGTACTGATAGCCCCGAGCGGATAAGATTGTTAGCATATTCTTGAATGGCAGAGAAAAGTCCAAGCTCATCCAGCGCGGGCGGGCGCAGGTTGTAAACAAGGCGGCGGATGTCTTCGATGGCAGATTGAGTTTGGGATTTCAATTCGCCGAGCAAGACATCGGTTTCATCAGGATTCTGTTTCAATTGATTGCGAGCCGCATCCAGCTTTAACGTCAGGCTGGCGAGGCTGGGACCGAGTCCGTCGTGCAGGTCGCGGCGCAGGCGGCGGCGTTCCTCTTCGCGGGCGGTGACAAGTCTCTCGCGCGAATGTTGCAGGTCGCGCGTCACTTGTACTGCATATGCGGCAACACTGACCTGGCGGGCGATGTTTTGCAGGAGAGTCATTTCGTCAGCGGCGAAAGAGTCTTCGCCGCCGCGCTTGGAGGCGAGGATCATGCCGATGGGTTGATTCCGATAATTTAACGGGAACCTCTCACAGGTCAGGTTTGAAGCGGAAGTTTGTCCATATTCTGCCGCTAAAACAAATTCAGTCCCCTCTTTGAGCATGATCGCAACGTAGGGAAGTCGCAACGCTTGAGATATGGATTCTACAATCGTCGGAAGAATGGAATCAGGCGCGATGACTGTTTCGAGTCGTTCGCCGAGTTTGGTCAGCACCGAGATTGGGTTATCACGCTCGCCATAGACGAGACGGTTGACCGCGCGTTGCAGTCGTTCGCGCAAAGGTTGGACGAGAACCGCGATCAGCCCCGTTGCGAGCAAGGATATGAAAAGGTTGCCGCTGGATTGAAAGAGTTCGCTGAATCCGCCGACGATCAAAATGTAGAGAGCGATGACGATGGCGGTCAGCGCGCCATAGACGAGGGTGCGGCTGATGAGGATGTCAATATCCCACAGGCGATAGCGCAGGATGGCGATGGCAAAGGAAAGCGGGAGAATCATTAGCGAGACGAACCAACCGAGTTGACTGAGAGGCGACCACCAGGGTTGCGGCGCGCCCGTTGGCAGGTTTTGGAGAACCACATATGGGATGGAGGCGAGGGTGGAAAACGCCAGCCAGATCACCAGACCATAAACAAACCATTTAGTCTGCTGGCGCTCCTGCAATGTGGAGACGCGGCGATAGCGGAAGATCTGCGCGTACACGCCGAGAGGGAAGAGGACAAAGTATCCGAGTCCGACCAGGGCGGTGAGAGGGTTCGTGAACGAGAAGAGGTCGGCTTGTGTCAGGGAAAAGCCGAGGGGAATGTAGACCAGGCTGGCAAGGACGGCATAACGCGTCCATTGCGGGACGAAGCGCCCATTGGGGAAGAGACAGAAGATGAGCATGATCGGCGTGATGGTCAACGCCGACTGGATCGAAAAGACCAGCGAAGTAAATTCCCCAGGCTCGAACGCGCTCAAGGCTTCCAACGGTCCCGCCATGATGACACCGTAACCGAGCAGGAAAAACGAAGCGAAGACCGCCATCGCTTCGTCGCGTTTGCGCCAGAACAGAATGGCAGATAGAACGATGCAGAGCGAGGCGGTTGCGATGGAAGCCAACATGCTTGCGACTCGCATGGCTTTCACGAATGCGGGCGGGGCGTCAATGGCATCAACCTGGAAATTTGAAACGTGGCGGGCATAGCCAGGCAGGGCGGCGAGGAGGATACCGATGGCAGTGATAAACAGAATCACCCACACGACATCGGTCAACTTGCGTCGGCGGGTGGGGTGAATCGCTTTGAGATTCTCGGGGAGGGGATTGCCTGTCATCGGAGATAGTATAGTCTTGTTTGGGTCTTTGAGAATCAATGCGTTTAAAAAACCTTTTTGAACACGGATTGCACGGATATCACGGATAAAATCTTTTTAAAATCCGTACTTTTCCGTGCGCGAAGCGTCCGTGCAATCCGTGTTCAGACCTTTGGTTAAAACGGCTTGGACATCATCAGCCACGCGATGATCGCATAACCGCCGTACCCAATCAGCGTGAGCAATACGGGATTGCTCTTCTTCAAAATTGCAAAGAGTTCTTCGTTACTTTCCGATGGCTTAGATGAAAGTTCCACTGCTTTCCTTGCCGCGCCGTAAACTCTCGAACCCCAAAAATACATCAAAGCGATGATGAGGACCAACAGGGCTATCGAGACCCAGATCCAGCCGAATTTCCACCAGTGACCTTGAAAACCTGCGATGATCCCAAATACAATGGACGCCAGCAGAGTCAAACTCATCAGCGGGTAGGAGGCGCCCGATAGATCGAGCAGGGCGCGAATCTTCCGCAAATCACGTTCGCGCTTCAAGGCAAACGCCATGCTAACCGATGCGCCGTGCGAGAGCAAAAATCCGAAAGTGGAAATTATGTGTAGAAAGACGATGATCCTGTAAAGCATGGGTTGTTCTCCTTGTAATTCAATCCCCCGATTCGCGGGGCTGAAGCCGCCTGCTCAGTATATGGAAGCCCTTCGGGCTGACTGTTGGCGCGACGAGTCGGTTTCAACCGACTTCCATGAACTGAGGCAGGACTTCAGTCCGACGGAAGCCGTTGAGCAAAAGCGCAATTTGCGCCTGTTTTCAGCATGGATATTATTCTGCGCTGCTTGATAAGAGCACGTGTCCCAGCCAGATGCACCAGATGGGATACAGGATATAAGTTCCGAGCCACCCAAAAAACGCAACATAGAGGTACCACGGCATGGACTCCATGCTGTCAATTCCAGCGAATATTCCTGGAATACCGAGCAGACCGATTGCCATGAATGCTCCTACGACAACCCCGAAAATGACCAAGTTGTGAGGCAACGCGTCACCGTGTAGTATCGCATAACAATATGCCGCCAGCCAAAAGCCGATCAGAGCATACCCGATGCCTGAATACCACCCAGCCAGCACAAAATCTGTGAAACCGAAAATGATCAGGATCGACCCGATGATGGTAAAGATCGCACCGACCACCGCAAGAGCAAGTTGACTCATCGGCGGTGATTTGACATGCTGTTCGGCATATAACATCCACGCTAGAATCACGCTTGAGATACCAATAACGCTGTTGAATACATCATTGACCCTGCCAAAGGACTGATTTACTGTATACATTAAGGCGAGGAATATTACCGCAAGGATGGCTGAGGCGCCTGTGGCGATTGCGATCCAGCCAGTTGTTGTGGTTGAGAAGTTGCTTGTCGTCATGGTTTCTCCTTACTGATAACAAGCCAGCGATTTGCAAAATCTCCGGCTGTGCGGAATGTCGGCTCTACGGCAATTTGCCAGGTGATGTGATAGGGATCCAAAAATTCGAGTCTGTCTGGTTGGAATTCTTCGATCTTTATGTCAGGCGAAAGTCTTTCATGAATCGCTTTAATGTCGTCTTCGGTAGCGCTCAATCCAATTGCAAATACCTGACCTGGAGGATGAACGCCTTTGAACAGCGCCATCACAAACTTCCCTTTCCGCAGGGCAGACATACCCAAGTCCATTCCAGCGGCTTTGGCATCCTCCCATCCTTTATCGAAGGGCAGGGTGTACCACAAGCCGCCTTCTTTTTCGATCTCCCGTCCGATCAGCTCCATTTCAAAAAGGTCTTTATAGAATCTTTCGGCTTCCTGCAAGTTGGGGACAAACAGAGCGATATGGCTGACAGAACTTGTCATCCTGAACTCCTTCAAGGGAATGATTTCGTTAAACTACAGAAACGTAGCGCGATATTTATATCGCCTTTCTTGCGGGCGACATGAATCTCGCGGTACAAGATTGGTTATTGCGCGGGCAGGGCGACATGAATGTCGCGGTACAAAATTGGCTATTCTGCTGACAATGAATTCAGGTACAACCAGATGGCTTTGAGCTGATCGTCGGTCATATTTCTGAAATCTATCCAGGGCATGAACTGAGTCAGGGGACGATTATCCGGAGTGATGCCCGTGCGGATGGTTTGGATGAACTCCGCTTCAGACCAGGAAGCCGCTTCACTGCCAGCAACAAGACCAGGCACGAACGGCGCGGCAGGGTTTGGCGGGGTTTCAACCCCAGCCAGGTCTTCCCCGTGACACATGCGGCATCCGCTGACTTCGGTCAGGTATGCGCCATATTCAGGGGTCACACCCTCCGTCGGCGCGGACGGACGCGCTGCGCCATGATCTATGTTCTCCGCTTCGATGACATTGCCCAGTGCGCCCGCGCTGGCCAGTATTTTTCCGAGAGGCGTGAACTCAGGCTCAGGCCATTCCTTGTCCACGGGCGGAAGGGATTTGAGATAGGCGATGATGTCGCCCAGGTCGCTGTCGCTGAAATAGTAAAAGTCACTGGATGGCATGATGATCAGGGAATGCCCTTCGGGATTGACCCCGTAACGAATGGCGCGCACCCAATCGGCATCCGTGAACGTGCTTCCCACGCCGCCAATTCCTGGCGTAAGGTTGCGGGCTGGTATTTTTCCGAGCATGGGGTCATCCAAAAAGGCTGTCCCCGCAAGGTCACTGCCGTGGCAGTACATGCAATCGCCGCTCGCCACCCATTGTCTGCCGCGCTCGATGGAGGCAGGGTCGCTGGGAATGGGGATCGGATCCGCCTGTATAGAATATGTCCTGTTCAATCGAATGTTGGCGTTGATGGTAAGCCCTGCAAGGAGCAATAAAACCAATCCGAACAAAGCGCCGAGCGCAATGCCAAACCATTTAAAAAATTTACGCATACGAATCTCCTGTGACGATATTCGACACAATGTACTGTATGCGCTGTCCCGTTGTCATGGGGCGGATGTCCTGATTGGGTCGGGAAATAAAACAGGCATCCCAAACGGGATGCCTGTTTTTAGAAATGGTCCAGAGTCTGATTTGCAAGACGGTTTACAAATGCTTCAAATAGTTCTCTATGGCTTCCACAAAATTCTTTGCATCTTGAAATGTCGCCTCGACATCCGCACGGTCTATTTCCCAGATTTCGCCATAGTCTCTTGTCTGGCGGTCTTCAAACCCAAAATGCAAGGAACGGGAAATTTCTTTGGGGAATATGCCCTTCCTGACAAATTCCTTGTCGAAGAAAGCGATGGCATGGGTATGTTTGGAGATGACCTGTCCCTTCGATGAGGCAAGAGCCAAAACTGCATAGAACATGGCATAGTAAGAACGGTTGATGACCCCACGCCTCAAATCTTGAGCAAGCAGGGTTTCGGCTTCGAGGAGTGTTTCCCGCGCTTCATCCATTCGCTCGCGGACAATCCGACTTTTCTCATCATCCATTAGACAGCAACCCCTTCTTTCCGAATGGCTTTCAAGATGGGCTGGCCTTTCAATCTCTCACCGCCGACCAGTGTTGAAATAACCACGCCCGAATCCAAACTGACCTCCCAGGCGATCTCTCGAATCTTCTTTCGCAAGGGGAGGTCCACATCGTTTGGCAACTCAATGTACAGATCAAGGTCAGAATACCTGGTTGCATCCCCGCGGGCGCGCGAACCGTAAACCACCACGCGCTGGACGGGCGTCACTTCCAGCAGGCGGCGTTTCACTTTGCGGGCAATTCGGGCGTCTTTGGTGGAAAGCATGTCTCAATTATACAGCAAACAAAAAGCCTCGCGGACTTTTGCCCGCGAGGCTTCACTGATCACCGATTACTGATTACTGGTTTTGGTAATCCTCTGGCAGCCAGCAGCAGAGCACCAACTCTCTCGCGGCTTTCACTTCATCCATTCTGCCGAAGGGGGTGATGTGCGGCGCATCGTGGAGCAGCTCAGGCTGGGACTTGGCTTCTTCCGCGATCTTGATCAAGGCGTCGGCGAAACGATCCAAGGTATCCTTGTTTTCGGTCTCGGTCGGTTCGATCATCAAGGCTTCGTGGACGATGAGCGGGAAGTAGTTTGTGGGTGGGTGGAAGTTGTAGTCCATCAGGCGTTTGGCGATGTCGAGCGCGCGGACATCGCTACCCGCGAATTGACCTTCCGCCACGAATTCATGCATGCAGATACGGTCATACGGAATGGTGTATGTGCCGCGCAAGCGGGCTTGTAAATAGTTGGCATTGAGAACAGCAAATTGCGAAATCGCTTTCAATCCATCCAGTCCGTGCATGGCGATGTAGGTATAAGCGCGGACGAGTCCGCCGCCGAAATGACCGTGGAAGGCTTTCATGCGTCCGATCGTTTGCTTCGGCGTGACGAATCCATAAAGCGGAGGAATTTCATCTTCGCCGTCTTCAAGGATGCCGACCAAAGGAGATGGGAGGAAATCAACTAAACGTTCGCTGACACCAACCGGACCAGAGCCAGGTCCGCCGCCGCCATGCGGGACGGAGAAGGTCTTGTGCAGGTTGAAGTGCATCACGTCAAAGCCGAGGTCGCCGGGGCGGACGATACCGAGCAGCGCGTTTAAGTTTGCGCCATCGCCATACATCAGACCGCCGCACTTATGCACCAACTCAATTACTTTTTCAATGTTCTCGTCGAACATGCCAAGTGTATTTGGATTGGTGAGCATCATGCCGACGACTGTATCGTCACATGCGGCTGCGAGGGCTTTGAGGTCAACGTTACCGCGCGCGTCCGACGGGATGGTGACAACGCTGAATCCCAACATGCCGGCCGAGGCGGGGTTCGTGCCATGCGCGGCATCGGGGATGAGCATCTTGGTGCGTTTGCTGTCGTTGCGTGATTTGTGATACGCAGCCATCATGAGCACGCCGGTGAATTCTCCGTGCGCGCCAGCGGCAGGTTGAAGAGTCATACCTGCGAATCCGCTGATCTCTTTCAGCCATTCCTGCAATTCATACATCAGGACAAGATTGCCTTGCACGGTCTCGATCGGCTGTAATGGATGTGTGTAAAGGAAGCCGGGCAATCGGCAGGTGTCTTCATTGATCTTCGGGTTGTATTTCATGGTGCATGAACCCAAAGGATAGAAGCCATCGTCCACACTGTAGTTGAATTTGCTGAGCTTCATATAGTGGCGGACAACATCCACTTCGGCGAGTTCGGGCAGGGGCAGATCGGAGCGGAGTAAATTTTTGTTTGGCAGATCAGAATGGGGGACGTCTGATGCGGGCATCGTGACGCCGATTCTACCCGGGGAGGAAAGTTCAAAGATGGTAGGTTCAAGAATGGTAGCCATTATTCCATCTCCTTTAAAACTTCCACGAGTGTGTCAATTTCCTGTTTGCTGTTCATTTCGGTGAATGCCATGAGGATGTGATTCTTGAGCGCGGGATAATCCTTGCCGAGATCGTATCCGCCGAGAATGCCGTTCGCAAGCAAATATTCGTTGACTTCGCTGGCAGGTTTCGGACAGCACAAAACGAATTCATGGAAAAACGGTTCACTGAAGCACAGACCGAAACCGTCAATCTTGCTGAGCTCGCTGGCGGCGTAATGCGCTTTTTGATAGCAAAGATTCGCAACTTGCTGCAAGCCAGTCTTGCCAAGCGTGGACATGTAAACCGCCGATGCAAGCGCAAGCAACCCTTGATTGGTGCAGATGTTGGATGTGGCGCGTTCGCGTTTGATGTGTTGTTCGCGCGCGGTGAGAGTTAACACATACGCACGCTGTCCACGATTATCAACGGTTTCACCGATCAGGCGTCCAGCCATTTTGTGAACGTATGATTTTTTTGTGGTGAAGAATCCGAGATACGGTCCGCCATACCATAGCGGAATGCCGAACGGCTGCGCTTCGCCCACGACAATATCCGCACCCATTTCTGCGGGAGTCTTGAGCATGAGCAGCGCAGTGGGATTTGCAACGATGCAGACCAGCGCGCCTTTTGCATGAGCGTCTTCAATGAGTTTTGTGTAATCGTGGATGCGTCCGAAGAAATCGGGATACTGCACGACGACGAGCATCGTGTTTTCGTCAACCAGCGACATCACCGCTTCGGGTCCGGCTTCGGGGTCAATGGATACGTCGTCCCCGACTTCTTCCAGTCCCATGCCTTGAGAGTATGTGCGAATGACTTCGCGATACTGGGGATGCACGGTGGGGGACATGACAACTTTTTTGCGTTTGCCGCGGAATTGCGCATACGCGAGGCTCACGGCTTCGGCTGTGGCAGTCGCGCCGTCATAGTGCGAGGCGTTTGAAACTTCCATGCCTGTCAGGTTGGTCATCAGAGATTGATATTCAAAGATGGCCTGCAATGTGCCTTGTGAAATCTCTGGCTGATAAGGCGTGTAGGCTGTATAGAATTCGCCGCGGCGAAGGATATGGTCAACCACCGATGGAATGTAATGGTTGTATGCGCCCGCGCCGAGGAAGGAGATCATATGCTCGCGCACATTTTCGTTTGTATTTGCCATTTCACTCAATAGTGAAGCAGCTTCCATTTCGGTTAACGCGGGGGGCAGGTCAAGTTCGGGAAAGCGATGTTTTTTTGGAACGGCGTCGAAGAGATCGTCAAGTGTTTTTACGCCGACCGTTTTGAGCATCGCATCCCGTTCGTTGGGGGAAATCGGGATATAGGTCATTATTAGTCTCCATGTCGTTGCGAGGAGGGTGTTCTTCCCGACGAAGCAATCTCATATTGAACAGGAGATTGCTTCGGGCTAGCGCCCTCGCAACGACATATAAAATTAGTGCGCTCTTCCTGCGCAATACTTTTCGTATTCAGCGGCATCCATCACATCGCCGGCAACACCGCCCGCAACTTTGATCATCCAGCCTTCGCCGTAGGGATCGGAATTGAGGGTTTCGGGTTTGTCCGAAAGTCCTTTATTTACGGCGCTGACTTTTCCGGCGGCGGATGCATAAATTTCAGCAGAGGCCTTCACCGATTCAACGGAAGCGATGGCCTTTCCTACTGTCACATCTTCGCCTTCTTCGACGAGAAGCTCAACGAAGACGATATCTGAGAGTTGTCCCTGGGCGTAGTCGGTGATGCCCATTGCCCCGCTGGATGGGTCGAACCATTCATCGGATTTTGTGTACTTGAGGTTGGATGGTACGTTCATTGTTTTATTTCTCCTGTTGTTGGATATTGGCGAATCAAAAAAGGACGTGCGGTTATAGTATCGCGCGTCCTCTGTAATGGAACCTGAGAGATTAGTTGGGAAGTTCTGTGGTTATTTAGTTGTGTAGTTCTGTAGTTGACTGTCACACTACCTAAACTACTGAACTATCGAACTACCTAACTAACCAACTTTACACCGTCGGTGTCTCGATATAAATTGAGACTTTCCAGAGTTTTAAGCGGATGCAGGGTCCTTTTGCCTGAGAGATTCGTCTGGTATCGCCTTTCGCCAGATTTGCACCTTCGGCGTCCCGCGAGTACGCGGGATCTCTTCCCTGTGATCCGTTATTTTGTACTTCCATTTTATGGGCGAGGGGAATGAGAGTCAAGGGTCAAACATCCTGTTTTTGCAATTTGTGCGGCACTCTGTAATATAGCAATCCTCGACTTTGGCTGTTTAGTGGAGGGGCTTGAAAAAGGAAAGCCTTCTGAGTAAAGTTTTGGTTGAGAGACCAAACTTGCACAGGAGGCTTTCATGATTAAGGATAGCACACAGCCGGTCCTATTACAAAAGTTATTTGAACTGTTGGAAGTACATCGAAGTGCCTTTGGGCAGGAGCGAGTGTATTGGCGAGTAGTGGGGATGGTGTTGGGAGAGATCTTCAATTTTGGGAGGCATACAGTGACGCAGGGCTTGATGGCCTTGGGGATCATCGATGGGGATTGGAGTGGCTGGTATCGGTTGTTTAGCAAAGGGCGATATGACGAGCAGAAAGCAGCGGACATATTGATAAGGGAAACACTTGAGCGTACGAGGCTGGAAGAACCCTATGTGACGGGAACGGATGGGGTCCAAATCCCGAGGAGCAGTTTGAGAATGCCGGGCACGAGTTGGCTGAAAGCACCGACAGCGTCAGCGACGATGCTGTCGTGAAAGATATGGTAGCGCAGCAAATCGAACAAACTTTGCTTTCCTGTGCAGCCGATGGAGCATATGACAAACGCAAGGTCTATGATGTGCTCAATGCACATTCGCCCGAAGTTGAGATTTTGATCCCGCCCCGTAAGAACGCACATATCTGGCAACACGGCAACGCCAAGGAAGAACGTCTCAAGCGAGATGAAAACCTGCGTTATATTCGCAAGCACGGACGACCGCAGTGGAAGGAAGATTCAGCCTACCACATCCGTTCTTTGGCAGAAACCATCGTGTTTCGATTGAAAACCATCTTCGGAGACAAACTCTCTGCTCGCTTGATTGAAACACAGACGACACAAGCCTTAATTCGTTGTACTGCCCTCAACAGAATGACTCACTTGGGTTTGCCCCAAGCCTGCAAGGTTGCCTAACTACCTGAGACCGATAGATGGATTACGCCCGTTTCTCGATTTATGCACCAAAGCCATTGCGAATTGTTATTTTTTTTGTGACTGGAAATACATCAACGCAAGGATGATGATCCAGACGGTCATGCGGATGGTCATCGCCATGATGCTGTCCGTTGCCACCACATCGCGGTAGGCGGTTTGGATGACAAGCATGACCAACGTGTGGACGCCGAAGGTGGCAATCGCGATGGGCATGGCGAGCCTGTGATTCATCCAGAGGAGAATCGCAGTGACGAACACGGTCAGGATGCCGACGGTGTAGTTGTAGCCGGGAAGCCAGTTGATGACGTAATAGTCAGGCAGTTTGCCGAGCAGGACTTGTCCGCCCGCGAAGACAGCCATCGCGCCGATGATGAAGGCGAGGATGGCGGCGATTTTGTTGAGGGAGGCGTTCATGTTTCTTTCCTTTCGTACTTGTCCGACGCTAGAGAGCGTCTCTTACGCGATCTCTAGCGTGTCCATCGGCGTAAGAGAACGCCGACTACGCTTAGCGTCGGAACCACAATAGCGCGAGGATGACGATCCAGACAATCACGCGAAATGCCATGGCGCCGATGCTTTGGGTTGCGACCTGTCCGCGGAAAACGGTCAGCAGGAGCAAGAGGACGATGGTGTGAATGCCGAAGGTCACGATGGATGCGGTCAGCGCGTAGCGGCTGTTGACCCAGAGCAGGACGGCGGGGATGAGGGTCAACAAGCCGAACACGAAGTTGTAGACGGGGAGCCACGAAAGTATAGAGTAGCCAGGTCGCCATCCGCGTATGACCATTCCGCCCGCGACGATGGACATCGCGCCGACGAGGAAGGCGAGGATGGAGGGGAGTTTGGTTAGGATTGCGCTCATGCTTCGCTCCTTTTTGCGATGGTCTGCTTATGTATTTGCAGGAATTCGTCCGGCGGCACGCGATGGATGCGCGCCGCCCATTCGCCCGTCACCCCTTTGACGACTTTACTTGCCCGCCAGTTTTTTGCGCGCTTCCACACCCTTGAGCGGATAGCCCAGCGCGAAGCCGATCAGGCAGAAGTCGAACACGCCGCCAGAGAGGGGAACCAGTCCCACGATGGACATGACCGTGCCGACCGTCCCCTGCACAACGAACAAACCGACGCTCATGATGATGAGTCCCAGCATGACGCGAACGGCGCGACCCGCATTACTGGTCATGAATTTTACGAATTGCATTTTAATCTCCTTTGTTTATCTTGTATCCGATTGTTGGCAACAAGCATAATGGACAAGCGTCTTATTGATGCCGACTTAAGTCGGCTTTCGTCACAGGCTTTCGCTAATGCGGAATACATCAGGCATCAAAACGCGAGCGCCAGAACAATCAACGTAACAGACGCGCCCACGATACCGCCAGCCCACACCTGCGCCCAATTGTGCCGCTTGCGGTAGACCCGCGCCCAGCCGATGAGGGGAAGCGCCAGAAAAGCCAGCGCCCAAACGAGACCAAACATCCAGGTCAGGAAAGCCGCGAAGCCTGCCACGCCGCCTGCATGCAGGCTGATCTTCCAGAAGGAGGAGATGGTCATCATCGTGACGCCCAACGCCACGTAGATCAGCAACAATGTTGAAAGTGATGCGGGGGCATTCAGCGCCCGCAGGAGAAAGAATCCCAGCAGGTTGCCGACCAGGTTGACGGCGATGAAGGGGGCGCGCTCCTCGCGGCGCGGCAGGTCGAATCCACTGACCCAGCCAAATTTGCGTCCCAAGGCGATGTAAGTCAAGGGAACACCGTCTGCGAAGAGGAGGGCAAGCGCACTCCAGCCCAGTGCGGGCAGGAGCACGCCAGTCTCGGACAGCGCCGCGCCGAGGAATATCGGCACAGCCAGCACGGAACTATCCAGCAGGATGGAAAGCCAGCGCGACAACCTGTCTTTCCATCCTGTCAGAGATTGAGATTGTGCTTCATTCATAGCGCAATGCTTCAATCGGTCTCAGACTCGCGGCGTGGTTGGCGGGGTAAATGCCGAAGAACAAGCCCACAACCACCGAGAAACTCACCGCCAATATGATCGATTGCGAGGTGACGATGGCGCTGGTCACCCCTGAGGCGTTTACCAGCATGGCAATGCCCACGCCCAGCCCAATGCCGATGGCGCCGCCTGCAAGGCTCAAGATGATCGCCTCCAGCAGGAACTGGGTCAGGATATCCACTTTACGCGCGCCCATGGCTTTTCGCAGACCGATCTCGCGCGTGCGTTCCGTCACCGAGACCAGCATGATGTTCATGATGCCGATCCCGCCGACCAGCAGGCTGATGGCGGCAATCGCGCCCAAAAAGACGACCAGAATATTGGTGACCTGCGTGAGGGTTGCCAGCAAATCAGCCTGGCTGACAACGCTGAAGTCGCCTTCTTCGTCCGCGTTGAAACCGTGCCGCCGCAGAAGCAGCGCATTGATCTGGTCGGTAATCTCATCCACGCGCTCTTCATCTGCAACCACAACATTAACCGATGTAACAATAGACTCTCCCTGTGCGTTACGACCATCGAAGATTTTGGTCTGCGCGGTGGTGATGGGGACGAGGATGGCATTGTCCGGATCGCTGAAGCGTGAACCACCTTGGGGTGACAGTATCCCCACCACGGTCAGCGAGATGCGTCCGCCCTCGGCGCCGGGAATCGAGATTTTAATTTTTTGTCCGATCGGATCGAATCCACCAAACAAGTCACGCGCCGCGTCGCTTCCCAACACGGCCACGGTCCCCCGTCCGCTCACATCGCTTTCGCTGATGAAACGGCCGCGAGCAATTTCCAATCCAAAGGCTGAAAGATATTCGGTGTTGACGCCGGTGACTTTGGTGTTGATGTTGGCGGAACCGAAAATCACCTGCGTTTGCATGGTGAACTCCGGGGCAACGATGGCGGCATCCGGCACGTTGCGCGGGTCGGCGATGGCTTGCGCGTCCGCGTACGTCAGGCTGGCGGCGCTTCCGCTGGGGCTTTGCACCCCGCCGAATTGATACGCGCCCGGCGCGACGAAGAGCAGGTTGGAACCGGCCCCGGAAATCGAACCGGTAATGCTGGCCTGTACGCCCTGTCCGATGGAAAGCAAGGCAATGACGGCCGCCACGCCGATGATGACTCCCAGCATGGTCAGCCCGGCGCGCAACTTGTTGGCGTTCAAGCCATTCCACGCCGTAATTAGACTTTCAAGCCAGTCCATTATGCGACTCCTTGTTGTTGGCTGGGCGTTACAGAGGCGGTCTGTGATTCTGCAACAAGCCCATCCTGCATGTAAATGGTGCGCTGTGCCTGCGATGCAACCCTGGGGTCGTGGGTGACCATTACCACAGTCAGCCCCTGTTCGCGGTGCAGGCGGTGGAAGATTTCCATCACCTCCGCGCCGGATTTGGAATCCAGGTTGCCCGTCGGTTCGTCGGCCAGCAAAATGGACGGTTGTTGCGCCAGGGCGCGGGCAATCGCCGTGCGCTGTTGCTGTCCGCCGGAGAGTTCGGTGGGAAGATGACGCATGCGATCTCCCAGTCCAACCATCCCCAGCATTTCGCGGGCGCGTTTGGCGCGTTCCCCGCGCGGCAGGCGTTTCTCGCCGCGTTGGTATTGCAAAGGCAACATTACTTGTTGGAGCGCATCCACGCGCGACAACAGGTTAAAACTTTGAAAGACAAATCCGATCTCGCGGTTGCGGACGGAGGCGAGTTGACTATCGTCCATGCCGCTCACTTCGACGCCGTTCAGCCAGTACGCGCCAGAGGTCGGGGAATCCAGACAGCCGATAATGTGCATCAACGTGGATTTGCCCGAGCCGGACGGGCCGGTAATCGCCACCCATTCGCCCCTGGCAATCTCAAGTGAGACGCCGTCCAGCGCGCGAACTTCCGCATCGCCCATCCCGTACACTTTAGTCATGTTTTGAATGGAGATCATCTCATTGCCCTCCGCCAAACATCGGACTGCTCATCACCTCGGAATCCTGGACAGGGTTGGCATAGACCGTCACAACATCCCCTTCGTTGAGGCCGCTTAGGATTTCTACCTGGGTATCGGTGATCAATCCCAACGTGACCGCCACGCGCTCCGCTTCGCGCCCGGAAGCGGTCACCCGCGTCACGTACGCCTGACCGCCTTCGGTCTCGACGGCGCGGAATGGGACAAACAGGGTATTCTCCCGTTTTTCAATCGTAACAATTATGTTGACGGTCATTCCGGGGCGGATCGAAAGGTCGGTGGGATCCAGGCGGACCGTCACAGGATAGAGCACTACGCCGGATTGCACATCTGCCGAAGATGAAATTTTAATTATTTCGCCGCTCAATTCCGCGCCGGGGAAGGCGTCCGCTGTGACGGAAACCGGGGTGCGCATCGCGATACGCGCCACATCGGTCTCGTCCACGTTGACCTCGACATCCAGACTCGAGAGATCGCTCAGGGTCAAGACTGTCTGGCTGTTCCCTGCCATTTCACCGGGCTCAACCAACAATGCCGTGACAACGCCGCTGAAAGGAGCGACCAGTGTGACCTGCTCCAGCCGCCATTCCGCTTGTTGCAGGGAAATTTGCGCCTGTTCCAGTTTGGCTTTGGCCTTTTTCACCGGCTCATCCTCTTCCCAGTAATCATCCCGCGCGTCGGAAAGATCATACTCCGCGATGGATACTGAGAGGCGCGCCTGTTCCACCTGCCACTCCAGATCTTTTGTGTCGAGGCGCAGGAGAGTCTGCCCTGCCTCCACCCGCCCTCCCTCGGTTACGAGCGTCTCTGTCACCCGGCCGCCGGAGGAAAACGCCAATCCGATCTCAACGCGCGGCACAATACTACCGGAGACATCCACTGTCACAGACAGGTCTCCGCGTTGAACGACCGCGGTCTCGGTCGCGGGCGCTTCTGCCGCCGCTCTTTTGGCGGAAATTTGCCGGTAAGCCATAAAGCCAAGCGCGGCGATGATGATCACCACAGAAAGGGTCAAAACTGATTTCTTGTTCATGAGATTTTTTCCTATGTATTAATGTTTTTTGCATCTGGATGGGAAACGGGATGGTCACTTCTTCAGATACGTTTCAGGGGATTTGGCGAACGCGCGCTGGCAGGACGGCGCGCAGAAGTAATAGGCGCGGGCTTCGTGAACATGTTGCAGGGACGTTTTGGGATCCACCTTCATGTCGCAGACCGGGTCGGTTTCCATCTGCGCGGCCGCGCCCTGTTGCACGAGACGCACGAGGGCAAACATCGAAACGAGGTAGATGGCGCCGATCAAAACATTGGTGACGGTGATCGCCCAGCCGTTGTAAAGATATTGCAACATCACGCCGAGCATGGCACCCATCATGCCGCCCATCGCGCCGCCCATGCCGCCGTCCATCATGCCCATCAGGCCGCCGACGCGCCCGAAGATAATTCCGAAAGCCAGGCCGACGATCACGCCGACCAGGTTGCTGACGAACATGTCGGTCGCCGCGCCGATGAAATAACCGACAGCGATACCCGTCATCATGCCCTGCGTCATGCCGATCATCATGCCGAGCATTTCGGTCACGCTCGACTTGTAACGCGCGAGATATATCCCCACGCCCGCGCTAACCAGCATGACGACAATGCTCGCGATGAATGCAGTTGTAAGATTTAACATTTTTTCTCCTGTTGCAAGCGAATTACCACGCCACCATGAAATCAAATCGGACGGTGGTTAACTGCCCCGCGCGCTCGATGCCGACGATCACGCGCCAGGGACCGGGCATGAGGAAATGGATTTCAGCGCTATAACGCCCTTCGCCCAATGATGAAGCGGCGGTTACATTTCTGCCGTGACTCATATTGGTCATGTCAATGTCGAAGGAAATCGTCGCGTCGGTGATCGGCTGGCCATTGGAATCAGTGACAAGCGCTTCGAGAGTGTTATCGCCGCGGGAGGGCGGGTTGGGATCGCTGAAGATCCACACCAGCAGGTCGCCGCTTTGTTTCCCGCCCAACGCAGGGACTTGATTCGCGGCAGGATCCTGCGCGGTTGAATCAGCGGAGGCGAAGGTTGGGATGGGCGTCGGCTGTTCCACCGACGGAGTCGACATCATGCCGCACGAGGCGAGCAGTAATGCCATGAGCGTCAAAATCAGTTTGTTGGTCATCGTAATTTTCCTTAAGGCGTTCTTTCTTCCAAACTCACAGCCTGAGATTCCTCTACTTTTTGCATACCGGAACGCAGGCTTCCCCACAGCGAGATCAAAATCGGGAGCCCGGAGACGATCCAAAAACCATACGCCAGCGCGCGCGAAACCGGTTCCACATCCGGGAAGAACAGACTGACCCAGAATAGAATCCCTCCGAGATGCACGGTGACGAGGCTCAACCACGTCCCGCCCAAACGCGCGGGCTTATTTGGCTCGAAGAAGCGTGTGAACAGATATGGAACCAGGGCGTAGCCAAATTGCAGGATCCAGCCAAAGATCAGGATCGGCCCGCCACTACTGGAAACTTCCTGCACGGGGAAATCGGTTGCGCTGGCGACGATCAGCGGCGCGACCACCACAGGGATGAAGAACCAGACATAGGATGTGAGTAAATGTAACATGCCGAGCGTCCAGGCGCGGCGGTCACCAAGCAATGGTTTGATCACAATGACAAGCAAAAGTATGCTTCCGAGTGTGTGCAGGATCAAACCAACGACGGTAAATATACTGACGTTCAGCCACGGCCCGGAGATCAACCCCAATGCGCCCAGCGCCATTGACCAATAGATCCACGGAATACTACGCGGCCAGGCCAACGGACGATTTGCGAACGAGGGGTACAAGTCCACCAGTAGCCCAGCCAGGACGATTGCGGCGAAGCCCCACAGGTTGGTATGGACGTGGACTTCGATGGGGGAGGCGATGTGTAAGACTTCGCTCCATCCCAGCCAAAGCCCTGTGCCGACCAAACCACCGAGTATCAGATAGCCCAGCCCGGTGATGTAGAACTTGCGTCCTTCGATGCCAGCATTTTTTGAAGAGGCTTGCGCGGGGCGCAGGTCAATCAGTTGCTTGATGAGCAGGACGGTGGCAATGCCCACCAGCGTACCACCTGTGACGATGAGCGCGCGCGTGATGGTGGGAATACCGATCAATAAAAGCACCAGTCCCACGTTCAGGCTCAACCAGATGTCCCAGCGCATTTTGGGGCGCGGCAAACCGCGCAGGGTTGTCACTAGGATGGGGGCAAGTCCAAACGTAATTTCAGATAAAGCGCCGAGAGTGACCAAATGCACTCTCAGCCATTTCAGGCTTCCGAACAATGGGATGATCTCCAGCCCTGTCAAAATCGAAGCCAATGCGGCCAACGCGACTAGGGAAAGGTACAGGAGTGACATGAGGAAGTATGGATGAGGCATGTCAGCCTCCTTGTTTCTTCGCGGTTGCCTGGTGCAGAATATCGAGAAATTCTGCAAGTGGTACACGATGGATGCGCGCCGCCCATTCGACCGTCACTGCTTTTGCGGCAAGCATTCGCAAGGAATATCGTCCCACACGTTTGATGCCAAACACTTCCATTACATCGGCGATATCGCCATATTCTTCAAGGATGGCGGATACGCGTGTATCTTTTGTAATTTCCATGATTACGACGCTTCGATCTTCTGCAAACCAGTCCGCGCGATTTCAGCGAGCTCTTTCAATGGATGGATCAAGGCGATGGCATACAACGCGAATCCGATTCCATAGAGAACGCCTCTGGCTGGGACGATGAAGATGCTTGCCCACACAAACAGACTCCCCGCTGTTGCCCCCGCCAGACTCACCCAATTGCCGCCAAGTTGCGAATTCTCTTCCTTGAGGAAGAATCGGCGGGCAATGTATGGGATGAGGGCAATGCCAAATTGCAGCACCCAACCATAGATCAAGGCTTGAGGCGCAATGGATTCGATCGATCCGCCTTCAAGGTATCCAAGCAAAATAAATGGTGCAACCAGGATCGGCGCGGTAATCCATGTGTAGGAGGAAACTAAATGCCATGCGCCTGCGCTGTTTAATTTTCCACTGGCTTTGAAGGCTTGGATGGTCAACACGATCAGCCAGATTGTTGAACTCAGGTGCAGAATCAAACCTGAAACGGTGGGAGGCAAACTGCCACCGAGCCATGGACCCAACACGAGACCGAACGCCCCGAGAGTCATGCCCCAAAAAATAATCGAAACATTTTTTGTTGAGCTGAGCGGACGACCCGTGATCATCGGAACAAAATCCACAAGCAAGCCTGCGAAGACAAGCGACATGAAGCCCCATGAGTTGGCATGGATGTGCGCTTCAAGCGGAATTTTGATGTACAGCGTGTCGCTCCAATTGAGGTATATGCCTGTGCCGATGATGATGCCCACGAGCAAATAGAACATGCCTGTGATGTAAAACTTGAGGCTTTCAGGCGCATCACCGCCGCGTACATTCCATAATTGAATTAATAGCAATGTCGCAGAAATGAAAATAAGTGTGCCGCCTGTAAAGATCATCGGGTGATTCATTCCTGCAAACCCAGCCACGAGCGCAACGAAGCCAACATTGAGGGTCAGCCAAATATCCCAGCGCATGGCAGGACGTGACTTTTTGGAAAGCGACGCAACCAGCAAAGGCAGTAACCCGAAGATCACTTGAGAGAGAATCCCAAGCGTGATGAAATGTACGCGAACCCAACGCAACGCGGGAAACGCGCTAACGAGATTGATGCTAACCAATGAAGCATCTGTCGCGGCAAGTAATGCCACGAATGTGAAAAGTAAAGTTGTGAGTAAATATGGAATGGGCATTTTATTATTCTCCTTCATTTTCCATACCACATGCGCGCGAGAAGATTATCCTTGAGCGCGAGTTGATGATAGAACGCCGCACCGACATGCAACAACACAAGCAAAAATAGCGCAGGCGCGATGAAGCCGTGTAACATACGCGCGGCAAAGTCATAAAAATCTGTGGGCAGAATTCCTGAGCCGCCAAAGACGATTGAGGGAAGCCCTGCCTGTATCGAAAGCGACATGCCGCTGACCGCCATCAAAAAGACCAACAGGTACAGGGCGTAATGCACGAACTTGCCGAACCCGTCGATGAAGGCATTTCCTGTTGAGGCGTAGGCGGGACGCGGGACTTTCATCCGTGTGGTGAAGCGGACGATGATCACGAGCAGCATGGTGACGCCCAACATCATGTGAATCCGAAGCGGCGCGATCTCGCTTGCGTCGTTCGGAAGGAGGCTGGAATATTTACCGAAGATGAACGCCGCGAAGACGAGAGCAACGGTCAGCCAGTGCAAAGTAACTTGCAAGGGATGGTAACGCTTAGGCGAATTTTGAGTCATCGCTTATTTCTCTCCTTTCGAGCCAAGAAATACAACGCGTGTCTTCGCGTTCATACCGCGCTTCACGCCGCTCGGCACAACAATGGTCACGCCAGGTTTGATCTCGAAGGCTTCGTCGCCAACGGTCATCAAGCCAGCGCCTTGGAGAAAATGGTACATCGCCGCCTCGCCGGGATGCGCGGGGATTTGTCCGCCTGCCTCCAGCCCGACGACCAGCGCCTTGAACTGCGACGTGTCAATTAAGAATTGCGGCTTGGGGCCCTCTGATGAAAAGACAGCCTTTGCTTTTGTATCTGTAAAATAGATTTGTGTAGTTGCGTCAGACATATTGTCTCCTTTTGGATATGTCTGACTTTATCTCTTTCCCCCGCTTCCCGCCCCGACTTTTGTCGGGTTTTTGATCCCAGTTATTATTTGCCCTGAATCATTGCCCGCTCCGCCAAACCTGCACGATCCAAAATGCGAATTTGATGTTTATCCATTTCGATCAACCCCGCCTTCGTCAACTCGCGGATGACGCGGCTCAACACATCTGGCACAGTGCCGAGGTGCGACGCCATTTCCGTTTGAGTTGTCCAGCGGCGACGTTCGATCACATCTCCTTCGGCTTGTTCTAATAAAAATTTTGCAAACCGCGCCTCCACCGTCCGCAGGGATAAATCTGCTGTCAACGCCACAAGGCTGATGAAACGGTCTGCCATGCTTTCCATGATCTGCAACACCGTACGTGGATGTGCCAATAAAACATCTTCCAATGCCTGACGCGGCAGTAACCAAATCCCTGATTCTTCCAAGACAATTGCAGTGGCAGGATTTGCGCGCTTGGCAAATACCCCGATCTCGTTGAATATTTCGCCTGCACCCAGAAAGCGCAAGACCTGCTCGCGTCCATCTGGGGAGGTCTTCAACACTTTTAATGAACCGTACTGGAGATAATACAAATTAGTTTCCGTATCCCCTTCCCAAAACACAACAGCATCAGGCGCGAACACTTTCCACACCGCGCTCTTTGCCAGTGTAGCCAGAGTCTCGTGGTCGAGTCCACGCAGGAATTCGAAGGTTTGTAAGCGTTTGAGGAGGATATCAGTTTGCATGGTCTTCCAAGTTTAGCATGAATATCAATTCATTTTGTCAGCGCAATGCAAACTGCTTAATCTGTTTATGGCACTTTTTGACGAATAAAAAATTAACGGTTATTCAAATGATCTGATTGGCGAAAAAATTTTAGAGGCCCAAGTTTTTCAAAACTTCCTTTTTGCAGAGCGCCATCCCGATATATGGGAAAAGTTTGTCCTGAGTCACGCAGTTGTTTGAGAGTTTGCGCCAAACCCAGTGTGCCATATTCGCGCGAACGTGTGGTGTGGTCCAGATCAATCAACTCGGTCATAAATGTTTGATTGGTGGATGCTTCCTGCAATACGCGTCCATCAGGATTAATGATGGTGGAACGCCCGCCGCCCCATGTGCCAATTCCATTTACACTCACAAAATAACATTGATTGAACATGGCATTCGCGCGCGCCATCACCAGTTCCAGTTCGCGATCTGAAGTGGGTGTAAGTGTGGGTTGAATAATTACTTCCGCGCCCATCCATGCCAGGGTGCGCGCCACCTCTGGAAACCACATATCATAACAAATACATAAACCAAATCGTCCCACATCTGGAATATCAAATACACAAAATTCACTTCCAGCCGACGTGCCCGCTTCATAGGGAAGCCACGGAAACATCTTGCGATATTTCGCAATGATTTCCCCTTGCGATGAAATGACAATGGAAGTGTTATACATTTTGTCGCCATCACGTTCCCACATGGAACCCGGCACAAGCCATTGATGGGTTTTTCGCGCCAGCGCACATAAACGCTCAGTAAGCGGACCTGGTATCGTCTCTGAATTTTTCAGATACCAATCCTTATCTTCAGGCGTAACAAACTGAACCAGCCCCGGCACGATCAATTCATGGAACACGACCATGTTCACCCAGGGCAAACCTTTTGCGATATTCAACGCAACGTCAGACATCTTATCTATCGTCCCATTCGCGTCAAAGGGCGAGACCGACATTTGCACACCTGCGATTCCAAACGACCGAGTCATAAATGGCTCCTCATACCTCAACAAAATGACAGGCGACAAAGCGCCCGCTTCGTACTTGATTGAAAACTGGTTCTGTTTCCTGACAGATTCCCTGCGCTATGGGACAGCGCGTATGGAATCGGCAGCCCGAAGGAGGATCGACCGGGCTGGGGACATTTCCCTCCAGCACCGTTAATTCATGCTTCACAATATCCACAACTGGCAATGGAATCGCGCCAAACAATGCTTTTGTGTAAGGATGTAATGGAGCGTTGTACACATCCTCTGATGAACCAAGTTCCACCAGTTTCCCCAAATACATCACGCCGATGCGGTCACTAATATGCTGGACAACATTGAGGTCATGCGAGATAAACACATACGTTAAATTATTCTCTCGCTGCAAGTCTTGCAATAAATTAATGATCTGTGCCTGCACCGAAACATCCAGCGCGGAAGTTGGCTCATCCAACACAAGCAAGCGCGGATTAACCGCCAACGCACGTGCAATCGCTACACGTTGACACTGTCCGCCAGATAATTCATGCGGAAAGCGATCCAGATGTTGTTCGCCGAGACCGACCTGCTCCAGCAATTGAAGCGCACGCGCGCGGACTTCGCTTTTTGGCACAATCTTATGCGTGAGCAATGGCTCAGAAAGTGCAGCCACAATTTTCAAACGCGGGCTCAAAGATGAAAGCGGATTTTGAAAGACAATTTGCATTTCACGACGGATCTGCCGCATTTCATTACGAGAAAAAGATGTGATCTCGCGTTCATCAAAAACAACCTTTCCATCTGTCGGTTCGATCAAACGCATCAACATTCTTCCAAGAGTTGTCTTGCCACAGCCTGATTCGCCTACCAAGCCCAGCACTTCGCCAGTGAACACTTCAAGGCTCACTCCATCCACGGCATAAACAAAACGTGGCGCGGAGCGATTGAGATGCGAAAGTAATCCGCTGGAGAGCGAAAAATGTTTCTTGAGATTTTGAGCAGTAAGCAAAGGTTGGATAGTCATAAAGAATTAAGACCCGGCGGGCAAGAAGCATGCGCTTTCATGTGATTCGCCCACAGACTTCAAGGGAGGCTTTTCAATCAAACAACGATCAAATACATTGGCACAACGCGGCGCAAATGGACACCCAATAACTGCACCCGGGTTGGATGGCACCGTACCGGAAATAGCCGTCATTCTTTGTCCACGTGAACCGGGGCGCGGGATGGCGGCTAATAATCCCTTGCTGTATGGATGATGCGGTTTTTCATACACAAAATAAGTTGGAGAAATTTCAGCAACACTGCCAGCGTATAACACAGCCATGCGGTCGCAAGCCTGCGCCACAATACCAAGGTTATGAGTAATCAAAATGATTGACAGATCAAATTTCTTCTGCAGGTCGCGCAAAAGATTTAAAATTTGCGCTTGAATTGTGACATCCAACGCAGTGGTCGGTTCGTCCGCGATCAATAAGGATGGGCGGCAAGCCAGCGCCATTGCGATCATCACGCGTTGCTGCTGTCCGCCTGAGAGTTGATGTGGATAGGAAGTCATTGCACGTTTTACATCCGGCAAACCAACCGCGTCGAGGCTTTCTTCTGCTTGAGTCTGAGCCGCCTTTTTATCGAGTTTCAAGTGTTGACGCACCACTCGTGTGATCTGTTCACCCACCGTAAAGACAGGGTTGAGCGATGAAGTAGGATCCTGAAAGATCATCGAAATCCGTCCGCCGCGGACAGTGTTCATTTCAGGTTCAGAAAGCTCAAGCAAATTATTCCCCTCGAACATGACCTCCCCGCGCACCGTTGCAGACTTGGGCAGCAACTGTAAAATAGACTTTATCGGAAATAGGGTTATGATAGGCGAATGCTGACATACGATGAACTCAAAGAAAGCCCGAGGAAATTTGTTTCGTTCACCAGTCTGACACCCGACGAATTTGATTTGCTTCTACCAGCC
>Ga0194127_10000822_pt1 | contig 48290 bp, 44 predicted proteins | sample TA2KigC100mmetaG_FD_148624 | JGI IMG/M metagenome (GOLD analysis project Ga0194127, IMG submission 148624) | Freshwater microbial communities from Lake Tanganyika, Tanzania - TA2015036 Kigoma Deep Cast 100m | ecosystem: Environmental > Aquatic > Freshwater > Lake | place: Tanzania: Lake...
ATGACCTTCCTCTCGCATCTCTTTCTCGTGCGCTTGCGGGTGAAGATGGGAGTGGATGCACCTGCCCTGACTGTTTCCCAGGTACGCCAGTTACTCCAAGTCGTCTTGCCACAGCGCAAGTTTGATGTGCAGTCCGCGTTAGACGAGGTGGAGCGGATTCAGAAACGCAACCGCGCGGCCTATCTTTCCCACCGCAAACGCAAACTGCGGGAACTTCATGCTCAACTAAAGTAACGTTGTAATAATAATCAGCAATGACAAATGCGTCAATGACAAATGACAAATGAACAAATGACAAAACGTGACGCGTGACTGAATACTGAACACCGAACACTGAACACTGATTACTGGAGTTGCAATTGTTTTCTCTCTTTCGTCGTCCACAACAAGTAAAAGCAAGTTTGACCAAGACGCGCGCGTCGTTCTTGACGCGCTTGACCGCGCTTGTTGCCAAGAATGAGATCAACGAAGAATTTTGGTCCGCCTTGGAAGAAACGCTGATCGGCGCGGATGTTGGTGTGGAGACAACGGTCGCGCTGGTAGACAAGCTGCGCGCGCGCGCGGAAAAAGAACACGTGCGCGACGCGTCGCGCGTCCAAGAAATGTTGAAAGAGGAATTGACGGCGATCCTTGAAATTCCAAATGACAAATTGCAAATGACTAATCACCAATCACCAATCACTGTTTTGGTTGTTGGCGTCAACGGCTCCGGCAAAACGACGAGCATCGCGAAACTGACGAACTATTACAAGGCGCAAAACAAAAAAGTGATCCTGGCGGCGGCGGATACGTTCCGCGCGGCGGCGATTGACCAATTGAAAATTTGGGGCCAGCGCGTCGGTGTGGACGTGGTGGCGCATCAGCCCGGCGCTGATCCGGGCGCGGTGGCGTTCGACGCGTGGCAATCGGCGCACGCGCGACGCGCGGACTATCTCGTCGTGGACACCGCCGGACGATTGCAGACGAAATTCAACTTGATGAAAGAACTGGAAAAAATCGCGCGCGTACTGCAAAAGAACGACGCGAGCGCGCCGCACGAAACCTTTCTCGTGCTGGACGCGGTGACCGGGCAAAACGGATTGCAACAAGCGCGCGAGTTCAAAAAAGCGACGCCGCTCACCGGCTTGATCCTGACGAAACTCGACGGCACGGCGAAAGGCGGTATCGTTTTTGCGATTGCGAAGGAATTGCAAGTGCCGATCAAATTCATCGGCACCGGCGAAGCGATTGACGATTTCGCCGAGTTCGACGCGAAGGAATTTGTGGAAGGACTATTCGAGTGAGACTGCGCGCGATTTACGGATGACGCGATGAACAAACCAAAAGCGATTCAATTCTCCGAACATGCGCGCGAGCAAATGGTTTTGCGTGGCGCAAGCGAAGACGAGGTCGCCCAGACGATTCGCCAAGAATCGTGGGCGCAAGCCAAGCGCGCCAAGTATCGCGCGAAACGTCGCTTTGCTTTTGACAAGCCATCACCCCTAAATCAGAAAACATATCGCTTCAAGGAAGTTGAGCCGATTTTCGCGGACGAGCCGGATATGCTTGTCGTCGTAACGGTTATGGTGTATTATACGAACGCGGAGGAAACGCAATGAAAATCTCATACGATGCCAAAGTTGATGCTCTCTACATCGAATTCCATCCACTCGCCCCTGGAACAGCAGAGAATAAGCAACTCACGGATGAAGTAATCGCGAACTACGATCCCAATGGAAAACTTGCGGGACTGGAAATTCTTGATGCGAGCGTCGTGCTGGCGCAGAAAACGAATGAAAGCAGTCTGGTGTTCCAGGTTCAATCTTTGCCTGCTGTGGCTATGGCAAGTCGCTAGCGCGCCGAAGGAGAAAGAAGAGACTTGGAAGACCTAAAATCCAAACTGACCGAAATGAACGCGCATATCGCGATGCTCCTGGAGCGTCTTTGACATCGCGGGCAAAGAAAAACGCGCGGCGGAATTGGAACACCAAGCCGCGCAACCTGACTTTTGGAACGATAATGTTGCCGCGCAAAGCGCGATGCGCGAACTGACCGCGCGCAAAGAAGAAACGACGACGTGGCGCGATCTGGAACGCCGCACGCGCGACGCGGCGGGCTTGCTCGAACTCGCCATTGAAGAGAATCACGCCGAGATCGCCGAGGAAGTCGAACGCGAATTTCCAGAACTCGAAGCAAAACTTGCCGCGCTCGAATTCAATTTGCTTTTCTCCGGCGAGTACGATCGCAATCACGCGATCCTTTCGATTCACTCCGGCGCAGGCGGCACCGAATCGCAAGACTGGGCTTCGATGTTGATGCGGATGTATCTGCGGTACGGCGACGCGCGCAAATACGAAACCGAAATCTTGGAAGAGATGGCGGGCGACGAAGCCGGGATCAAATCGGTGACGATCCGCTTTATCGGCGCGTACGCGTACGGACGATTGAAAGCGGAACGCGGCGTGCATCGGCTCGTCCGGCTCTCGCCGTTCGACGCGAATCATCGGCGACACACGTCGTTCGCGCTCGTCGAAGTGATGCCGGAAATCGAAGATGCGGTGGACATCGAAATCAAACCGGAAGATGTCAAGATTGACATTTACCACGCATCGGGTCACGGCGGGCAGAACGTACAAAAAGTCGCGACGGCAGTTCGCTTGACGCACGTTCCCACCGGAATCATCGTGACGTGTCAGAATCAACGCTCGCAGTTGCAAAACAAGGAAAGCGCGTTCAAAGTTTTGCGATCACGACTCGTGGAAGCGGAAATCGAAAAGAAGGAGCAAGAAAAAGCGCGGCTCAAAGGCAAACACGTTGAGGCGGGCTGGGGCAATCAAATTCGTTCGTACGTTTTGCATCCGTACCAAATGGTCAAGGATCATCGCACCGAGTACGAAACGTCGCGCACGGATTCGGTGCTTGACGGCGACCTGGACGCGTTCGTCATCGCGTATTTGAAAGCGCAAGTGGGGCAGGCGTAAAGGCAGAAGTCAGAAGGATGAAGGATGAAGAGACCTTCGAGGTTTGGTGGAACCTCGAAGGTCTCTTTCACTTTGCGGCAAATTTGCCAAGCGTCATCGTTTCTTGCGGCGCGAAATTTTCGTCGAGCAACAGCGCGTCCACACCTTGATCGGCTTGGTACATTTTTACCTGGACGAAATATTCGCCGGGCGCGAGATCGCGCGGCAAAACGATTTCGAACGGATCCGCGATCGCGTCGCCGGGTCGCCACAACAACGTCGGCACGCGCGGCTGGCGATCCTGCGCGACGATTTTGCTGCCGCGCGCGTCCACGACGCGCACCGACGCGCTGTAGTACGCGTCGATCTTGTTGAGTGCGTGCCACGTCAGCCAGATTTCGATTGTGTCGCCCGGCGCGTAACTTGATTTCAACGGCGCGTTCAATTCGACGCGCGCCGGTAAAACGATTTGGCGCGCCGGTTCCTCCTCCGCCACGATCACTTCGCCGGGTAATTTCCACTCGCCAATCTCCAGTCTCAACCGATACGCGCCGGCGCGCGGCGGCGCAACCAATCGCACGGGAACAACCGACGCGCTCGACGTGACGAGCGGCATCGGCGCGGTGGTTTTTGTTGGCGCGTCATCGTTCCAGCGCGCGATGACGCGCAAATTTTCGGTGGGCTTGATCGCAAAACTGCGCGCGCCGCGATTCTGGACGATGACGTACGCGAAATAATTTTGATTCGGCGCGGCAGGACTGGGCAGATACAAGCGCGCGCTCAATTGCGATACGTCTTGTGCGCGCGCCGGAACGCGATAAACGCGGTCGTCGCCAAATTGGCGCGCCAATTCCAAATCATCGGCGCGGAGACGCGGCTCGCGCACGACGAGATAGCGCACATCCAGCGCGTTCAGCAAACTGCGCGCGCGTTCGCTCGGAAACGATTGCATCTCGTACGCAATTTCGCCGCGCCGCGGGGGATTGAATCCGCTGTAGCCATCGGGCGTTGCGTGCCAGTGGTACGTTGAAAAATACTGCGTTGTGAGATCAAGTGGCTTGCTCGGATCGCTCGCGATCATCGGCAATTCGAGGACGACGCCGGGCGGTTGCGCGCGCAGCCAGCGCACGTACTCTGGAATTTCATTCCAGACCGGCACGGGCGTGATTTGCGCGGCGGGCAGCGTGAGGTATTCAAGCGCGATGAGTGGAAGGATGAAGGATGAAGGATGAAGGATGAAATGATTTCTCGCCATTCGCCATTTGCTATTCGCTATTCGCCGCGTCCCGAATCCCGCCAGCACAGCCAGCGCAAACATCACGAGCGCGTCAAAACGCACGGGCGCGCGCAACGCGCGCATCAACGGGAACGCGTCGTACAGCCAACGGTACGGCAACGCGATCTCTGTGCCGACATTCGGCGCGAGATAAAGGCGCGGTCCCAGGGAAAGTAAAAAGGCAAAAGCTAAAAGTAAAAAGTAAAACCATTTGTCGCGATCTCGCGCGGCGGCGACACCCAAAATTGCCAGCGCGAGCGCGACGACGCCGGGAAACAAGTTGTCGAGCGGGTAACCGCCGAGCAGAATCGGCGGGTGCGGCGCGAGCAAGTTGCCGTACAAAACATTCTGCGGCGCGACCTGCGCGTACATTTTCAAACTCGCGCTGAACGGCTCACTCTCGATCACCTTGCGCTCGAATCCCATCTCGCGCTGCACTTGCAAGTACGGGATGAAGAACGGAACGACGATGAGTGCGATGAGAACGACGGAGACGAGCAAGCGAGTGAACAGTGAACGGTAAATAGTGAACGGTGAACGGTGAACAGTGAACAGTGATGCGTGATACGTGATGCGTGATGCGTGATGCGTAATGAAAAACCAGGGCATGTACAGTGCAACAGCAAAGCCGGCAAGAAACGCGTAGTAGAACGACGACAATGCTTGCAACGAAAAGAACAATGCAAAGAGAAAAGATAATCGAAAATCGAAAATCGAAAATCGAAAATTGCTCCCGGTCGGCGGTCGGCGGTCGGTGGTCAGTAGGCGTCGCAAGAACATCATCGCCAGCGGCATCCAACCAAACGACAACAACTGCACTTGCGCGAGGTTGCCCAGATTGTACGGATTGAACGCGAAAATCGTTCCGGCGACGATTGCCGCGCCGCGCGCGCGCGTCAAATCGAACACGAGCAAGTACATCGCGTACGCGGCGAGGAAGAACGACGCGAGCAAGACAAGATTATAACCAAGAACGGTGTTATCAAACGCGAGGTTGAACGGGAGCGCGAACAATCCTTGCGGCAGCAGCGTCTCGGAAAACGCGAGCGCGTTCGGGTATGGATAAAAAATATTCGCGTTGAACAGGTTGAGCGGATCGGTGATGAGCGCGTGCCCCACCCACGCGATAATCCACGTATTGAGCAGCGCGTCCTGCTTGTCCTCGACCGCGCGCGCGAGGTGCAAGACGAGCGGGTTCGTCATCACGCACGTCAGCGCGAGAAAGATCGCCAGCGCGATGCTGTCGCGTCGCAGGAACGTTTTGTTAAACGTCCCTACATTTTCACCGTTCAACTCAACAACCCCTTGCGCCAATCGCGCGCGTCCCATTTTATTTTCAGTTGCTTTTTGAATTCCATCGTCCATTCCGGATCGCGTAGTTTTTGCTCCAGCAGGGGCCACACCGTTTCGCTGTCCGCGTCAATCGTGCCGAGAATTTCTTGGATGTAGCGATCCACTTCGATGCGGGTAGACTTGATGAGTGGAATTCCTAGTTCTTCCAAAATCGGATCGAGATTTACGGTATAGAAAGGCATTGGCGACTCCATCGCGTTTCGTTTCGCGGCGCATTATAATGCAAAAGTAGACAAGTAGACAAGTAGACAAGGACCCGCCGGGCTTTTGCGTGATTTGCGGCTCTGTGCTATAATGCGCCCCGCGAAAGCAGATTGCGGATTGACGACCGCGAAATCTGAAATCGTAAATCTGAAATTCCTGGAGAGGTCGCATAGTCCGGTCTAGTGCGCGCGACTCGAAATCGCGTGTGGTTGCAAAGCCACCGGGGGTTCAAATCCCTCCCTCTCCGCTCGGATAGTGAACAGTGGTCAGTGTACAGTGTTCAGAAAAATCCTGAACACTGGCCACTGTCCACTGATCACTGCACTTGGAGAGGTCGCATAGTTCGGTCTAGTGCGCACGCTTGGAAAGCGTGTAGGCGATGAGCCTCGCGGGTTCGAATCCCGCCCTCTCCGCTGCAAATGGACAGTGGTAGTGGACAGTGGACAGAAAATCCTGATCACTGACCACGATCCACTGTCCACTCTTTTTGACAATTCTCGCAACCTCGCATACACTACCCCCGGTCGTGCTAGATGGGGAACTAGCGGTGCCCTGAACCATCTCCGGATGGCTGACTCGCAACCCGCTCTAGCGAGGTCGAATTCCTTCTCGAGGGCCGTACGTTTCGGGACTGTTCGCTTCAAGTGGCGATGAAAGTTGGGTCCGACGCGGCGCAAGCCGATCAACCCCGCCAGGGTCGGAAGACAGCAACGGTACGTCGTCACTTGCGGGCGCCGTCGGGGCACCTGGCTGGAGCTGGCTGAAGCGTCCAAGCCGGGGCGTCCGTCTCGACAGAAGGTGCACGGCCATTTTTTTTAGTGAGATCAACTGAGTGACAACTGACCCATCGAGTTATTTCGACTATCGTTACGATGTGTCGGTCACGCGACGCAACCTCCGCCGCGCCATTTTCAACGCGCAGACCGCGCTCCTCGTTCTGACGCTCGTCGCACTCACCGCGATGGGCATCGGTTATATCAGCACGCTCCGCCCGATCACCCTGCGGATCGATCGCGACACACGCACGATTCTCTCCAACCAGAAAAACGTGACCGGCGTTTTGCACGACGCCGCCGTCACACTCTTGCCGCGCGACACGATCTTTCCCGCGCCCGCCGCGCCCGCGCCGCTCGATCAGCCCATTGAGATTCACGTCGCACGCGCGCTCCACATTCACGCCGACGGCGCGACGATTCAGCGCCGCACCCAAGCCGCGACGATCAGCGACGCCCTGCGCGAAGCCGAACTCGTCCTCAAACCCAACGACCGCATCGCGATTGACGGCACGTTCGTCGAAATGTCCTTCGCGCTCGCGCGGATCGAAAACGATCACACGCTCCAAATTCAAGTGCAACGCGCGATCCCGTTGATCGTGGACGACAACGGCGCGCGCACGACGTTGTACACCACCGCACCCACACTCGGTGAAGCGCTCCGCCAAGCCGGGCTGACGCTTTATCTCGGCGATACGGTTTCGCCCGATCTCGGCACGCCGAGCGCGCCGGGCTGGGAAGTGCATATCCGGCGTTCGCGCGCCGCGACGATCAGCGTAGACAGCAAAACGATTCGCACGCGCACGCGCAGTGAGACGATTGCCGGACTGCTCGCGCAAGAAGGGATCGAACTCAAGGACAAGGATTACACCGTTCCTCCGGCGACCCAAGTCGTGGAGGATGGCGCGACGATCCAAGTGATGCGCGTCCGCGAAGAATTCCTCACCGATTCCGAATACATCAACTACGAAACGGTGTGGCAAGCCGATCCGGCGCTGGAGATCGATCAACGTCAGATCACGCAAGCCGGAGCGGAAGGTGTCAAAAAGCGCACGACGCGCGTCGTGTACGAAAACGGGCGCGAAACCAAACGCTCGGTCGATCGCGAATGGATCGAAACGCCGCCGACGACGCAGATCATCAATTATGGCACAAAAATCGTAAAGCGCGAACTAACCTTGCCCGATGGATCGATCCTCACGTATTGGCGCAAAATTCGGATGCTCGCTACGTCGTACACCGCCGCCACCTCGGGCAAAGCGCGCTCGCATCCGGAATTCGGCATCACTGCCACCGGAATGCGCGCGGGCATCGGCATCGTCGCGGTGGATCCGCGCGTCGTCAATCTGCGCGCGCGGCTCTACGTGCCGGGGTACGGCGCCGCAATCGCCGGAGATACCGGCGGCGCCATCAAAGGCAAACGGATCGACCTGGGATACGACGAGTGGAACCTGGTTTTGTGGTACAAATGGGTGGATGTCTACGTCCTCGATCCGCCGCCGTCCTACGATCGCATTCACTGGGTCATTCCCGATACGCCCAAAGAGCGCACGACGCGGCATTGACGATGAGCATCAAATCCACGCTCGACGCGCGCGGCTTGCGCCCGCGCAAAAAATGGGGACAGCACTTTCTGACTGACGCGCGCATCCTCGCTCAAATTGCTGACGCGGCGGACGTGACGCGCGACGATACGATTCTGGAAATCGGACCCGGGCTGGGACATTTGACGCGCGTGCTAGCGCAACGCGCCCAGCGCGTCGTCGCCGTCGAAGTGGATGTGGATCTCGTCACCAAACTGCGCGCCGATTTTGCCGACGCGCCGCACGTCACTATCCTGCGCGGCGATGTGCTAGATGCCGAACCAATCGAATGGATCGCACAAAATGTAGGGGCGGGGTTACCCCGCCCCTACAAAATTGTCGCGAATTTGCCCTACTATATCACCTCCGCGATCTTGCGCCACATTCTGGAAGCCGCGCACAAGCCGCGCGTGATCGTCGTGATGGTTCAGCGCGAAGTCGCGCAACGCATCGTCGCGCAACCGCCGCAAATGAATTTGCTCGCGGTCAGCGTCCAGTTTTTCGCGCGCCCGCGCCTCGTCCGGACGATTCCCGCCGGGGCGTTCTATCCGCGCCCGCAAGTGGATTCAGCCATCGTCCGGCTGGATGTTTTCGAGCGGACGCCTTTTGCCATCGCGTCAGATCGTTTTTTCGAGATCGCGCGCGCCGGGTTCGGCGAACGCCGCAAGCAACTGCGTAACGCGCTCGCGCACGGACTGGGACGCGAGCCGCTGGAGATCGAAGCGCGGCTCGCGCGCGCGCAAATCGCGCCGACGCGCCGCGCCGAAACGCTGACGCTCGACGAGTGGGTACGCTTGACGGGCGCGTTTACCTGATTTTAACCCAGGCGAAAATATTCCTATTGCCAAATCGGCGCAATCCCGATAGAATCAAGGCAAGCATGATGCCTAGTTTTGAGAAACGCTCGATTTTGCTAATTGACGATGATCCGCTGATCCGGCGGATCGTGACGCGGACGCTCGACGCCAAAGGATACCAAGTCGCCGCAGCGAGTTCCGGCGTGGAGGGCTTGGCGATGGCGCTGAAAAATCCGCCCGATCTGATCTTGCTCGACGTGATGATGCCGGGGATGGATGGTTTCGATGTGTGCGCGGCGTTGCGCCAAAACTCGCTGACCGCGAATGTGCCGGTGCTGATGCTGACCGCGCTCGATCAGACGGATTCCAAAGTGCGCGGCTTGCAAACTGGCGCGGACGATTACATCACCAAGCCGTTCAATCACGCCGAATTGTTGACGCGGATCGAAGCGCATCTCCGGCGGAGCGAACGCGATCTCGGCGCGAACCCGCTGACGATTTTGCCCGGCAACATCGCGATTGAGCAGACGCTCCGACAGCGTCTGGACGCCGCGCAGCCGCTCGCCGTGTTGTACATTGACTTGACGAATTTCAAAGAGTACAACGACGAGTACGGCTGGCTCCGCGGCGATGAGATCATCAAGATGCTGGCGCGCCAGATTTCCGACGCCGTGCGCGCGCAGAACGATCCGAACGATTTTATCGGGCACATCGGCGGCGACGATTTCATCGTGATGACGACGCCGGCGCACGCAGAGACGTTCGCCCAGACCGTGATCACGCGCTTTGATGTCGAAGTTCCGTTGTTCTACCCGGAAGCCGTGCGCGCGCGCGGCTATATCGAAACGGTGGATCGGCGCGGCACCCCGTTCCGCGCGCCGATCGTTCGCGCGTCCATCGCCATCGTCACGAACGAGCAAACCCAGTTTCATCATCCCGGGCAAATTGCGGCGCGTGCCGCCGAGTTGAAAAAGTACGTCAAGTCGCTGCCCGGCAGTCAATACGCATTTGACCGGCGGCGCAAGTAGGAGTATAATCCCCAATCGAAAATCGTACGCCTATCGGCGCGGGAGTCTTTCTCCCGCGTCGCTTGTCTGTAGCGGAGTTGATCGGTATGCCTCTCTATGAATACGAATGTGAAAATTGCGCGCAGCGGTTCGAGCGGTTTCAATCCATCCAGGACGCGCCGGTGCGCCAATGCCCGGAGTGTGCTGGTCCAGTCCACAAAGTTTTTCATCCCGCCGGAATTATCTTCAAAGGATCGGGTTGGTATATCACCGATAGTCGCAAGTCTACTTCGGGCACAGTGACCAGCGACGCCAAATCGAACGGCGGCGAAGCGAAAACCGAAACCAAAACCGAACCAAAATCGAACGGCGGAGAACCCAAGACCGAGACGGCGCCATCGCCCAGCGCCGCAAAACCCGAAACGAGCGCGGCGACGACCTAGCGCGCGTGGTGGCGTTTCGATCCGCAAAAAAAATTGGGGATACCGCGCAAATTTGCAAGGTATCCCCAATTCGCTAATCGCGCCGCGCGTTACAATTGAAAGTGCCCGGTATGCGGGACGAGTTTGTAATTGAAATTCGTGACGTACGTCAGCAGTTTTTCGAGCAGCGTTTTCCACTCGTCGCTCGCGATCGCTTTTTCCAGCGTCGCGCGATCTGCCGCGACGCCGCCGGTCAACAGTTGCGGCGCGCTGCCGTAGACGGTGTACCACGCTTCGGTCGGTTGAATCCCCAGCCGCGTCAATTTCGGCACGAACTCTTGCACGGCAAATTCAAAATATTCCGATTCGCGCCCGGGACGAATATCGCACGTCATCAGCAATTTGTACATTCCCATCACTCCAACCGAATCATACCAGAGATTTGAAATAAAAGCAATCGGGGGTACCTTATGCGCGCCGTTCTGCAACGCGTGCGTCGAGCCGCCGTCAGCGTAGACGATCACACGCTCGGCGCGATTGACGCGGGCTTGGTCATTTTCGTCGGCGTCACGCACGAGGACGATGAAAACGCCGCGCGCTGGCTCGCGCAGAAAAGCGCGACGCTCCGCATTTTCGAGGATGACTCCGGCAAGTTCAATCGTTCCGCGCTGGACATCGGCGCGAGCGCGCTCGTCGTTTCGCAGTTCACGCTCTACGCCGACGCGCGGCGCGGACGCCGACCCGATTTCATCGCCGCCGCGCGTCCGGAAATCGCCGAGCCGCTGATCGAGCGATTCGTCGCGCTGTTGCGCGAACAAGGTCTGCGCGTCGAGACGGGAAAATTCCAGGCGCATATGCTCGTGGAAATTTCCAACGATGGTCCGGTGACGATCATTTTGGACTCACCTCGACAACAGCAGGGGAGCAAGGGAGAGGGGGAGAGGGGGTGAACTTTTCTCCCACTCTCCTTGTCTCCCCCTCTCCCTCTCTCCCCCCCTCACGGTTGTACCCAACTTCCGCTCACATCAATCCGCTTGGTCTGATCGTTCACGTTCTGCAATTGCTTGCACTCGAACGCGCCGCTGGATTCTTTCACCGTGACCGTACACCCGCCGATGGGCCAACGGAAATCGTCCTTGTCCGGATCGCCCCCTGGAATCACCTGCACGTCAATCAAGTACGTCCCCGGTTTGGAATCGTAATTCCCCACGCCTTTGAACGGCGCGATGTGCACGTTGATGAAATACTCGCACCGCGCGCATTGCGAACTGGGCACCGCCGTGCCGATGGAAATCTCGCTCCCTGGTTTCGGATCGAGCCGCGCGCGCAGCGGCAGATCGAGTTCGACGTTCGCGGCGCCGGTCACTTTGAGCCGCAGCACGCCGACGCGTTGCGCGGTGATGATCGTCGTATCGCTGCCGAGTGTGAGGTTGAGTGCGAGCGCGTCTTGCCCTTTGACGCACAGCAAATCGTAGATCGCGCCGCGCGATTGCGTGATGACGAAGACGCGATAGCCCGCGCCTTGGGTTTGCGCGAGCAGAAAATCTTTGATCGCTTCGACATTTACATCGCGCGTGCTCCACATCGCGCGCCGCGCATCGCCTTCGAAATTGAACGACGCGGGCAGCGCGATGCGCGCATCCCACCACGTTGGCGCGCCGGCGCGCGGCGCGCGCGTCGGCGTAGCGCTGGGCGGGCGCGTCAAAGTTGGCGCGGGCGCGGTGATCGTCGGCGTGGGCGCGAGCGCGAGCGACGCGAGGTTGCAGGCGAGCGCGAAAACCGAAATGCCGAACAACAAAAACTGACGCGTCAAATTAGCGCGGTTCATTCGTTTGCGATTCCAACTCTGCCGCGATCCGTGCGGCGATTCCCGGCTCGATCCACTCTGCGCTGTCAATTTCCACCGCGCACGCGCCCGCCGCGAGAAATGCGCGCGCATCCTCCGCCGAATGAACGCCCCCGCATGCGACCAGCGGCGCGTCAAGTTTCATCCCCGCGATTTCCGCGACCGCGCGCAACGCAAGCGGCAAAACTGATGGCGCGTACAATCGTCCGTACCAAGTCTTACCATCCACAATTTTCATTCCGCGTGGCGCGCGCCCGATCACGAGCGCGTTCGCGCCTGCCGCGGCGCAATCCGCTGCGATCTCACGCGCGTTGTCGAGATCGAGTTTCGCAAGAATCGGCAGTTCGGTTGCCGCGCGCACCGCGCGAATCGCTTCCGCCGCATCCAGCGCCGGATTGAAATGCAATTCGATTCCACCGATGCCCGCGACATTTTCGATCTGTGCCGCCAGCGTGACCCACTCGCGCGCGCCTTGCGCGGCGAACGCGACGATGATCGGCATCTGGCTCTGTTCCCACGCGCGGCGATGCTCGCGCAGAACGCGCGTCCAACCTGGGTTCGCCGCGCCGGTACGCATCAACACGCCGCCTGGAATTTCGATCACGCGCGGCATCGGCGCGCCAACGCGCGTGTGCAACGTCGTCGGCAATGTGACCAGCGCGCCGATGTTTGTCGCTTCTGTCGTGTAGCCGCCCGCCGCGAAGATGATCGGGTTGCTGATCGTGAGACTGCGTTTCCAACTTGGCGCCAGTTCGATTTGATGTGGCATACTCGTTCAAGATGACCGACGACGGACGACCGATGACCGCAACACGCGCAGTCGTCTGGCGTCTGTCGGCGGTCAGTGTTTGCGTTCCAACTCGATCAGATCGAACGCGGGACCGTCCGCGCACGCGAGTTTGATGCCGCGCGTCGTTTCGACCGCGCACGCGTAGCACAAGCCATCGCCGCACGGCATCGGCGCGTCAACAATCACGCGCGCAAAACCTGGCTCCAGCCGATAGCGCGCTGCGCGAATCGCCTCCGCGAGCGCGCGATACAATTCACTCGATCCGCTCGCGACAATCGCGTCTGCCCACGCGATCAATTCCGCACTCAACGCGTCGTCCGCGCGATATTCGATTTCAGGCGAGAGCAGATGCGCGGGGAAAATATTTTCACCGCGATTGACCAAGACGACTTCGCGCGCTTGCGTGATCGCCGCGTGCGCCAGCGCGATCAATTGCGCGACGCGCGTCCCTTCGCCGATCAACAAAATGCGCCGCGCGTTCGCGCCGAATTCAATCACGCGACCGAGCGGCGCAAGCAAATCAAGCAAGTCGCCAACCCGTACGCGCGCGACCAACGGATCGTGCGCGGGCAATGTGAACGCGACGCGCGTCTCTTCGGTTTGATACAGCCACAGCGCGCGCCGCAAGTACGGCTCGCGCGTCGTCGCGTCGCGCGCGAGCGCGAACTGTCCGGGGCGCAGCGCGCGCGCAAGTCCTTGCCCTGAGCTTGTCGAAGGGTCAGGCGCATCGAAAATGAGTAACTGCGCGTCCGCCCAGAGAATTCGGTTTTCGATCACGCGGCAGAGATACGGCTTCACGGTTCAGCAATTCGCGCGCAACGCATCACGTCATCGTCGCACGCCATTTCGATTTGTTGTCCCGGCGCGACAATCAGAAAATCGTTTTCCCAATCGCCGTTGAGGAGGCGGCGAATCAAAACGAGATCGCCTGCGACGCGTTCGAATGTCCAACCGCGTTGCGCGGCGTTTTCCTCCGCCTGTTTTTGCGCGGAGGACGCGTTGCCAATTTCAAAATCAACAAACGCGGCGCGATTGTAATGTTTTTGCCACTCGCCCATCACTTGCATCAAGTAATCGGCGTTCTCTTTGCCGTACTTGGCGACGTACTCGGCGTACTTTTTCTCTGATTCCGCCGCGCTGCCCGCGCCAATCGCGAGACTCGATCCCGTACGATCGCGGCGTTCGAGATAATCTTGTGCGTACCAGTACGTGCCCGGATGAGTGGTGAATTCATCTTGATAGCGCGCGCGGCTGCCAAGGAAAAGCGTGATGCAATCGTGCGCGCGCGGAATCACGATGCGCGTCTGACGCGCGCGCAAGCCCGCGCTCGCTTGACCGCACAAGCCGTAGACCAAAACGATCGCGTCGTACGCGGCGTCGGTCGCGTCAATGCGCGCTTGCAACTGCGCGCGCAAATCGGCGGGCGTGTTGTGCAAGCCATAGCGCAACAACTCGACGTCAATCGTGTGCGGCGATTGCGCGGCGCACCAGTACATCAATCGCGCCAGCGCTTCACAGCCGATACATTTTATTCGCATTGTTTTTTTCCCTTTGCGCGCGTCCTGTCATTGCGAGGTTTGCGCGCCGCGATCAAAATTGTGCGCCCGCGCGCGGCAAAGTACGGCGCGCGTCGAAAAGCGCGGTATGCGATCACACCAAACGCGCGTAACGCGCGCACGCGCGAGAGAAATGGAAAAATCGTACAACATTCTTCGATGACGAAACCGGCGCGCGTCACCGCGTCGCGCAATTCGTCGGGAGAAAAAACGCGCGCGTGATCCGCATCGGCAAAGTGTGCGGGATCGGGATAGCGCGCATTTGGCGTTGCAAGCGTGAGGCGTCCGCCGGGCTTGAGCACGCGCTTCCATTCGCGCAACGCGGCGTTCGCCTCCGGCAAATGCTCGACGACGTGCTGACCGATGAGCGCGTCGAACGCGGCGTCGTGGAACGGCAATTTTCCATCTTCGGCAATTCGCACAAAAGACGAGGGGGAGAGGGGGAGAAGGGGTGAGGGGGTGACCGTCTCCCCCTCTCCCGCGCTCCCGCGCTCCCACTCTTTTTCCCGCGCCAACTCCAACGCGCGTGCCAACGTGTCCACGCCGACCACGCGCGCGCCGCGCTCACGCAACATTCGCGCCAAGCCGCCGCCGCCGCAACCGATTTCCACCACGCGCGATTCGCGCGTGACGCGCGCCAGCCGCAACAACTCGCGCGCTTCGATCCGCCAATCGCGCCAGGATTCGCGCTGGGTGAAGTACGTTTCAGAGTACGCCACTGGATTCAAGGTTCAAAGTTCAAGGTTCGAAGTTCGACTTTGAACCTTGAACTTTGAACTCTCACCGCGTCGCCGCCGGGACATAGTACCGCGTCACGTATTCCTTCAGCATCCGCATCGTCGAAAAGCGCGGGGCGAGCGTCTTGATCGCGTTTTTCATTTGGCGAACCCAGCCGTGTGGCACCGCGTTTGCATCGCGCTCGTAGTAGAGCGGCACGATTTCGTTTTCGAGCGTCGCGTAAAACGATGCCGCGTCCGCCGCGTCTTGCGCGTCTTGATCATCCCACGCGCGGTCTTCGCCGATTGCCCAACCGTTCACGCCCTTGACGAAACCTTCGCGCCACCAACCATCGAGAACGCTAAAACTCGGCAAGCCGTTGAGCGCGGCTTTCTGTCCGCTCGTGCCGCTCGCTTCCAGCGGACGACGCGGATTGTTGAGCCACACGTCTACGCCCTGCGTCAGCGCGCGCGCCAGGTTGATGTCGTAATCTTCGACGAACGCGATCCGTCCGACAAACCCAGGTTGCCGCGCGAACTGGACGAGCTGGCGGATGAATTCTTTGCCGGGGTTGTCGTCGGGATGTGCCTTGCCGGAAAAAAGAATCTGCGCGGGACGATGCGGCGCGTTGAGGATACGCTTCAGGCGATCCAGATCGCGAAAGACAAGCGTCGCGCGTTTGTACGTGGCAAAGCGGCGCGCAAAACCGAGCGTCAGCGCGTCCGGATTCAGCGTGACGCCGGAGTTGACGCGCACGAGATCGATCAGGCGGCGTTTCAGCGCGCAATGGATCGCCCACAATTTTTCGTCAGGAATTTTTTCGATCGACTCCCACAGCGCGGGATCGTCAATGCGCTCGCGCCAGCCGCGCGGAAAATATTCGTCGAAGAGCTCGTGATATTCGGGCGCGAGCCAGGTGCGCGTATGCACGCCGTTCGTGATATGACCGATTGGCACGTCGTTCTCCGCGCGTTGGGGCCACAGGAAATGCCACATTTTGCGCGAGACCGCGCCGTGCAATTCGCTCACGCCGTTCGACGCGCCCGCGAATTTCAACGCGAGGACGGTCATACTGAATTCCGCCGCGCCCCAGGGCAGATATTGCCGCGCCAGATCGAAAAATTGTTCGCGCGTGATCCCAAGTTGCTGCCACATCGTCGCGAAATATTTGCCGATCAGATCGAACGCAAAGGTGTCGTTGCCCGCCGGAACCGGCGTGTGCGTCGTAAAGATCGTCGTCGCGCGCACCGCGTCGCGCGCCTGCTCGAACGACATCCCGCGTTCGACGAATTCGCGCGCGCGCTCGAGCACCGAGAACGCGCAATGCCCTTCGTTCAAATGCCACACGCTGGGACGATAGCCGAGCGCGCGCAACGCGCGCACGCCGCCGACGCCGAGAATGTATTCCTGGATCAAGCGCATCTCGCGGTCGCCGCCGTACAACTGCGCGGCAAGCACGCGATCATTCGGCGCGTTCGCGTCAATGTCTGTGTCCATCAAAAAGATCGGAACGCGTCCGACTTGGATGCGCCATAATTTGGCGTAGACGGAGCGCCCGGGCAATTCGACCTCGACGATGATTTCGTTGCCGTCCTTGTCTTTTGCCGGAACAGCCGGCGCAGTGGCAAAATTCAGTTTCTCGCGAATCGCTTCTTGCCATCCCTCCGGATTGATCCGCTGGGTAAAATATCCTTGCGGATACAAAAATCCGATGCCGACAAACGGCAGACCCAGGTCGCTCGCCTCTTTGGTGTGATCGCCGGACAAGACGCCCAGTCCGCCGGAATAAATCGGCAGGGATGAATGTAAGCCAAATTCAAACGACAAATACGCGATGGAGCGATCGGCGAGGTACGGATAGGTGACGTTGAACCAGGTGGATTTCAAACGCTGATACGCGTCGAATTCGGCGAGGGCAGTGTCGAATTTTTTCAGATACGCGAGGTCTTGGCTGGCGCGTTCCAGCTTTTCCGCGCCGAGCGCGCGCAGAAATTTCACCGCGTTGCGTTCGACGCGTTCCCACAATTCCGGATCGAGGTCTTGGAACGCGCGGCGTCCCGCGGGATTCCAGCCCCACCACAAGTTGTATGCCAACTCGCGCAAGCGCGCGAGGCGCGTGGGGAGCGCGGACAGTTTTTCGCCGGTCTCTTGAATGTCGAGCGCGCGTTCGCGCGCGGCTTGCGTCGCGTGCATTTTATTTTCGATCGCGTCGCGGTAGAGCGCGACATATTTTTGCGCGGCGGCGCGCCACGAAAAATCGCGCGCCATCGCGCGGAGTTGCAGCGCGCGCCACGCGTCCGGCACGTGATACACCTGGATCGCGCGCGTGATCGCGGCGAAGAACGCCCAGCGATCCGGCGCGCTGAAGACAAAGCCGGTGCCGCGCCGCTCGGCATCGCGCGCGCCAAAATCGTCCACCGAATCCGCCAGCCCGCCGGTCGCGCGGACAATCGGAATACAGCCGTAGCGTTGCGCGAGCATTTGATCCGCGCCGCTGGGCTCACTGCGCGACGGCATCAGCAAAATGTCTGCGCCCGCGTAAATTTGCCGCGCAAGCGCGGACTCGAAGGTCAATGACACACCCACGCGACCTGGGTACTGTTGCGCCAGACGCGTGAAAAATTCGTGATAATGCGGATCGCCCATTCCCATCACGACGAGTTGCGCGGGGAACGTATCGAGGACGTGATCGATCGCGTCCGCGATCAAATCCATTCCCTTTTGCCGATTGAGTCGCCCGATGATCGCGAGGAGCGGCGCGTCGGCTTGCTCCGGCAATCCGAAATGTTTTTGCAGGGCGGCTTTGTTCGCGGCGCGCGCGTCGAGCGAAGCGCAATCGAAATTTTGCGCGAGATGTGGATCGCGCGCCGGATCGAACGAATCCGTGTCAATGCCGTTCAAAATGCCGACGAGGCGATCTTTGCGTTCGCGCAGAATCGGATCGAGTTTTTCGCCGAACTCGGGCGTCTGGATTTCGCGCGCGTAGGTTTCGCTGACGGCGTTGATCTTATCGGCGAACAGAATGCCGCGCGCCATAAAATCGAGAACCTGGTTCAGCTCGGGCGCGATGCTGGGGTGCGCGATGAAACCGTACGCGCCCAGCCCCGCAATTTCGAGCACGCGGTAACCAAAGACGCCTTGATATTGAATGTTGTGAATCGTAAAGACCGCCGCGGTGTTGGCGAAAAACGAATCGGGCGCGTAAATCGTGCGGAGCCAGTTGGAGACGAGCGCGGTATGCCAATCGTGACAGTGAATCACGTCGGGCTGCCAGTTCAGCCGCTTTAGCATTTCGAGCGCGGCGCGCGCGAAAAAGATAAAGCGCTCCGCGTCGTCGGGATACATATAAATTCCTTCGCGATCGTACAGACGCTTGTTCTCGACGAAATACGCGGGAATTCCGACAGCGAGTTCGCCTTCGAGGATCGCCGCGTCTTCGGTGATGTGATCGAACGGCACGGGAAAGGGATCGAGCGCGCGCTGCAATTTGAATTGCGCCGGATCGATCCGCCCATAGCGCGGCATCGCGACGCGGACATCCTGCCCGAGCGCGTGCAGCGCTTTGGGCAGCGCGCCGACGACATCGGCAAGTCCGCCGGTTTTGGCGAACGGCGTGATCTCGGCGGAGAGCATTAGGATTTTGAGTGGAGTAGTCAATTAGTCACCTGGTCTCTCAATGTTCGCACAAATTGATTGGTCAAATTCCGAATTATCTACTATGCTTGGGGTATGGCAGAGACACAGATTCTTTCCATCCAACACGAACGTGTGGACGATGTACCCTTGATCATCGGCGTCGCCCATCGCTTGGAGCTGATTGGGATTGAGTCCCTTGTCCCTGCGGAAGGATGACCAGATCAAAGGACTGACCCGCTTGTTGACGCTGGCGTTGCGGTTGTTGACCTTGATTGCAAGTCCTGCACGGCAGGACTTGCATCCTGCAGGTCAGCGCTTGACGGGCTTGTATGCGGGCCAAGCCACGCGCGAGACCGATCGTCCGACGGGGAAACGGATTTTGCAGGCCTTTGCGCGCGCACAGATCACGTTCACCCCTGCCGTCGTAGAGGCGCAAGCAGACGGTGTGGCACATCACCGCACTGTCAGACCTGCATGAGCAAGTGCTGCGCTACTTGCGTTTACCCGTGACGCTCTATGCCGCCTTGGTCAATAATTCCTCATAGCCCTTTCAGTTTTATGCGAAACTTGAGATTTCAGATTTCAGATTTTTCAATCTGCAATCTGCGATCTGCAATCTGCGATTATATTTTCCGCGCGTACAACGTGAACAGATCGCCAAAGTTGACGGGGATGGCAACGCGCGACCACGCGAGCGCGGCGACGATTCTGTCGAGCAGGCGATACAACGACCGGCTATACGGTTCGAGCCGCGTGACAAAATAGCCCAATCGTAAATAACGACCTTGCGCGTTAAAACGAATCACTTGAAATCCGTTTTGCGCCAGCATCTTGCTCAGCGTGCGCGGCGAAAAATAGTACAGGTGCATCTCCATCAACCAGGGCCAGCGCGGTCCCATCACGCGCGCGAACGGACTCTCGATGTCAATCGTATGAATCGCAAAAATACCGCCGGGCTTGAGAATGCGCTGAACGTTCCGAATCTCGGCGGCGGGATCGGTGAGATGCTCGATCACGTCCCACATCGTCACCACGTCGAAATAATTCTCCGGCAGCGCGGCGTGATCGAGCGTGCCGGTGATCACGCGCAGACCGCGCGCGCGCGCCTGCTCGGACGCCCAGACCGACGGCTCGAGCCCCCATCCCTCCCAGCCGCGCGCCTGCGCCAGTTCGATCATCACGCCGATATGACACCCCACGTCGAGCAGGCGGCGCGTCGGCGAATTTCCGGCGATCAATTTTTCGAACGGCGCGAGATTGCGTTCGAACGTCAGCACGCGTCCTTGCCGTTCTTCGACGTACGTCGGGTCTTCGACCACGCTGTAGTTTTCGTTGACGAGCGACGAATCCCAGCGCGGATTAGCGTAGACCAAGCCGCACGCGTTACAGCGCACAATCGGCGGATGCACGCCATACGCAGAACTGGTGCAGCGAAAATCGGCGGCATCGAGCGACGTATCGGTCAAGGTGCTGGGGTAGAGCAGGTGCGCGTTGCGCGCGCCGCACAAATTACAAGGAATGTCTTCGTTAAGAACGGCGTCCATCACTTGGCACGTCCCAGCCACGCGTCTTTGGTCATTCGCATTCGCCGATACGTCAACCGCATCACGGTGTAGGTGGCTTTGAAAATTTCGGCGCGCGATATTTTCGACGTGCCCATCCGGCGATCTTCGTACACGATCGGCGTTTCGCCGACGCGCCAACCGCGCGCCTGGCACAGGAAGAGCATTTCGATCAAAAACGAATAGCCGTTGGAGAAAATGCGATCGAGATCGATCGAGGCAAGCACCGCGCGGCGGTACGCGCGAAAACCGGCGGTGCAATCGTGCGCCTTGAGATTCAACATCGTCCGCGCGAACAGATTCGCGCCCCAACTGACAAAGCGCAATTTGCGATCGCGTCCTTCCATTCCGCCGCCGCGCACATAGCGCGAGCCGATCACCACGTCGAATTTTTCCAACCCGGCGATCAAGTCCGGCAAATAGCGCGGGTTGTGCGAAAAATCGGCGTCCATCGTCAGAATCGGATCGACGTGCAATTCGAACGCGCGGCGGATGCCCGCGATGTGCGCGGTGCCCAAGCCCAGTTTGCCGGGGCGATGCACGGCGTAAATGTTCGGATCGCGCGCCGCGAGCGCGTCCACGAGCTCGCCGGTGCCGTCGGGCGAATGATCGTCCACGACGATCACGCGCGCGTCGAGCGGCAGCGCGCGGATTTCGCCGGCGAGCCGTTCGATATTTTCGCTTTCGTTGTAGGTTGGAATGATGATGGCGGGTGGCATAGTTTCTCCGCGAGAAATTCGTTTCCCATTCTATTCTTTTTCACGCGGAATGCAAACGAGCGAGTAGTTTGACAATGTCACATTTCTTTTCTGCCACCGAAACACACAGAATCACACGGAAGGTTTTCTTTTCTGTGTGTTTCCGTGTGGTTCTGTGGCTAATCTGACATTGCCAAAGTAGGGATGCAATCGAATTGCGTCTCTACGCATCCAGCACCCGTTCATATACTTGCATCACGCGCGTCGCCATTTTTTCTGACGTGAATTCGTGACGCACGCGCGCGCGTCCTGCCGCGCCCATCCGCGCGCGCAATTCCGCATCGTCGCCCAAGCGCGCGAGCGCGGCGGCAAGCGCGTGCGGATCGCGCGCGGGCACGACGAACCCAGTTTCGCCGTCCACGTTCACAAAACTCGTGCCGGTGCCCAGTTCCGTGCAGACGACCGGCTTGCCTGCCGCCATCGCTTCCAGTTGCACCGCGCCGAACGCTTCGCTCCGTTCCGACGCGGGCAAAACGAAAATGTCGCACGCGGCGTAGTACGCCGGGAGTTCATCGTCGCGCACTTGTCCGACGAATCGAACGCGTTCCGCGATGCCAAGTTGCCGCGCGTATTCGCGCCACGCGCGTTCCATCGGGCCACTGCCGACGACGACCAAGCGCGCGTGCGGCAATGCGCGCAGCGCGGCGAGCAAATAGTCAAGCCCTTTATAATAGCGCAAGTGTCCGACGAAAAGAAGCGAGGGGCGAGAGGCGAGGGGCGAGGATGAGATGAGTGCGTTTTCAAATGGCGCGGGGTCAATGCCAAGCGGAACGACGACACATTTTTCTTTCCAGCGCGATAATACCGGCGACGACGCGATGTAATTCGGACTGGTCGCGATGATGCGATCCGCGCGCGCGAGCACGCGCGCCATCAGTGGACGATAAAGCGCGCGCGTGATTTTTTGGCGGACGATGTCGCTGTGGTACGTCAGAATCGTGCGCCGCGCGCGTCCGCAAAAATGATGCGCGACTTCGCCGAACGGGTACGGAAAATGCAAATGCGCGATCTCCGGCGTTTCGGCGCGCGCGCGCGCGAAGAGCGCGGGGCTAATCGGCGCAGAGAGAATCGTCGCGAGGCGCGCGGCGAAGATCACACGCACGCCGTTGATCGTCTCGACGCGCGTGTGGTGATCACGGCTCGTGACCAGGACGCTGACGTGATGCCCGCGCGCGGCTTGCGCTTCAGCCAGCAGCTTGACGTGATTCTCGATGCCGCCGACGACGGGAAAATAATCTTTGTAGAGGTGGAGAATTTTCATACCGACCGACGACCGTCATCACAATCCATTCCAAATCTCGTCGGTCATCTGAATCGGTTTGCCGGTGCGCGCCGATTCGTAAATCGCGAGGACGAGCGCGACCGATTTGCGCGCTTGGATGCCGTTCGTGCGCGGCGCGCGATTTTCGCGGAGCGCCGCGAGCATATCCGCGATCACGAACTTGTGACTGGTGCCATACACGGACACCGGATCGAGTTGCTCGCGCCGCAGCAGTTCGATTTCGTGTTCCACTTCGCCGGCGATCTTCCAGATCACTTTGCGATTGAGCGCGGTGCCGCCCACTTTGACCGAGCCGCGTTCGCCGAAAATTGCAACCGATCCTTCCGGGTTTTCGGGGTACGTTACCGTCGATCCTTCAATCGTTCCCAACGCGCCGGATGTGAAACGCAACGCGACGACGCCAATATCTTCGGCTTCCATTTTGTGCGCGAGCGTCGCGGTGTATGCAAAAACATTTTCGACATCGCCCATCAACCATTGCAGCGCGTCAATGTGATGAATGGATTGATTCATCAGCGCGCCACCGTCCATCGCCCACGTGCCATGCCAACCGTCGTCGTAATATTCTTGCGGACGATACCACCGCACCGTCGCGTTGCCCAGCAACAAGCGCCCCAATTTCCCTTCGTCCACGACGCGGCGCAAATCTTGCATCGGCGGGTTGTAACGATTTTGCAAAATGACGCACAGTTTAACCCGGCACGATTCAGCCGTCGCGATCATTCGATCCGCGTCGCGCAAATTCATCGCCATCGGTTTTTCGACGATGACGTGCTTGCCGGCTTGCATCGCGTCAATCGCCATTTGCGCGTGCATTCCGCTCGGTGTGCAAATGCTCACCGTGTCTACATCGCGCCGTTCCAACACGCGCCGATAATCGGCGTACGCGTCCGCGCGATATTCTTTCGCAAAGCGTTGCGCGCGCGTTTCGATCACGTCCGCCACCGCGACGAGCCGCGCGTCCGGTAATTCGGCGAACGATTGCGCGTGGCGCGGCGCAACGCGCCCACAGCCGATCAAACCACAGTTGATAATATCGCTCATTGCTTCTCCTCGATTCTCGACTTCATTCTACCGCGATTGAGAATTTTCGCCAAACGGAGTTGTGGGGGGCATTGTCACCGGATTGCAAACGCGGTATAATTCGCGCGCGCAACTTTCCCGGAAGGAGAAGTGAAATGTCCGAAAATTCGCATCGCACGATCAAACTGCTTTTGTCGAGTACCGCGCCCGACGAGTTGCGGCAGGGGCTCGATCTGGCGAAAAAAGAAATCGCGCGCGTCGGGACCGCCGAAGCGCGTCCGTTGTTCGAAATGGTTTCCGCGATCTTTTACATTGACCCGTACGATCATCCCGAACTCGCGCCGATTCTGGACGAAGCCGTGAGTCTGATCGTCGGCTTTGGCGAGTGGGTCATTCCGATGTTGATCGAAAAGTTGGACGCGGGCGATCTCAAAGCGCAGTGGGCAGTTGCGAACGCGCTGGGACGCATCGGCGCGGACGCGATCAAGCCGCTGATGCTCGAATACGCGTCCACGACCGATCTGACGCGGCGCGCGTTCATCTTGTACACACTCGGCAAAGTGAAATCGCCGAAAATCTTGCAAGCCGCGTCGCTCGCGCTCGACGCCGCGCAATCGCCCGACCGCGAACTGCGCGACACCGCGACGCGCGCGCTCGGCAAGTTCGTCGAGTCCATTCCGCCCGAAGACCTGTCGAACGAACTGCGCGCGCAATTCCGCGAACGCTTGCATAACAATCTCTCCGATCCGAGCGCGAGCGTGCGCGCCAAAGCGATTCGCAGTTTTGGCAAACTGGCAAAGTACGGACACCTGACCGCGCCCGAACGCGCGCAACTCCAAGTCGTGTGCCAGCGCGCGCTCGGCACCGACGAGCAAACCGAATGGGATCGCGCGTTCATCGTGCGGAAGGAAGCAGAAGAGGCGCTGCGGTACGTGTGAAGACAAAAAAACACTCCGATCCCTCGGAGTGTTTTTCATTCCCCACCAACTATCCAACTAACAAACCATCCCACTACCGCGCATCCTTCTGCATATGACAATTCTTGTACTTTTTCCCGCTCCCGCACCAACACGGATCATTCCGCCCGATCTTCTGCCCCACCGCCGCGTTCACGGGCTTGCGCTCGCTGACGACTGACCGCTGACCGCTGACCGCCGCCTTCTGACTACTGGACACTGAAGACTGAACACTGCTCACCGCCGACTGCTGACTGGCGACTGACGACTGACGACTGACGACTGGTTGACTCGTCGCTTCAATCGCCTGCCGCGCCTCCCGATCGCGCGCCTCGCTTTCCAAACGCGCGAAACCGCGATACTGGTACGTGAACAAGTACATCACCACTTGCGAACGAATGCGCGCATACAAATCCTGGAACATTGCGAACGCGCGCCGCTTGTACTCCACGAGCGGATCGCGCTGTCCGAACGCCTGCAAGCCAATCCCCGCGCGCAGATTTTCGATCGCGGTGAGATAGTCCACCCACTGCATCGAGACGACGCTCAACATCAACTCGCGCAAGAGATCGTTGAACGCCGCCGCGCCGCCGCGCAACGGCGCGAGTTGATCGAGCGATTGTTTCCAGTACTCTAAAATCTCTTCGCGCAGTTTCTCGCCGTCTTTGCCGACGCGGGTTGCCGCGAGATGCACCCAGGAAAAGCGCGGCACCATCACCTCAAACCGCCGATGCGTCCGCTGATCGAACGCGCTATGCCGCGTGTGCGCAAGCGAAAACAGATTGAACGCGAGCCGTGTCCCCTGCATATCTTCCGCCGATTTGGCGCGCTCGCTCAACTCGCGCTCGATGTCCGCGAGATGCTTGTTCGCCTGCTTGGTGTACGCGTCTTCGATTGCGCGCGCGAGTTGTTCGCGCAATTCGTCGAAATTCAAATCACCGTCGGGCGTCCAGCGAAATTCGAATTCCTGGTTCGCGCGCTTCGCGACGCGCCGCACAATTTGGTCCACCACACGCCCGTCGAACGCGCGATGCGCCGCGTCCAAGATCGCGCGCTCGCTCACCTCCGCGCCGCGTTCGACGCGCACGTCAAGTTGCATTCCAACCGCCTGCCCGACGCCTTGCGTCAGCGTCCGCGCGTCGAGCGCGCGCTGTTGTTCTTCGGCTTCCTGTCGCATCGTCGCGAATGTGTTCTTCGCCAGGTCTTCGAGTTCGTCCCATTTCGCGCGATAATCGGATTCGAATTGATTGACGACTTCGGGCACGATTCCCTGCACGATGAAATCGCGATAGAGTTCCAGCGCGCGCTGCGCCGCGTCGAGAATCTTCTTCGCGGCGGGCGCGTCGCCTAACTCGCGTTGGATCAGCGCGAGCGAGTAGGGGGGCCACATATCGTTTTCGGCGCGGAAGAAACCTGGCATCAACGAATCGAGCTGGATCAGCAAGCGCGCTTCGTTATGCGTCGTCTCTTTCGCGTTCTCCGCGAGAATGCGCGCGATCTCTTCTTCGAACCAGCCGCGCACGTCGTCGCGCAGATCGGCTTTCGTCAAAATGCGATAGCGCTGACCGTAAATGATCTCGCGCTGTTTGTTCAGCACGTCGTCATATTCGAGCAGGTGCTTGCGGATGTCGAAATTGTAACTCTCCATTTTGATCTGCGCTTGCTCGAGCGACTTGGTCACCCAATCGTGTTCGATTGGAATGTCTTCGATCCAAACGCGATCCATCAAGCCCTTGCCGCCCATCCGCCGCATAATTTCGTCTTCGAGCGAAACGTAAAAGCGCGACGAGCCCGCGTCGCCCTGACGACCCGAACGACCGCGCAATTGATTGTCAATGCGCCGCGCCTCGTGGCGTTCCGTGCCGATGATGCGAAGCCCGCCCAGTTCGCGCACCTTGACGCGCTCGAACATATACCGCTTGAAACGTTCGACGTGTTCCTTATCAAGTTCGTAATCGGCGGGTGGAATTTTGGCGAGCGCGTCCGCGATTTGATCGAACGTGAGATTGTACGGGTCAACGCCGTGACGATGCAACACGCGCCCGACTTCGCCGATCGTTTCCTCGCGCAACTCGCCGCCGAGTTTGATGTCCACGCCGCGCCCCGCCATATTCGTCGCAAGCGTGACCGCGTGCAGTTCGCCCGCGCGCGCGATAATGCCCGCTTCCTTCTCGTGTTCCTTCGCGTTCAAAACCGCGTGCGAAATTCCCTCGCGCAAAACTTGCGCGATCTGTTCGATATTTTCGATGCCGAAAATCTCGCGCGTCGCGTCTGCGTTTTCGGGCGCGAGCGGGTCCGCGTTCACGTTCAGTTTTTTCGCGAGTCGCGTCACATCGTCGCCGCGCAGGAACAAGCGTTTGACGATGACATCCATATCTGCCGCGCGCACGCGATATTCATCGCGCACTTGCTCCGCATCGCCGAGCGAATCAATCAACGCGCGGTTGATCTTGTTCAGTTCGTCGCGCGACAAACGCAAATCGTTGTATACAGCGAGCGCAAGTTCCAGCGGCAGACCAAAGCGCGGCGCGATTTTCGTGAGATCGTCGGGGCGCGCGGCGATTTCGTCGCATAACGTTTGCGCGCCGTCGAGTTTCAAGCCGCGTTCCTCGAGCCGCGCGGCAAAGCCCAAATCGCGCTCGCCGATTTCCGCGAGTTCCTTGCCCTCTTTTTCATTTCCTTTGGCGCGCGTTTTCAGCCGCGCCAGTTCGCGCGCGTCTTTGTTCAATTTGCGCGCCGCGCTCGCCACCGCGCCCAGATCGTAATCGTGGAACAAGCGCGACGACAACGCTTCGTCGTAATTTTCGGGCGCGTCGTCGAGCGAGCGCGACAGGATCAATTTGAGCGTCGCGCGCGGTTTGTCGTTCAGTTCGTCGCTCGCTTCGACGACGCGCTGCAATAATTTCGCGCGCGCGAACAAATCGAACTTGTCGGCGGTAAAACGTTTGCTCAAGCGTTCCGATTGCTCGACCGACGTCGTGCCGATGAGGAGCGGCTGTCCGCGCGTGTACGTCTGCGCGATTTCGAGCGCGACCGCGCGCCACTTGGCTTCCTCGTTGCGATACACCTGGTCGGGTTGGTCGGCGCGAATCATCGGCTTGTTCGTCGGAATGACGACGACGCTCAACCCGTAGACCTTGTAAAGTTCGTCCTCTTCCGTTTTCGCGGTACCTGTCATCCCACCCAGTTTTTTGTAGAGCCGGAAATAATTTTGCAGCGTGACCGTCGCATACGTCACCGATTCGGGTTGAATCGGCAAACGCTCTTTCGCTTCGACCGCTTGGTGCAACCCGTCCGACCAACGGCGTCCCGGCATCAGGCGGCCCGTGAATTCGTCAACGATGATCACCTGACCTTTGCGAACGATGTAATCCTTGTCGCGCTGAAACATAAAGTTCGCCCTCATCGCCGCTTCGAGATGGTGCATAATTTTCGCTTGCGCTTGATCCGATTCTTCGGGACGATCAGGGTTTGTCAGATTCTGCCCCAGCAATTCTTCGACGCGATCGTATCCCGCTTCGGTCAGCGTGATGCCGCGCGTGCGCTGATCGATCGTGTAATGATCGGGCGAGAGTTTGCGAACGAGTTCCGCCAGCCGATAATATTCTTCCGACGCTTCGCCTGCGGGGCCCGAAATGATGAGCGGCGTGCGCGCCTCGTCAATTAAAATATTGTCCACTTCATCCACGATCGCGTAATACAGTTCACGCTGGACGCGATCGTCCAAACGCCACGCCATATTGTCGCGCAGATAATCGAAACCGAATTCGCTGTTCGTGCCGTACGTGATGTCGGCGCGGTACGCTTCTTGGCGTTCGCACGCGCGCAAGAAATTCAATTCGCGCGTCGCGGCTTGGAACGTCGGATCATAGATCAACCCTTTTTTCTCTTCGCCCTGTTGCAACGACGCGACACTCAAGCCGAGGAAGTGATAGATCGGTCCCATCAATTGCGTGTGCAGGCGCGCGAGATAATCGTTCACGGTGACGAGGTGCGCGCCGCGCCCCAGGAGCGCGTTCAAGTACAGCGGCAACGTCGCGACGAGCGTCTTGCCTTCGCCCGTTTTCATTTCCGCGATTTTGCCTTCGTGCAAAACCATCCCGCCGATCATCTGCACGTCGAAGTGACGCATCCCCGTCGTGCGGATGCTCGCTTCGCGCACGCACGCGAACGCTTCGGGTAGGATGTCGTCCAGCGTGGCGCGTTCCGCGTCGAGTAGCGCTTTCTCGGCTTGCTTGAGTTCTTCTTCCAACACGGGACGCGCGTCCGTGTCCGCCAACGCGAATTGCTCGCGCAGTTCGGCGACGCGCGCGCGCGGTTCCGCGAGATCGGCGGTCAGCCGCGCTTTGAACTCGTCGGTCTTGGCGCGCAGTTGCGCGTCCGACAATTTTTGGATCTCGGGTTCGAGATCATTGATTTCATCAACCACCGGCGTCAAACGCTTGATTTCTTTTTCGTTCGGGTCGCCGGTGATTATGGTGTATAGATTTTTGAGCATCAATTTCCTAATTTCAGATTTCAAATTTCAGATTGCAGATTGAAAAATCGAAAATCTGCAATCTGAAATCAAAAATTATTGCGTGTCGTGCAAATACTCGCCCACACTCCGCCCCGCGTGCGTGCGCGCAATCGTCTCCGCGAGCAGCGGCGCGACCGAAAGGATTTTGAAATTCGGCAAATGTCTTTCCGGCGGAATCGGCACCGTGTCAGTGCAGACAAATTCTTCAATCGGCGCGGCGCGCAATCGCTCGACGGCGGGATGCGATAGCGTCGCGTGCGTACAAACCGAGAAAATTTGGCGCGCGCCATTGCGCTTGACCAATTGGATCGCCTCGACTAACGTGCCTGCCGTATCCACCTCGTCGTCCACGAGAATCACATTCTTGTTTTCCACGTCGCCGATGATCGTCAGCGCTTGCGCGTTCGGATCGTTGCCGATGCGCCGCTTTTCGACGAACGCCAGCGGCACGTCGAGTCGCCGCGCGAAATTGCGCGCTTTTTTCGCAAAGCCCAAATCGGCGGCGACGACCACCGCGTTGGGAATCTTTTGCTCGACGAGATAGTCGCTCAGAATCGGAAAGGCAGTGAACTCGTCGCCAGGGATGCTGAAGAATCCTTGAATCTGTCCGGCGTGCAGGTCAACCGTCATATATCGATCCGCGCCGGCGGTGACGATCAAATCGGCGAGCAGGCGCGCAGTGATCGGCACCCGGGGTTGATCTTTCTTGTCGGAACGACCGTACGCGTAAAATGGAATCACGATGGTGATGCGCCCGGCGGAGGCGCGCTTGAGCGCGTCGAGAAAGACAAACATTTCGACGAGATTGCGATTGACCGGCACAGACAGTCCTTGGATCAGAAAAACATCTTGCCCGCGCACACTGCATTTCAATTGCAGGAAAATGTTTTCGTTTGGAAAGTCAATCATGTCCGCTTCGGACATCGTGAGTTTCAAATCTTTGCAAATCGCTTCGGCAAGCGGGCGATTACTGCGCCCACTAAAGACCGCCATCTCGCCAAACATTTTCGCCATGAGAATTCTCCCAAGACCTTCCAGGTTTCCGAAAACCTGGAAGGTCTACTGCGTTACTTTTCCTCGATCGTCACGCTTTGAATCACGTCGCCAAGCGCGATCTTGGCGACAACGTCCAAGCCGCTGGTCACTTGACCGAAGACGGTGTACTGTCCGTCCAACCCAGGTTGCGGCGCGAGCGTGATGTAAAACTGACTGCCGCTGCTCGGCGTGGTTTGCGCGGGACCACCCTGCCGCGCCATTGCGAGCGCGCCGTTCGTGTGCTTGGCTTTGATTTCCGGCGGAATGTTATAGCCGGGTCCGCCGGTGCCGGTGCCCAACGGATCGCCGCCTTGAATCACAAATCCCGCGACGACGCGATGAAACGTCAGGTTGTTGAAAAAGCCGTCGCGCGCGAGAAAGACAAAATTGTTGACGTGCTGCGGCGCGTCCTTGGGATACAGTTCCGCGACGATACTGCCTTTCGCGGTTTTGATCGTGGCGACGTACGATTTGTTCACGTCAATCGTCATCGCCGGGGCTGCTTTGTACATTTCACTCCTTTGTTGTGATGCGAGTTTTGCCGCGCCGCCGCTCGATGCGCCGGGGCTGGCGGGCGCGGGAAGAAAATTGCTCAACGCAAATAGCGCCAAGATTACCAGAAGAATAATCGCGCCGATTAGGACTGGATTGATTTTGTTCGTCGCAACGTGTTCATGTTCTCCTGTGCGATGTTGGTCTTTTTTCTCTTTTCTTGGTTGTTTTCCGTACTCAGTATGGCGAGCAGTTTCTGTTTCCCTTGCCGGTCGTTGTTTCTCACGCTGCCCATCTTTTTCAAATCCCAATCTACTGGTCGTTCGCTCTTTATCGTACTGGGCGCGTTTGACACGATCGCGCAGTACGTCGTACGCTTCATTGATTTCTTGCATTTGTTGAGTTGCGCCTGACGATGGATTGTTGTCTGGATGGTATTTGCGTGCTAGTCGGCGATAGGCAGCCTCAATGACCTCTTGCTCAGCCAACGAATCAACTTGGAGAACTCGATAATAGTCTTTCATGTCTTATCCTCTTCAAGTAATCGAAACAAGGACCAATAGAATTGCGATGAGGGTAAACACGCCTGTCAAAAAGCATCCCTTTTTCGACGCCACAGGACGCGCTTGCCATTTTTGTTTTTGCATAGCCGTTTGTGCCTCCACGATTAATTGATTGGTATCTTGGTAATGACCTGGATTCAGCGCGCGAACTTGGCGCAACGATTCTAGCGCGTCGGCGTAACGTTTGGCTTCGAGATGCGCTTTGCCTTGCCGATACAGTTCGTCAATGTTCTTCACATGTAGTGTCCCTAGCCGAATTGCCAATTGTGGATTGTGGAAACCTGACACGCGCAAACCGCAATTCCTAATTCGCTATTCGCAATTCCCATTTCGCAGATGGCACGTATCGTTCAACAAACGCAACCGCACGCGACCGCCGGACAAATCCACGTGACTGAGCGACGCGTTGTCGAACCAAAACGGGAACCGCTTGCCGATGTCCAGCCCGATCAGCATCGCGAGCATCATTCCGATCGTGCCGCCGTGCGTGACGATCGCGACGCGCGTACCGTCGGTATGCCGCGCGCGCAAATCGTCAAGGAACGATTGCACGCGCCGCTGAAACGCGTCGCGCGTTTCCTGACCTGGAATCGGACTGCGAATCGGGTCCGCGCGCCACGCCGCGAGCGCGCCCGGAAAGCGTTGCTCGAACTCCGCGTCTGTCAACCCTTCAAATTTGCCGAGCATTTGCTCTTTCAAGCGATCGTCCGGAATCGGCGTGGCGCCGCAGCGCGCCGCGACGATCTCGGCGGTGACGCGCGCGCGCGCAAGCGGACTTGCGTACATCGCCGCGAACGCTTCTTCCGCCGCGATGCGCGCGGCAAGTTGGCGCGCTTGTGCGATGCCGTTCGCGTTGAGCGGCGTATCGCTGTGACCCTGCACGCGTCCTGCGTTATTCCAATCGGTTTCGCCGTGGCGGATGAGGAGGAGGCGCATTGACTATTGCTCCCGCTCAGATTCACGGATGCGAATTCGACCAACTTCCACAATCCACAAATTCCTTTCCAAAGGTATTTGTGAGAGACGATCCAGGAACTGGCGCACCAGCATTTCCAGCAGCATGGGGCTGGGATTTCTAGGGACGCGTATTACTACAATTCCAACCGTGGCGGAAGTTGGAAATCGCGTCACATCGGCAAAATCCAAATCCAGCGTGACCAAACAACGATTCTCGGCGCGACAAATCGCATAGAGTTCATCATCAGTGGCGCCGGTTAATCGTTGATCGTAGACGGTCTGGACATCATGCTTTCTGGAACGAAAGAGATTGACCGTGCGAGTTCCGAAATTCTCGTCGAGTTTGAATTTCACGCGGCTGCCGCCATCGGAATTTCGACAAAGCGTTCGCGCGACATTTCCGCGCCGTAGGCAATTGCCGCCAGAACATCTTCCCTGGTAAGATGTGGATACTCTTGCAAGATGCCCTCAATCGTCTCGCCGTTTGCTAGAAAATCAAGAATCAGCGAAACCCAGATGCGCGTTCCGCGAATACAAGGTTTGCCAAAGCAAATGTTAGGGTTCACAGAAATTCGCTCAAGGAGTGCGTTCATCTATCCGCCTTTCCAATCAACCGCGCCGCCGCGTACACGTCCATCTCACGCACCATAATCACGCCTGCGCCACTTGCGGTTGTCCCAATGCAAAGCTGCGGATAGGCAACGCTTCTGCTTCGATGCGCGCCAAGTTGACCACCTGGCTGGCGCGGTCAATGTCTATCCCCACCAAGTTGCCCTCGGTATCGAAATCAAGTACAACTCCGGGCGCAACTTCTGTGGAATCCACGCTGATTTTCTCCGAAAGGTCAATATACAGCGAGTCTGTTTCAGAATAGTATTTGAATTTCATTTTTCTCCTCTCCTGAAAATCGCCCGTCGTAAACGACAGGGCTGAATGGTTCAAGGACGCCTCAAGCGTCCTTCGTCTGTTCAGCCTGAAGATTGATCTTCGGGCACCCTGCTCACCGGCATTTTCATCCGAACGCTGGTGAACGGAGTTCATGGGAAATTCTCTTGAAATTGCGATCTGGAAACGCGTTATGAACCGTCTCGCCATCTTCGAGTGTCACCACGCGCAAATATTTTCCTAGTTCCGGGATGAAAACCCAATAACGGATCCGTCCTTCTGGTTGTACTTCGCGATGAACAGGATGAGCCAACGCCATCTCACACCATTCGCGTTTGAGATACGGTCGCTTGCGAAGAATCTCTTGTTCAAAATAGCGCGTGGTTTTCATCCAATCAACCGCTCCGCCGCCGCGTACACGTCCACCTCGCGCGCCGCAATCTGTTCCACGAGCATTTCGATCTTCGCCCCGTTCACGCCGCGCAAGAGCCGCGCCATCAACTCGCGCTGGACGATCAGTTCCAATTCCGCGCGACAACGCGCGCGCTCGCGCACTTCCAGCAAGTGATTCGCTTCGAGATACGCGCGATGCTTGCCGATCCACTCGACCGCGTCCGCAACCCCTTCGCCGGTTGTTGCGATCGTTTTGAGCACAGGCGGACGCCAATCGTTTTCCGCTTTCGGCTTGAGATTCAAATTCATTTCGAGCGCGGCAACCGTCGCGCTCACTTCATCGCGATCCGCTTTGTTGACGATCAAGAGATCGGCGATCTCCATAATCCCGGCTTTGATCGCCTGAATGTCGTCGCCCATTCCCGGCGCTTCGACGACGATCGTCGTGTGCGCGTTGCGCGCGATCTCCACTTCGTTCTGCCCCGCGCCAACCGTTTCGACCAAAACGATTTCAAAGCCCGCCGCGTCGAGTACCTTGACCGCGTCCGAGGTTGCCGCCGCAAGTCCGCCGAACGCGCCGCGCGTCGCCATCGAGCGAATGAAGACGCCGTCATCGCCGGACAAATCTTGCATCCGCAGTCGATCACCCAGGATCGCGCCGCCGCTGAACGGACTCGTCGGGTCAACGGCAACAATACCGACGCGTTGTCCGCGTCGGCGATAGTGTTTCGCGATTTCGTTGACGAGCGTGCTTTTGCCGGTGCCCGGCGCGCCGGTCACGCCGACAATGTGCGCGCGTCCGGTGTACCGAAAAATCGCGGTGACGATTTCACGCGCCGACGCGCCGCCGCGCTCCATCGCGCTGATCGCGCGCGCAACTGCGCGCGGATTGCCGGCGCGCAGTTGCGCGATTGCATCGGAGTTCACGCCGCGCGCGCTCCGCGCTTTTGCGCGACCTGCGCGCGAATGAACGCCGCGATATCCTGGGTCGAAGTGCCGGGGCCAAACACTCCGGCAAAGCCCATTTGCTTGACCGCCGGAATATCGTCGTCCGGAATGATGCCGCCGCAGACGAGTAGCACATCGTCCAATTGTTTTTGCTTGAGTTGCGCGACGATGCGCGGAAACAAATCGCGATGCGCGCCGGACAAAATCGAAAGTCCGACCACATCCACATCTTCCTGTAGCGCGGCTTCGGCGATCATCTCCGGCGTCTGGCGAATACCGGTGTAGATCACTTCCATCCCCGCATCGCGCAGCGCGCGCGCGACGACTTTGGCGCCGCGGTCATGTCCATCCAATCCCGGCTTTGCAACCAGTACGCGAATCGGTCGGTCTGTCATTCCATCACTCCGCTATGAGATGGAGTCCATTATACATCAATTCGCCGCGATTGAAAAACGAGAAACTGCGTTTCCGCCGTTTGACAATTCATGGAATCAATGCGAGAATTTGGTTGGTGAAATTCATTCGCGTTGTAATCCCAATTTTGATCGCCGCCGGTATTTTGGGTTGCGGAGCGGATGCCCCCGCGCCCAGCCCGACCGCGCGCGGGGGTGTCGCGCCAACGCCATCCACCGCGCCAACACCGCGCGCGACGCCGGGGCGCACGATTTCTCCAGCCGACATCGGATCGCGGCTCGCGGCAGCCGCCGAAGATCAAGTCGGCGTGACGACAATTTACGATCCGCAGTACGCCAAGCTCGCGTACCCCAACGGCGATGTAGCGATTGAGCGCGGCGTGTGTACCGACGTGATCGTGCGCGCGTTTCGCGCGATTGGCGTGGACTTGCAGGTGCGCGTGAATGAAGATATGCGGAAAAATTTCTCCGTGTATCCCAAAGATTGGGGCTTGACCGCGCCCGATCCCAACATTGACCATCGGCGCGTGCAAAACTTGACGACATACTTTGAGCGAATGGGCAAACGGCTCAAAGCGATTGACGCCGACGAAGATTTCAGACCCGGCGACATCGTCGCGTGGCGGCTCAGCGGCTGGATGCAGCACATCGGCATCGTCGCGCTCGACCGCGCGCCGGGAACAAATCGCTATTACATGATTCACAACATTGGCGCAGGGACGCGGAAAGAGGATATGCTGCGATCATATACGATTCTCGGACACTATCGGTGGTGAAGCGATGAGAGTTATTTCTGGCACGGCGAAAGGACGCGCGCTCAAGCCCGCGGGAGCCGCCACGCGTCCGATTACCGATCGCGTGAAAGAAAGTCTATTCGACATTCTCAGTGCGCGCGTCGTGGATGCGAACGTGCTGGATCTGTTCGCAGGCGCGGGGAGCGTCGGCATAGAAGCATTGTCGCGCGGCGCGCGCGCGGCAACCTTCGTCGAATTGGATCGCGACGCGCTGCGCGCGATTCGCGCGAACTTGGACGCGACGCGTCTCACTGATCGTGCGCGCGTCGTCCGGCTGGATGTTTTCAAGTTCATCCGGAGCCAGAGTGTCATTGCGAGCCGCGAAGCGGCGAAGCAATCTCCAGGTCACAATTCGGAGATTGCTTCGTCGCAACCCTTCGACTCCGCTTCGCTCCGCTCAGGATCGCTCCTCGCAATGACACCGTACGACTTGATCTACGTCGCGCCGCCGCAATACAAGGGCTTGTGGGCGGACACGCTTCAACTGCTCGATCGGAGCGCGCTGCTCGCGCCGCGCGGCATCGTCGTCGCGCAAATTCATCCGAAAGAATACAAAGAACTTGCGCTGACCCAACTCGAATTGTTCGATCAGCGCAAGTATGGCAGTACGATGTTGTGTTTTTATCGCAACAAGGCGATTACTTCTTCATCACTCGTCTGATCGAACTGCGCGTAAAATCGCCCGACCGCCCAGAATGGTTCCGGCGTATCCAGCACGACGACTTGATCGCTCTCGCGCGCGAGCCGTTGAATCGTTTCCGGCGGACCGACCGGAATCGCGAGAATCAATCGCGCGGGCTGGGCTTGGCGTAACGCGCGCAACGCGGCAAGCATCGTCGAACCGGTTGCGATGCCGTCGTCGGCGATCACGACGGTTTTGTTTTTCAGATCGAGTGGCGCGCGCTTGCCGCGAAATATCGCGAGTCGCCGCGCGATTTCTTTGCGCTGATGTTCGATCTCGCGCGCGATCTCTTTCTGCGACAAACGCAACTCGATGACGAGCGATTCATCGAGTAATACTTCGCCGGTGCTCGTGATCGCGCCGATCGCAAGTTCCGGGTTGAACGGCGCGCCAAGTTTGTGCGCGAGAAACACGTCGAGCGGCGCGTTCAGCGCGCGCGCGATTTCCGCCGCGACGACGATGCCGCCGCGCGGAATGCCCAGCACGATCACATCCGGTTGATTCTTGAGAAACGCCAAACGCGCGGCAAGTTGTTTACCCGCGTCGGTACGATCGTGGAATAACATAAAACCATCCAACTATGCAACTATCGCACTCATCACCAATTCTACCGCCTCTTTCGCATCACGCGCCTCGATGATCCGCGCGCGCTTTTTTCCGCGCGCCAGATCCCAAGTGGCTAAACCAATTACCGGGATTCCGAATTTGAGCGCGAACGCGATTTCGCTCAACGTGCCGTACTCGCCGCCGATTGCGATCACTGCGCGCGCGGTTCGCACGACGATACTGTTGCGCGCTTCGCCGATGCCGGTGACAATCGGAATGTCCACGTACGGATTCGCGTCGCGATAATTTCTGCCCGGCAAAATTCCAATCGTGCGTCCGCCCGCGCTTTTCGCGCCTTGGCACGCCGCTTGCATCACGCCGCCCAGACCGCCGCAGACGACGGTTGCGCCGCGCCGCGCCAACTCGAATCCAACTTCTTCCGCCAGTGCGTAGGTTTTCGCGTCACATTTCCGCGCGCCAACAACCGAGATTAGTAATTGGAGATTAGAGATTCGTCGCTTTGTCATTTGTCATTTGTCATTTGTCATTGGTTCATTGGTTCATTGGTCAATTGGCACATTGCTAATCTTGCGTAAACACTTCCGCCTGGTTTCAACTCGCTCTTCATCACGCTCACGCGCTCGACGCGCAATTCACCAAAGTCGCCGATCTGGGTTTGCTCGATCAGCGCGCCGATCAGTTGGCGTTCGTTCGGCGACGCGTCGCGCTTGACGCGTCCCAGGGTCAGATGCGGCGTGAACGCTCGCGCTTCGCGCGCGAAACCGAGCGCGGCGCACGCGTCGTCAATTTTTTGCGCCAGCCGCGCGGCGATTTCGATTTGACCGCGCGCGCCAATCCAAACGACGCTGGGTTTGCGCGTGTTCGGAAACGCGCCAACGCCGCCAAGCGTCAGCGCGAACGGCGGAATCGCCGCGCACACATCGGCGATTGCGCGCTGCAGTGTCGGCATTTGCGCCGCGTCCACGTCGCCGAGAAATTTCAGCGTGATGTGAATATTTTCGGGTGCGACCCAGCGGATCGCGCGCGTGGCGTGATCGCGTTGGAGTCGCGCTTGCGCGGTGGCGAGCGCGCGGCGCAACGGCTCGGTCAATTCAATCGCGATAAAAGTGCGAATGGATTCCATCGGTTTGCCTCTCTCAAAAACGATACGCGCCTGCCGCAACAGCAGGCGCGTATTCTTCGAGCAAGCACTGCGAACCGCCGGGTCGCGCCTGTGTGCCGAGCCACGTTCCGAACGCGCGCGAATGGGGCGAGAGGGAGTATGACTCCAATCAGACTACAAGCGAATGCCTCTCGCAATTGTTGTCGTGTATCCCTAACCGATTTCTTTTCTTCGCGTGCGTTCGGCGGCGCGTTCTTCCAAGAGTACTTGAGTCAGAGAACGCCCACCCGCGTACTTGCCATAGGTTGCCGCGATCACTTTGGTCGTTTTTGACTGCGAGCGCGAACGCGGCGCAATCAATTCCTTGATCTGGCGATACAGTTCTGGCGATAATTCAATTCTTTTGCCTTGCAGTGTAATCAAGCGAGCACGCTGAACCATGCGGATACACTCCTTTGTCGCATCCAATTATATCACAAGTTCTGAAAATGGACACACTGGGATCTTTGAACGGCATTGTATCACGCTGATCCTAGCGCGCCGAACCGCTTCATTGCATCAGAGTGTATGCCCCGCGCGATTCGCAAACCGATCGAATCGCGGAAATCATTCGCCCGTTGCCTTCTTTTCCAGCACGCGCGGATACTTGACGCCGCGTTCCGCAGCGCCCATCCTTTCGAGCACGAGTTTGTGCGTGAGCCAGTCGCCAAAATCGTACACGTACTCCAACTGTGCGCCGACCTCCAAGCCCAAACCAGCCACGCGCAACTTCATCGCCGGCGTTGGTTCGAAGAGATTGATTTCGCCGTATTGCTGTTCACGCGGCTTTTTGCCTTTGCCGCGCGGCGTGATGCGCGTAAATTCGCTCAAGTGATCGAAGGTATCCAGATCGAACGCTTCACGCATCACATCGTCGAAAGCGGCGAGTGTTTGCCTGCCAAGAATTTCGACGACCCGCGTTTGCTTACCATAGTTTTTTGCTGCGACGAAGCGATACACCTTCGCGCCTTGCTCGCGCGTAAACCTTTCCCCTCTGAACTCGGGCGCGTCCAAGGGGGCACGCAGGAAATCGAGTGTGGACATTCCTTCGCCGGCTTTGATGTCGAAATCTGTGACGAAGAAGCGCGGATCGTTGACGAGCACCGCCAGCCAATGATTGCCCGGGTAATCGCGCGCACCGGGCATTCGCGCGTAGGCAGTCAGAATCGCGGGCTTGGTGTAAATGCGTTCGTCGTACGATTCGTCAAGCAAGGTTTGGATGCAATCGGCGAGCGCGTGGTCCTGTGCGGCGAAAGCGTCCCTGCGATATTGTGAATGTGGCTCGAACTCGAAACGCAAGCGCGCCGGTCGCCAATTCAGGATGGTTACCCTCACGCTGTCCTTGGCTCGCGCGCGCTGCGCGTGTAACCATTCGCCCAAGTCGAAGGCGGTGCACTGTTGCGTGTTTTTCTCGCCATCCATTGTTCTTCTTGTGAGTGATACCGTGACGAGGCGCGTGGGGATGCTCTGATCATCTGCGTCGCGCAATTCGATTTCTTCTTGCGGTATCGCTTGGTGGAATCGGCTAGTCAGAAAAGGCACAAAGCCGGGTTCGATTGCCAGCACACCTTGTTTGATTTCTTCAGATGTGATCGGCACGCGAAAGCATACCCCAGATAGCGCCAGACGAAGCGGCGCAATCGTTTTCGGATCGAGGTAGACTAATTCGACCCCGACCATATCAAACGAGTGCAATGGATCGCGCACGCGCTTGGGTGGGTTTTTGGATGTACTGGGAAATTGTTCCAGTACACGACGCACGATGTCATCTACCGGTGCGGGTGCAGTCAATTCCGCCAGCACTTGCAGGGTAACGTCTCGCAGAGTAGGTCCTTCGCGTTTGATTGGCATGGTGAACCCCTTTCCAAACTTGAATACAGGCGGAATTATACATCAATCTCGCTCTTGGTGAAATATCCAGAAATCTCTCGACGGGTTGTCAGCGCTGTCCTATCCTCATTCGAGATTCCGGCACACCGCCATTTGACATCACTCCATACCCAGATAGAATACAATCGGACGGAAGACTCAACTGGTCATTGGCGGCGGATGAGGCGTCAATAACAAATGTCGCTGGGGGAGATGCTGCGATGAGCAAAAAGAACAAACACAAGACACCCAAGGTTGATCCACGCGTGCTGGCACGTCCGCGTCTCGACGCGCTGTTCGAGCGCCATGCGCGCGGCGAACTAGATGACGCCGGGCTGCTTGCCGCCGCTCAAGCGCTCATCACCGAAGCCGACCTGCCCTCGGTGCTCGGCGCGCTCGTCACGCGCATGCACGACACGCCCGAAGCGGAGCGCGATGTCCTAATGACGCTGGTGGGACGTCTGAAAAACCGCGAGGTAATTGACTATCTCTGGCAGCAGGTGAAAAAACCGCGCGCGCTCACGCTCGACGCCAAGACGACCGTCCTGGTCATTCTTAAGGGCATGGGCGAGGACGTGGATATCTCTGACCCAGGTCGCTACTTTTCCCCGCGCGATCTCAAGCCGAGCGATCTGAAATCCGCCGAAGATCTATTCCACGCTGGCGTACGCGGCTTGGCGCGCCATCTGCGCGACTCGCGCGATCCCGCGGAAGTCGAAGCGTACATGCACCATATCTACAAGATGCCGGAGAATGCGATTGCCGGATCGGATGTCCTTTTCGATTTGGTGAAAAGCGCCGAGACGGGCGGGACCGACTTGGAAGCCGATTTTCTTTACGCCATCGCCTACACGACTTCGATTGAAAAACTTCAGCAAGCCGCTGAAGGCGCGCTCGGCCGGCTTGCCGCCAAAGGCGTCAAACCAATTACGCCTGCCATCCTCAACCTGGGTCAGGCGCGCTTTCACGCGGCGTATATGACTGACCCGGAGCATCCGTGGCAGCAAAGCGTGACGGTTGCCTGGGAGCGCGGCGCAGGCGTTGTGCAGGCGCTCGTCTTCTTGCTCGATTTCGGTGTGCCGTGGCGCGGCGCGATCAAAGATATGTTCCCCACCCAGCCGCTGTCGCCTGAAAAACTCCGGCGTGATCTTGTCGAACGCTCCGAGCAAAAGATGGGCGAACGACAGTATCGCGTGAGTTTGGCGCGTGCGCAGGTGACGATCGCCGCCGCGGTTGAAGCCAATCGCAAATACAGCATCGCCCTACCAAAAGATTTCATGGAATTCCGTCACCTCGTCGATCGTTGGGTGCTTCATCCATCTGCGGCAGAGATCGCAGCAGACACAACGCGCGATGAGTTGGCGCATTTGCCGCTGACACCGGATCGCAGCCACAAACCACTGATGATCGACATGCGCGATCCGGAACACAACGAGACATTTCAAAACTTTGTCGCGCAACAAGATGAAGACTGGGACGAGGAAGGCGAGGAAGGTGATTTTGAAAACGATCTCGACAAACTCTATAGTTTTGACGATGTGGCAGCAGACGTAGACAAGACATTCGCGGCGTTGAACAATAAACTGCCATGGTTTCAACCCCAATGGGTCACCGACTACCTGGCAACTCTGAGCGAAGAAGATCCCCATGGCTTGGATCGTTTCGATGAGGAACTGGAATGGATGATTGACCAGTGGGCGGACCTAAAGGATTTCATCCAGTACCTCGATGAAGATGTTGACGAATTTCCAAGTGTGGACGATCTGCATGGCTTTCATCTCTGGGAGTACCTGACTGATACGGCAGTAGGATGGGATGAAGACGATGGTCGCTCTCGCGCCGAGAACATGCGTGATCTATTCACCTTCCTCGCGCAGCGCGGCTCGCTTCCGGCTGATTTGCCGTTCCTTCGAGACGTGAACACGATCCTCGCACAAGAAGATCACTTGACTCCGCTACCGCGCCCCGAGCCACTTGGCGGGGAGATTGCTCTGCGGCTGCCCGAGTTCGGCAAAGAGAAACGCGAAGAGCCGTTCACCTACAACGAATGGTGGATGGCATTGGCGCTCAAGCGCAAGTTCAGGGATAACTGGGACAAGTGTCGGAAAGAAATTGGGAAACGACCTGATGCCGCCGCGAAATCGGCTATCCTTGACCGGCTCCGAGAACGACAGACGGAAGAACCCGAGTATCTCGACGCGCTGCGCGTAAATTTTCCGCCTACCGCCGTGGATTATCAGCGCGCCGAGAAATGGTTTGATCGGGAACAAGTCAACGAGGCGCGCGCGTGGTAATGGACACCTCCACAATTCTCGCGCGCGAACTGAATGTCCGTGTCGCCCAGGTTGAAACAACCGTCGCGCTGCTTGATGCCGGCAACACGATTCCATTTATCGCGCGCTATCGCAAAGAGATGACCGGCTCGCTCGACGAAGAGCAGCTGCGCCGCCTCTTTGACCGGCTCACCTATCTCCGCAAACTTGCCGAACGCAAAACGACCGTCCTCGCATCCATTGCCGCGCAGGGCAAATTGACGCCGCAGTTGGCGAGCGCGATTCAGACCGCCGACAAACTTCAGACCGTCGAGGATTTGTACCAGCCCTTCAAACCCAAACGGCGCACGCGCGCGACGGTTGCTCGCGAACGCGGCTTGGAACCACTCGCTCGATTGATCCTCGCGCAGCCGCTGACGCGTGATTCGCTGGCGAAACTTGCCACGCCTTTTCTGTCGGAAGCCGTGCCGGAAGCAGCTGACGCCTGGGCGGGCGCGCGCGACATTGTCGCGGAGATCATTTCTGACGACGCGGAATTGCGTAGCGCGGCGCGCGCCTTGGTGCGCGAACGCGGCGAAATCGCGAGTACGCTCGCCGACGCCGAAAAAGATCCGCGCAAAGTGTTTGCCCAGTACTACGAGTTCGCCATGCCGGTCGCGCGCTTGCGTCCACACCAAATCCTCGCGCTCAATCGCGGCGAAACCAGCGGCGCGCTCCGCATCCGATTCAACGCGCCGGACGCGCACATCCTGGCGCGACTCGCGCAAAAATATCCTCCGAACGCGCGCTCGCCGTTGGCGGAACAACTGACACTCGCGACGCGCGACGCCTATGAACGCTTGCTGCTGCCTGCCGTCGAGCGCGACGTGCGCGGCGCGTTGAGCGAAGACGCGAGCGCCCACGCCGTTCGCGTCTTCGCCGCAAACGTTCGCGCCTTGTTGTTGCAGCCGCCGATTCGTGGACACGCCGTCATCAGCATTGATCCCGGTTTTCGCACGGGGTGCAAGGTCGCCGTGGTGGATCAGACGGGGAAGGTGCTGGTCACGGGCGCGATCTATCCGCACGAGCCGCAGAAACAATGGACGGAGAGCAAAGCCACCTTGCGTCGCCTCATCGAAGCAACCGCCGCCGATGTTTTTGCGATTGGTAATGGTACCGCGTCGCGCGAGACGGAGCAACTCGTCGCCGAAATAATTACCGCGGGCGCGCGCGCCGAATATCTCATCGTCAGTGAAGCCGGCGCATCGGTTTATTCCGCATCGCCGCTGGCACGCGCAGAATTGCCCGATCTGGATGTGACATTGCGCGGCGCGGTCTCCATCGCGCGCCGCGTGCTCGATCCGCTTGCGGAATTGGTCAAGATCGATGCGCGCTCGATTGGCGTCGGTTTGTACCAGCACGACGTAGACCAGAAAGAACTCGCGGACGCGCTGGACGCAGTCGTCGAATCGGCGGTGAACGCTGTGGGTGTGGATGTGAACACGGCTTCGCCGGCGCTCCTACGCTACGTCGCCGGCATTGGTCCCAAATTGGCTGAGACGATCGTCGCACATCGTGACGCGCAGGGTCCCTTTCCGAATCGCGCGGCGCTGCGACAGGTCAAAGGACTGGGACCGAAAGCGTTCGAGCAAGCCGGCGGATTCATGCGCGTGTTCGGCGGCACTGAGCTGCTCGACCAAACGGCGATTCATCCGGAATCGTACGCCGTCGTGCGAAATCTCTTCGGCTTGATCGGCGTCAATGGCACAGAGCGCGATCTGTCCGAACGCTGCGCCAAGTTTCGCGAGCAAACGGCGGTCGCCGAAATCACACAAGTGCTTGGATGCGGCGAGCCAACGCTCGTCGATATTTTCGCGCAATTGGAGCGCCCTGGACGCGATCCGCGCGATGAATTGCCCAAGCCATTGTTGCGGCGCGATGTGCTGAAACTGGAAGACCTGAAAATCGGGATGCGGCTCAAAGGAACGGTACGCAACGTCGTAGATTTCGGTTTGTTTGTTGATATCGGCGTCAAGACCGATGGACTCTTGCACAAGAGCCAAACGCGCAAGGGCGCGAGGAGTTTGTCTGTCGGTGATACCATTGATGTTGTCGTGTTGTCCATCGATGCCGAACGCGAGCGCATCGGATTAGGACTGCCCGTCTAAAGTCGAATAGGAGTGTCTTATGCCACGCCATGTATCCTCCGTTTCCAACCTGCCTCGACTGAACGAAACCTGGTTTGTCGCGATCAACCGCCTGCGAACCTGGGTCAGTTCGCCAAAGAACAAGCCCTATCGTCCTTTCATCGTTACCGTTTTGAACAGTGAAATCGGCACGATTCGCGGTTCGCAGATTTTTCCGACCTGGCCTACTCCGCCTCACGTGTACGACACGCTCGTCAAAGCGATGCGTCATCCGGTGCCGCTCGGCGGTTCGCGCGGTGTGCCGCGCTTGGTGCAGGTCGCGGACGCCGCGCTGGCGAACGCGCTCGCCGATCTATTTCTCCGCGCCAAATTGGAGATTGCCGTTGGGGAAAGCGCGCCTCCGCCGGAAGTGGACGAAGCGATTCGCGAATTCGAGCAAATGTCGAATGGAGTGGATGAGCCGCCAGGGATGTTATCGGTTGAGGGTGTGACGCCGGAACTCGTCGGTAGCGTTTTCGCCGCGGCGGCAGATTTCTATCGCGCCGCGCCCTGGATCAAATTGAGTAATTCCCAGGTCCTCGCGCTCAAGCATCCCGCAGAGACGGATTATCGCTATGCCATCGTGATGGGGCAGGGCGGGATCGAGTACGGCTTGGCAGTGTATTTAACTTGGAAAGACGTCATGCATATTTTCACGACGGACGATAACCCGGAGGACGCGGTTCCGGCAAGCGGCGGTCAGTCCCTGATGTTCAACCCCATCACGATGATGTCGTTCGACGACCTCGACGCGATCGAGCAGTACGGCTGGCAAGGTATCTTCTCAATAATTCAGGGGAAAGTGGCTCGCGTGACCATTTTCATGCGAGAAAAACGAGGTTGAGTGTAAGTTTACCCCAAGTTATTGAGATGATACCTGGCAAGTGGCTGGAGACCAAGCATATCCTTTCGTGGTCACGTTCAAGCGACCCAATCAAGTGCTGCGCCCAACGCGCCAGGACTTGCTATGGTTCGATGCTGCGCTGCGCGCGATTCCGATCCTCGTGCGCGAGTACATGAAGTCTGATGGGCGCGGCGATTATTTCGCGTTTGACGCGCGCGTCACCGTGCCCACGCACAGCGGCGAAATTCAAATGGCAGTGAAATATCCGGCAGGCGAAATTCCACTGGCGGAACAGCCGCCCCACGATTTGCGCTGGGGAGAGTTCGGCGATGAAGAAGAGGACGCGGCAGATCCCATGCCGTTTTTCGACCGCCGCAGCATGGAAGCCGTGATGCGAGGCAAACTGCGCGAAATGGGCGCAGCGGAAGGAACGCGCGACGCGGATGTGGAGCGCGCACAGGAATTGATGGATCGCGCCTTTGCATCGGACAATCCCGCCAAACGCATCACGCTCGCGCACGACGCGCTGGTAATTTCCGAGAACTGCGCGGACGCGTACGTGCTGCTCGCGGAGGAAGAAGCAGACACGGTCAGCCGCGCGCTCGAATTGTATCAGCAAGGCGTTGCCGCGGGCGAACGCGCGTTGGGTGATCAATTTGAGGAATATGTCGGTCACTTTTGGGGCGTGCTGGAAACGCGTCCATACATGCGCGCTCGCCTGGGCTTGGCAAACATGCTGAACCGGATGAATCGCCGGGACGAGGCGCTGGCGCACTATCGCGAGATGCTGCGGTTGAATCCGAACGACAATCAAGGCATCCGCGATATCATTCTGGAATTGCTTCTGCAGCTCCAACGGGATGATGAGGCGCGCGAATTGCTCACGCAATACAAAGATGATTGGACGGCGGTGTGGTTGTACTCGCGCGCGCTCTTACTTTTCCGCCAAAAGGGCGCGTCAGCGCACGCGAACAAGGCGCTCGCGGACGCGCTCGCAGAGAATCCATTTGCGCCGGATTACCTGACTGAACGCAAGCGTATACCAAATCGTTTGCCGGAGATGGTCGGTTGGGGTGAAGAAAGCGAAGCGATCGCGTACGCTGCCGACCATTTGAATCATTGGCGCGTTACGCCGGGCGCGGGGGAATGGCTTGTAGCGCAGAGTCAAACACGGCGCAAACCGGCTCATCGCCCTTCGTCGCGTCGAAGAAAAAGAAGCAGATTGCCACGGTAGAGAAAAATAACGGGAAGGGTTCACAATTTGAGAGATGCCTGCTTGCTGATAAGCAGACGGATTTCTTCCACGAACTTTTTCGCGAACTTGACACCTTGCTCTGCTTCTTGTTTGGAAACCAAGCCCGCCATCTCGTAGATCACACGGTGCCGTTTGCGGCGCATTTGATCGAATAGCACAATCTGGCTCGAGTATTTCTTGCCCAACGTCTCCTCGACGAACTGCACGACGGTTGCGTGTTGCTCGCCACCGCGCGGGCGATAGCCGTGAGCAAGCACGAGCGCACGCGCGGCTTGCAATACCGCGTTGTACGCAATCGTGTATGCCCAATCGTGATCGTCAGGCAGATTGCGCTCAGCGGCGGCGAGATCCCGCGCGGCGACTTGCAGCAGTTTCAGGATTTCTTCGGGTCGCGCCTTGTAGGGCTTGATGCGTCCTTGTTGTACGAGTTGCTCGTAGGGCATCCTCATCTCCAATCAGCATAATTTTCGGACTGGCTAGCACATTGGCAATGAACGGCTCGCGCTGCGCGCAGCGTGCGCTCCATTCGTCCGGAGCGTAGGCGATATAGTTCACCGCGCGTCCCAGTTCCTTCTCCAGACGCGCGATGATGGGCGCGAGACGATTCAAGTCCACTTGCCCAATGATCATCAGGTCAAGATCAGACTGACGGTCCATATCCCCCGCGGCAAACGAGCCGTAAATGAATGCCGCGTCAATCGGTCCGAGATCATCCAATGCTTTGCGAATGTGATCGCCCGCGCCAGTTGTTTTGAGGATTATACTCCGCAATTCGGAAAGGATCGGCAAGCGCGGGTTGAGGTGGTACGCCTTGGTGTTTGCGGAAGATTCGCTCAATAACACGCCCGCGCGTTCCAGGTTATTCAGTTCTTTCCACACCGCGTTGTAATGCGCCTGGACGGTTTGTGTGAGCGCGCTGGCGTGGAACGAGGTCTCTGGATTCATAAGAAAAATGGTCAGCAGACGAACGCGCACGCGCGAGGAAAAGAGAGCTTGTAACACAATCGCCTCCACCGTATCTATCACTTTTGTTGGTAATGATACCACTAATAGTGGTAGAGGTCAAGTTGCCTTCATCTGCGTCAGCGGTGAAGAATCCTCGCGGGTTGTGCGAGCATGAGATTGAACCAACGAGCGTTGTGTAGCACCGCACAGATCCTGGGCGCAAAAAACCAACTGACTTCTTGCGTCCAGAAGCCAGGAGGGGACGAATGGCTACGGGGGACTCAAACCGGAACAACTTGGAACTCACGAACTATCAAATCGAATCTGCAAGCGCGCTGCCCACAGACGCTCCAGTTCCGCCGCGCTCACGCGCAAGTTCCGCCATGCCTCCAGCAAGCGCAAAGCGAGATTCTTGCTGGAGCCCACCCCCCGCGGAAAAGCCTGGCGGAACACGCTCCCCTTCTCCATCAGTTGAAATAGCAAATGGGCGCACTGAAGGAGAAAGTAAAACACTTTGCTCGCAGTCGGATTCTGACTATACGGATGTTCCAGTTCGAAGCCCCGGTTCTTTTGATTGTTGAATCCTTCATTTTCAATCTTCCAGCGTAGGCGTCCTCCTTCGTTGGCTAGGGTAGTCACGTTCTTGTCCTTCACCGTGAAATTGGTGAGCCACTTGTAGCGCGTGGTCTGACGCTGACCGTCTGAATCGGTCTGCGTTTCGATACACTCGATGACTGACACCGTGTGCTCAAGGGCTGTGGAATCCTCATAGAGGATTTCATTGATCCAGCGAAAGTCTTGCTGGATACGGCTCTGTGGTCCCGTGTTAAAGCACAAATGATTCTCTGGCGCTAACTTGCACAGGGCTTCGAACTCGTGGTGTATCGTCGGCAAGTCCTTCTCTTGGAGCACGATCAGGTACTTCCAATCGTATTGTTCGCAACGTGCCAACGTCGGACCGCCTGCAAACAGCCCATCCAAAGCCAGACAAATGGGCAAGCGCGGGAAACGTTGCTTCAGCCGCTCGGCAAGACGGTAAAACGCCTTGAGCTCACAATCCTGCTTGGTCG
>Ga0194127_10000824_pt1 | contig 48220 bp, 37 predicted proteins | sample TA2KigC100mmetaG_FD_148624 | JGI IMG/M metagenome (GOLD analysis project Ga0194127, IMG submission 148624) | Freshwater microbial communities from Lake Tanganyika, Tanzania - TA2015036 Kigoma Deep Cast 100m | ecosystem: Environmental > Aquatic > Freshwater > Lake | place: Tanzania: Lake...
CTCCTGCTACGAACAGCGCGAAAACTACCCCCCGTCCGGAAAAAGAGTCACCGCCCGCTGCCACCCCGCCGCTGGGGCTCAGTTCCGGGACCTGTCATTTCGCTGGGAGCGGGCGCGGCGGCCAGGGTCGCCATCCGGCCGACCAGTTCGCGCACCCCGAGCCCGGTCAGGGCCGAGATCGCCAGGAAGGGTGCCCTGCGTTCGGTCGCGGCTGCGCGGAGCGCGTCGATCCCAGCCTCGCTGCCGGGCAGGTCGGCCTTGCTCGCGACCACGACGACCGGCTTCGACGCGAGCCCGGTCCCGTAGCCGGCAAGCTCCCGCTCCACGACGGCGAGCGCCTCCGCGGGGTCGGGGGACGAGGCATCGACCAGGTGGACCAGCGCGCGGGTGCGCTCGACGTGGCGCAGGAACTGGAGCCCGAGCCCGGCGCCTTGCGCGGCCCCCTCGATCAGCCCGGGCAGGTCCGCGACGACGAAGGTCCGGTCCGGTCCGCCGGCCTGGACCACGCCCAGGTTCGGGACGATCGTGGTGAACGGGTAGTCCGCCACCTTCGCCTTGGCCGCGGAGATCCGGTTGATGAGCGTCGATTTCCCCGCGTTCGGCAGGCCGACCAGGCCGATGTCCGCGAGCAGCTTCAGCTCGAGCCGGATCACCCGCTCCCGGCCGTCCCTGCCCGGGGTCGCGAAGTCGGGCACCTGCCGCCAGGGGAGCGCGAACCTGGCGTTCCCCCTGCCGTGGCCGCCCCCCTTGCACATCACGACGGCCTGGCCCGCCTCCACGAAGTCCGCGAGCACCTCGCCGGTTCCGGTGTCCGTGCTGACCGTGCCGACCGGGACCTTCAGGGTGACGTCGTCGCCGCCCTTGCCGGTGCGGTTGTTCCGGCCGCCGGGGTCGCCGCTGCCGGCCTTGTGGTGGCGCCTGTAGTGGAAGTCGAGCAGGGTCTTCAGGCCCGGGTCCGCGACGAGGATCACGTCGCCGCCGCGGCCGCCGTCGCCTCCGTCCGGGCCTCCGTGCGGCACGTACTTCTCGCGCCGGAACGAGACGAGGCCGTCGCCGCCCCGGCCGGACCGGACCGTGATGATGGCCTCGTCGACGAACTTCATGCTCGGAAGACCGGTCCGGGGAGTCCCCGGTGCGTCAGGAGGCGGTCGTGACCACGTCCACGAACTTGTGGCCGCGCCGGTCGTGGTACTCGACCGTGCCGTCAATCGTCGCGAACAGCGTGTAGTCGCGGCCCATGCCGACGTTGTGGCCCGGGTGGATCACGGTGCCGAGCTGGCGGACGAGGATGTTGCCCGCGATCACCTGCTGGCCGCCGTAGACCTTCACTCCGCGCCGCTGCCCGTGGCTGTCGCGACCGTTGCGACCCGCGCCCTGTCCCTTCTTGCGCCCCATCGCCCTACTCCGTCACGATGCCCTGGATCAGGAGCCGCGTGAACTGCTGCCGGTGGCCGGCCAGCCGCCGGGAATTCTTCCGCCGCCGGGTCTTGTAGACCAGGATCTTCGGGGTCCGGCCCGCGCCGACCACCTTGCCCTTTACCGCCGCGCCCTTGACCGTGGGCGTGCCGAGCTTCGTGTCGGTGTCGGTGCCGACCACGAGCACCTCGTCGAACCGGACCTCCGCGCCGACCTCGGCCGTGAGCTTCTCGACCTCGATCGTGTCGCCTTCGCTGACCCGGTACTGCTTGCCGCCGGTCCGGATGACTGCGTACATCGGGAGCCTCCGCACCCCAAAGACAGGGGAGGTATTGTAGCCACGGCCGTCCCCTTGTCAAATCGGACTTCCCGTCGCCGCCGGTTCTCCTGCCCGCCCGTCGCCGGCGTGCGACAATCGCCGCGGCTGCAAGCGAGGCATCACCGATGCGGTCCGCTCCGCACCTCCCGCTGCTGCTCGCCGCCGCGTGCGCCGTTGCGTGCGCGACGTCCGGGCCGGTCGCCCGCGAACCCGGCCCGCGCGCGATCGAGGTCGAACTGACCGCCGACGGCGGCGACGGCGTCACGGACGGACCGCGGATCGCGCGCAGGCTCGAGGAGATGGGCGCGGACGCGTGGGTTCTCGACGCACGCCTCGGTCGCATCGCGATCGTGGTCGAGGACCCGCGCGACCTGGGCCGGGTCCGGCTCGCCGCGAGGCCCGGCCGGCTGGGGTTCCACCTGGTCGACGAGGCCACGGGCCTGCCCGAGCCCGAGGCGCGGCTGTCCGGCGGGGACGTGGAGGAGGCCCGCGTCGGCCGCGACGAGTCCGCCGTTCCGCACGTGGCGATCCGCCTCTCGCCCGGGGCCTCGGCGCGCTTCGCCGACCTGACCGGCGCCAACGTCGGGAGGAAGCTCGCGATCGTGCTGGACGGGGAGGTGCAGTCCGCGCCCGTGATCATGGAACGGATCGAGGGCCCCGAACTGCGGCTGACGACCGGCGGCGGGCCCGAGGCCGGGGCTCACGCGGAAGCGTTCGCAGCCGCGCTGAGCGCGGGACCGCCGCTCGCCCTCCACTGGCACGTCCGGACCGTGCGCCCCGCGTCGCGTTGATCAGGCGAAGTTGACGTTCGTCAGGTTTCCGCGAATCCGACTTGCGAACCAGTCGATATTCGGATATTAGCATGTCGCCTTGGCCCGGACACCTTCCTCCCGGCCGTCGGCGCTGGTTCGTGCGGACGCCGGGGGGGGGGCGAAGGCGGCCCCTGGGAGCCCCGGGAGGGGCACGATCCGCGGAGGCGGCGAATGGAAGCGGTGCACGTGAGGGCGGTCCTGAGCGACGACGCGCGCGTCGAGCGCGCCTCCGGGATCCTGAAGGCGCTCGGGCATCCGGCCCGGCTGCGGATCGTCGGCCTGCTCTGCCTCGACGGCGAGCGGTCGGTCGGGGACATCTGCCGGGCCCTCGACCTGCCGCAGGCACTGGCGTCGCAGCAGCTCGGGATCCTCCGGCTGCACGGGCTGGTGGCGGTCCGCCGGACCGGGGGGTTCCGGAGGTACTCGATCGCGGTCCCGGAGGTCGCGGACATGCTGTCCTGCATGACGCGGTGCCATCCTCCGAACGGCTGACGACGGCCCGGAGGGCTTTTCGAATGGAGCTGACCCGCAGGCGGTTCATCAGGATCGGCGGCGCGGCGGCCGGGGCGGCCGCGGTCGGGTCGGGCCTCGCCACCCGGTGGTGGGGGCTCGACGGCGACGCGGTCGCGGACCCGGGCACGGACGGCGACAGGGTCGTGCCGACGTTCTGCGAGCTGTGTTTCTGGAAGTGCGGCGTGCTCGCGCACGTGCGCGACGGGCGCGTCACCAAGCTGACCGGCAACCCGAAGCACCCGCTGTCCCGTGGCCGGCTCTGCCCGCGCGGGACCGGCGGCGCCGGCCTGCTGTACGACCCGGACCGGCTGAAGCGGCCGATGATCCGGCGCGAGAAGCGCGGCGAGGCCGTGTTCGAGGAGGTCGGTTGGGCCGCGGCGCTCGACTACACGGCCGAGAAGCTCATGAAGATCAAGGAGAAGTACGGGCCGGAAGCGGTCGCGCTCTACAGCCACGGGTACGGCGGGTCCTGGTTCAAGCACCTGCTGAAGGCATACGGGTCCGACGCGATCGCCGCGCCCAGCTACGCGCAGTGCCGCGGCCCGCGCGAGGTCGGCTGGCAGCTCACGTTCGGCGCCGGGGTCGGGTCGCCGGAGCAGCTCGACATCGAGAACTCGCGGGTGCTGACGCTCATCGGGTCGCACCTCGGCGAGAACATGCACAACACGCAGGTCCAGGAGCTGGCCGCGGCGCTCGACCGTGGCGCGCAGCTCGTGGTCGTGGACCCGCGCTTCTCGACCGCGGCGGGCAAGGCGCGGTACTGGCTGCCGATCAAGCCGGGGACCGACATCGCGCTGCTGCTCGCGTGGATGCACGTGATCGTGCGCGACGGCCTGCACGACCGCGCGTACCTCGACAAGTACGCGATCGGGCTCGACAAGCTGGCGAAACACCTCACGGACAAGACCCCGGAGTGGGCCTGGACCGAGACGGGGATCCCGGCCGGGACCATCGTCGAGACGGCGCGCTTCATCGCGGGGGGGCGGCCGGCGTCGCTGGTCCACCCGGGCCGCCGCGTGGTCTGGTACGGGGACGACACCCAGCGCACGCGCGCCATCGCGATCCTGAACGCGCTGCTCGGGTCCTACGCGCGTCGCGGCGGGATCTACGTGCCGTCGCAGATGCAGCTCCCGACGTACCCGTACGCGAAGTACGGGCACGAGCCTCGCGTCCCCCCGGACTCGCCGAAGGACCGCGCGTACCCGCTCGCCGACGAGACGCTCGCGAGCGGGCTCTGCATGGCGAGCATCCCGGGCACGGCCGCCTACGACATCAAGGGGTGGCTGGTCTACGGGACGAACCTGCTGATGGCCATGCCGCAGCCGGAGAAGGTGAAGGAGGCCATCCAGGCGCTCGACTTCATCGCGGTCGTGGACGTGCTCCCGGCCGAGATTGCGGGCTGGGCGGACGTGGTCCTGCCCGAGTCGACCTACCTCGAGCGGTGCGACGAGGTGGACAACCCCCCGTACAAGGTCCCGTTCGCCGCGGTCCGGCAGCCCGTGGTCGAGCCGATGCACGACTCGAAGCCCGGATGGTGGATCGCGCGCGAGATCGCGCACCGCATCGGGCTCGCCGACTACTTCCCGTGGAAGGACAGCCTCGAGTACGCGATGCACCGCGTCCATTCGGCCGGGATCTCGTGCGAGACCATGAAGTCCGACGGCGTGGTCGTGGGCAAGGCGCAGCCGACGACGATCGAGGACGGGCTCGAGCCGACGTTCGCGACGCCGTCCGGGCGGATCGAGCTGTTCTCGCAGCGGCTCGCGGACGCGGGGTTCGACCCGATGCCGGGCTACACGCCCCCCGAGGAGCCGCCTGCGGGCCACTTCCGCCTGCTGTTCGGCCGCTCCCCGGTCCACACGTTCGGCCGGACCACGAACAACCGGTTCCTCGGCGAGGTCGCGTCCGAGAACGAGGTCTGGGTGAACGCGGACGCGGCGAAGGAGCAGGGGGTCGCAGGGGGGGACAAGGTCGTGCTCGTGAACCAGGACGGCGCGCGGTCGCAGCCGATCCGCGTCAAGGCCACGGAGCGCATCCGGCCGGACTGCGTCTACATGGTGCACGGGTTCGGCCACGACGCGAAGGGCCTGAAGTTCGCGCGGAACCGCGGCGCGGACGACGCGCGGCTCGTCACGCGGATCAAGGTCGATCCGATCATGGGCGGTACGGGCATGAACGTGAACTTCGTCCGCATCGAGAGGGCCTGAAATGCCTGACGCGAAGAAGAGATACGCCATGGTCGTGGACACGCGGGGGTGCGTCGCGTGCAAGGCGTGCGTGCTCGCGTGCAAGGCCGAGAACGCGGTGCCGGACGGCCGCACGCGCGACTGGCTCGTCGAGGAGGTGCGCGGCCGGTTCCCGCGGCTGGCCGCCGAGAACCGGAGCGAGCGCTGCAACCACTGCGCCGGGGCGCCGTGCGTCGACGCCTGCCCGACCGGCGCGAGCCACGTCGCGGAGGGAGGGACCGTGCAGGTGACGCGCCACAAGTGCACGGGCTGCAAGGCGTGCATGGCCGCGTGCCCGTACGACGCGCGCTACGTGCACCCCGACGGGTTCGTGGACAAGTGCACCTTCTGCCTGCACCGCGCGCAGTACGGGAAGCTCCCGGCGTGCGTGGAGGTCTGCCCGACCGCGTGCCTGCACTTCGGGGACCTGTCGGACCCCGGGGCCGAGGTCTCGCGGCTGCTGCGGGAGCGGAAATGGAAGGTGAACCACCCGGAGACCGGGGCGAGGCCGAACGTCTATTTCCTCGTCTGAGCGGAGGCGGCGATGGACCCGACGATCGTGGAAACCGTTCACGGGCGTGCGAATCCGCTCGTGGACCCGACCCTCTCCGTGTGGGGATGGGAGATCCCGGTCTACCTGTTCCTCGGCGGGCTCGCAGCGGGGCTGATGATCCTGCCCGCCGCGCTGGAGCTTGCTCGCGGCCGGCGGCCGGACTCCGTCTGGGTGCGGCTCGGGCCCCTGCTCGCCGCGGCGCTGTTGTCGCTCGGCATGGGCGCGCTCTTCCTCGACCTCGAGCACAAGCTCTACGTGTGGCGGTTCTACCTCGCGTTCAAGCCGGCGTCGCCGATGAGCTGGGGCGCGTGGATCCTGGTCCTCGTCTACCCGGTCGCGTTCCTCGCGTGGTGGGACCCGGCGTGGCTCCCCCGCCGCGCGGTGCTCTGGACCGCCGTGGCCGCGGGCGGGGCGCTCGGGATCTACACGGGCATCCTGCTCGGCGCGATGGCGGCCCGTCCCGGCTGGAACAGCGCCGTGCTGGGGCCGCTCTTCCTGGCGTCCGGCCTGTCCACGGGCGCGGCCCTGCTGCTCCTGCTGCCGCTCGACGCCCGCGATCGGCACGCGCTGGTCCGCATCGACGCGGTCGCGCTCGTCGCCGAGGCCGCGCTGCTCGGCGTGCTCCTGATCGGGTTCGCGTCGGGCGACCGGACCGCGCACCTCGCGTTCGAGCACCTGACCACGAGGAACTGGGCGAGCGCGTTCTGGTCGCTCGTCGTGGTCGCGGGCATCTCGGTCCCGCTGGCGTTCGAGGCGCTCGAGATACGGCGGAAGCTCGCGTTCGTCGCGGTCGCGCCGGTGCTCGTGCTGGTCGGGGGGCTGTCGCTCCGGTTCGTGCTGGTGCTGTCGGGCCAGGCGTCGAGCTTCGACGAGTTCCCGGGCTGAGGAGGTGCGTGATGACGCAGGAGAAGCCGTTCTGGAACCCCTACGTGGGCGGGTTCGTGCTGGGGCTGGTGCTGCTCGGGTCGTTCCTGGTGGTCGGGAACGGGCTCGGCGCGTCCGGCGCCGCGAACCGGCTCGGGGTCGGCGCCGCGTACCTGGTCGCGCCGGAGACCGTGGCCGCGCACGAGGTGTTCGGCGAGTACGCCGGGCCCGGGAAGAACGTGCTCGACGACTGGCTCGTCTTCGAGGTGCTCGGGGTCTTCCTGGGCGGGGCGCTCGGCGCGTACTCGGCCGGGCGGATGCGGCGCGGGATCCAGGGCGGTCCGCGGCCCCTCGCGCCGTGGAAGCGGCTCGCGTTCGCGTTCGCGGGCGGTCTCCTGATGGGGGTTGCGGCGCGGCTCGCGCGCGGCTGCACGTCCGGCCAGGCCCTGACCGGCGGGGCGCTGCTGTCCGCGGGGTCGTGGGCCTTCATGATGATGGTGTTCGCGGGCGGCTACCTGGCCGCCCCGTTCCTCCGGAGGCAGTGGCGATGAGCGAGACGGCGATGACCCTGTTCCCGCTGTACGCTGCGGACGCGTTCGGCTACGAGGCATTCCTGGTGCTCGGCACGCTGATCGGCGTGGCGTTCGGCTTCGTGCTGGAGCGGTCGGGCTTCGGGCGGGCGCCGGTGCTCGCGGCCCAGTTCTACGGCAGCGACACGCGCGTGCTCAAGGTGATGTTCACCGGCATCGTGACCGCGCTGGTCGGCATGACCGTGCTCGACGGCGCGGGCCTGCTCGACATCTCGCGCCTGGTCATCCCGGAGACGATCCTGTGGGCCCAGGTCGCGGGCGGCCTCCTCCTCGGCGTCGGCTTCATCGTGTCCGGCTACTGCCCGGGCACGTCGGTCGTGTCGGCCGCGTCGGGGAACGTCGACGGCCTCGTGACCGTGGTCGGCGTCGTGGCGGGCTCGCTGGTCTTCGGCGTGGCGTGGCCCGTCTTCCAGCCCCTCCACGACGCCGGCGCGATGGGCGTGGTCCGCCTCCCCGACCTCCTCGGCGTGCCCCAGGCCCTGCTCGCGTTCGGCGTTTTCGCGATGGCGGTCGGCGCCTTCGGTTTCGGCGAGTGGGTCGAGCGCGCGCTCGGCAGCCGCCGCGGCGAGCCCGTGCCCGCCTCCCAGCCGCGCGTGCGCAACCGCGTGCTCGCGGGCCTGGGCGGCGCGTCCGCGATCGGGCTCGCGCTGCTGCTGGTGCCCGGCGATGGCCCGGGCGGCGCCCCGGGCGACGCACCGCCCGGCGCCGCGCCGCGGCACGTGGCCTCGATCGAGCCGCTCGCGCTGGCCGCCGACCTCGTCGAGCGGCCATGGTCGCTGTCCCTGGTGGACGTCCGTCCGGCCGCCGAGTGCGAGGCCGCCCGCATCCCGGGCGCGGCGTGCCTGCCGGCCGACGACCCCGCCGGCTTCCTCGCGGCGCTCCCCCCCGCGCGCACGCTCGTGCTGTATGCCGCCGCGGACCTGCCGCCCCCCCCCGACGTCGGCTCGCGCTTCACGGGTCCGGTGGCCGTGCTGCGGGGCGGCTTCGACGCCTTCCGGTCCGCGGTGCTGGCAAAGCCGGAGCTGCCCGCGGCCCCGGACGCCGCCGCGGTCGCGGCGTTCCGCACCCGCTCCGCGCTGCACGGCCATTTCACCGGCGCGAAGACCCAGGCCCCCCCCGCGGCCGTCCCCGCGCGCAGCGGCGCGCCCGCGCCCGGCGGGAAGAAGAAGGGCGGGGGGTGCTGAGAAGTCGTCTCCGCATCCCGGCGTTCCCCCTTTCCACGGGGACGCCGCCTACGCCCGCAGCACCTCGATGACCACGAGGCCGTCATCCCGGCGCTCGGCCGCGGTCACGCGGTGGCCGGCCGCCTTCAGCGACGACATGACCGCCTTCAACGCGTCCGCCCGGAGCGTGACCCGCAGCGTCCCCCCGGCCGCGAGCAGGTCCATGGCCCTGCCGACCTTCACGTGCGTCAGCGGGCAGGCGTCCCCGGTGATGTCCAGCTCCTGCGTCATGGCGCCTCCCCCACGTGCGCGACCAGGGCCTCGACCCCGGTGCGCGCGACGGTGTCCGCGAACCGCTCGCCCGGGCGACCCCGCGCCCGGAAGAAATCGAGCACCGCGGCCGCGACGCGAACCACCTCGGCCGGGTCGCGCAGGACCGGCAGGATCGGCACCCCGAGCCGCGGGATCCGGCCGAACTTGCCGCCCGCGAAGAGCCGGTACCCGCGCACGGCGACGGCCATGGTGCCGGTCGGGCACGCGTCGGTGCAGTCGCCGCACCCGATGCACGCGGACGCGTCGAGGTGCACCGCGACGCCCTCCTCGACGCGGATCGCCCCGGTGGGGCACGCGGCCGCGCAAAGCCCGCAGTACGTGCAGTCGTCGCGCCGCCATCCGGGCTCGACCCACCCCTTGATGCCGAGGTCGTTCTCCTCGACCTTGATGCAGTTGTTGGCGCAGCCGGTCACGGCGAACTTGAACTTGTGCGGAACGGGCCTGCCGTAGAAGGCGCAGTCGAGGTCCCGGGCCAGGGCCGGCGCGTCGATCAAGCCGCTCGGGCAGACGGTGCACCCCTGGCACGCGGTGATCGTGCGGACCGTGGGGCCGCAGGTGCCCACGCCGACGCCGGAGGCGGCCAGGAACTCCTTCACCGCCGAGAGCGACTCGAGCGGGACGAACGGGATCTCCACGCCCTGCCGGGTGGTGAGGTGGACCTCGCCGCGACCGAACCGGGAGGCGGCCTCGTGGATGGCCGCGAGCTGCCCGGCCGAGACCTGCCCCCCGACCACGTGGAGGCGGACCGAGAACAGCCCGGCCTCGCGTTGGCGCATCATGCCGCCCTTCTTCAACTCCCTCCAGTCGGTCTCGCCCATCTCAGACCTCCACAACGCCGTCCGTGCCGACGAAATCCGTGAAGCAGGACGCGTACTTGAGCGCGCTGTCCGGCGAGATGCAGACCGCCACGGCGCCCTTCGGAAGCCCGGCGTTCAGCGCTGCCCAGACCACCGCGCCCGTGGACGGTCCGACCAGCAGCGCGTCCTCGCGGGCGAGCCGGATCGCGGTCCCGTACGCGTCGGCGTCGGACACGCGTACGGTCCGGTCGATCAGCGACTCGTCGAGGATCTCGGGCTTCCGGCTCTCCTGGAAGTTCTTGAGCCCCGAGATCCGGTGCCCCTTCTCCGGCTCGATCGCCAACACGCTCACGGCCGGGTTCCGCTCCTTCAGGTACCGCGCGACCCCCGTGATCGTCCCGCAGGTCCCGTACCCGGCGAGGAAGTGCGTCACGCGCCCGGCCGTCTGGTCCCAGATCTCCGGCCCGGTGGTCTCGTAGTGGGCGCGCACGTTGTCCGGGTTCGAATACTGGTCCGGCATCACGTAGCGGTCGCGGGTGGACTCGCTGTTCACGAACGACCGCGCGAGCGCGATCGCGCCGTCCTTCGGGTGGTCGATCGGGCACAGGTCGTCCGGCGTCTTCCAGACCTCCGCGCCGAGCACGCGCAGCAGGGTCAGCTTCTCGGGCGGCGCACCCGAGGGGAGGGTGACCGAGCACGGCACGCGGCGCAGGTTCGCCATGGCGGCGAGCGCGATCCCGGTGTTGCCGGACGTCGGCTCGATCAGGCCACGGCCCGCGAGGCGCCCGTCGCGCTCGAGGCCGTCGAGCAGGGCGCGGGCCGTCCGGTCCTTGACCGACCCGAACGGGTTCATCCACTCGAGCTTGGCCCAGACCTCCGGGCCACCTTCCGGGACGCAGCGCCGCACCCGGACAAGCGGCGTCGGGTTCTCGCGCGAACCGATCAACTCTGTCACGTCGTCGAAGACCCGCCCGGTCGCATCCATGATCCGTCCCCTCCGGCGCACTGCCCCACGAAAACGACGGCCGGCGACCGGACCCGCGCCTCGCGCGCGAGCGCCGGGAGGTCGGCGAGCCGGCCCCGGACCACCCGCTGCGACGGGCGGCTGGCGTTCTCCACGATCGCGCACGGCGTCGCCGTGTCGAAGCCGGCCGCGAGCAGGCCCGCCACGCACTCGCCGAGGCGTCCGACCCCCATGTAGATCGCGACGGTCCCGTCCCTCGGCAGCCGGGACCAGTCCACCGCCGGGGCGGCGCCGCCCGCGCCGTGACCGGTCACGAACGTGACCGACGACGCGCGGTCGCGGTCCGTCAGCGGGATGCCCGCGGCGGCGGCGCAGGCGCTCGCGGCGGTGACGCCGGGGACCACCTCGAACGGTACCCCGGCCGCGGTGAGGCGCGACGCTTCCTCCGCCCCCCGCGAGAACAGGAGGGGATCGCCGCATTTCAGCCGGACGACCGACCGTCCCTCCCGCGCGTGCCGGACCATGGACGCGTCGATCGCCCGCTGGCGCCCGGCCGCGCCGTGGCCGGGCGTGCCCGGTGGCGCCCGGTGGCACTCCCGCACGGCCCGGTGCGCGAGCGCGAGGACCGGCTCCGGGACCAGGCCGTCGTGGATCACCACGTCGGCGGTGCGGAGCACGCCGAGGGCGCGGACCGTGAGCAGGTCCGGGTCGCCGGGTCCCGCGCCGACGAGGTAGACCGTGCCGGGACGCGCCTCGCGGTCGGGTCGTCGCCGGCCGCGCTCGACGCGGACCGCGAGTTCGGCGCGGTGGTCGTCGAGGTACTCCCTGACCGCCCGCACCGCACCCGGGTGCTCCCCGCCCGACGACACCGCGACGGTGAGTCCGTCCGCCCGCACCACGCCAGGCACGTGGAACGTGCTTGCCTCCGGGTCGTCCGCGACGTTGACCGGCAGGCCCGCGCGCCTCGCTTCGGCCGCGGCGGCCCGGTTCACGGCCGCGTCGGACGTCGCGACGAGCACGATCGTGGCACCGGCGAGGTGCCCGGGCCGGAATGGCTCGCGGACCGCGGCGATCCGCCCCGCGTCCGCCTCCCGCTCGAGCGCGTCGCAGAACGAGGGGGCCACGACGGTGACGCGGCCGCCGGCCTCCAGGAGGGCCCGGACGCGGCGCTCGGCCACCCGCCCCGCCCCGACGACGACGGCGTTCACCTCCCGTCCGACGAGCGTGATGGGGAACGCGGACACCCGGGTCCTCCCTCCAACCAGGACGGATTCTGCCCGATCGAACCCGGGCGTGTCAAGCTAATCATTGAGTAAACAAATAAACATCTGCCACTAGGGCCCCGAGCTAACAGGGCACAACAAAAACACCTTGACAGCATGACTCCGAAATAGCGATAATAAACATGACCATTGCAGTAAGCAATGGGTGGGGGTGGCGGTTGGCACCGATCGACGGGGTCGGGACGAGCCGGTGGCCGGGGATGCTCGAGCTGCCCCGCGCGGAGTTCGAGTCCCTCGGGCCGTCGGAGGGGGAGCCCGTCGTCCTCCGCGTCCGCGACGCGCGCACGTACCCGGCGGACGGGCAGGACTGCCGGATTCGAGGCCGCGAGAGGGAGCGATGGGCAGCCAGGCCTGTACGGATGTCGCCAGCGGAGTCGACTATTGATCAGCCGTCGCGACACGTCCCGAAGGATGTTCATTTGTTCCGGTGAGTTCGGCACGCCGGGGGCGGGGCACGGCCGTTGCACTCTCCCCTCGCGGCGGGCCTGGAGCCGGGCGGACCGTGCCGCCCCGGTCTTGCGGCAGGGGCGCCCGGAAGGTTCGAGGAGCTTGTGAGGAACGGGAGGGACGAGATGAACGGATCGGGTGTTCACGGACGCGCGGCCGCGCTCGTCGCGGCGACCTGGTGCGCGCTGCTCGCAGGCTGCGGCGCGCACCACGAGGAGGGCCAACAGATGGTCCTCGAGTACGACCCCGCCGTGCGCTTCCCGGCCGCGTTCACGAGCGCGTCGGGGGGGAAGGTGACGATCTCCACGATGACGATGGCGGGGGGGACGCACCGCGACACGGCCGCGCTGTTCGAGGCGGCCGCGGACGGCTGGGGGTACCGCGCGTGGGCCCGGGCGGGCGACGCGTGGACCGACCTCGGGCCGTTCGTTCCGGGCACGGACCTCGTGGCGGACGCGGCCGCGGGCGCCGCGCTGCAGGTGACCATCGAGGCGGCGGGCGCATCGCCGGCGGCGCCGTCGGCCGAGGTCGTGCTGTCCGGGACCGCCGGGGCGGGCCTCGCGTTCGGGACGCTCGACGCGCTCGCGTTCACGCCCGCCGGGGTCGAGGTGAGGGCGGGGGGCACGTCGGTCGACCTCGCCTGCCACGACCTGCCCGCGCTCCCCGCGGGGTTCCACTACGCGTTCTGGCTGACCGAGGTCGACGACGCGGGCACCGCCAAGGGCGCGCCCTTGGCGCTCGGCAAGGTCTCCCTGGCCGACGGGGGGCTCGCGGCGAGCGGCGTCGCCCTGCCGGAGCACCACGTCTTCGACCTGTCGATCGAGGCGGACCACGGCGCCGCGACGCGCTCGCCGCTGGTCTGCTTCCGGGGCACCCACGACGCGACCGCTCCCGGCGGCGGTCACGGCCACTAGGGGGGAGGGGCGGCCATGTCAGGATCGAATCCCTGGTTCCGCAACCGTGCCCTGGCGATCCTGGCCGGGGCCGTCGCGGTCGTGACCGCGCCGCGGGAGGTCTCCGCGATCCCCGCGTTCGCGCGGAAGTACCGCACGAGCTGCGCCACCTGCCACGTCGCGTTCCCGAAGCTCAACGCGTTCGGGGAGGCATACCGGATCGCGGGCTACCACGTCCCGGGGGGGGACGAGCAGTTCGTGAAGGACGAGCCCGTCGAGATGGGCAGCGAGGCGTGGAAGCGCGTCTGGCCGAAGGGGATCTGGCCTTCGAGCATCCCGTGGATCCCCCCGGTGGCCGTGCGCGCGACCGGGGGCTTCGTCTCGGACCTGACCGGCCTCGGGGAGTCCTCGAACCCGGACGGGAAGCACTCGTTCGTGTTCCCGGCCGCGCTGAACCTGTACGCGGCCGGCACGCTCGCCGAGGACGTCTCGCTCTGGTCCGGCGTCCACCTGTTCCGGAACGGGGAGTGGGGCGAGCTCGGGAAGCTGCACCTGTCGTTCTCGAACCTCCTCGACCGGTGGGTGCCGAGGCAGCTCTTCAACCTGCGGATCGGGCTGTTCGTGCCTGGGTCGGTCGCGTTCGACCACCACAGGAACGTCACGTTCGGCACGCCGATCTTCGCGACCGCGAACGCGATCGACGGCGTGCCGGGGGGCATCGGCCACGCGCACGGGTCCGGCGGAGCCGCCGGCGGGCACGGTGCGCACGGCGGAGGCGCGGCCGCCGGCGCGGTGTCGTACTCCGGCGCGTTCGCGCTCGGCTCGGCGCAGGTCGGCGCGGAGCTGTACGGGCTGATCCTGCCGCGCTGGGAGTACCTGGTCGGCGCGGTCAACGGGAACGGCGCCGCGATCGACGACAACAACGCCAAGGACGTCTATGGCCGCATGCGGGTGAAGATCGGCGGCATGGCGTTCGACGGCACCGACCCGGACGCGGGCGAGGCGCCGGCGGAAGCCGAGCCGCGCCTGCGGGACACGCAGGGGTGGGTGGACGACTCGGTCATCCTCGGAGCCTCCGGGTACTGGGGGCGGCACCGCACGTCGTCCACGACGACCACCGAGCACAAGCTTCTGGATTCGCTGGGGAACCTCGTCGTCCGCGCGGACGGGAAGGCGGCGACCGTGACCGAGGAGGCCACGACGTCGTGGAGCACCGACGTGATCCGGGCGGGAGGTGACATCCAGGCGACCTGGCGCGACTTCGAGCTGCTCGGCATGGCGGTATGGGGCCGCGACTCGAACCCTCGCGGCGACGGCGAGCCCGTGTCGTCGCTCGTCACGATGGGCCAGCTCGACTGGGTCACGCCGTGGCACTTCCTGATCTCCACGGTCCGCTACGAATCCGCGCTGTTCTTCGGCCACGCGGGTCACGCGCCGGACGATCGGCACCAGCTCGTCGCGGGCCTGACCGCGCTCGTGCGCGCGAACATCCGGATCCAGATCGAGGGGCAGGTCGATCTCGTCCGCGACCCCGCACGGGAGGTGAGGGACCATGTGGCACTCGTCATCGATGCGGGCTTCTGACGGTCTCGTGGCGGTCCTGGCCGCGGCGGTGGCGGTCGGACTCGCGGGGGAGGCCGCGGCGCAGGGCTCGATCCGCGGCGCGGTCAAGGCGACGGGGGTGCGCCGGCCCGACAACGTGGTCGTCTACCTGAAGTCCGTGCCGGGCAGCCACCCGCCGCCGTCGGCCCCCGCGATCATGGACCAGAAGGACTTCGTGTTCCTGCCGCACGTGCTGCCGATCGTGCGCGGGACGAAGGTGCGCTTCCTGAACAGCGAGCCCAAGGCGCAGCACAACGTGTTCTCGCCGGACGCGGTCGCGGACAAGGTGAACCTCGGCACCTACCCCCCCGGACAGTCGCGCGACCACGTGTTCAACAAGACCTGCGGCGGCAAGGGTACCTGCGTCGCGGCGCTGCTGTGCAACGTCCATCCGGAGATGAGCGCGTACATCGTGATCCTGGAGAACCCGTATTTCGCGGTCACGGACAAGGGCGGCGCCTTCGAGATCCGGAACGTCCCCCCCGGGACGTACGAGCTGGTCGCCTGGCACGAGAAGCTGAAGGAAGCTTCCACGAGCGTGACCGTGGGCGCGGGCGAGACCCAGGTGAGCCTGAGCCTGTCGCGCTGACGCGCAAGGGGACGCGAGATGGCATCGGACGCGGACGCACGCATGGACCGGCGCGAGTTCGGGGCGCGGGCGCTCCGGGCGGGGTGGTGGACGCTCGCCGCGACGGGGGCCGCGGCAACGTGGGCGACCGTGCGGTTCTTCGTCCCGCGCGCGACGTACGAGCCCCCCGCGCGGTTCGTCGCGGGCCGGCCCGCGGACTACGCGGTCGGCGAGGTCAGCGTAACGCACCTCGCCGCGCAGCAGGTCTGGATCGTTCGCGACGAGCAGGGGATCTACGCGCTCGTGGCGCAGTGTACCCACCTCGGGTGCCGGCCGAACTGGCTCGCCGAGGAGCAGCGGTTCAAGTGCCCGTGCCACGGGAGCAACTTCGACCGGTCGGGGAAGGTGATCGCCGGGCCCGCGCCGAAGCCGCTCCGCAGGGCCGCGATATCGCTCCTCCGCGACGGCCGGATCCGCGTGGACCGCTCGGAGCAGGCGGACCTGGCCGAGGCGCTGCACCGGCCCGGGTTCCTGCTGACGGCGGAGGCGATCGCGCAGGCGGGGGCGTGAGATGGGATTCCGGCAGGGCCACGTCTGGCGCTCGATCTTCCGGGTGGGCCTGCCCTCGGACCGGCGCGGACGGCTGCGGGTGGTGCTGGCGAACTTCTTCCTGCACCTCCACCCGACGAAGGTGCCGAGGTCCGGGATCCGGCTGACCTACACGTTCTGCCTCGGCGGGCTGTCCGCGTTCCTGTTCGTGCTGCTGACGGTCACCGGCGTGTTCCTGATGTTCTACTACGTGCCCGACACCGGGCGCGCCTACGCGGACATGAAGGACATCGGGTACGTGGTGCCGTTCGGCCGGGTCATGCGGGCCGCGCACCGCTGGGCCGCGCACGGCATGGTCGTGACCGTGATCCTGCACATGACGCGCGTGTTCCTGACCGGGTCGTACAAGCCGCCGCGCGAGTTCAACTGGGTGGTCGGGGTCACGCTGCTCGTGCTGACGCTGCTGCTGTCGTTCACCGGCTACCTGCTGCCGTGGGACCAGCTCGCGTACTGGGCGATCACGGTCGGCACGAACATGGCTGCCGCGGCGCCGGTGGTCGGCCACGAGGGGCCGTTCGGGCACCCCGCGGGCGCGCGCGTGGACTCGGACCTGCGGTACCTGCTCCTCGGCGGAACCACGGTCGGCCAGAACGCGCTGCTGCGGTTCTACGTCCTGCACTGCGTCGCCCTGCCGCTGGCCGCGGTGGTGCTGATGGGGGTGCACTTCTGGCGGGTGAGGAAGGACGGCGGGATCTCGCGGCCGTTGTGAGGGAAGCGGTGGAGGAACGCGCGGGAACGGGGGCGGGGGCAGGGGCAGGGCCGGGAGCGGGTACGGGCACGGGGATCGGGACGGGGATGGGGACGGGGACGGGGGAGGTCATGGTCGAGACGTGGCCTCACCTCGTCTTCATCGAACTGCTGGCCATGCTGATATGCACGGTCGCGATCGGGGCGTTCTCGCTCGTGGTCGAGGCGCCGCTCGAGTCGATCGCGAACCCCGGCTACACGCCGCCGATCGCCAAGGCGCCGTGGTACTTCGTCGGGCTCCAGGAGCTGCTCGTCTGGTTCGACCCGTGGATCGCGGGCGTGATCGTGCCGGGGGTCATCATCCTCGGGCTGATGGCGGTCCCGTACCTCGACCGCGAGCCGGACCACGTGGGGCTGTGGTCGCCGCGCCGGCGGCCGGTCGCGTGGTCGATCTTCATCTTCGGCCTCGCCCTGTGGTTCGGGCTGATCGCGGTCGGCACCTGGGACCGCGGCCCGCACTGGGCGTGGTACTGGCCATGGGAGTCCTGGGACGTCGAGAAGCCGCCGGTCGCCACCACCACGGACCTGCCGCCGTGGGTGGGGATCCCGGCGGTCCTCGGGTACGTGGCCGGCGGCATCGCGCTGCCCGCGGTCATCCGGCCCGGGTTCCGGCGCCGGCTCGGCTGGCCGAGGTACCTGCTGGTGACGGCGCTTCTGCTCGGGATGCTGGCCGTGCCGTTGAAGATCGCGATCTGCCTCGGGCTCGACGTGCACTACGTGCTCGTGACCCCGTGGTTCAACCTGTAGGGCGGTCCGGCCGGAAGCCGGCCCCCGGGGGGGATCCGGACGTGAGCGGTGACGATCGCACCGGAGATGCGGGCACTTCCGTCGATCCGGTCGCGCCGGTGTCCGTCGGCCGGCGCGTGCTCTTCCTGGTCTCGTCCGCCGCGCTCGCCGCGGTCACCGGCGCGACCGTGCTGGACGAGGTCCGGCCCGCGTGGTCGGGCCACTGGCTCGACGCGCAGGAGCGGCTGGCCGTCGCCGGGGTCGAGGACGCGGAAGGGGCGGTGCCGGTCCGCGTGCCGCAGCTCCATGTGCCGGCGCTCGGCGTGGTCGACCGCTGCGGCGCCTGCCACGCGGGCACGGACCGCCCGGAGCTGGCCGGCGCTCCCGCTCCGCTCGCGACGCACCCGGGCCCGATGCTCGAGCTGCACGACCCGGAGAAGGTCGGCTGCACGCCGTGCCACGACGGCCAGGGGCGGGCGACGCGGCTCCCGGACGCGCACGGATCGGTCGCCCACTGGGAATCCCCGCTGCTGGCGGGCCGGCTTGTCCAGGCCGGGTGCGGCCGGTGCCACGACCGGGCGACCGTCGCCCGCGCGCCCGACCTCCGGCGAGGCGTCGCGCTGATGGATCGCCTCGCCTGCTTCGGCTGCCACGAGATGCCGGGGGCGGGCGTCCGCGGCCGGGTGGGTCCGGAACTGACGTACGCCGCGGACCGGGCCTCGCCCGCCTGGCTGCTCGCGTGGCTCCGCCGCCCCGCGGACCTGCTCGCGACGCCGCGCATGGCCGACTTCGGCTTCTCCGAGCGCGACGCCGCCGACATCGTCGCGTACCTGCTCTCGTTCAGGGGCCGCGCGGGCCTGCCCGAGGCGGGCGGCGCGCTCGAGTCCGCGTCGGACGCGGCGCTCGACCGCATGTACGAGGCGGGGGGGAAGACCTGGCGGACCGCCCGGTGCGTGAGCTGCCACGCGATTGCGGGCACGGGCGGGACGCTCGGGCCGGACCACGGCCGCATCGGCGAGAAGCTGTCGGTCGAGGCGATCGCGGCGTGGATCGCGGACCCGGAGCGCTTCCTGCCGGGCACGCGCATGCCGCGGTTCCGGCTTCCGGAGGGCGAACGGCTCGCGCTCGCGTACCACATGAGCGAGGAGATGAAGGACCCGGCCGCGGCGGAGCGGCTGGCCGAGGTCGCGTCGCGCGCGGACTCGCTCCTCTCCTCGGCCGACGCCGCGCGCGGGCGCACGCTCGTCCACTCGCTCGGCTGCCTCGGGTGCCACGCGGTCGCGGGCGTCCCGGACGCGCGCCCCGTCGGGCCCGACCTGACGCGCTTCGGCGAGAAGGAGGTCGGCCGGCTGCCGTTCAAGGCGGGGTGGGACGGGCCGCGGACCCGCGAGGCGTGGACGCGGGCGAAGCTCGAATCGCCGCGCTCCGGAGGCGAGACCCTGATCATGCCGACTTCCCCGATCGCGAAGCAGGACCTCGACGCGCTGCTCGTCGCGGTGCTGTCCCTGACCGCGCCCGCGCCGGCGTCCGCGCAGGCCGACCCTCCCCGCCCGGCCGGGCCCGCGTACCCCCCCGGGCCCGCCGGTGCGCTCGTCCGGGACCTGAAGTGCCTGACCTGCCACGCGCTCGGCGGGAGCGGCGGCACGCTCGCGCCCGACCTGACCGCGGAGGGGAGCCGCGTGCAGCCGCGCTGGCTGTTCGACTTCCTGCGGGAGCCGTACGAGATCCGGCCGCTCCTGGTCGAGCGGATGCCGCGCTTCTTCCTTCCGGACGCGGAGGCGGAACTTCTGACGACGTGGCTCGGGGTCGCGTACGCTCGCGACGGCCTGCCCGAGGTCCCGGCCGATCCGGCCGAGGCGGCGCGCGGCGAGACCCTGTTCGAGGACCTGAGGTGCCGCGGCTGCCACATCCTGGGCGAGCGCGGCGGCGCGGTCGGGCCGAACCTGTCCGACACGGGCAGGCGGCTCGATCCGCGGTGGACCGCGTGGCAGCTCACGGACCCGGCCCGTGCCGGCGCGGTTGAGCCGCGCATCGTCGGGTCGGCGGAGGACGCCCGCTCGCTGGCCGCGTTCCTGGCGACCCGCCGGGTCGAGACGGCGGCCCCTCCCGGAGGGCCGGAGGCTGGAGGCGCGCCATGAAGGCCTTCGCGATCGCCGTGGCGGCGCTCCTGGCGACGGGGTGCGGCGGGGAGGAGCCCCCCCGGCCGGCGGCCGCTTCCACGACCGGGTCCGCGGCCGGGGCGATCGGTGCGGCCGAGGGCGCCGTCCTGTACGGCCGGTGGTGCGCCGCGTGCCACGGCGCGACCGGGCACGGCGACGGCATCACCGCGTCGCGTCTCGACCCCGCGCCCGCGGACCTCGCGTCCGGGGCGGCACGGGGCCTGACGGACGCCGGGATCGACGCGGTCGTCGCCGGCGGGGCCAGGGGGACCGGGAGGGCGGGCGTGATGCCGGCGTTCGGCAACACGCTTTCGCCCTGGAAGCGGCGCGACCTCGTCACGCACGTCCGGACGCTCCAGCGTGCCGCGGCAGCTGCAGCCGCAGCCGCCGCAGCCGCAGCCGCCCCCGAGGGCCCGGTCGCGCCGGACTGACGTCCCGGGGCGTCGTGTCCGTCGGGACGAAGGCCGAATCGGTGAATCCGCCGTAGCCCCGTCCGCCTCGGGTATTCCCGTCCCCGGCGGTCGGGCCCTGGAACCGCAGGAACGCGAAAGGTACGATCGGGGCCGGTCGGGAGGGCCGGACGGACCCTGACCCCGGCCGCCGGAGGGGTCGGTTGTCGCCGCTCGACCTGCTGATCGCGATGCCCGTTGCGGGTCTGATGGCCGCTGCCGGGCTCGCGACCGTGAACCAACTCGCGGGGCCGCCCGGTGGGGACCGCCCGGACGGGGCAGCGCCGGTGGCCCCGGATGCCGGCCTCCGCACCCTGCTCGCGTCGCTCGCCTGGGGCTTCGGCGTGGTGCCGCTGTTCACGCTGTGGGTCAACCTGTTCACCGGGGTCCGGGTCACGCTCCCGCTGCTGGTCGCGGTCGCCGCGGCGAACCTGGTCGCGGCCGCCGTCGCGGCGGCGATCCGGGCGCGAGGGGCGCCGCCGCTCGCTCGCATGCTGCCGGTGACCCTGCTCGCGCGCGCACTCGGCGGACGGCGCGCGGTCCTGGTCGCGGGCGGGCTCGTCGCCGCCGTCTACCTGCTCGCATTCGACGCCCGCCACCCGCTCGACGACTCGTGCATCTACAACGCGGCGTTCCTCGCGACCGGGCAGTCGGTCTCCGGGCAGCCGGTCGAGGACGTGGACCTGCTCCGGACCAACCCTGACGACGCGCGCCTCGGCAACTCCGCGCTGCTCGCGGCCGCGCTCGTGCTGTTCGGACCGCTCGGGTTCCGGCTCGCTTTCGCGCTGTGCGCGTTCGCGATCGCGCTCGGCGGCTACGTCGTCGGCCGCGACGCGGGCGGTCGCGGATGGGGCTGGTTCGGCCTCGTCTTCCTGCCGCTGAACTCGTACGTGCTGACGATCGCGCTCCCGGACGAGAACCTGTTCGCGCTCGCGATCGGCACGGCGCTGCTGCCGCTGATGCTCGGCCCCCGGGAGGACCGGGACGACGGCGCGGGGCGGGCCGCGGGTCGCTGGATCGTGCTCGGCGCGCTGTTCGGCCTGCTGCTCTGCGTCCGGCACGCGATGATCCTGTCGTTCGCGGCGCCGCTGCTCGTGGCGTGGCGCGAGCGCCGCCGCGCCGCGGCCGTCGGGGCGTTCCTGGTCGCGGTCGCGGTCGTCACCCTGCCGGAGCACCTGCACCACCTGTACGCGCTCGGGTCGGTCCTCAAGTTCGAGAGCAACCCGCAGTTCCCCCCGCTGCCGTACGAACTGCTCGGCGTCCGGTTCCACTGGCAGGGGTTCGTGAACTGGCCGCTGCACGACCAGGTGGTGCGCACGCCCCACAACCCGTTCCCGACCTTCGTCGCGTGGCCGCTCGCCCTGGCCCACCACTTCGGGCTGATCCTGTTCGCGCTGCTCCACGCGGGGTTCGTCCGCGTCTGGCTGCGGTCGCGGGAGCGCGCCGCGTTCTGGGCGCTCTGGGCGGTCCCGGTCGTCGCCGCGATCGCGGTGCAGGAGGCGTGGGACCAGGCGAACAAGATGGGCGTCATCCTGATGGTCGCGACCGCCTTCGTGCCCTGGATCGCGGCGGGTGGCGAGGCGGTGCGGCGGAGGCCGGTCGCCGCCGGCGGCGCGGTCGCGGCCCTGGTCCTCGCGTCGTGGGCGGGGACGGCGGGGATCCGCGACTGGCGCGTGCCCGCTGACGAGCGGTACTACTGCCTCCCCGGCGCGTGGACCGAGCGCGCCGACCTCGTGGACCGCGCGGCGGCGGAGGCGACCGACGCGGGGCTGCTCCCGCGACCGCCCGTCGCGCCGCACGTCTCGGGACGCTTCCTCGCGGGGAGCGCGGTCTCGCTCCGGGAGGCGCTCCGGTCACCGTCGTCCGCGGCCGTCGAGTGGCCGCTCGGCTTCTTCGGCCACGAGGTCCCGCCGCCGGGCGAGCCGGTCACCCTGGTCGTCGACCTGTCGCGCGACCCGTTCGGCGCGCCCTTCGTCACGACGGACCGCGGCCCGGCCGACCTCGACCTGACCGCGCCCGGGGCCGGCGCGATCGTCGAGGGCCTGTCCGCCCCGTGGTCGCGCGTGCCGATGACGGTCGTCGCGCGCCGGTCCGCGACGGCGACCGGGGTGATGGTGGACTTCGACCAGCCCCCCGCCGAAGGCTGCCCGCCGCCCCCGGACCCGGGTCGGACCCGTGATGCCTTCCTGCTCGACAACCGGTGCGAGGTCCTGTCGTGGCTGGTCGGCGACACGGCGTCGGCCTGCCCGCTGCGCGGCGCCGCGCCGGTCCGGCGACCGGACCCCGTGCTCCGGCTGAGGGTCCCGTCCGGGGTGGTCAACGTGGCCCTCGTCGTGAACTGGCGGGGCGAGAACTACCGGCTGTGGGCGGGGATCGCGGACGCGTCGGGACTTGCCCCGACCGCGCAGGGCGTCCGGTTCTGGCACAACTGATCGCCGCGTCCCGAATCCGGATCCGCTTTGTCCTCTTAGCGCCGAGGCGGCGCCGCGGCTACAATCCCCGTCGGAGGTGCGGATGACGTCTGCTCGCGGCGCGGTCCTCGTTGCTGCCGTCCTCTTCCTCGCGTGCGGGGGCGGCGGCGGCGACCCAGGCTACCACGGGCCGTTCCGCGAGGTCATGGTCGGCAAGGACCTGGGCGTGGCCTACGACACGGGCAAGGACAAGCCCGCGGCCGGCGACGCGGGCAAGGACGCGGCCCCGGACGCGGACGGCGCGGATCCGCAGGACGCCGAGGACGCGCCGGTCCCGTCCGACGCGACGGGGCCGGACGTCACGGCCGACGCGTCGGAGGCGGACGCGTGGCCGCTCGGCGACGACGACGGCGACGGCATCCCGAACGGGGTCGAGGGAGAGGTCGACACCGACGGGGACGGGACGCCCGACTTCCTGGACCAGGACTCGGACGCGGACGGCATCCCGGACAAGGTCGAGGGGGTCTCGGACCCGGACTACGACGGCAAGCCGTCGTACAAGGACCCGGACTCGGACGACGACGGGCTCGACGACGCCGCGGAGGCGCTCGGCAAGGACGGCGTCGCGGGCACGGGCGACGAGACGTCGACCACGAAGAAGGACACGGACGACGACGGGTTCATCGACCTCGTGGAGGTCGCGTACGGGTCGGACCCGCTCGACCCGGCCTCGGTGGTGCCCCCCGACGTGTTCTACCTCGTGCTGCCGTACGACGGCGAGTCGCAGAAACGCCATCTCGACTTCTCGACGGACATCACCCGGGCGGACGTGCTGATCCTCGTGGACCTGTCCGGGTCGATGGGGGGGGAGCACGCGAACCTGAAGAAGGGCATCAAGCAGACGGTGATCGGGGGGATCAAGGCGTCCGTCCCGGAGGTCGCGTTCGGGCTCGTGAAGTTCGGCACGCTCGAGGACGACGTGTACGCGGTCGCCCAGGCGATCACGACCGACGCGGACGCGGTCAAGGCCGCGGTGGACGGGATCTCGGAGTGCGGCGGCAGCGAGGAGGCGCACTCGGAGGTGCTCTACCAGGCCGCGGCGGGGACGGGGTTCGACGGCACGCTCTGCACCGAGTGGGGGCCGTTCGGTCTGTTCTGCATCGACGAGTCGAGCCCGCACATCCCCCCGGCGAGCTGTCCCGCCGGCAAGGTCGGGGGCGCGTGCTTCCGGCCGGACGCGCTGCCGATCTTCCTGATGATGACCGACGAGCCGTTCCAGGACGGCGACTGGGACTGGGAGTCCGGCAACCCCCACGACAAGGGGGACGCGATCGCCGCGATGAAGGCGATCGGCGCGAAGTTCGTCGGCGTGGACTCGTCCGAGGGCGGGAACGTGCTCGACAACTTCAAGGACGTGTCCAAGGGCACGGGATCGCTGGACAAGCAGGGCAATCCCTTCAACTACACGATCGCGGCCGACGGGACCGGGCTGTCCCAGCAGGTCGTGGACGCGGTCGTCGCGCTGACCGAGAACAGCGTGCTCGACGACGTCACGACCCAGCGCGAGTCGGTCGCGAACCCGGAGATGATCGACACGACCCAGTTCGTCAAGTCGGTGACGCCGGTCTCGGCCAGTCCGGCCGGGGGGGTCGAGTCCATGGATGCGACCTCGTTCCACAAGGTCGACCCCGGCACGACCGTCACGTTCGACGTGGAGTTCAGGAACGACTTCTACGAGCCGACCACCGTCAAGGTCATGCTGTTCCAGGCCGTGATCCACGTGGTGACCGGGAACACCCTGTTGAGCAGCAGGCCCGTCTACATCATCGTCCCGGGGAACCGGGTGCACTGGCAGTAGCTCGTCCCGGGGAACCGGGTGCGCTGGCAGTAGCCTGGGGCCCGCCCCCCCCGCGCGGCCGTCCCCTTCGTCGCGGGCGGGCCGCGGCGGAGCCACGCCGCGGCCCGAGGCCGCGCGGGGGGGGGCTGGGGCCTGGGGCTACGTCCCCGCCACCTTCCCCACCGCCGCCGCCAGCGCGTCCACGTCGGCCTCCGTGGAGAACGGCCCCGGGCTCGCCCGCACGGTCCCGTCCGGGAAGGTGCCGAGGCTGCGGTGGGCATGGGGCGCGCAGTGCAGGCCCGGCCGGACCGCGACCCCGAACGCGGCGTCGAGCGCGGCCGCGACCTCCTGCGGCGGGTGCCCGGGGATCGTGAAGGACACCGCGGCGATCCGCGCTTCCGCGTCGCGCGGTCCGTGGATCGCGACCCCTGGGACGGCCGAGAGCGCGCCGATGATGCGCGCGGTCAGGTCGCGCTCGTGCCGCCGGATCTCCGCGACCCCGCGGGCGGCCACCCACCGGACGCCGGCGAGCAGCCCCGCGATCCCGACCGTGTTCGGCGTGCCGCCCTCGAGCCGGTGCGGCATCTCCCGTGGCTGGAACGGGTCGGTCGAGTCGCCGCCGGTCCCGCCCTCGCGCCACGGGGCGACGTCCAGCCCCCCCCGCACCCACAGCGCGCCGGTGCCGGTCGGGCCCATCAGCCCCTTGTGGCCGGGGAACGCGACCAGGTCCGCGCCGCAACCAGCGAGGTCCAACGGGACCGCGCCGACCGCCTGCGACGCGTCGAGCAGCAGGAGCGCCCCCGCCTCCCGGGCCGCGGCCGCGAACTCCGCGACCGGCTGGAGCGTGCCGAACGCGTTCGACGCCCACGTCAGCGCCAGGAGGCGCGTGCCGCCCGGCCGCAGCAGCCGCCGCACCGAGTCCGGGTCGATCCGCCCCTCGCCGTCGTTCTCCGCGACGTCCACGGCGATGCGACCGGCCGCCGCGAGCGCTGCCAGGGGACGGTTCACCGAGTTGTGCTCCATGCGCGACGTGACCACGCGGTCGCCGTCCCGCAGCACGCCCTTCAGCGCCATGTTCAGGGCGTCGGAGGCGTTCAGCGTGAACGCGACCCGGCTCGCGTCCGGAGCCCCGAGCAGGCGCGCGAGCGCGGCGCGGCAGTCGTCGATCGGGATCTGGGCGGCGAGCGCGAGGCGGTGCCCGGCCCGGCCGGGGTTCCCGGCGGAGTCCCGCAGGAACCGCTCCATCGCGACCGCGACCTCCGGCGGCTTCGGCCAGGACGTCGCGGCGTTGTCGAGGTAGACGAAGCGGTCCGTCATCACGTCCCCACGTGCTTCGCGAGCACTGCGCGGGCGCGGGCCGGGTCCGTGGTGCCGCGCACGATCGCCCGGCCGTCCGGGAAGAGCGCGACCTCCAGGCCGTCCGCGCAGAACCTGAGCAGATACGGGCTCCTGCGTGCATTCGCGTCCGCGGGGAGCCGCGCCGCCACCTCGTCGAGGCCGGGCCGGGCGCCCGGGCCCGCGCTCACCTGGACCTGGTCGCCACCGCACAGCACGGTCGTCCGCGACCCCTTCCGTCCCTCCAGGTGGTCGAACCGCCCCTGCGCGCAGACCGGGCACGCGGGGGAGCGCGCGACCTCGACCTCGGCCCGCTCGCCGGTCCACAGGTCGAACGACAGAAGCGTGCGGCGGACCCGGTGGGCGTTCCCGGTAATCACCTTCAGCGCCTCCGCGGCCTGGAGCGACGCGACCGCGAGCACGGTCGGGGAGAAGACGCCCGCGGCCTCGCACGTCGGGACCGAGCCGGCCGGAGGGGCGTCCTCGACCAGGCACGAGAAGCAGGCGGTCCGCCCAGGCAGCACGGTCCACTGGACGCCGTAGGTCCCCGCGACCGCGCCGTGGACCCACGGGATGGCGTGGCGGACGCACGCCTCGTTCGCGAGCAGGCGCAACTCGAAGTTGTCCGCGCCGTCCACGACCAGCGTCGCGTCGCGCGCCAGCGCCTCGACGTTCGTCCGGTCCACGTCCGCGACCACGCCCTCGACGGCGATATCGGCGTTCGCGGACCTGAGCTTCCGCGCCGCGGCCTCGGCCTTGGGCAGGGAGGCGTCCACGTCCGCCTCGTCGAACAGGACCTGGCGGTGCAGGTTCACGCGCTCGGGGAGGTCCCGGTCCACCACGACGAGCCGGCCGACGCCCGCGCGGGCGAGCAGCATGGCCGCCGCGCCGCCGAGCGCGCCGCACCCGAAGACCACGACCGAGGACGCGGCCACGCGGCGCTGGCCGTCCTCGCCGAACTCCGGCAGGACGCAGTGGCGGCGATGGCGTTCGAGGGACGGCTCCACGGCTCGGATTATAATCCGGCGCGCCGGGACGGCGCGGGAACTGCCGCGCCGGGACGGCGCAGCCACTCCCTGTTCGAGGCCGGATGCCGACCCTGCTCAAGCGACTGCCGCTGTCCTGGGCCATCGGCCTGTCCCTGTTCTCCGGGCGGAGCCGGTCACGGGTGTCGGTCGCGACGATCGTGTCCGTGGTCAGCATCGGCGTGGGCGTCGCGGTGCTGACCGCGGTGCTCGCGGTGACGGGCGGCTTCGAGGAGGCCTTCCGCGAGCGCATCCTCGGCGTGTACCCGCACATGGTGGTGCTGGCGCGCGGCGAGCGCTTCGAGGAGTACCGCGACGTGGCCGACCGCCTGGCGCGGCTGCCCGGGGTGGCAGGGACCAACCCGTCGACCTACGACGAGATGATGGTGTCCTCGGACACGGGCAGCGCCGGGGCGATCGTCAAGGGGGTGGACATCGAGGGCGTCGACCGGGTGTCCTCGCTGACGGCGCTGACGACCCGCAAGTCCCTGGCCGGGCTGGCATATCGCGACGGCGAGCCGCTGCGCGCGGTGCTCGGGTGCGAGCTGGCGCGCCGCCTCGAGGTCGGCCCGGGCGACCGCGTCACCCTGACCACGCCGGTCCGGGGTCTCGGCGACGGCCCGGGCCCGATCGGCATGGCGCCGATGCAGCGGGCCTTCGTGGTCGAGGACTGCTTCGAGTCCGGGTTCTGGGAATACGACTCGCGCCTCGTCGTCATGGACCTCGCGTCTGCGCAGGCGTTCCTGGACCGGGGGCCGGCCGTGCGCTGGATCGAGCTCCGGCTGGACGACATGTTCGACACGGAGCGGATGCGCCGCTCGGCGCTGGTCGCGCTCTCGCCGTACGGCGTCGCGGACCTCGCCCGGGACTCGGTCCGGGTGCGCGAGATCGCCGGCCGGGCGATCGAGTCGGCACTGCCCGACGGCGCGACCGACGTGGTGTCGCTGATCCGCGCGGTCCGGCCGCTCCGGCGGGCGCTCGACTACGCGGACTTCGGCATGTCCGTCCCGCGCTACCGCGTGATCGACTGGAAGGAGATGAACCGGAACCTGTTCGGCGCGCTCGGGACCCAGAAGGCCGTGCTCGCGCTGTTCTTCCTGATCATCGTGCTCGTCGCCGCCTTCAACATCGTCGGCACCCAGCTCATCGTGGCGCGCGAGCGGGTGCGCGAGGTCTCGACGCTCGTGGCGCTCGGCGCGTCGCGTCGCCAGCTCGCGCGGGTGTTCGTGGCGCACGGGTTCGCGCTCGGGCTCGCGGGCGTGGCCGCCGGGCTCGCGGCCGGCTACGGCATCGTGTCCGCGATCCGGGGGCTCGACTTCCGGCTCGACCCGCGCGTCTACCTCATCACCGAGCTGCCCGCGAGCCTGCACTGGGACGACGCGCTGACGATCGCGGCCGTGTCCGCCGCGGTCGTGCTCGTGAGCTGCGTGCTGTCGTCCTGGCGCGCCACGAGGCTGAACCCGGTGGACGGCCTTCGCAAGGTCGCGTAGGCTCCGCGGTCGGGCCGTCAGAAGTTCGTGACGATTACTTCCTCGATCTTGCCGCGCCGCTCGGCGTTGCTGTTGACGGCGCGGGACGCGAGAACCGTGTGGATGGGGAATCGCCCGTAGAGCCCGACCACCGAATCGGTCTTGGAGTTCGAGAGCATCACGAAGACCCGTCGCGAGGCAAGCTCCGCGAACACACGGGCAAGCCTCTCCTGGTCCGGCATCGCGAACCCGCCCTGGGCGTAGGCCGTGAACGAAGACGTTCGGGACAGCGGCACGTATGGCGGATCGAAGTACACGAGGTCCCGGGGCCTTGCCATCTCCAGGACCGCCTCGAAGGGCCGGATTGCGAGCGTCACCGAACTGAGAGCGGCCGCCGCCCTGCGCAGAGTGGCCTCGTCACAGATCGAAGGGTTGGCGTATCGACCCAACGGCACGTTGAACTCGCCACGGGAGTTCTCGCGATACAGACCGTTGAAGCACGTGCGGTTCAGGTAGATGATGCGGGCGGCCCGCTCGACGACGGACTCGGGGACCTGCCGACGAATCGCGTAGAAGTGCTCGGGCGAGTGTTTCTTCGCATGGTGTCGCAGCAGTTCGATGACTTCCTCGACATCGCGAGCAACGCCTTCGTACGCCTCGATGAGACGCGAATTCACATCGGAGAGAACGACCCCGTTCCTGATCGCGCCAAGGCCGAAAAGAGCGAAGAAGAGCGCCCCACCGCCGACAAAGGGCTCGTGGTACGCCCCGAACGAGCGCAGACGCCGAACGTGACCGACCAACTCCGGCAGCAGTTGTCTCTTGCCGCCGGCCCATTTCAGGAAGGGTCGGTACTCGGACAAGGCATCGACTCCTACAGACCGAAGTAGAGTTCGAGCCACTTGGGGAGGTGTCGGAACTCAACCGCCTTCCCCGTGGACAGCAGGAAGGCCACCATGTCCTTGGTGAAGCCTGCCCCTTCAAAGACGACGAGCCCGCGAATGGGCCAACCCTTCATGTCCTCGATGGTCGCCGGGATCTTCTCTTGAGCGGTTCCTGGCTCCGCTTGGTACTTGCATTCGATCCCGAGAGTCAAGCGGGTCTTTGGGTCTCGCGCAACCACGTCGATCTGTCGCCGGGCGCCCCACAGGCGCCGTCCCACCTCGACCTCGGTCTCCGCCGCCAAGCCCAACTCCCGGGCCAACGCGGCTACCCGGTCCCGAAGGTTTGTTCCACCTCGCACCGCCCGTGCCCTGCCCGGCATTGCTCCTCCTCCCGCACGGACGTCGAATCGTACCCGAGCGGCCTCGAGTTGGGAATCTGGCGGCGGGCAGGGGGGCGAGCCGCGCCCCCCCTTCCAAACGATGCCCCTGGGGCCTGTCGGGCCGAGAAGGTGGGGTACGTGTCTCGACGGGAGTCGTTCGGGACCGCCTGCCATTTGGGCCGGGCGACAGCGCGGAATGCTCGGTCGGACGCAGCGGTGGCCGGTAGTCGCCGGCGGCTGTCGTCGGACGTGGTGCCCCGCAGGTTACGGGAAGCTATCCGTAACCGCCGGTTCTCTGCGTCCATCGCCAGCGACTCGACGGAAGGGGTCAGTTCCGGCGCGGTCGGGAGCGTGATCGGGGGGGCGCGCGGTCGGCTTCGCGCCCAGATCCACGAGGAGCAGCACCGGAAGGCGCTGCGGCCGGTGGGCCTGCCGGCTGGCCTCAGCCTTGGGGAAAGGGGAAGTCTCGCCGCGTGTCCGGGAGGCAGGCTGCGACAGGCCTGTGGCGCCGACTCGGAACTCGCCCCCCGACTACCGGTCAGCGCAGCGGCCGGACGGTCGGACGGCAGGGCGTCGGAAGGGCGGGTACCCGTACGTCCCGCTCTCCGCGTCCTCGTACTTCACCTCGTACACCGCGGACGGGTTCGGGCCGGAGGAGCAGGCGCGGCTCCGGGACGTTGCGCGCGACCTGAAGGCCCGGGGCGTCGCGGTGCTGCCGTCACCGGTTCGCGCCACGGCAGCGAGCTTGGCTCCCCCGCGCGCGTTCCACTAGGATTCCTCCCGGGTCGATCCGTTCGCGGGGCAGCATGATGGCGGTGATTCGCAGCGTGTCCCTCCTTCTCCTCGCGCTCGCGCTCGTGCCCGCGCTCGCGGCGTGCGGCGGGGGCACGTCGTCCGGGACCCCGGACCAGGACCCGGGCGCCCTGCCGGAGGCCGGGTGGACCGACGGGGGTGATCCTTCGGACGGCGCCGACGCGGAAGGTGCCGCCGGGGACGATTCCGCGGACGCGGGCACGATCCCCTGCTCGATCGACGACGACTGCGCGCCGCTCGCGGAGAGGCTCGCGGCGTGCCGCGTTCCGCGGTGCGGGCGCTCCGGGACCTGCGAGGCGGTGCCTGCCGGGGACGGCTCGCCGTGCGGCGACGCGGAGCCCTGCCGGCCGGACGGGCTGTGCGTGTCGGGCGCCTGCATGGGCCGCGCGAAGGACTGCGACGACCACAACCCCTGCACCGACGACACGTGCGAGCCGGGCGTCGGGTGCCGGAACGCCCCGAACCGCCGTCCGTGCGACGACGGCAACCCATGTACCTCCGACGACGTGTGCGCGGACGGGTCGTGCGGGGGCCACAACGAGTGCCAGTGCGGGGGGGACGCGGAGTGCGCGGCCCACGAGGACCAGAACCGCTGCAACGGCACGCTCCGGTGCTCGAACGGCCTGTGCGAGGTGGACCCGGCCACGGTCGTCGTCTGCGACCCGCGGGCGCCCGGCGCCTGCCGCGTCCCGGCGTGCGACCCCCTCACCGGCGCGTGCGTCGAGGCGGACGTCCCGGACGGGCGGCCGTGCGACGACCTCGACGCGTGCACGGTCGGCGACGCCTGTCTCGGCGGCGCGTGCGTCGCGCTCGCCACGATCCACTGCGACGACAACAACCCCTGCACGAACGACGGCTGCGATCCCTCGGGCGGATGCGTGCGGACGCCGCGCGCCGGGGACTGCGACGACGGGAACGCGTGCACGCTCGACGACCGCTGCGACGCCTACGGCAAGTGCGTGGGGGTCCCGACCCCGGAGTGCGGTTGTCTCGACACGGCAGGGTGCGCCCCGCTCGAGGACGGGGACCGGTGCAACGGGACGCTGGCCTGCGTGAACCACGCGTGCGTGGTGGCACCGGCCACGGTCGTCGCGTGCGACACCTCGGGGGACGGCCCGTGCTCGCGCACGGCGTGCGTGCCGGCGACCGGCGAGTGCGCCGGGACCCCGGCGCCCGAGGGGCGGCCCTGCGACGACGGGAACGCGTGCAGCAGCGCCTCGGCGTGCCAGGCGGGCGAGTGCGTGCCGCTGGCGACGCTCTCGTGCGACGACGGGAACGTGTGCACCGGGGACTCCTGCGACCCGGGGCAGGGATGCCGGCACGACCCGGTGGCGGGCGCCTGCGACGACGGCGACCCGTGCACCGGGCCGGACAACTGCGCCTGGGGCACCTGCAATCCGCTCGTCCGGGGGTGCGACGACCTCGATCCGTGCACGACGGACGTGTGCGACCCGGTCGAAGGGTGCGTGCACCAGGCGATCACGGGCGCCTGCGAGGACGGCAACGCGTGCACCGCCATGGAGACGTGCGTCGACGGCAAGTGCGTGGGCGGCGTCCCGGTCTCCTGCGACGACGGGAACCCGTGCACGGACGACCCCTGCGACCCCGCGGGGGGGTGCCGGCTCCACCCGCCGAACACCGTCCCGTGCGACGACGGCGACCCGTGTACCGGGGACGAGCACTGCTCCCAGGGCGCCTGCGTGCCGGGCGGCCCGCGGAACTGCGACGACGGCGACCCGTGTACGGCCGAGAGGTGCGACCCGGGCGTCGGGTGCGTCCGCTGGGGCAGCGGCGCGGCCTGCGACGACGGGAATCCGTGCTCGCTCGACGACGCGTGCGCGGACGGCGGGTGTGCGCCCGGCGAGGCTACGACCTGCGACGACGGCAACCCGTGCACGACCGACTCCTGCGACGCGGTCGCGGGGTGCGTGCACGCGGACGCGCCGCCCGGGACCGGGTGCGACGACGGCGACGCGTGTACCGGGGAGGACGTCTGCCTGCCCGGCGGCAAGTGCCGTGGAACGTTCGTCGTTTGCGACGACGGGAACCCCTGCACGCTCGACCGGTGCGTCCCCGCGATCGGGTGCGTGGCCGACGACCTCGGTCACCGGTGCGACGACGGCTCCCCGTGCACCGAGGGCGACCGCTGCCGTGACGGGACGTGCGAGGGCGTGCCGAAGGGGTGCGACGACGGGAACCCGTGTACCGCCGACCGCTGCGACCCCGTCGTGGGTTGCGTGTGGGAGCCGCGGGCCGCGGCGTGCGACGACGGGAACGCCTGCACCGCCGGCGACGCCTGCCAGGGCTACGTCTGCCTGCCGGGACCGCGGCCGGACTGCGACGACCTGGACCCCTGCACGCTCGACCGGTGCCTTCCGGCCGCCGGCTGCCGGAACGACCGGCTCCTCGGGATTCCTTGCGACGACGGGGACCCGTGCACCGTCAAGGACCGCTGCCTCGCGACCGGGTGCGGGGGCGGCAGGCAGGCGTGCGACGACGGCAACCCGTGCACCACGGACCTGTGCCTCCCCTACGGCGGGTGCGTGCACGAGCCCTCGGCCGCCGGGCCCTGCGACGACGGGAGCGTCTGCACGACCGGCGACGCCTGCGAGGCGGGCCGGTGTCGTGGCGTCGCGACGATCGACTGCTCGGACCAGGACCAGTGCACGCTCGACTGGTGCGACCCGGTCGCGGGCTGCACGCACAAGCCCCGCGGCTACTTCCCGTGCAGCGACGGCTCCGCGTGCACGATCGGCGACCATTGCGACCCGGACGGCAGGTGTACGGGCGCACCCCTGGCCTGCGACGACCGGAACGACTGCACCGCGGACGGGTGCGACGCCGCCAAGGGGTGCTTCGCGACCCCGCTGCCCGGGAATGCGTGCGACGACGGCGACCCGTGCTCCGAATCCGACGCCTGCGGCGAGGACGGGGTCTGCCGCGGCGAGCCCCGGGACTGCGACGACGGCAGGCTCTGCACGAGGGACTTCTGCGATCCGGGCGCGGCGTCGGGGTGCCGCCGCGAGTTCAACTACCTGCCGTGCGACGACGGCGACGCGTGCACCGTGAACGACCGGTGCGGCGGCGGCGAGTGCCGCGGCTACCCCGGCCCGGGCTGCGACGACGGCAACCCGTGCACCGACGACGCGTGCGATCCGGCCGGCGGGTGCCGCCACGACCCGAACACGCGAGACTGCGACGACGGGGACGCCTGCACGTCGGGGGACAAGTGCGCGGGCGGCCGGTGCGCCGGGTGGCCGGTCCCCTGCGGCGACGAGAACCCCTGCACGCACGACGCGTGCGACCCGCGCATGGGCTGCACCAGGATCCCGAAGAGCGGGGCGTCGTGCGCGTCCGGGGACCGGTGCCTCGCGGACGCGCAGTGCAGCGGGTACGAGTGCGTCGGCACCCAGCGCGCGTGCGACGACGACAACCCGTGTACCAAGGACTCCTGCCTGTACCCCGGCGAGTGCGTGTTCCTCCCGCTCACCGGCGTGTCGTGCGGCTTCGGCGGCACCTGCGAGGAGGGGCATTGCGTGGGGGTCCCGGACTGCGCCGACGGCAACCCCTGCACGTTCGATCGCTTCAACGGCGAGACCTGCGACCACCTGCCGCGCACGGGGCCGTGCGACGACGGGGACGCGTGCACGTCGCACGACTCCTGCATCGACGGCGCGTGCCTGGGCCGGCCGCGGAACTGCGACGACCATGACCCGTGCACGCTGGACGACTGCGACCCGAAGGCCGGGTGCACGTTCGCGGCGGTCGACGGCCTCGACTGCGACGACGGCAACCCGTGTACGGACGGGGACGCGTGCTCCGCCGGCACGTGCGGGGGCGTCCGGAAGCCGTGCGACGACGACAACCCGTGCACGGCCGACCGGTGCGACGTCTTCGCCGAGCCCGGCATCGACGCCTGCGTCCACGAGCCGATCCAGATGGCCTGCGACGACGGCGACCCGTGCACGGACGGGGACTTCTGCTTCGACGCGGTGTGCCGGCCGGGCGCGATCCGGGACTGCCACGACGACAACCCGTGCACGGTCGAGCTGTGCGACCCGGTCCTCGGGTGCGTCCGGGAGGCGGCCTCGGGCGGGGGCGACGACGGGAACGCCTGCACGGCCGGCGACCGGTGCTCCGGCGAGGCGTGCACCGGCGAGCCGATCTCCTGCGACGACGGCAACCCGTGCACGGCCGACTGGTGCGACAGGGCCTGGGGATGCCGGAGTTCGCCGGTGCCCGGCGCGCCGTGCCGCGACTCGAACGCCTGCACCGCGGACGACCGGTGCACGTCTTCCGGCGCCTGCTCCGGGTCGCCGGTCGTGTGCGACGACGGGAATGCCTGCACTGACGACTCGTGCTCGCCCGCCGCGGGGTGCGTCTCGACGCCGAACTCGCTCCCGTGCGACGACCGCAACGAGTGCACGTCGAACGACCGCTGCGAGGGCGGGGGCTGCCTGGGCGGCGAGCCGGTCAGGTGCGAGGACGGGAACGTCTGCACCGAGGACCGGTGCGACCCCGTCTGGGGGTGCACGTTCAAGCCGGCAGATCGGCCCTGCGAGGACGGGAACCCGTGTACGGCCGGGGACCGGTGCCTGGGGGGGACGTGCGTGCCCGGCGGCATCATCGCCTGCAACGACGCCAACCCCTGCACGACCGACTCCTGCCAGTCGGGCAAGGGGTGCGTGTTCCACCTGACCGCCGGGCAGTGCGACGACGGCGACGCGTGCACCGAGGGAGACCGGTGCCTGGACGGCCAGTGCCGGGGCACGGACCCGAAGGACTGCAGCGACGACAACCCCTGCACCGTCGAGCGCTGCCTGCCGGGGTCGGGCTGCGTATGGGAGCCCGTCGACCACCCGTGCGACGACAAGGACCCGTGCACGCTCGGAGATGGTTGCTCCGGGGGGGGGTGCCGGTCCGGGCCGCCCCTGGTCTGCGACGACGCCAATCCCTGCACCGCGGACGCCTGCACCGGCGGGCAGTGCGTGTTCCAGCCCGAGCCGGGTCCGGTGCCGTGCGAGGACGGGAACGCCTGCACGACCGGCGATTTCTGCCAGGCGGGATACTGCACCCCCGGCCGGCCTGTCCGGTGCGGCGACGAGATCGACCCCTGCGTGCGCGGCTCCTGTTCGCCGGCCCTGGGGTGCGTCGAGTCGTTCACGACCCTGCCCTGCGACGACCACGACCCGTGCACGCGTGGCGAGGGCTGCCGCGACGGCGCGTGTTCGGGCGGCGCGGCCGTTTCCTGCGACGACGGCGACCCGTGTACGGACGACCTCTGCCGGCCGGGCGAAGGGTGCGAGCACCTGCCCGCGCACAACGTGGCGAAGTGCGACGACGGCGACCCGTGCACCGGCGGGGACGTGTGTACCGGCGCGGGATGCGCCGGGACGTGGGTCGTGGACTGCGACGACCACGCGTACTGCACGATCGATCGCTGCGATCCCGGCGTCGGCTGCGTCCACGAGCCCCGTCCGACCGGGGACGGTTGCGACGATTCCGACGAGTGCACGTCGGACGACCGGTGCGCCGACGGGCGTTGCGCAGGGACGGCCGTGGACTGCGACGACGGCAACCCGTGCACGTTCGACGGGTGCGAGCGCTCGTCGGGCTGCCTCCACCGGCCGAACGCGCTCCCGTGTCCGGGAGGGCGATGCGAGGCCGGGGAGTGCAGGCCCGTGCCCGGGGCGGAGGTCCGGTGAGGGGCAGCGGTCAAGGAGGCGCTGTCGTGACGCGCGCCGCGACCGGTCGTATCGCGTGGCCGATCGTGCTCGAGTGGGGCGCGAAGCTGCTCGCGCTCGTGCTGCTCGGCGGCATCATCTTCCTGGAGGTCGTCTCGATCCGGGCGTGGCTCGGGGTCGCGGCGGTGTCGCCCTGGCGCGGCTGGACCCGGATCGTGTCCGACGGGAGCCTCGCGGTGTTCGCGGCGATCGTGCTCGCCGTCTACGTGGTCCGGCGGCCCGCGGTCCGGAAGGCGGGCGGGGTGCTGCCGCGGGTGGCGGCCGTGGCGGGTCCGATCATCCTGCCGGTGGCGCTCTTCTTCGTGAAGCCCGACGCGACCCCGGCGCGGTTCGTCGCCGGGACGGTCCTGTCGGGCGTCGGGCACGTCCTCTCGATCGCGGCCATCGCGTGGCTCGGCCGGTCCTTCAGCGTGATGCCGGAAGCCAGGAAACTGGTGACGTCGGGACCTTACGCGATCGTGAGGCACCCGCTGTACCTGTCCGAGGCGTGCGCGTCGGTCGGGCTCGTGCTCCTGCGGTTCTCTTGGCTGTCCGTCGCGGCGTTCGCGGTCTGGACCGCGGCGCAGTTCGCGCGCGCGAGGTACGAGGAGCGTGTGCTGTCCGCCGAGTTCCCGGAATACGCCGCCTACGCCGCCCGCACCCCGATGCTCCTCCCCTGGCCCCGGCGTCGCCGCCGAGCCTGACCGGCCGGAAACCCGGTACAATCACCCGCGGACCCCGAGCGGGGGAGAGGCGGGATGCGGGCGCGGGAACGGGTTCGGATCGTCGTCGTCGCGGCGTTCCTCGCGGCCTGTGCGGCCTGCGGCGGGGGCGGGAGCGGGCCGGCCGGCGGTGACGCGGCCGGCGACGGCGCCGCGGTCGAGAACGGTCCCGGCGACGATGGGGCCGAGGCCGGGCCGGACGGGGGAGACCCCTCCCCGGCCGAGATCGAGGTCGGCCCCGACGGTTCGGACCCCGGCGATCCGGACGACGCGGTGCCGCCTGACGCGGAGCCGGACGGCTCGAATCCCCCGGAATCCGCGCCGGACGCGGACGAGGGGGGCGGCGGGGACGTGCCTGAGGACGACGCGACGCCGGACGCCGGCGCGGACGATCCGGGCGACGACCCGGGCGGCGACGCGACCCCCGAGGCGGACGAAGGCGCCGAGGCGGACGCCGGCTGCGACGGCCCGGCGTGCCTGCCGCCCTGTCCGGACGACGGGCTCGAGTGTACGGCCGAGGTGCGCGACCCGGCGACGCATGAGTGCGTCCCGTTCGTGCTGCCCGGCTACTGCCTGATCGGCGGGGTCTGCCGGTTCAACCTCGAGCCGGACCCGGACCACCCGTGCCTGTTCTGCGACCCCGGGCAGAGCCTGGACTCGTTCTCTCCTCACGCCGGGCTCCCGTGCGACGACGGCGAGCCCTGTACCGAGGGCGACTCGTGCGACGCGGCCGGCGCCTGCGACCCAGGCGCGCCCGCGGACTGCAACGACGGGAACGCCTGCACGAACGACAAGTGCGTGAACGGAAAGGGCTGCGAGCACACCGCGAACAAGAACGCGTGCGACGACGGGCAGGGCGTGTGCACCTACCAGAAGCAGTGCTCGGGCGGGAAGTGCATCGGCAAGAAGATCCCGTGCACGGACGCGGACCCGTGTACCGCGGAGGCGTGCGACCCGGTGAAGGGCTGCGTCTTCCCGATCGCGATCGGCGCGCCGTGCAGCGACGCCATGCCGTGCACCACCGGCGACGCTTGCGGCGCGGACGGGAAGTGCCGCGGGACCGCGGTGGTCTGCGACGACGGCAACCAGTGCACCGCGGACTCGTGCAACCCGACGACCGGCCAGTGCATGCACCAGCCGACCTTCGGGGGGTGCGACGACGGCAACGCGTGCACCACGAACGACCACTGCGAGGCCGGGGCGAAGTGCGTGGGGTACGACCTGCTGTGCGAGGATGGGAACCCCTGCACCGACGACTCGTGCGAGCCCGGGACCGGCTGCACGTTCAGGCCGAACTGGGACACCTGCGACGACGGCGACCCGTGCACGGAGGACGACGTGTGCGGCGAAGGCCGTTGCGACGGGGCGGAGCGGAACTGCGCGGACTCGAACCTCTGCACGATCGACACGTGCGACCCGGTCGCCGGCTGCCTGCACGCGATCAACTGGGGGCCGTGCGAGGACGGGAACCTGTGCACCTCGGGCGAGACGTGCTCGACCGGGTTCTGCGCGGGCGGCGTGAACGTGGACTGCGACGACGGCGAGACGTGTACCTACGACAAGTGCGACCCCGCGGTCGGGTGCGTGCACGAGCCCGTGATCGAGCCGTGCGACGACATGGACCCGTGCACGCAGGACGACTTCTGCTCGGGAGGGCAGTGCGCCGGGACCACGATCGACTGCGACGACGGCGTGGCCTGCACGATCGACACGTGCGGCGCCGGCGGGACCTGCACGCACGCGATCGTGCCGGACGGAGGCGCGTGCGAGGACGGCAACAAGTGCCTCGCCGACCGGAAGTGCCAGGGCGCGGTCTGCGTCGGCAAGTCCCTCGACTGCGACGACGGGAGCCCGTGCACCACGGACAAGTGCTTCCCGGAGACGGGCTGCCGGCACGAGCCGAAGTCCGTCGGGAACTGCAACGACGGGTCCGCGTGCACGCTCGGCGACCGCTGCGTGGCTGGCGAGTGCGTCGGGACCAGCCTGCCGTGCTCGGACGGCAACGCCTGCACCGACGACACCTGCGACGAGTCGGGGGGGTGCGTCTTCCCGCACAACAGCGCGCCCTGCGACGACAAGGACCCGTGTACCGGCCCGGACACCTGCTCGGGCGGCGGGTGTACCAGCCGGTCCCTGTTCACCGACCCGGTCGCGAAGACCGCCCTGCTGTCGTACGGCACGTCCGGCAACCCCGGGCAGGGACTGAACGTGGACAACAACGGCTCCACGTGCGCGCCCAAGGGCACGTGCGCCCAGGGAATCGACAACGCGTTCGCGAAGCTCGCATGGCTGTTCAACCCCGAGCTGACCAGGGCGGTCGCGGAGGGCTCCGCCGGCATCGTGATCGAGCCCGAGGCCGGGCCCGCCGGCGTCGCCCTGAACCTGTTCTGGGCGCGGGTCGTCGCGCCGCCGGGTTGCGACCCGGCCGGGGCGGGCTGCACGTACCGGGTCTATGCCTCGGACGTCGTGGACGAGTGCTCGCCGAAGTACCGGTTCGACAACGCGATCCTCGACGGCACGCACCTGACCGCGGGAGGCAAGGCCTACGACGCGCCGTTCTACGTGGTGATCGGCGCGCTCCGCCTGCCCGTGACGCTGCACTGGGCCGCGCTCGACGCGTCCGTGTCGGTGTCGAACGGCACGTTCGTCTCCGGGTCGGGCGTGCTCGCCGGCGCCTTGTACCGCCAGGAGCTGATCGACGCCGTGTCCGGCGCGCCCGCGGACGCCTTCCCGCCGCCGTACACGCGCGACGTCCTGGTCCAGTACCTCACCAAGTACGTGGTCCCGGACCTCGACGTGAGCGGCGACGGGATGAAGGACGCGATCTCGGTCGGGATGCCGTTCACGCTGGTGACCGGGAAGGTCGCGGGGTTCCAGTAGAGCATTCCGCGCTGTCGCCCGTCCCGCCGGCGCCTACTCGTCCACGTTGACGATCGATTCCAGCAGCGCGGTCCCCTTGATGGCCACGGGCGCGGCGCCCTCGACCGCGAGCGTCAGCTCCGGCTCGCCCTCCAGGCGGTAGGTGATCGGGTTGCCCGCCACCATCGACGCGATCTGGCCCTGCGCCCAGCCGAGGCGCTCCATCACGGCCTCGCGGTCGTGCAGCCGCTTCCCCGCGATCGCGCCCGCGAGCCCCACCTTGCCCTTCAGCGCGACGCCGTAGCGCGCGTCGTAGTGGTGCCCCTTCGGGTCGGCCTTCCGGTCGCCGGGCTCGAACGCGGCCTCGTCGGTCACCTCCAGCACCCCGTTCCGACCGGCCACGATGGTGCGGGTGAACACCTCCCCCCCGTGCTTCCTGTTCATCCGCACCGCGAAGAACGCGACCGAGTGGTCCGGCGCGAACACGCGGCTGACCCACCACCGGGCCGTGAAGTCGGACGCGAGCTTGTTCTGGATCATGTGGTCCAGGTACAGGTCGCCCTTGACGCGCTGCCGGTCCCTGCCGACCACCAGCTCGCCTTCGAACTCCGCGCGCGGCACGTGGTAGAAGACGGTCATCCACGCGGACCTGTCGCTCGTCAGGTAGGTGCGGCCGTCGTGCATCTTCACGCCGTCCGTCCACGCCCGGCCCTTGATCGACAGCCGGAACTCCGCGTGATCGACCTTGAGCGTCACGTCGCGGCCGGAGAGCCCGAGCCGGTCCGGCCCGATCTCGATGATCCCGGCCTCCGCGTCCTCGCCGAAATCGTCGGTCGACTCCTCCCAGGAGAAGTACTGCGCGTCCTTCCCCGGCGCGGTGTAGGACACGTTCACCCCGGCGCGGCCCGACACCACCCCGATGTTGGTGTAGAGGAACGTGACGTAGATCGTGTGGCCGGCCGCGGTGCGCATGACCGCGGACCACGACTCCGTGTAGTACTTGTCGTCGTGCGGGTGCCGGAGCCAGTCCCCCGGCACGGTCGGGCTCACGCGCGGCCCGGCCCGGTCGACCGACACCTTCGCATACGCGGGTGCGCCCGCCCCCGCTGCCGCGACCCACGCCGCGATCGCCACGAGCCGCGCCGCGATCCCCCCCAACACCCGAGCCTTCGTCGACATGCCGTTCACCCCGCAAGGACCGGCGGGAATCATATCCCCATCCTCCCCGCCGCACCCCCGCGGGGTCACCGGGTCCTCCCCGGCGCGGGCGGGCGTGCGTTCGCCGGGTCGTCCGGCCACGTGTGGCGGGGGTAGCGGCGTCTCAGCTCGCGGGCCAGCGCCGGGTAGTGGCGTTCCCAGAACCCGGCGAGGTCCGTGGTCACCTGGACGTCCCGGCCCGCGGGCGAACGCAGGTGCAGCACGACCGGAATTTCCCCCCCGAGGACCGCGGGACCGCGCGCCATCCCGAAGAAGTCCTGGAGGCGCGACCCCGCGGATGGCGGCCGCCCCTCCTCGTACTCGAGCCGGAGCCTCCGGCCCCCCGGAAGCGCGATCGACGGGGGCGCAAGCTCGGCCAGCGCGCGCCGCTGCTCGCGCGTCAGGACCGCCTCCAGGGCCGCCACCACGCCCGCGGCGCGGACCTCCGCGAGCGATCGGCGGCCCCGGCACAGGCCTGCGATCACCCCCCCGACCTGCCCCGGATCGAACGCGGGGAGCCCGAGGTCCGGCCGGTGCGTGCGCAGGAACGCCACCCGGGCCAGGAGCAGGCCCGGGTCCTCCCCCTCGGAGGCGAGCGCGTCGATGCCGCGCTTCCGCGCCGCGTCCGCCAGCAGGGCCGCGACCGCCTCCGCGTCCGGGGCCGGGTCGGGCGTCTCCTCCAGGACCAGCCCGTCGAACAGGACCCTCCGGACCGCCTCGACCCGCCCGGCGGATGTGTTGAAGCGAAGCTCCGAGACCTCGCGCACCTGGTCGAGGAAGAGGTCGAGCAGCCAGTCCTCCTCGACCACCGCCGCGGCCCGCACCAGCAGCGCAGCGCCGTGCGTGCCCTGCCGCTCGGCCGCGTCCGCGACCACGAGCAGGCGGCCTTCCGGCAGGAGGGCGCCCCCCGGCAGGTCCGCGACGCCGCCCGCGGCGAGCGCGAACTCCGAGGCGCCCGGCCTGCCGCGCGCGGCCGCCCGGGTCCGTCCCACCCGGTCCGGGAAGCCCGCGAGCAGCGCCTTCGTCAGCGCGGCGCGCCGGTCCGGCGGGACGGACGGGCCGTGGCGGGGCGTCCTCGTCGCGTGCACCGCCTCGCGCGCGGTCTTCAGGATCTGGTCCCGGGCCCGCAGCACCGCCGCGACCGACGGCGGGTCGAGCCCGAGCCGCCGCAGTTCGTGGTCCGCACGCGGGGTCGCGCGCAGGTCCGCGAGCACGTCGACCGCCTCGATCGGGTCGAGGAACCCGTGCGGGGACAGGGACTCTCCGGCCGCCTCCGATCCCCCCGCGCCGAGCCCGACGGACCGCGCCGACCGCCGCACGTCGCGCTCCGCGAGCACGGCCGCGAGCATGCAGCCGTCCTCGGCGAGCCCGCCCGCGGCCGCCTCGACCACGATGCGCGCGAGCCGCGGGTGTACCGGGATCCGCAGCATCGCGCGGCCGGCGGCCGACAACCCCCCCGAGTCATCGAGCGCGCCGAGCCTGGAGAGCAGGGCCTCCGCGGCCGGGATCGCCTGCCGCGGGGGCGCGTCCAGCCATTCGATCGCGGCCGGGTCGAGGCCCATCCCGCGGACCAGCAGCACGGTCTCGGCGAGGTCCGACCGCACGACCTCGGGCGGGTCGCGCTCGGGCCGCCCGTCCGCGTCCGCGCGCGTGAACAGCCTGAGGCAGCGCCCCGGCCGCGTGCGCCCGGCGCGTCCGGCGCGCTGCGCGATCGACGCGCGCGACGCCCGGACCACCCGGAGCGTCTTGAGCCCCGACCACGGCGAGTGTGCCGCCTGCCTCGCGAGGCCGGTGTCGATGACCGTGGTGACCCCGTCGATGGTCACGGACGTCTCGGCGACGTTCGTGGACAGGATCAGGCGCGGCCGGTCCGACGGCGCGACGGCCCGGTCCTGCTCCGCGGCCGGGAGGTCCCCGTGGAGCGCGACCAGCAGGAGCCCGTGGCGCCTCGCCGCCTCCTCGCACGCGTCGCGGGCCTGACGGATCTCTGCCGCGCCCGGCAGGAAGACCAGGCAGTCGCCCGGCGGGCCCTTCAGCGCCGCGCGCTCGACCGCGGACGCGACCTGGATCGCGAGCGGCCGGTCGTCGGGCCTCGCCAGGTGCTCGACCTCCACGTCGAACCTGCGGCCCTCGGCAACCACCACGGCCGCGTCCAGGAACCCCGCGACCCCGGCCGCGTCGAGCGTCGCGGACATCGCGACGAGCCGCAGGTCCGGCCTCGTGGTCCGCCTCAGGCGCCGGAGCAGCGCGACCGCGAGGTCCGCGTCCAGGCTCCGCTCGTGGAACTCGTCGAGCACGACCGCGGCCACGCCGCGAAGGTCCGGGTCCGACGCCAGGCGCCGGACCAGCACGCCCTCGGTCACGAACCACAGGCGGGTCGCGCGGCCGCCGCACTCCTCGAACCGCACCCGGTACCCGACCGAGCGGCCGACCGGCTCGCCGGCCTCCTCGGCCACGCGCCGGGCCGCGACGCGCGCCGCGATCCGCCTCGGCTCCAGCACGACCACGTCACCGTCGGCGCCCGCGAGGACGGCGGGCGGCACGCGCGTGGTCTTGCCCGACCCCGGCGGCGCCTGCACCACGGCCGCGCCGCGCGCGCGCAGGGCCGAGGCCACTTCCGGCAGGACCTCGTCGACGGGCAGCGGGATTCGTTCCACGGCCGGGATTCTATCCCGTCGTGAGCATTCCGCGCTGTCGCGCGGCCCGCACGGCAGGCGGTCCCGAACGACAGCCGTCCGGATTCGTACCCCAAGCCCCGGCCCCCGGGCAGGCCCGGAGGGGCATCGATCGGAGGGGGACGCGGCTCGCCCCCCTGCCCGCCGCCCCGCGGTGCGGGGCGCGGGCCACCCCCCTTGCGCGGCCGCCTTGCGGTCGCTCGTCGTACAATCCCGTCGATGCGAACGCGGACGCGCCGTCTCGTCGTGCTCCTGCTGGCCGCGGCCTCGCCCCTGCTCCTCGAAGCGGGGTGGCGGGCGTGGGTCGTCGCGTCCGCGCCCGGCGCCGAGCCGGGTGCATTCACGGTCCTCGCGGTCGGCGGCTCGGGCATGCGCGGGGCGTACGTGGAGCCGCGGATGTCGATCCCCAGCACGGTCGAGTGGATGCTCGGCGGGAACGCGGGCGGGCGGCGGATCGTGACGCACGTGCTCGCGGACCACGGCCACTCGATCTACCCGCAGGCGGTCCTGCTCGAGCGGGCGCTCGCGGGCCGGGGCGACGCGGGACCGGGCGTGGTGCTGGTCTATTCGGGCCACAACGAGGGGATCGGGCCGGATGCCGCGGACTCGCCCGCCGGGGGGGCGTCGTTCCTGGAGCGGGAAGTCGAGTCCCGGTCGTGGCTCGTGCGCGACCTCGCGTTCCTCGCGCGCGAGCGCGGGTGGCTGGACCGCCGCCGCGATCTCCGCACGACGGAGCACTGGCTCCGGCGCGTGGCCTGGACCGCGCGCGACCACGGGCTCGTGCCGATCCTCGCGTCCGAGCCGTCGAACGTGGGGGGGATCGAGCCGAACGTGAGGGAGGACGCGGACGCCGCGGCGGTCCGGGCCGCGGTGGAGTCGGGGGACGAGGAGTCGTGGCTCCGCCGCGCCGGCGATCAAGCCGCAGGGGCGCTGTTCCTCTACCTCGCGGGCAAGGCGCGGCGGGCGCGGGGGGCCGCGGAGGGCGCGCGGGGGCTCCTGCTCCGGGCGATCGACCGCGACCCGCGCAACCACTTCGGCCGGGCCACGTCCGCCCAGCACGACCTCGTGCGAAGGGTCGCGGCGGAGGAGGGCGTCCCGCTCGTCGATGCCCCGGCCGTGCTCGCCGCGGCCTCGCCCGACGGGATCCCGGACGGCGGCCTGTTCGGGGACGGGCACCACCCGGGTGCCGAGGGGTACCGCCTGATCGCCGCGGCGTTCGCGGCGCGGGTGGCGGAGGTAGGGGGGGACCCGGCGCCTCCCCGCGCGTCCGCGCCGCTCGTCGAGGTCGAGGCCGCCCTGGGCGTGACGCCGTCCGACCGGCGGGACGCGGCGGTCCGGTACGGGAGCTGGCTGGTCGCGACCGCGGCCATGCACCCGTGGCCCGACGACCGGCTCGCGCTCGCCGGGACGCGCTTCCGCGAGGCCCTCGACGCGTCGCCGGACGACCCGTCGGCCCTGCTCGGCGTCGCGATCGCGCAGGCCGGGCGCGCGGGCGGGCTGCTGCGGGACCGCGAGGCGCTCGACGCGCTCCACCGGTGGCACGTGTTCTACTCGGACCGGTTCTGCGTCCCGCCGGAGGAGCGCGCCGCCGCGATGCGGCGGCTCGGCGAGGCGGGCGCGGACGGGGCGATCCTGGCGCGGCTCGACGCGTCGAAGGGGGTGGCATGCGGACCCTGAACCTCGGGATTGCCCTGGCCGCCGCGATCGGATGCGGGGGCGGGAGAGGTCCGTCCGGCGCCGGTCCCGCGGACGCGGATGTGGCGGCCGACGTCGCGATCGCGGACGAGGCGGCCGAGGCGCCGGGGGACGCGCCCGCGGAGGCCGCGCCGGCGCGCGTCCACGGCTGGATCCTGCTCGACGCGGACCGCGACAGGGTGCTCTCCGCGATCGAGGAGGGCGCGAGGCGGGGGGTGAACCACCTCCAGCTCTCGCACGAACTCATCGACGAGGTCGACCAGCTCCTCGGGGACTCGCCCGAGGCCGCGGCGCGGGCGGCGCTGCTGAACGAGGCGATCGCGGCGGCGCACGCGCACGGGATGAAGGTCCATGTCTGGGCGCACGAGCTGTCGGGCGTGGGCCCGGACGTCTGCTACGGGCCGGACGGCGACGTGTGGAAGGAGCGCGCGGACGCCTACCGCGCCGCGATCGCGCGGATCCCGGACGTGGACGGCGTTGTCCTGATGTTCGGGTCCGCGCCCGTGCCGCCGTGGTTCACGTTCTGCTCCTGCCGGTGGTGCCTGGACCGTCCCGCGGACGACCCGTTCGACATGCCCCCCCGCGCCGAGAAGGCGAGGCTGATCGTCGAGCACGTCGCCGCGGTCGTGACGGGCGAGCTTCGCAAGGAGGTGATCGCGCGCGTCTTCGTGCACGAGCCCGGGGAGAACGCGTGGCATGCCGAGGGGTTCGCCGCGGCAAACGCGGCCTTCGCGACCATGCACAAGGGCCCGACCCAGGACTGGCAGCCCTACAACCCCCACGACCCGACGGTCGGGGCGTGCGGCCCGCGCCCGGCCCTCATGGAGGAGGACGCGGCCGGCGAGTACCTCGGCCTGTCCGCGCTGCCGTTCGCCGCGCCCGGGTACTACCTGTACCGGCTCAGGCACGTCATGGATCGGGGTGGGCAGGGCGCGGTGCTCCGGGTCGAGCGGGGCAGCCGGCGCGCGCTCGGCACGCCGAACGAAGTGAACCTGCTGGCGGTCGCCCGCTTCCTCGCGGACCCGGCCGTGACGCTCGACGCGATCTGGGCGGAGTTCCTCGCGGATCGCTACGGCGTCGGTCCCGCGACGCCCGGGTTCCGCGCGCTCAGGTCCGCGCTCGAGTCGTCGTTCCCCGTCCGCCTCCGCGACCACTACGTCCTCGGGATATGGGCGCTCGACAAGGGGAGCGACCTGCCCCGCGACCTCGCGGTCGGCGAGCTGCAGGGGCGCGGGAACATGCCCAAGTGGGACCCCGCGTGGCAGGCGACGTGGGACGCCGTGGACCGGCCGGACGCGACCACGCTCCGGCGCCTGTGGCAGGAGGGGAGCGAGTCCGTGTGGCTCGCGTCCGAGGCGCTCGCGGCGTTCGCGGCCGTCCGGGACCGGCTCCCGGCCGGCGCGCGGGCGGACCTCGGCCGGCGGCTCGCGCACCAGCGGCTGGCCGCGCGGGCGTGGAGGGCGGCGGACCAGGCGGTCTTCGCGAACCGCGCGAGGGGCCAGGGTGACGCCGACCAAGGACTCGTCGCCCGGATGGCCTGGGCCCGAGACGAGCTGCTCGCGGTCGAGGCGGCGATGCGCGCGGAGGGCCTCGACGGGGTCGCGGCCGGGAGCCCGTCCGCCGCGGCCGCCCTCGCCGCGGCCGTCGCGGGGTCCGTTCCCGCCGGGACCGTCCCGTGGCGGCCCGACGCGCCCGCGTTCTCTCCGATCCGGGTCGCCCGCACCACCGGGGCGGCGCCGGGGGGGAACGGGGGCACCGCCGAACTGGTATTCTCGGCCCCGGCGGGCGTCGAGGTTACGGTGGACTGGGGCACGGACCCGGCAGTGCTCGGCCGCACGGTCGTCCTGCCCGCGAACCGTCCGGCCGCGGCCGAGGAGCGGGTGGTCCTCGAAGACCTCCTGCCCGGCGTGCGCTACGTCGCCCGTGCCCGCGCCGCGGTCGGCGGCGTCGGGTACGTCGGCGGCGAGACCTGGATCTTCGCCGAGGCCGCGTGCGCGGGCCCGGCCTGTCCCGCCTGCACCCCGGACTGCACGGGCCGCTGCGCGGGAGCGCCGGACGGCTGCGGAGGCGCGTGCGCCGCCGGCGACTGCCGGAGCTCGTGCGCGGGCACGGCCTGCCTGGAAGCGGAACTGTGAGAGGGTCAGTCTCGCGGACCCTGTGAGAGGAGGTGCCCCCGTGGAGACCCTCACCGACTTCCCCAAGATCCATTGCCCGTTCATCCGGCAGACGTTCCCGGTCGACCGGGAGCAGTTCAAGGCGCGCGGCGCCGCCTTCCAGCTCCGGGCGCCGGAGGTCTACCTGGCGGTCGACCGGGTCAACCCGGGGTACGAATGGGTCTTCGAGGACCCGGACACGATCGCGGTCGAGAAGCTGAACGGGACCAACATCAAGCTGAAGACCGAGAAGGGGCGGCTCGTCGCGCTCCAGAACCGCAAGAACGTCATCGACCCGCTCCAGATCATGTCGGGCAAGACCCACATCATCGAGGCGATCTTCCGCTCCATCGGGAAGGGCTACGTGCTCCCGGACGGCGAGCAGGCGGGCGAGTGCATCGGCCCGAAGGTGCAGGGGAATCCCTACCGGCTCGACTTCCACGAGTGGTACCCCTTCGAGAAGGCGATCGGGCACCTCCGGTACAACTCCTTCCACGAGCACGAGCGCACGTTCGACAACTGGAGCGCCTGGTTCAGGGACTTCCTCCACTCCCGCTTCCACCAGAAGGCCGCTGCGAAGAAGGGCGCCGAGGACAAGGTCTTCGCCGAGGGCGTGGTGTTCTACAACCTCGGGCGCCGGGCCGAAGGCCTCCCGTACATGGCCAAGCTCCGGCGCGACATGTTCGACTGGTTCTACGAGGGGATCCCGGTCCTCGGCTACGACAGGAAGGGCCGCGACGAGGTCGAGGATCAGGAGAAATTCGACTGATCCCGCGGCTCTACGGTCTTCCCGTACCCGAGCCCGAGCCCGCTCCCTCCTGTTCCCCCCCCACGCGGTAGAACCCCACCGGGACCTCCGCCGCGTCGTACTTCTCGCTCGCGAACTCGACCGCGGGGAGCACCGCCTCCGCGACCGGGTCGCCGCGGTAGCGCTCGAGTGCCTGCCGGCACGGGTCGCGCACGCGCGCCGCGTTGGCCGGGTCGCCGCGGCAGCTCGCCTGGAGGTAGGG